>Ga0209187_1000126_pt1 | contig 170276 bp, 156 predicted proteins | sample BantaG_FD_187430 | JGI IMG/M metagenome (GOLD analysis project Ga0209187, IMG submission 187430) | Marine algal microbial communities from Bantry Bay, Ireland - BantryBay_4 metaG (SPAdes) (version 2) | ecosystem: Host-associated > Algae > Red algae > Unclassified | place: Bantry Bay, Ireland...
CTCCTATCCGGTTCCTGTTCGTCGCGACATCGTTTACACCATCGGCTTCCTTCAGATTCCACCTCACGATGGACACCCTTGCCTAGGTTCAGGCTTCCGTTCTCAACGGCACCCAGAGGACTTTCACATCCTGAAACAGCGCCATGCCTGGCGCACAAACAAAGGTAGAGTGCCTCAGTGAGAGACACTCTACCTTAATGGTGAGTTCGTAAAAGAGTCGTCTAAACTTTTTAACGATTATATGGCCGAGCAGGAACTGGAGCGTGATATCCGTTATTATATCCACCGTTGTTTTGTGGGTAGCCATAGTTAGGATTTTGCCCATAGTTGTATTGTGGTTGTTGATTATTAAACTGATTATTTTGCTTATGATAAGCATCGAAACGTTTCAACTCTTCTTCTGCTACCATTTTCATAGCGATAATTTCTTGAAGAACGTCAGCACCATTTCTGATTCCGTTACCAGCATTACCATAAGCAACACCAGTAGAAACAACTCTTTGAAGTTTTGCGTAGAGTTCATTCCAGGAATAAACTTTGTTTGCTTGGAGCACAACTTGCCCAGCATTCTTTCCTGCTGTACCTTGACAAAATACGACATTTTTTTCAAAAGCAACTTTACCAACATATTGATCTCGATGATCTTTTTCAACTTTCAGTCTTTCGTTCATTGTTTTTGCTCTAGCTTGATTATACTGAAGTTGCTGGTCAGTCGTGCGACCACTGTTATTTAACTTTGGTGTACTAGATCCGCTATCTCCTTTACTTCCACAAGAAAACAAAAAAGCGACCATTGTTAGCATTAAGATTGAGTTTATTTTTTTCATTATTTTTTTTCTCCTAAATTTTATAAAAATTTCTTTCTAAATTAAGAGTTGCAAGGGGTGTGCCATGATTATTGATGGTAAGAACTGCTCAACGTAGTTAAAAATCAACTACTTTGCAGTCCACGCTACAAGAAGAGTGATCAAAAAGAGCGCAACTTGTCCGCAAAAAATGTCATTTCGTGAGAACTTCGCTTTATTTCTTAATAGAATCTTAACAAATGACCTGTTTTCAGCTCTTTAGAGATTTTTAAGAAGTTCTTCAAAGCACTTTGTCTCTAAAGAGCATCGGCCATCTGAACACAAGTAGGCTTTTTCATCACCTGATTCTTTTGCTTTGAAGTGAGACAGCAGACTATCTTCAGGTCGATCACTCCAAAATAAATCGAAATCAACACTGAGCTTTAATTTTTTAAGTTCTTTCATGAGCTCTGACGAGCTGTCTTTACCGACAACGATGATTTGTTTTTTTACTTGAGCTTCTTTTTTAAAGATAGTGACAAAACTCATGACTGCCTGTGGAGCAACAGAAAAGTAAGCATAAGCCTTTTGTGAGATCATTTCGATTTTTTCTTGGTACTCTGAGTTCAGAGTAAAAGAATATAAATTCATTAAATTTTTTAACATGATGGCATTCGCATTCGGACGGGCGTTGTCAAAAAAATCAACCTCAGAATAATCCAAATCTTTGAGTTTTTTTTGGTAGGCGTAGCCAGAATCTTTCTCTCTCCAATAATCACGATTTAAAAGCTCAAGAAGCTCTATAGAGCGTTGAATCCATTTTTCTTCAAAATTGTTTTGATACAAACGAATCATAGACGCCATCAAAGCAGCGTAATCATCTAATGTAGCCGTATGAAAAGCTTCCCCATCTTGATAACTCCGATGTAAGAATTCACCATTCCAAAATTTATTGAATAAAAAATCAGCTAGTTTTTCTGCTTGAGCTAAATAGCGATCATCCAAAAATACCTCTGCCGCTAAAATATAAGATGAGAGCAAATAAGCATTCCAAGAAAGAATAACTTTTTTATCTTTTAATGGCTCTAAGCGCTGAGATCTATTCGGAAGTAGTTTTTTTCTAAACTGCAGATAATCTTCTGTAAATGCAAAACGCTGAAAATCAACAGACTCATTGAGGTAAAGAGCATTTTTTGATTCAAAATTTCCAGATTCTTCAATAGAATAATAATGTATAAATTTTGAGAATTCTTCTTCACTCAAAAGATTTTTAATTTCATCATAGTCCCAAACATAATACTCCCCCTCTTTACCATGTGTATCGGCGTCTTGAGCCGCATAGAAAGCTCCAGAGTCATCTTGCATTTCACGTTCTAAATATGAGAAAATATCTTGAGCGACGTCAGCATAAAACTTTTCACCCGTGAGCGAATAGGCTTCTAAGTAATTTTGCAACATGAGGGCGTTTGTATAGAGCATTTTTTCGAAATGTGGAATCTCCCAGCGAACATCGGTACTATAGCGAGCAAAGCCTCCACCGAGGTGATCATAAATGGCTCCACGAAACATATACTGAAGATTTTTTTCTAAGATTTTCTTAGCTTCATCAAGTTCCAAAGCCTTCAAAAATAAATATTCATTTTTCATAACCGGTGGAAATTTAGGAGCAGAAGCAAAGCCGCCATAGTCTTTATCGAAGCTTAACTTCAATTCATTCCAAATAATTAGATCATCTTCGTGACTCCAGCCTTGAAAGCTTTTTTCATTTTTAAGAGAAGCTTTTTCTTCTAAAAATTTCTTAAATTTAGCAGAGTGATCTAAGATTTCCTCAGGACCTTCTTGCCATTTTTTTTGTATGGACGCTGTAATTTGCATGAAATTATTTTTTGGAAAATAACTGCCCCCATAAATAGGCACTCCTTGTGGCGTTAAAAATAAATTTAAAGGCCAGCCCCCACGTCGCCCCATTTTCATGACAGCATTCATGAAATATTTATCGAGGTCTGGTCGCTCTTCTCGATCAATTTTAATGGAAATATAATTTTCATTGAGTAAGTCCGCAACTTCTTGTGATTCAAAGCTTTCTTTCTCCATCACATGACACCAATGACATGAGGAGTAACCAATCGAAACAAAAATGAGCTTATTTTCTTCTTGTGCCCGCTGAAGAATCTTCTCACTCCAGACATTCCACCAAATGGGATTGTCCTGATGTTGCTTTAAATATTCACTGCGCTCCTGGCCTAAGTTATTTTGCTTCATCATAGTCGTCTTTTTTAAAAAACATGCTGAAGTTAAAAGCAAGAGAAAACTCAAAAGGCTCCATTTCATACTCTCTCCCTCCAAATAAAGCCCTTTGAGGAGTAGAGTCTTTTTTCGCCATATTCTACATGTCCAATCCCTAGAGACGCATCATCATAAATTTTTCTAATTTCCCAAGAATGACCATCGTCATCGATTAATTGAGATTTTTTATAAGACTCATAAAGATTTTCTAAATCTAAATTATAAGAAAAAATATTTTTCACATATTCATCGACATAGTCATCAAAAAGCTTCTTTTTATTTTGCAAAAAGTTTTGATCAACAAAGGCATCCAGAGATGTTGCGTCACTAAAGTTTCCATCAAAAAGATTCAAGCCAACTCCAACAAGATAATAATCTTTTTTAGCCTCCACTAAAATCCCAGCACATTTTAAGCTTTTTTCTTCTGAGTAGAGGAGAATATCGTTTGGCCATTTTAAAAACAATGAAGCAGCCTCATTGAAACTCTTTAAGAATTCCATCACTGAATAGGCGGCATAAACCGGTAGTAATGATTTATCAAAGTGAAGAAGAGATTGATGAATGGCATATGAGAAACAGAGGCTCTTGGAAGGTGAGCTGATCCACTCCCTGCCTCTTTGTCCCTTTGTGACTTTATGATCATCAGCATAAAGAGCCCAGAGCTCAGGAGTCGCTAAATTTGCTTTTAGAATTTCTTCCAATAATTGCTCTTGAGAGTTCTGAACACTCTCGAAAAATATCTTCTTTACGATCATATAGATAAGAAACTATTCTTCAGTCTCTTCAATTTTCTTAACAATTTCCGTCAATTTGTTTTCTAACTTTTCTTTAAACCATGAATTCAAATGTAAAGAGATTTCACTGCGAACAAGATCCTTGATAGCTTCTTGCGAAAGAGATTCGGATTTTATTTCATGATAGACGGATAAGTCGGATTGGCGATCCAAGGAACTCGTCTCCGATTCTTTTATTTGAATTTTTTCAGCGGGAAGACTCATTTCTTCAGCATCAGAACTTGGTAAAGCTTCAAAGTCTCGAGCACCTTCATTCATTTCGTCTGACAAATCAGAAGTCAGTTCACGAACCTGAGCATTCAATTCATCTTCTAAAGCTTTTTCTTTATTTTTTTGAGTGTAATGAGCAAATTTATTGTTCAAATTCGGATCATTCAAAGCCTGTGTTTTCGATTGGCTTGACTCTACAGATGGAAGCTCGTCCTTGGCTCCTTGAACAGCTGTATCGAAATCATCATCCCAAATATTATGCAAAACATCTTTCGCTTCAATCTCCACACCTCGAGTGACTTCTTTGCTATAGATGTTATTAGTCAGTCCAGTCAGAGTCTGTGCTTGAGGCTTCTCAGACAAAGGCAGCCCTCCGGGAGGAAGAGGCTCACGAATGACTTCTCTTGTTTTTTGTGGCTCTTGTGCTGTCAAGCCCAAAGAAGGATTTGACGGAAGAATGGTTTTTTCTTCAAGACGACTTTCGCGAAGTATACTGCTTCGATCAATAGCTTGAGTTTTTTTGTCACTAGAATCGAGCTCATCACTCGCAACAGTCATCGTTGCTGTTTGCTCAGAGGCAGGACTCTGAGACGGCAGGACGATGTTTTGAGTTCTCTCAAAGACTCTTTGTTGAGAGTCTTCATTTGGATGTTGAGTTTTTTCTGAACCTGCCAATGATGCCATAGAACCTAGCTTATCTTTCAATAATGTTTTTAAAAGAGTCTTTAAGACAATACTCTCGTAAGGCTTCCAAAGTTTAGCATCTGCTGGAATTTTTTTTAAAAAAGTGTCGTCCTTTTGATTGTATGAGGCACAGAGCAAAACACATAAAGTTTGCTTTGAAAGTACTGCATCTGATTTAATTCGATGAATCAACTCAGAACCCGTCAATTCCGGTAAATCTAAATCTGCGAGAAGGATGTCTGGCTTTTTCTCCTGACAAATTTTCCAAGCATCCGCACCATTATCGATGACATGTAGCTCATAATTCTCCTTGATCAGCGCCAATTTAAACGCACGATGCATGGTGGTAGATTCATCAGCAAGCAGGATTTTTATTTTAGTTTCCAATACTTAGTCCCCCTTACTCTATTTTTGCTAATTTTCCTTCTCGTGACAAGTCCTGGCTGATATACTTATAAATAAGGGGCTGCTGTCTTCAACGACAAAGTCGCACAATATATTTTGTCCTATAATTTTTAATTGGGAGTCCTCCCTGCTTGTGGTGAGCATGCCTGTCCTCTAGTACCGCTAGATGTAGTCAGGAAGCCTAAAGCAAGCAATTCGCAAGAGTTTAAAGGACACCCACCTCGTATATTCGGGGCCAAAATAGTGCATGAGACGTTTCACAGATGGCGCCCCCTATTTTACTGTTACGCGTCATTTTTTTTTCATTTTATCGTCTAAAATAAAACTATATGGGCGAAAAAGAACACTCTCAATTGAAAGATATTATTTTAGAAGCTTCACACGAAGAAGACTTTGAAAGAAAAAACCTTCAAAAAGAAAAAATAAATCAAAATGTAAAATCTAGAAATTTTAGCGATAAAGACTGGGATGAAATTCACGATTACTGGAATGACTGGAAAGATGAGCTCACAAAAGATTCTCATCAGAAAGAAGAATCTGAAACTTCTTTAGAAAGTAATTTTAGCAATACTGAAAAAACAATTCAAGGCGCGACTCAAACTCAAACGAATGTGCAAAGTTGGCCGTCAGTTCTTGCTGAAAAAGAAAGAAAAATTTCTCGCGATGGGATCATCGACTACAACCCCATTCTCAATAAGACTGAACTTTTAAATCAAAAAACCAAAGAATTTATTAGCCTGTTACAAAACAAGTTTCGACACAATGTCGAAGTCTTCAACACACACCGGCGTTCACCAGCACACCACATTCACGTCTATAAAGTCTCGAAGAAAACTGACGACTTCATGCTCTATAGAAATTCAGTAAAAATGGTGATCTCGGGAACTCAAGCAGGAAAAATTCAAATTGCCTTCAACCAATACCTTGGACACCTTTTTAACCACAAAACACACCCTATTTATGAAATCCTTGCACAGTGGTCAGTCTTTGATCACATTAACTGGACTCACAGCGGAGAAAAAATTCACGATGACGATCTTGTTCAATTTTTTCTCAGCGAATTCGTTACTCAAAGCTTTAAAAGTTAGTAACAATTAGCTGCTGTTTGCAGTGCTAAGTCCATTTGATGATCTTTGAATTCAGAGTCAATGTCTTCTAACTTGTTGGGCATAGAAGACATCAGAGGCTCTGCCAACGACACAGAACAAAGTTTTGCTTTTTTCATCTCATCACTAAGCTCATACACAAATGGCTGCTCACCATCTATTTGCTTGAGAGCATGAGGGTAATTACTTTCATAATTTGTTGCAAGAGTATCTTGATGGGAATACTTACCAATTATCAAATCTGGCTCCACTCCAATATTTTGTGGTGTAAAGTTTGAATGAGCAAAATACATTCCAGTCGTAAACTTAATATTAAAATCTAATGTGATAGGAAAATAGGGAACAGCCAAACGAGGAACTGACTGCATCGTTCCCTTTCCATAGGTTCTTTCACCAATCACAAGTGATCTCCCAGCGTGTTTTAAGTTAGCAGCTAAAATTTCACTTGCAGAAGCACTCCCTGAATTAATCAATGTAATGAGTGGGTTTTTTACGGCATCATCTCGATAACGTGATCTTCTAAAATTTGAAAACTCGCCTAAACCAGAAAAAAAGTTTTTACTTAAAGCATAGAAAATAGTTTCTCCAATTTTTCCAAGAAAGTTATCCGTAATCCTATTGACAGTATCAACACTTCCTCCAGGATTGTCCCTCAGGTCAATAACAACAGGCTTTTTAGGATTTTTAGTAAAATTTTCTTGAGCAATCACAGCAATTTCTTCATCAGTAAGCTCAGTAAACGATTCAAACTTGAGAACATAGGCAGAATCTTCTTCCCTAAATTCAACATTTTTAACCGTTATTTTTCCTCGACTAATTTCAAAGTTGAGTTCCTCATCTCCTCGACGAAGAATTTTCAAATCAACTTGAGTTCCCAACTCTCCTTTAATTTTTTCAACAATAACAGAAAGGTCCAATGATTCAGAAATCGAATGAAGGTCAACACCATTAACAGCGGTGATTTCATCAAAAACCAATAAACCTGCTTCTTTAGCTGGCCCATCATATAACTTAACAATAAATAAGCGATCATTGACAATTCTCAACAAAGCTCCAACACCAAAAAGCTCCTGGTCACCCGTTCCAGTCATCATTTTAAGAAAGTTAGCACTCAGTACAGACGAATGAGGATCCAGGCCATTCAAGAAGCCATGTAATTGTAAAAGATAATCATAAGGAGCTGCTGGAAAAAGAAAGTCTGGGTCCTCAATTGAGTCGACATAGCCTTGCAACTTCAAGCGCAAGTCCTCATGATCTAGACTTGAAAAGTGCTCGTAGCGTTCTCTTTGTATTTTTCTACTTAAAAGAACTTGATTCTCAAGGTCTAAATCCTCGTTTTTCTTTTTATTTTTTTCATTATATAGCTTTAAGTCAACAATACAGAAATCCTGATTGACTTCATTAAGACACTCTTCATTTGCTTGCGGTACTAAAATAGTTTGTGGCTTGCTCGAATTATTGAGCAAAGCTTTAAACATGGAATACTGTGCAAAACTAATATTTTGTTCAGTATTCACATGCTTCGATAAAACGTAATCTATCAGTAGTTCCAAAGATGTCTCAGTAAAACTTTCCACCGAGACATCACCCCAAACTTTTTTAAATTCTTCAATTTTATGTTTTCTATTACGATGAGGTGCAAGACTATCGTCTTCAAAATCACTCAAAGTTGTGTTTTCTGGAGTTAAAGTTGTTTTCTCAATCTCATCTAGATTCACACTTGAAAAAGAACTCAAATCAACGGCCTTTTTTGCTTCAGGCACTTGAATAGCGACATCATGATAAAATAGCTTTTTTTTCTTTTGAGCACAGGAAAAAAGCACGAGCGACAGCAGCGAGAACACAAAGCAATTCCGTTTTAACATGCCGCGAATTATACCTTTTAATCCTTAAAAATCAAAACAAAACTTCTTAATTCTTCTTACATGACTCAATAAAAACAATAACTTAACTCGATTAGTTAAAGTTAGCGCTTTCTAAATTGCACTCTCAAGGGAGCTCCTACGAAACCAAATTCTTTGCGAATAATATTCATGACAAAGCGCCTGAATGAAAAATGCACTCGACCGTCATCAATATTTGAAAAAATGACAAACTCCGGCGGATGGACCCCCGTTTGAGCCATATAGTAAAGTTTCACATTCACTCCATCACAAGCTAAGGCCTGATCATGGTCTTTAATGTGTTGATCAAACAGTGCATTCAATTTTGCGGTCTGAATATGCTTCGAGCGTTGCTCCATCAAAAAATCAATGTGCTTGAAAAGCTTCGCAACTCCAAAACCAGTTTTACCTGCCATTTTCACAAAGGGATTGTCTTTAATGAACTTGAGTTTTAAATCGCGAGTTCGCTCAATAGTGTTGAGCATGAAACGCGTATTAGGGTCTTTTTCAAGTTGATCCCATTTATTCCAACAAAGAATAAGACTTAAGCCTGCTTCAACAGCCATTCCTGCAATAGCGGCATCTTGATCGGTCACACCCTCAGTAGAATCTAACAGTAAAATTCCAATATGAGCTCGTCTTGAGAATTGCCTCGCCTTAATAACAGAGGTTCTTTCCACCTTCACTTCACGCTTGCCAGGTCGCCTCATTCCAGCAGAATCTGTAAAAATGTATTCCACTCCATTGTTAGTCACGGGAACTGAAATCAAATCTCGAGTCGTTCCTGCGCGGTCACTCACAATGAATCTGTTTTTGTGAATAAGCTGATTGAGCAAAGTACTTTTCCCAACATTAGGCCGCCCCAAAACAACCACCCGTGTTTTCTCATTGTGATATCTTTTTTCAAGTTCAATAGAATTAAACTCCCCAGAAATAAGGTCATCACGAATGGCTTCACGCAAATCTGTAATGCCTAAATTATGTTCCGCCGCGACTGGAAAGATTTTTTCACAACCAAGAGCGTAATAATCATCAATACTAAAAGTTTTAAAATCACTTTTATTGGCCACAATCCAAATCTTTTGTTTCTTTTTAGATTTATTTTTTTTACGAATCCAATCCAGAAGCTCATAAGCTTCTAACTGGAAACCTTCACTAGCATCAAAAACCAGTAAAACAATATCGGCCTCTTGAACGGCATCAATCGCTTTCGATTCAACTTGAGCGTAGAAAGGGTTTTCCCGTGAAGAACCACTTCCAATCCCTCCAGTATCAATCAACCGATACGGCAAGACTTCATCGTCGACAATAATTTCATTCCAATCAACCGTCACATGAGGCTGATTAAAGACCAAGGCGGCTCGTGTTCTAGAAAGTCGATTAAAAAGTGTCGACTTCCCAACATTTGTAGGCCCCACTAATACAATTTTTGGTAATTTTTCTTCTTCGCGATCATCCAAGAACATAGCCAAGCTCCTCTATTGAAGTCGATCTCTGTTCCCAACGTTCGACTACCTTGACATGAGTTCTCAAAATAATTTCCTGTCCAGTGACTTCTTTATATCTTTTACGTGCGGTCATGCCAATTTCTTTAATTCTGGAGCCATTGGCTCCTACTAAAATTCTTTTTAAGTTTTTTCGAGACACCCAAAGAACAGCATCTACTTCAGGCTTCAAAGAAGATCGCTCTGGTTCCTTAAATTGAAAAATAGAGCATTCCGTCAAATAGGGAACTTCTTTTTTCAACTGATTAAAAACGGCTTCCATAATGAAAGAACGAACAAGCTCTCGAGCATTGACGTTTGTCCAATAATCGATGGGATGCGCTGGAGCCGTGGATTCGGCCCTTTCTAAGCTCAACTGAATAAGCGTCTCTAAATTGGATCGTTTGTCGTCTTTACTGAGCACTGAAGAAACGGGAATAATTTCAGAGAATTCTGGTAAAATTTCTTTAGTTTTTTCTATGAGTGGCAAGAGATTTTCTTTTTTCACCAAGTCAGCTTTAGATAAAATTAAAAAACATTTTTTATTGAGGCTTCTCATGGTTTCAGCCAACCACCCCGCGACTTTATCTGGCCCTTCTCGTTCCATTTCAATATCATTCAAATCTTGTAGGAATTTCCTCGCATCAGCAACCCAATAAACAATGTCGACATCCATTAAAGAATCGGCAACAGATTGATGAAAGGATCTTTCCAGGAGGCCTTTCTTAAAATCAATTCCCGGCGTGTCGACAAAGACGAGTTGACCATCCCACTCATCAGTTTCAGCATGAATGTTTTGATAGACCCCTTTGGAGTTACTTCGAGTCGTTTGAGGACGATCCGAAACAGCGCAAAGATTGTTTTCCAAAAGAGCATTGAGCAAGGTTGATTTTCCGGCGTTCGGCCGGCCAATCACGGCAATGTGGGCACATTTAAATTTTTCTGCAATTTTTTTCATATTTTAATTTTGAGTTTTCCTCATAATTCCTTTTTCCATAAAAATTTCTTTAATTCTTTTCTTTGTCAGATTGTTCTCTTCAAAAAATTCTTGAGCAGCAATCTGTGTGGCTTCTTTTTTAGTTTTTGAAAGCGCTGTCTTTAACTCCACACCATTCACCTTTAAACTCATTTTAAAGTTTCGATCATGCTCGGGGCCGAGCACATCGACACATTCATAAACAGGTGCCGTCAGACTCAGTGATTGACACATTTCTTGAAGATTACTTTTATAGTCTTTTCTCAGAAGTTCGTGAACTTTTTTCTTCCAATCTGCTGTTTCAAAAAGATCAGAAAAAATTCCCAATAAGACCTCTTCGGCTTTTTCTAAACCAGAGTCTAAAAAGACTGCGGCAAGAACCGCCTCTAAGGTGTCCGCTAGAAGTGAAGTTCTGTTTCTGCCACCACTTTTTTCTTCGCCTTTTCCAATCAATAAGTAATCTCCAAGCTTCAGACGTCTCGCTGCATCGACTAGGCTCGTCTCAGAAATAATCTTTGATCGTAGCTTCGAAAGTTTCCCTTCCGATAGTTTTGGAGAAAGCTCCATAATTTTTTTAGTGACCAGTAAATTGAGGACCGCATCTCCTAGAAATTCAAAGCGTTCGTTATGGGAACACTGTTCATTTTTAATTTCATTCTGATAGGAACTGTGGGTAAGCGCTTCAATTATAAATTCAGTATTTTTGAATTTATAATTCAAACGCTCTTCCAAGTTCGAAAAACTCAAACTTTTCAAAGTAATCACTATTAATCACATTTAGCACGCTGTGTAAACAAAGAACCTTTAAGGATAGCCATATTCATGAAAATGAGCTTCTTTTTTGCAATGGTCTTCAATTAAGATGAAAATATTCAATATAGCTATGAAAAAAATCAAGCAACAGTTCTTCCACCTTATCCTTCTACTTTCTCTTGGGCTTTTCACAGCTCAAAAAACACAAGCACAAGCCTTTGTAGAAGACGAAGAAGTCATTGGCCTCGACTCAGCAGTTTCTCTCGGGTTCTTAGGCTCTTTGCTTCCCTCGAATGAAGATTATGGATCACGAATTGGTGCTAAAATTGGCTTCAACAGACTGGGAAAAAATGTCTCCCTCGACTTGAGAATGAGTTCCGCTGAAGACTACCTCGACTTTGGTGGCGTCTTTAGAGTTTTTCATCATTGGTATAGCAATCAGCCCTACTCTTCTGGACTCAGTCTTGGCTTAGGAATTGGTGTCATGTATTCGGAAGAATTTAAAGAAATCCCTTCAGGCCTTTCAAGTTCAGTGGCGACACCAGCAAATTTTCTAGACGATTCTTTTTTCTTTGATGTTCTCACGGGTCCATTCATTCGCTACATATGGGATTTTGGAAACAATTGGGGTCTCTATTTAGAAGCAGAATACCTCATCAATGTTGCGAGAAAAATTAACGACGATAGCCTTCTTGGAGCTGCCGATCCGGACAAAGCAGACTACCTTCACCGCTTTAACTTTGGCCTCGGTTTGATGGTTGAAATTTAAAACTTAAGAAAATTCATTTTTTAAAAGACTTAAAGTGCATATCAAATGGTCTATCTTCAAATGAAGCTCCTAGAGACTTAGTTTGCAAAATCTTTAATTTCAAAAAGACTATCTAGGCTCTGCTTCATCTTCTTTCTCTTCTTTATGTTGTCCTCAAAAGAATTCAATTTTAATCCAAGTTCGCCTAAGGCTGGTTGTATATCGGTGACATTTTTTGAAAAATATGAGCCGTATTCATAAGAGGTATTAATATTGAGCTGAAATTTTAGTTTTCTAAGATCGTAAGGAGCAAGAGGACCTTTTTTATTTGGAGCTTTTATTGTGCTCTTAAAGTTTTTTTGTAAGTACTGAAGGCATTCTATAGTCCACAGACACGCATAGGCTTCTTGCAAGTAAATAAGAGGATTGTTTTTACCTTCAATACTCCAAGAAATTGCTTTATTGTACTCTTCGAGTCTTTTTATTTGTCTTTTTAATTCTAAAACAGTGTCAACATTATCTGGAGATAAAATATTATTCATTGTACTGGCAATTTCTTCATTACTCATTCCGAGTTCACTAAAAAGTGAAACAAGTTCAGTTTGAACAGAAAGAAAAGCGCTAAGTTGCTGGGTCTTTTCTTTCACATTTTGAGCTTTGTTCTTACTTGTTAAAAAACTGAAGACTGTATTGATGTTGGGCATCTTTTGATTTTTTAAAGTATCCGATGGCTCTAAATTGGTTATTTCATGTGCTTTCAGAACTTGAGATATTTTTTTAAAATGTTTTTGTAACAATTTTGGACCTGCTTTCATGAGGAGTTCTTTAACTGGCAGCTTAGGTGCTAAAATTTTTAATTCTTCAATGATGGCTCTAGTGGCTTCTGCTTGTCTTAATTTTAAGTTTTTCCATTCATTAAGTAGCTTAAGATTGATCTTTGTGAAATATGGGTTTTTGAGCATTGCTGATGCAAAGGAACGCTTTAAAACCCATTGGTCATAATCTCCAAAGAGAAAATTTTCTGGAATTTCACGTTGTGTTGGAATTATTAAGCGACCTTTTAGTATTTTTGGCATTACTTTTTTCTTTTTAGTCGGAGCTGTCTGTTCATTTGTGAGTTTCTCGCTTATTTCAATTGAGGCATTTGCACTTATGGAAGCTGAGGAGCCGTGCATGTCTTTTTTTTCTTGATTGTCGAGATGCTTTTCTTCACTCTTAATTTTTCTATGCTCAGTCCATTTCGACTTTAAGTTGTCTTTAAAGTGGAGGGCTGTTCTTTTAGCAAAATTAATGTCACTATCTAATTTTCGTGCTTCACTCTCTTCTTTAGGAGGTGAAAACTCTTCTAAAAAGTCGTCAAGTTCCAATTCTTTGTAAAGTCCAGATTCTTGTATGACATAACTATTTTGAAATCTTTGAATGACTTCTTCAAAATTTGTAAAGCGTTGTAAGTCTTCTCTTGTTAATATTTCAGATAAAGGACTTCTCATGGTGCTCCCAGATTTTTGAAAAGAATCAATTCGTTTTTTTCTTAACTTTTTTCTAGTTGGAGCAATGGCTCTAATGCCGAGAAGTCGAAGGTTGCCTAAACCTACTGAATCTTCAGAGGCTTGTATAAAATCATCGAGCATTTTTTGGTCCACTGAGTTGAAACCTTTTTCAAGAGGGCAGAGTACAAGCTTATGCTCTTCCCACAATGTGTAGATACTTGAAAAGAATTTTTTACGCTCCTCTAGTGAGCTTTCTTTGGCTTGAGGGTTATGCGCAAGCATTTCATAAAGTAAATCTTCGGCACTTTCTATGTTCTTCCATTCCTTGTCTTGTAGGCGCAGTTTTCTATATTTTGGTTTCATGCAATCTAAAACTCGTCTTAAATAATGCGTTACAAGGTCGTTATTGTCCGATAAATTGAGTCCATATTTCTTGTTCACATAGCTTTCAATTCTAAAATAACTGTTTAAAATCGAAGTAACTGGCTTAAAGGACAAAGCGCCAATAAAACTAAAAAGACCTCCTTTTAATGCCTGATGCTTTCTCACTTGTTTGAGAATTTCTTTTTGCCTCTCAGAGTGCTCAAGTTTATATTTTTCAAGCTCTTCTTCAAGCTGATATTCTTTAAAAGTGTCTAGTTCTGAGTGTGAAAGTGTGTAATTTGAGTTATCGAAAATGTTTCTTAAAACATCTTCGATAACTAACTTGTCAGAGCTGTCAATGCTTTCAAGTGGAGGGAGGGCGTCTCCAAGTATAGCTAAACTGTAGGCACACATTTTTTTCTCAACTTTTACAGAATAAGCAGCTTTTGAAAAAATAATAAAAAGTAATATAAATTTAAAAAATTTCATTACTGAATTCCTTCGAATATTTTACATTCTATAATATAGTTTTTTAAGGGTGCTTGGTTTGAATCTACTCTTGTTAAATTATTGTTTTTGTTGTAGCGACGAAGCAAAGCTTTGTGCATTTTTTCAAATTCTTGAGTTAAAGAATCTATTTCTTTTTCATATTCAAGGAGCACTGCATGAGACAATGAAAAATCACGGTAGGGTTTTACGTAGTCTTTGAGTATTGATTTTGCAAAAGCAATAGAATTTGCGACTCCAGGGAGATAGTTATTATGATATCTGCGATTGCTCTCTGATGAGATTAATGATTCAAAAGTAATGCCAGCATGTTCCGGTGAAAAATTTACAATGTCATAAGAATAAGGTAAATCGACGAATGTTTCAGACAGCAGGCTTTTAAATCCCGATGAGTTTTCAATTTCTTTTAATTTATCAATATCTATAAACTTTTTATAAAAAGAACAAAGATCTAAATCTGGAGTATCTTTTAAATCTCGAAGTAATTTCCGAGTTGGGGTTAATATTTCCTCTAAACTTGAAACTTTTTGACTCAAATAATCATCAAAGCCACATTTTTTAAAATAGTTTTCTCTGAGGACTATTCCATATTCATTGTTTATTAGACTTCTGTGTTTATCTTCAAGCTTATCCCATGATTTATTAAGATAACTAAGCTTAGCTTGTAAAAAATCTTTTGATTCTTTTTGAAATACTTGTTTTTTGTAGTTGTTCAATTTTTCTTTTGCCGACTGAATAAGTTGAGAAACACCAGAAATTGCAGTATATGAACTATTATCGAAAGCATTATCAAGAGAATATCCTTGAATGATCAAATCTCTTACTGTGTTTCCTTGGGACGTGTTATCTACAGCTCTAAGGTCAAAAAACATTGGCAACTTTCTAAATGACGAAGCGTTTTCGGAATTCGTCGCATGAAACTGGCTCAGTTGCTTTGTAAATGCTTCTCCATCGTAGACAGTTTTATAAAATTCACAGAGATCTTCTGTGTTCTTGGCTTTTTGAACAATAAGATCTAACTCTTCTTCTGTCTTATTCACTTGAGATGTTATTTCACTTTTTAACATATCAAATTCATTTTTTTCTAAAACTCCTGACTTTTTTCCTAAGAAAACTAAGGCACCAGCGAGTGCAGTCCCACCACCAAGAAGTAGGACGTGCCTTGGTATCTTTGAGAGAAGTCTTGGGCAGCTATTGGAGCTGTGTAATCTATTGAAACTACTATTGAAATGGCCAAGTTGTTCTGCACTGTAATCTATTGCTTTATCTACGGTGTATATTCCTGCAGCTAGTGAAGCAATTTCTGCAGCATTTAGTGTCGACGAAATTGCTTCAGGTAAACGCATGGAGTTATCGGAAAATACTTTATGTATTATGTTTGTTACTGTTAACCCAAGGGTTGTGCTGATTGCAGTCTGGTTGAGCTCCCTAAACTTGCTGAGCGACATGGGAATTCTGTGGGCAATGAGTTTATTGTAAAGCTCCTTAATTGTAGAATAGCCGAGTACGGATCCTCCTAAATTTAAAAGAGCGGTGATGAATTTTTTTTCAGATAACTGTTCTGGGCTTATAATAAAATAGGCAATATAGGATAAAATATTTTCAGCTAATTGTTTAGGAATGTTATGCATGCCAACAGAATTCAATATTTTTCTGTTTTTCGACTCTACTTTAATAACAATGTCTTTATTGCTAATGTATACGCTTGCTTCTTCCAATTTTTCATTTCCTTGGAGAGTGTTATACATGCTATGAAACTCATCTGAATTAAAGTAAGCGTGTTGCTCATGAAATTCTTCAGAAAATTGCTCAACTTTAGATTTCGTAAAGTCTAAAGCTTCTTTTAATGAGGTGGAGCTTGTTTGCTTCTTAAAACTTGAAGTGAGATTTTCAATGTCTTTAGCTTTAAATTTTAACAAATCAAAAAAGAAATATTCGTTGAGAGTGTTATTTTTAGAGTGTTTTACAATTTTTTTCAAATAAGGAAGACTTTCAGTGTGAAATAAAGCCTGCCTAATGATATCTTTATTTGAAAAATAGACATCTTTGGAATATTTTTTGACATTTTTTAAAACTTCTTTGGCGAGACGTTTTTTGGGAGTAGCTATTGTTGTGTTATCAAGCACTTCTTCGTATGCCTCTAGCTGGTAAATTGCCTTCAAGAATTCATAATCTCTTAAGTCAATCATAACACCAGATTTGTTAAGAACTGATAAGAGTAAATAATAGTCTTTGAGCGCTGAATCTGAGTTCTGACTAGGAAAAAATTTTGACAAAAGCCTTTTCAATTTGTCGACATTTTCTGGTGGCACTTCGTGTAGTTTAATTAATTCTTTTATAATTGATTCCGGCGCACCAACAGTTTTCATGACTTGTGATAGCGCAACAGTTTGTATTATTTTGTCTCGATGTTTCGGTGTAAATTCTGTGAGTAGTTGTCCCCAGTCTATTGGAGAGTAAATTAATGTATTATTCACGTTTTCAGCAAGTTCATTGCCGGGATGCCGGTCTGGGTCAAAAACAATGTAGACCTCTTCATCGAATACAGTGTCGCTTTCTTCGGCAAATAAAATTTGCTCATTTACGGACAGTACGGTTGTTGCCAGTAATTCTTGTGAGATGGGATCAAGCTTTTCAAGGGTCTTTCCACTTACAAATTCTGTTGTTCTTATGTTATCGTATATGCTGTCCGATATTGATCCATCTTGATTTACTTTGCGTTTTTTTGGCCCTGGAAGACGATCAATTAATGATGAGTTTTTGGGGAAATGTAATTTTACTCCGTCTGGTAATTTGAGCTTTTTGTAGAGTTTTTCTGCCTGATCACTTCGTGTTGTTTCACGAACAAAGCTCATCTCTCTAAGTATGGCATCTTTAGTTGCGGCGGCTATTCCTGCTAGAAGCGAATTTTGCTTAGGGTTTTTTCTGATCATTTCGTCAATTATTATTTTGAGCATTTTTAAGTCATCAGAAAGCTTGTTTTGAGCGTCTTCTTTTTTAACTCCAAGTGCTATTTCTTCAGAAAATTCTGGGTTTTGCGGGTTATTTTCTTCTACTAACAAGGTGTATTTTATAGATGCCGATCCAAGTAGTTTTTTAATTTTTAGATATGAGTTTACGTTTTCTACTTTTAACAGTTGCTGTAGTCTTTCGTAAATTTGGTGCCATAATGGAGGGGTTGCTCCGTCTCTTAATTGTTTTAATTCATTTCTTATTTCGTCAGGTAAAATGTCACTAGCTGCTAAGAGTTGGCCAAATTTAATTCCTACAGTTCCATAGTTTTCAAGTACATTTCTTAGAATTTTTCCGACACCTTGTTCGTCGTCATTATGGTTGGCAAGCAAAAATGCCAGAGTAGTATTTTTAATCTTTTCGGAATTAACTTCTTCAACAGACATTAAAAATGCTTTGATTAAATCTGAGGCAATTTTGGAATTTTTCTCATCTTTAGGTAAAATCTCATTGAAAATTTGTTCCTCATATACTTTTTTCGTGCTTCCCTCTAAGAGCGATTTGTTTGTAGGGTAGAGTAAAGACTCTAAGAAGACAGCTCTAGCTTGAACCGGTAAGAAAGCATAAAAACTTCGAATGCTTTCTGGGTTGATGTTTTCAAACCTTGCTTTAATGTAGAAGGGGATTTCGCCTGTGCCGCGTAACCACTTTATGGCAGCCCACCTTTCGGATTTACTTCTCTCTGAAATGACCGCTTCTAGAAATTTCAGGACATTTGTCGCTAGGTTGTCGCTTGAGTTTTTTTTGAATGCAGAAATTTTATCTCTTAGGAAAAAGGCATCTTCTTGATTGAGCTGATAGTGTTCTGCAATCCAGTTGAGAAGAGAAGCAGCGACTTCTCCACCATCTGAAAATTGATCAATAATATGTTTCGTTTTTTTGTATAAAATTCCTCGTCGTGACATTTTTAAAAATGATTCTAAATTGTTGACTACGTAGCTATTAACTTTGTTTTGTAAAATAGTCTTTTGTTTCGGATCAGTTTCATTGGCAAAAATACTTAGCCTGCGATTTAGCTTTTCAATTAATTTTTTTTCAGTGGAAGTGGTCGCTATAAAACTATCTTGAGCTAGAAATTTAAGAGGGCTTCTGTCATTTGCGTGCAGTCGATAATTACCTTTGTCGGTAGAAGAAAGATGGCTGTTTTGAAGAATTTCTGCCTGTTTGTCGTCTAATTGATACTCTTTAACAATGCTTTCCTTGTGTTTTTCTATGTCATAAGATTGAATCTGATCCAAAAAGCTGTCTATTGCTTTATAGCTATCATTAACTAATTCTTCAGGTGTGAAATTTTCTTCATGTAGTGCTTTGAAGAAATCTGATTCTACATTGGAGTTCTTAATTAATTTTTTATTGAGAATCTCTTTTGCCCACAAGCCAGCAATTTCAGGGCTTGGGGCAAGCGTTAAAATTTCCTGAAATTTTTGATCTGTAATGTGACTGGGGCCTTTAGATGCTATTAAAGTTAATCTTTTAAACTGTTCTCCTGGGCTTTTTTTTCCTAACTCATTCCAATATTCTTGAGACAAGCTCCCGTGGATTTCAAGAACAAAATTAGGATCATATTTATATGCAGGGTGCTTTTTTGCAAGCTCACGTTGTCTATAAAGTAGGCTTGATTCTTGATAGCTTTTCGCGCTTATTGAGTCTAGGTTTACTAATTTTTTTAGTAAATAGTCTCTTTCTAAAATCATGTTTAAGTTTTTTTCACTCAGTTCCCATGTTTTGTTTTTAAGTATATTGAAAATTGCTTGAGACATGTAGCTTTCTTCAAGTCCAGAAGCTTTAAGTCGATCATATTTTTTTAGAGTTGCTTCTATTGATTCCTCTACTTTTAGGTTCTTTTTAATGAGTAAGTTTAAGATGGGTTTTAAAGCTATAGTTTTTAACGAAGTCCCTCTGTTTAAATAGTGACTTAAAAATCCTATAGACTGTTCAGTGCTCAATTTACTGACCAATTTAACTGGAAACAATGTTTTGTATTTAAATAATTGTAGTGGATTTGCTAGTTTGGCTTTAGCGCTACTTTTTAAAATATCTGTTAAAAGTGGAAAGAGTAGTTCTTCATCGAAGCTTAAAAGTAAATCTATGTTGTTGCTTGCAACTTCTATAGCTTGCGAATGCTTTTCGTTTTCAATGAGGTATTCAATTACAGCTATTAAGTCATCAATTTCATTTATTTCTTTTGTGTTTATGTAAATATAGCTATTGACTATATTTTGAGGAATTTTACCTTTATATTTTTTTAACATTTCACTGAAGCCTTTTCCTAATAGGCTTGAGTGGGAGTGGTGTTCTTTAAAAAGTTTTAAAACTTGTTCATTGTTTTTTTTATCTAGTTCTAAATCGAAGTTTATTTCCGATAGTTTGTTGAGTAGTTTTTGCTTTTCTTCTTCTGAGGGCTTTTCTTCTTTTATAATCCGTTCAATTTCATTAATAATTTTTTTTGCTATAGAGTTATGAACTTTTAAAATTGGGAGGTGCCTTAAGCTTTTAAGTAGGTTGGGTCTTTTTTGATCAATTTTTAGTTTATAATGATCTTGTGATCTTTCTAAGCTTTCTTTGTTGACATTATCTGGAATAATGTCTTCTCTATTGTAGATTAATGCTTCTCTAGCAATTTTTCTCATTCTTACAAAAATTTTGCCTTCTGAAAACTTTGAGTCTGGGTTAAATTTCGGATTTTCTTTTTTTAACTCTTCAATGGCTAATTCTCTAACATGGTCCACGAAAGGCTGAATGTTCTCAGCTAGCTTTAATGACTTAGAAAATCTACTAAAAAAAGATCTTTCTGGAATAGTAAATAGTTTGTGATAGAGGGCTACTTGAAGTGCGTAGTCTGGCATCGGAAAAAATTTTTCATTAACGTAAACAGATGATCTCTGAAAAGTGTTGATCATTTCAAGTGTGTTGTCGACACTTTCTTCGTTGTCAGACTTGTTTGCTTTTATTTGTTCTAAAATTTCATAATCTTTTTTTAAATATTCATTGAGCCGTTGAACAGGTAGAATACTTTCTTTAATTGGAAGGTTAGAAATAATTTTTGCAGCTGCCAGGCTTCCCACTGCGCCAACTATCCACTCCCAGTTGGCCATGACAAAATCTATGGTGCTGTCTAAGGGGTCTTGAAGTTTTATAAGTTGATCACCAACTACAGCAGCTCCATCGCTGATTTTTTCTCCTGCTGAGCTGAAAATTGATCCAATGGCATCAGTTGCTTTAGTCGTGTCAATTTCAATGTCGCTTTCTTTTACGCTTTGATCAAGACTGTCTTTGCTTGCCTCAAAAAAGTCGACAATTGGGCTCCCGACGTAGTGCCAAGCACTTTTGAGTCCCAATATAGTTACTAGGGAAATTACTCCTGGTCCGAGTACTTGTTTTGCAACCCCTCTTAACGTTAAAAACTGTAATAGTGTTGCATGTTGGTTCCATAGAGCCAGTGTTTCTGGAAGCGGGTCTCCTTTATATGCAAGTTGAGATAGCCCTCCTGGCCTGTATTTGGTCATAGCAATATTCCATAAATTAAGTGCCTTCAGCTCAACATCTATTGATTTATCGTCAACTTTCTTTTTTTTTGAAAAAGCACCTGAACCTAAGATCAATGATTTTAGTAAAGAGCGTGCTTTAGGGCTAATACTTGATTGCGCATTCATTTTTAGTTCTCTTTGCCTTGGGTCAATTAGGCTAGATGGGTCAAAGCCAAGGTCAGCCATTCTATCCATCACTCTTTTTCCTAAAAGTATTTTTCTTTTTAAGTCGTCAGAAATGCTTAGGTGAATTCCGCTGGCTTCTAAAATTTGATGTTCTTTTTTTGCTCTGTCTTCATAGCCAGCATTGAATTGGACAATTTCAAGTGCTCTTTTTAGAGTCTCAAGCTGTTCCGGGTCTGCATTTTCATGCTTATCTTCAATTTTTTGTTTTTCATCTTGAATTTTTTTTTCTATTTCATCTTTTGCGCCTTTTCCTGCTTGAATACCTAGCTCTTGAAAATTTTTCGCTTTTCGCTCTACTGACTGATCTCTTAAACGTTCTATTTGTAGTATCAATAACCCTGCGAGTTCGTTGATGTCTTTTACTAGTGAGAAATATCCGAGTGAGAGGTGAATTTCTCCTTCTCCTTTTAGGTTTAAATTAGTGCTAAATATTGGCTTTGTTTTATTGTTGTGAATGTATATCTTTAATGGCGGAGAGTTCTCAGGTTGAATAATATCTAAGAGTTCACCTAGTTCTTCTACTCCTTTTCTAATCTTTGGATGAAGTGTTTTAAAGATGGGTGACAGTGATTCTTCTTCACCATTTTCTGAAATTTTACCGACACCACCTCTTCTTAATTTTTCTGGTATCAATTGAACAGGGGGTTTTTTATCCGAAGCCTTGTAATGCTGTCTTTTGTGTTCTCTTGCTAACTTGTTGTTGAAGTGTCGTTCAGACCAAACGTAGTAAATTTTATTTCCATTTTCTGTTTCTATTTCTTCTGAATCTTCTGGAAATTTTTCTTTCTCAGTTTCAGCCTTACCCCTAGTCTCTTCAAGAGATGAAATAAATCGCGCTTTCTGCTTTAATTTTACAGAGTCACTTTCTTTTTGAGTTGATTTTTGAGTGTACAAAAATATTGCACAAAATGCTGATATTACACATAAAGTTAGTAGGCACTTTCTCAAAACATTCCCTCATTGCTTTATCGACAAAAGAGCTCTTTGCCAAAGCTATAAACTGTCAAATATTTGCATATAATAATTAAAAAGTACTTAGGTACTAGTAGAGTCAACAAAGCTACACCCACTCCTTTTCGATTTGTAATTTACTTTTAATATTTTGTTTTAATGCTCTTACCAGAAGCGTTGAGCTTTAGGTCAGCGCAATACTCTTTTGCAAAGTTGAGTATTTGAAGACTTGCTGTAGCCGTCGGGTCAATTCGTATCTTTTGAATTCTTTGGCAGGTATATTCTAATTCAAATGGTGATTCGTCTCCATCTTGATGCCAGCTCAGAAGTTTTTCACCGTTGATTTCATTATTCGTGATGGAAAAAACCCAATATCCCATAAAAATAAAAGCTATTTCTTTTACTTTTTGAGGAGATTCATCGTTAATCGAGTTTAAATACATGACAATTCTTTCGGGATCCATTGCTACTGCACGTGCCTTCTCTGAAAGCTGCTGCTCTAAACTGATGTCATATTGACCAGCCTTTTTTAATTCACTTCTTTGAAAATCACGATAAAATTTAATAAAAGATCTTGTTTCTTCGACAAAATCTATAAAATGCAAATAACGACTACCTTGCTCTGTATATTTGAAGAGTAGTTTTTCTTTCGCAATGTATTCTTGAGCTTTAGTTGAGAACAGTAAAACATAGTCGCCAAAAAGAGTGTTGATTCTGAGTCGCAACAAATTACTTTTCTCTAAGATATGAATATAGGTTGAGTTATTGAGGATTCCACCCCTGACAGCTCTCGCATCAAAAGACCATTCTTCTGGAGAAGGAAGAAGAACATCAGAAAGAAGTCCCCGACTCAAATCTCTAATATCTTGAGAGCTAGAATGCCTTCGATCTCCATAGTGACCGACTTCAAAACCCATGGCGTAAAAAGTCTCGTGAAAGTATAAAATAACTTGATCGGTAGTAGGCAATTTTTCCCAAAGTCTTTGATGATATTCTAATTTTAACTGAGGCAACGATCCTTTCATAGATATTGTTTTTCGGTGGATCACTTGCACTAAAACACACTTTGAATCTTGTTGAGTCACATCAGTCTGATCGATACTGTCATCGACCTCTTTTACATTTTCCAAAGCGCTCCAATGATTGAAAGAAGATCTTTGTTCAAAGATTTCAAAATATTGATAGAACAGTGGGGAATAAAACTTAAGAATTTCTTTTTTTTCTTTCACTAAGTTTGAGAAGTCGTTATTTTGAAGGGCTTTTTGAAAAGTAATTGGAGCCTCAGCTTCAAATCTTTCCAAACTGGTGATTTTTATTATTTTATTTAAATAGTCATTTGGAAATTCTTTCTCTTTTTTGATTCTAGATGAGACCAATTGTGCAATTTCCTCATTTTCAAAACAAGCAACACCGTCACCACCACTACTGATCCAATCACCAGAAATGACCAGAGAGGGCAAAGACACTAAGACTAAAAGAAATAAAAGGCTAAAATTTTGCTTTTTCACAATAAATAAGGAGTTTAGTATGGTTTTACGCGTTGCGCTATATATTTTTTATTCATAAATCTTCCTATTATCTATATTTTATTAAAACTCTAGAGCAAAAGAACCGTAAAGGACACCTATGGAGGATTATCGAGACGCTATTATTGAGCACCACCAACGAGTTCAAAGAAGACAGAAAACTCTCAACCTGAGTCGATTGGCAAAAAATTGTTCCATCAACCTGAGTTACTTTTCTAATGTTCTCAAAAAACGTGGTCACTTTAATGCCGATCAAATTTATATCATTGCAAAATCTCTTGAGCTCAGTCCTACCGAATATCAAATTCTTGAAAAACTCATGCAACACCATCGTTGTGAACTGAAAAGTCGAAAGTTGGAATTAGCATTAGAGATCAATAGCTTAAAAAAGAAACTACTCAAAAGTGATACCCATCTTGAAAACGTGCAGGACTTTAAACGTGCTAGTGAATTACGAAAACAGTATTTTCTTGATCCGATGAACCTTCTTTTCCACCTCACACTTGGTATTGATCAATACGCAAAAGATCCGAATCGAGCCGGAAAGCTACTGAATTTATCGAGTTCAGAAATCACTAAAAAGCTTTCCTTATTTCGTGAATTGCAACTACTGACAGAAAATAAAACACAAATAGAAGTCAAACAAAGCACTCTCCACCTCGATGACGATGACGTCATTTGTAAGGCTCACCAAGCTTTAGTAAAATTAAAATCTTTAGAAAAACTTTCACAACTCGCTCCCGAAAAGAAAAAATCAATGATGATTAGCTTTTCGTCTAACGAAGAAAATTATAAAAAAATAATTGAAGCTTTTTATAGCTTTATCAAAAAGGCACAAAAAATTGTTGAGGCATCTCCAAAAGAAAAAATTTATCAGCTGAACTTTGATTTGTTTTCATGGCTAGATTAGAAGCTATACTTTTCATATAAACTATTCGACTTATTATATTTCTTATAAATAGACACGTCGTTTCATTCCTCATAGATTCCAGCACAAAGAAGGAGATATTATGAAAAATATTTTAAAAATTAGCCTTATGGCAAGCATCAGTAGTTTATTTGTGAGTCCAATCAATGCGACATCCCCTATTTATATGCCGCCCGTCACTCAGGAATATGAAATTAATTGCAGAGTTTCCGTGGATACCTCAAGAGAGGAGTCCTTTGCTAATGATGAAGAACTTCAATCTGAGACTCTTTATGCATTCACAAGCTATACTCAAAAAAAGCTGAGTCCTGAAAAAGAGAAAAACTTTAAAGTTGAATGGAGAACTGTCAAAGATTCTTTTTCTTGGATTGGGTCTGGACCAAGCTTAGAAGACACGAATCCGGCTAAGCCAGAAAATTTCATTGGAAAAGCAGAAATTACCCATTCATATTATAATGTTGTTGGAGATCATCGAAGTGGAGAGCTTGTCGAATACACTGCTCACATGATCGTTGAAGTCGACGGACTCAATACTGGTGAAAAGCTTGTCCTCACTGCAAAGTCAAAAACCAGTAAAAAACTCATTGCCTACAGTAATTTATCTAAAGCAGTTATCAAAGATGCTTCTGGAAAAAAAGTTCATCTCAACGTCACTGTTGAGTGTGATGCTCATTAAAAAACACCACTAGAAAGACTCATGTGACTACTGTTCAAGAAAATTACAGTAGTCACAATTTTTGTCCCTAGAAGCTTTTTTAGCTTCAATTTTAAACTAATAAAAACTCGACGATAGTGCTATCATCATGAAACTCATGAGGCAGCTATTTAAAAATTTTACCATTCCAGTCCTAAAAAACAACTGTTTGTTGATGCTTCTCATCGTTTTTACAATTTCTGGATTTTCTCAGGAAGAAGAAAGCTTTCTTTTTCCAAATGAAAATATTTATATAAAAAACAAAAAAGCAGGAACACCGGTCGACAGTAGCATCAAAAAACCTATTCAAATTCTTCTAGAGAATGAAGAGCTTCTTGTGATTAAAAACTACTTTCACCTTGATGAATTTTGGATTGCCGTTATTCCACATCAGGAAATGACAAGTGCCAGCTATCAAAACTTTCAATTCAGCAGACACGTTGGACACAATCAGGTTAAAATAAACTTCAAAAAAGAAATTTTACTTTACCCAATCTCTGCATCACTCATTACCTACATTCAAAATAACAACACAGTTCCAAAGGATCAGACGCTCATAAAAAGCTCCGACCTGGTCATCAGCTTCGATGCGGTTCAAAGTGCTACGGAAACATTTAAATTTAATCCTTTAAGAGGAGCTTTTGGAGCCTACGCAGGCGTCTATAGAGTCATGAGTGAAATAACTAAACTAAGAAGCTATTCAAAAGATAAACAAGACTCGAGATCTGACTATTTGCTTGACTTCAATAAAGCTGAACTAAAAAGCTTACTTTTTAAAGGCCTTCGTCTGAGTGAAAGTAATTGGATTGGATACTATCATCCGTTGCTAAGAAGCTGCACCTCTGAGTCACAAAATTTAATCATTGATTCGCTTCGTGAAGAAAGACAGGAAGCCGCTCAAATACTTAAATATACCTTTGTTTTTCCAAACACACATCAGGAATTCATGACTGCCTTAGGCGTTGAAAAAAAAGCTCAAGAATAAAAATAGAGTCACCGCCTTGAAGCAGTCACTCTATTTTATAAGATCATTTAATAATTAGTGAGGGACTTTACTTGGATCGACAGTAATTTGAAGCTCTACTCTTCTATTGAGAGCCTTCCCACTAGCATCGGCATTACTCGCAACAGGTTGAGCTTCACCAGCTCCAACAACATGTAAACTTGCCGGAGAAATTCCACTAGCAATCATTCTATTGTAAACACTTCGAGCTCTTTTTTCTGAAAGACTTTGATTAAATTTTTCAGAACCATCCGCGTCTGTATGGCCAACAATAGTGACAATATCTTCAGGGTATTTTTTAATAATTGAAGCAATTTGATCAATGTTGGATCCAGCAGCTGGAGCCAAGCTAGAAGAAGCCGACGTAAAAAGAATATCTCCTTTTAATTTCGTCAGGATTCCATTTTCAGTTCTTTGGGTTTCAGCAATCTGAGCCAGTTCTTGAGCTTGTTTGTCGAGTCTATTCCCAACAGCCCCTCCAAGAAGGCCTCCAAGAGCCCCACCAATCAAGGCACCTTTACCAGCATCACCACTTTGGTTGCCAATAATAGCCCCAAGACCAGCTCCGACAGCTCCACCAATACCAGCTCCATAGCCAGTTTTCTTTCCTGGAGTTGCACAGGTCGCCAACAAGAAGACTAAAAACGATAAGATCATAGATTTTTTAAACATAATTCATTTTCCTTTCTAAAATAACAGATAGATATCTCCATAATCTTTTGCTTCTGTAGACTTCACAAGGAATCTTCTAAAAAAATTTTGACGATCGACCCAATGCACATGGAACGAAGAAGTCAGAAGATTAAGACTTACATCCAGTCTTCGTTTTCAATGCCCGTTGCTTCGGAAGAAGTCTCATCAGAGCTATTTTCACTCTCATTTGAAATAGAGTTTTCTTCACCAACTGGCGGATCTAAGCTCATTTCAGCTTTTTTAGCGAAGTCTGGACTATAACTATCTCCTCGAGAATCGTATTGAAACAAATAATCACGAACTTTTTCAATTTGTAAATCGGCATTATCACCAAAGTAACCGGGTACTGAGATGTGTGGAGATTTTGGATCTTCATCGTCTAAAGGTGGCCACAACTGAGGCATTCTCGTTCCTGGCATAATACTATTAGGATCTTTTAACCATTTCACAACCCACTCCGGTCTCAAGCGATTTTTAACATTGTGAAAGCTTGGAGCAGCAGCTTCAGGATTTTCAAAACGAACTTCTTCTCCATGACAACTCAAACAAGCGAGCTTATCGAAAACCTCATAAGCTGCAGTCATATCTTCTGCAGATAAAGGTTGATTTGATTTTTTCTCAAAAGGATATGGAGCTCTATCATAAGCCGCAAAGTAACGAGTGAGTATCTCTACTGTTTCCGGAGTTAAGTTAAACTGAGGCATTCGCACCTTAAGCCAAGGTCGCATTTTTTCCTGCGGATTGAGTAAATAGTCGTGAAGCCAATCACTCTGAACCTTCAAGCCTTGTGTATTTAAATTAGGCGGCCCTTTGCTTGGATCGTCTTGATATTTTCTTAAAAGATGTCCTGCCTTATTTTCAACAGCATGACAACCAACACAGTTCAGTTTATTGAGAACACGACGCCCCTCAGTCACAGCTTCTGCTCGAGCGCCGCCATCATACATCGCAACCTTATCAACATTTGATTTTTCATGCCCAATAACAATTGCCGTCACAGCCTTTGCTTGCGCATCGTTAAATCCGAAATGAGGCATCCGCATTTTAGAATCAAAACTTCTTACCTTGCCAACGTCCCAAATTCTTGGGGTTCTAATTTTTGTATAAATCCAATCAACTCGAGTATGAGGAATGTGAACATTTTCAAAAGAAAATTTACTCACATCTTTCGAACCTTCTTCCGTCAACTCCGCACCAATGTTTGGAAAGTCCTCAAAACCATCAATAGCGTGACAGGCATAGCAGGCATAGTGACCAATGAACTTTTCACCTAGGAATTGCTTTTTCGAATTGAGATCCATTGATGTCAACTTGAGTTCAGCTTCTTTGGGTGGCAGTTTTTTCTCAAGAAAGCCACGAACAAGCTCATTACGAACTTCTTCATTCACTTTTGGAAAAGCTGCTTGGTCAAAGGCCACGTTTTTCTTCGAAAGTAAATACGCCGTTAAGTCCAGAGCTTCTTGGTCGCTGAGTTTTAAACTCGGCATGCTTGTTTTTTCCCAATAATGTTTTGGGTTTTTGAGCCAGGAAAAAAGCCACTCGGCACTCACTTTAGAACCCATTTGGTTCATCTCAGGCCCCGGTAAAGGCACGAGGTCGTTCTTCCAACCAAGATCTCTTTTAGAATCCATATTTTTCAATGGAAAATCTGCACTCGCATGGCAAGCTAGACAACCCACTTCGGAGAAAATGTTTTTTCCAGACGTTGCATTCGCTTGAAGTTCTAAATTTTGACTCGCTAACTTTAAAGGCTCATAGCCTTTCGATTTTTCAAATAAATAATGAGTAATAGACTCAATTTCAACTTTCGATCGCTCTAAACTTTTCGGGTCAGAGTTATTGTGAGTCTGCCAGAACTGAGGCATCAGAGTTGAGGGTCGAAAATCTTTTGGTTTCCACAACCATTTTTTAACCCATTCCGGGTCTAATTTAGCAGAAAGCTTGGTCAAAGAAGGTCCAGATTTTTTCTCTTCAGCGAGACGCTCAAAATGGCCTTTAAACTTATGGCAATTATAACAACCATTTCTTTCAATCAGGCGCATTCCCGCATTAAAGGTTTCAGCTCCTTCAAGCTCAACATTATTGGCATGACACTGAATACATTTTCCTTCAGTCAATGGAAGCGGAATCATCGGAGTTTTAATGTGATGATCTCTAAAGTAATTGTAATTTGCCTTCCACTCTTCTTCTTGAGCTAAATTCTGTGGCGTGTGAGCGGTTTTAATAAAGTCGACACTCTGAGGAACCCCGGCGTGACAAACCGTACAACCAACCTTTGAGGCTGGATGTGGTGAATCCGCACCAACCATGAGTGCAAGTTTGGGATGTGTTCGAAAAGGCTGTGGATAATCCTCAAAGCCCGCTTGATCTACAGTCGCATGACAAGTCATACAACGATCGACTCGAGGGACTTTGTTAAAGAAATAATCATCTTTGAGATGAGGTAAAATAATTTGATTAATCTTTAAGGTTGGAGCGACAAAATCAACTAAAGGAGCATTTCTCACTAGAGCGCCAAGAGACATTTTGTTTTGTTTGATTTGTTTTTTAAGACCATTGATTTTATCGAGAATTTTAGATTTCTCTGCAAGTAAGTTCTTTTCTTTTAAGAGAATTTCACTTCTCATGTTTTTCGCCTGAAGAATATTTGATTCGGCTTTGTCTACTTTTACTTTGAGCCCTTCAACCGTTTTTTTATCGGCAAAGTATTGTTTCTTAAGTTCAACAGGATTCTCACCATGTTCCACCTTTTTTTCTAAACTAAAAAGCATGGCTCCGTTAGCGGCTTTGAGGTTTTGAAATTTTGTATTGTGAACATAATATTCATCTTCGAGTGATTTAATTTTTTGATTAATACTTTTGAGTAAATTGAAATTATTTTTAGACTCGACGAGTTCTTCAATTTGTCTCTCGTAAGTATTTTTTAAATTGGAATAATTTTTGGCTTCAGGGTCTATTTTTTGAAGTTCTTTTTTTGTTTTCGATACTTTTTTCTCAAAAACATCAACTTTGTTAGAAAAATACTCCTCACCATTACCAAGAGAATCTTTAACCTCAATGAGTTCATTTTCAAGTTCTGCCAATCGCTTTGATTGGTCAGATTTTTTAATTTTTTCTTGAGCAACTTTTAACTGAGCTTCACCAATAGCTGATTGGATCGCATGATTCTGCCTGGAAAATCTTTTCCACGGTCGATCATAATCATCAATGACAGCCCAAATGACTGTAATTAACAATAAAATACTTGAAAGAGCAAAAAACTTTGAAAGGTTTCGACTGTTGTAAACGGTATCTTGCTTTTTATCTGCCATCATTCAACCTTAAATATTAAATAAAAACTCCGGAATAGAGACAATGTACTTTAAATCAAATCCCCAACGGAGATACATTTTAATGGGGAGACTCATCATGGCTAAAAACAAAAAGACAAAGAGTCCAAAGCGAACAATTCCTAGATCATCGTAAAAACCTTTGAGCCATTTTTTCGCTAAAATTCCAGGTAAAAGCCCCAAATAGGCAATGACAATAATGAAGCCCGGTAGTTCACGTATGAGAATATTCTTCGGCAAACCAATGTTAAAAAGTTTCACCCAAAAAAGTTCCGATAAATTAACGTTATTACTAGCAACAACTTTATGGGAATCCCACATTTCAAAAGGACCAAAGAAGTTCCAACCTGGTCCTCGCATGAAGGTGCCCAAAAAGATTAAGGCAATCCATAAGACGACAAAACCAAAGCCAAAAAGCCAAAGCGCCCAAAAGCGTTCTTTAATAGTGTAATAACCGTTCCCTTTTGGATTTGGATCCATATATGGCAAGCCAACTAGTCCGACAATAATTAAGGTTGGTAAGACAACGCCGGCAATCCAAGGGTCATAATAAACCAACATTTCCTGCAACCCTAAAAAGTACCAAGGGGCCTTCGCGACTGCTGGGGTAATTCCAATATTTGCTGGATCCTCTAATGGTGCCTTAAAAACAATGGCCCATAACAGTAAAAAGGTAAAAAAGAGCACCATGCAAATGAGCTCTGAATAAACAAGATCCGGCCAAGTGTAGACTCTTTGAGAAGATTCTCTTTTTTCTAAGTTCTCTTTTCCTTGGGCCATGAGCTCATCGTTGATGTATCCGCGGCGCATGCTCAACCAAAAGAAAAAACCAAAGCTATAGGTCATAATCCAAATAGGAATATTATCTGGTTTGGTCGCTTCACGGTAAAAGTTAGGATCAGTAAAGGCCAAGAATAGAAAGACAATCGAGAAAATGAAAACTCCAATCATAAATTTTGGAGCTGTCCAAACTTTATAAAACTTCATTAAGGCATACCAAAGCAGGCAAGTGAAAGTGAAAAAGAAAACAGGATTACTTAAGTAATTAACAACGTCTTTAAAGAGTTCCATAAGATGCTTTTAGCGCCACAACACTCCTTAGAGTGCGCCGCTAATGCCTCCATCTTTCCGGACTCTCCAAAAGTGAATCGCTATGAGCAAAGTCACAATAAAAGGAACGGCAATGCAATGAAGCACATAAAAGCGAAGTAAAGTTGCTTCACCAATCATTCGACCAGCCAGAAGACCAAATTTCGCGTCATTTCCAGTGTGAACAAGACTGACATCTCCAATTTTCAAAAGCATACTTGCCGGCCCTTCCGTTCCCATAAGAGGAGTTGCTGCCGCCATATTGGCTCCAACCGAAATAGCCCAAATCGCTAACTGATCCCATGGTAACAAATAACCTGTAAAAGAAAGGAGCATCGTCAATACTAAAAGAATGACTCCAATACCCCAGTTAAATTCTCGAGGTGGTTTATAGGAGCCAGTCATGAAAACTCGAAACATGTGAAGCCAAACCGTGATCACCATGGAGTGAGCCCCCCACCTGTGAATTTCACGTAGAATTCCTAAAGGCACATGTTCCCGGAGAGCAATAATGTCATTGTAAGCAAACTCCAGAGTTGGCCGGTAATAGAACATCAACAAAATTCCGGTAACGGCTTCAATTAAAAATAAGAAAAAAGTTAACCCGCCCATACACCAGGTGAAGGACATGCGCACTCCCGACTTCCTGGTTTTCACAGGATGCAGGTGTAAAAAAACATTTGATAAAACAGCTAGTGATTGGTCTCGTGGGTTGTCTGGTAAATTATGTCTAAAGATAGACTTCCAAATTTGACTTTCTCGAATATAGTCCCATAACTGACGGAGTGGATTCTTACCAGATGACATCATCTTCTTCCTTATTCCTACTATGCCTTGAGCATGAACTCAGACTTTTCCCAATCTTTTTGATAACGAATGACTTGAGACTTATCGACAATAATCACTCCAGAAGCATCTTTTGTAATTGCATATCGCTCAAGAGGTCTTGGTGCCGGCCCTTCAAAGTTCAAGCCACTTTCTCGAAAACCACTTCCGTGGCACGGACATTTAAATTTCTGTTCATTGGCCAGATAATTTGGAGTGCAACCCAAATGAGTGCAGACGGTAGAAAGAGCATAAAAAGTGCCATCGATTAATTTTACAATCCAAACTGATTGCGTGTCTTTAAAACGTTCATCCACACCTGGAGAAAATTCATTTTCTTTTCCGGCGCGGAATTTGGAAGGTTTTTCAAAAAGGACATTAGGAAACAGAAATCGCCCCAACAAAGTGGCCACAATTCCACCAACTACGGCAAAGCTTATCCATCCCAACCAAAACCATGAGAAAAACTCACGGCGGGTAATTTTAGTGTCTCGATCTTTTATTTCAGCCATCACTTATTATTCTAAAACTATCTTGGAAAACATAATCTTAGCCCAGCTCTGTGTAAATAATAAATCAAGGAACTTTGAAGAGTTCCAAGATCTTAGAGCGAATTTTAATATCTCGAAAACCTGAGGAATAGTCTTGAATCTCAGATTCATATTGTTTTACAAAGCTTGAATCCTTGAAAGCCTCAAAAAAGGCTAAAATAGCCCGTCTCTGAGGATCAGAAAGAAGAATCTTTTTCATTTTATCTAAACTACTGAATTCATTCTTTACAAAAGAACGAGAAAAGCTGCTGTCGCAACGCAGTAAAGCCAAGCTAGCTTCACGTGAATATTCCTTTTCTTGGATGACCTGCAATTTGTTTAAGATCTTCTGGGAGCATCCTAGATCTCGGGCCATTGCCGCATAGACAAAAACTAAGGAGTTCTTTGAGACATCTCTTAAACTTTCTAAAAACTGAAGACTCTCTTCTTGTCTTTGAGAACAATTCTGAACATAAACTTGAGAAAGAAGGTAGAAAAATTTTTCTTTTTCAGAATCAGAGAAACGCTCTTTTTCTTCTTTATAGAGATTTTCAACCTTTTCACATGAAATTGGAGAAAAGCTTAAAACTCCCAAAAGAGCCTGACTCAATCGACTTTGATCTGGAGACATCAAACTCGACTTCAATTTTTTTAAAATAATTTTAGAGTCCAAAAGACTCGGAGATAAGCTTAGTTTTTCACGCTCAGCTCCTCCAACTAATGAACGCAACCACTCATAAGAAGCCAATTCCGACTTTTTGGAAGAACCTTTTATAATCTGATGAAGCAAGGACTCTTTGGACTGTTTTTCAAAAAAAATATTTCGATAACTCACAACGGAAACAACCGCAAAGAGGAGCACTCCGACAATAAGAACAATAAAATAAAAAGAGTTTGAAAATTTTGTCGACTTTACTTTTCGCTTATGAAAATGAGGCAATTTCTCTTTCAATAGATTTCCTACAAAGCTATGGGCACCTTAAGCTTTTGGAAAAGGGTTATCGTCATTAAAATTCAAATAATCATAATTAAGTTTGTCACGATCATATTTGGAATATTCGAATTCTGGCGTGTGAACGAGGCACACAGTCGGGCAAACTTCTGTGCATAAACCACAAAAACAGCAGAGAGCTTCATCGATATCAAACTTCAAAAGCTTCAACTTGAGTGGTTTACTTTTAAATTCCGGAGGAGTTTTTGCACTGGAATCTTCGTCATCTGTTTTCTTACGGCTTTCAATCTCAATACAATCTACCGGACAAATAACTGCACACTGGTTACATGAAATACACCCTTCAACATGGTTAAAAAGTCTATTTCTAGAATTCAGAGGCAGATCATCTTTCACTTCTGGATAGCTAATCGTCACATGACCAGTTCCATAATCGTATCCATTGAGTTTTTTCTTAAGCAAACCGTTCGTTTTTAAAAATGTTCGCATGGTGATTTTCATTCCAGTAGAAACTGTAGAAATTGCTTCAAATATGTTTTTAAAATAACTTTTCATTATCGATCCACCTCTCCTAAAACAATATCAATACTTCCGAGGTAAGCGACAATATCGGCAAGCATCATTCCAGAGCACATTTCATCTAAAGTCGAAATAGAAATAAAACACGGGCTCTTCGCCTTCACTCGATAAGGCCTTTTGCTGCCATCCCCAATGAGATGATAGCCCAAAGCACCGCGCGGGCATTCGGTATGGTAATAAACTTCGCCTTCAACTTTTATTGTCTTTGGAGCTCGAGCGGTATGAGCTCCTTTTTCGAGCTGTGTGAGCGCTTGCTCAATAATTCTTACCGATTGATACATTTCCTTCATTCGAACATAGTAACGGTTCCAACAATCACCCAAAGTTCCTTTTTCCGCCTCGCCAACGCAGACGTCAAAATCGTATTTTTCATAACCACAATAAGGTTGAGACTTTCGCAAATCCCAACGAATACCGCTTCCTCTGAGATTTGGACCACTCAGACCATAGGAAACAGCCATATCTTTAGAAATGACTCCAATATCGCAAGTTCGTTGAACGAAAATACTATTTCCACTTAAAAGATCGTTCATTTCATCAAGTTGTGGAATGAAATATTTACAAAATTCTGAAATTTTTTCTTCAATATTCTTTGAAAAGTCATTCAAGACACCACCAGGACGAATATAATTGTAAAGAAGTCTCGCTCCAGAAATTTCTTCAAAGATATTGAGAATCCTTTCTCGATCTCTAAAGGCATACAGAAACGGAGTAAAGGCTCCAAGGTCAATCGAATAAGTTCCAAAAGCTAACAAATGAGAAGCAATACGATTCAACTCTGCCACAACAACCCTCAAATGCTGAGCACGATCTGGAATTTCTAAATCCATTAATTTTTCTAGCGCTAAGCAGTAACCAAGCTCCATATTCATGGCTGCCAAATAGTCCATGCGATCCGCAAAAGGAATAACCTGAATATATTCTCGAGTTTCGGAATGCTTTTCAAAGCAACGATGCAAATAACCAATATCTGGATAAGCGCCCTTAATAATTTCGCCGTCAGTGAGTAACTCAACGCGCAGCACACCATGGGTAGATGGATGCTGTGGCCCCATGTTAATGGTCAATTCTTCGGTTCTTAACGTTGATTCAGCCATTATAGCGGTACCTTCATTCCATTATAAGTTTCCGGAAATTGATAATCTTTTCTCAGTGGATGCCCCACCCAATCTTCTGGCAATAAAATTCTTTCAAGATACGGATGTCCTACAAATTCAACACCCAACAAATCGAAACACTCTCTCTCATACCAATTCGCAGCTCTAAAGAGATCGGACACGCTTTTGATCACAGACTTTTCACGAGAAACTTCTGTTTTCACGCTCAGTTGAACGCCATGCAAAAAACTCTGAAGAACATAGAGTAATTCAATTCTTTGTTTTTTAGGAAAATCGGTTGCAGAAACAACTTGTAAAAAATTAAATTCAAAGTCTTTAGAATCTCTCAGAAAACTGAGAGCTTCATGAATTTGCTCCGAAGCGACAAGAAGAAAAGAGTCTCCTTTTTCAGCTTTGCGAAACTCAAAGGCAACAGGAGATTTCTCAACAATTTGCTCTGAGATCTTTTCAACACTGATCTGAGCTTCTCCAGTAAAAAAAGCGCGCACTCGTGCAGGCTGGTTGGCGATAAAAGTTGTTTTTAGGCTCGATGAGCTCATATAAGGCTATTCATAATAAGACTCACTCCATGATTCAACTACTTAATAATATTTGTAAAGTAGATCTAAAATGAATAGCCAAAACATGTGATATTTGTTTTAAAGAGCGATTAAAGGCAAAAATGAGTCTACTTCAAAAAATAATCACCTGCCTCAAGGCTATATGGTGCACCACCTCTCACGGAGTCCGAGTTCTCGTCGGAACCATGCAGAAAAAAACTATTCAAGAAAACTTTAAAGTAGCTCATCAATGGGCCCATTCCATTCTCGATGTTTTTGGTTACGAAGTCATCGAAAAGGGACGGTGTGAAATTAAAGAAAGAGCCATTCTCGTCGGAAACCACGTGAGCTTTTTAGATATTCCACTCATCTTATCACGAGCTCCGATTACCTTTGTTTCAAAAAAAGAGGTTCGCAGATGGCCAGTCATTGGCGCTGGGGCAGCAGCTCTTGGATGTATCTTTTTAGATCGATCCTCCTTTGCGTCTAGAAAAAACACTTTGAAACAAATTGGTGAAGAGATTAACCAAAACAATAAAATTGTTTGCCTGTTCCCCGAAGGAACGACAAGCGTTGAAGGCGTTCCTTGGAAATGGGGAGCTTTTAAAGTTGCCGCTGAATTCAAGGTTCCCATTCAAGCCTTTGCACTCTGCTACATTCCTCTGAATGAATCAGCCTACGGAAAACATGAAACTTTAGTTGAAAATGCGTGGAGAGTTCTTTCCTTTAAGAAGAAAAAAGCCATTATCAGCTGGATGCCCCCAACCCAAATAACTTCATTTGAAGATGGCTGTAAAAAAACGAGCACCTGGGTCAAAGAAGAATACAAAAAAATTCAAGCTGAATACCAAAAAAACATCTAAAAAAGAAATTTTCAGTTAATCGCTTGCTAAACTCAATTCCACTTGAATCTCTGAACTCTCAGCAAGAACTTGAAAATCAATCTTTCCATCAAAAATTGCCGCCGCGCGAATATCAAAATCAACTGCCCTCAGAAGAGATTCTTCACTTTTATTGCAAGTAATTTTCAAAGAGGAAAGAGGATGCTTGAGACTTTTTTGTGCTGTCGATTTTCGAGTCCTGACTTCTTCAAGAACCAACTGAGAAAGCTCAAAACATTCCACGCCTCTTTTTTCGGAAGTTGAAAGCTGAGGCCAAGAAGCAAAATGAATACTGGAGTCTTCATAGAGACAAGACCAAATTTCTTGAGTGATGTATGGCATGAAAGGCGCGAAGAGTTTCAAAAAAGTTTCCAAACTCCAAAGCAGTGTGGCACGAGCCGAGAGACCCCCCTCAGTTTCAGCTTCCTGATAAGCCCTCACTTTTGTCAATTCAACATAATGATTACAAAAATCCCAAAAAAGACTTTCTGAATCGAGTAATATTTTATGATAACGATCTTCGCTCATCTCCTTTTGAAAAAGCTCTAATGCATTTTGCATTTTCATGAGCCAGGAAAGATCCACTTCGTTTTTAATGTATGGCAAGAGATCGTCACCCAGCTCTGAAAGTGAAGCTCGTTGCATAAAGACATATTTGGAAACATTAAATAATTTGGTGCTCAAACGATTTCCAAGTTTAAAAACATCTTCATCGTAAACGGAGTCAGCCCCAAGTTTTACTTTTGCCGCCCAGTAGCGCAAAGCATCGGCCCCATAGTTTTCAATAAGCTCTTCTGGTGTGACCGTCTTACCTTTGGATTTACTCATCTTAGAGCCATCAGGATTGACCACCCAGCCACTAATGACTAACTTTGACCACGGTAACTTCTTTTCGTGAAAATAGGCTTTGACCATCGTATAGAAAGTCCAGGTTCGAATAATTTCATGTCCTTGAGGTCTCAAATCTGCTGGGAAAAGCTGATCATGCCGATCTTGAGTGCATTCAGAACTCCAATGAGAATTAATTTGTGGAGTCATTGAAGAGGTCGCCCAAGTATCGAGAACCTGATGGTCTCCCACAAATCCTCCAGCTTTTCCGCGATCAGCTTCTTGAAAGCCTTCTGGAATATCGGCCATTGGATCGATGGGAAGATCGGCAACTTTTGGCAAAATCTTTTTTGTATAGTCAACACTTCCGTCCTCTGAAAGCTCATACCAAACTGGAATGGGAACACCAAAAAATCGCTGGCGACTCAAACACCAATTTTGATTGAGACCTTCAATCCACTGCTTCAAACGAAGCGCCATGTGATCTGGCTTCCATATCAGTTTTTCAGAAAACTTTAATAAATCTTCTCGGTGATCCAAGACGTTCAAAAACCATTGACGAGCGGGGACATATTCGAGAGGAAAATCTCCTTTTTCATAAAACTTTACAATTTGAGTTGTTTTTTTAAGCTCACCGATTAAGGCGGGTTTTCCCTGCCAACCAGAATTTTCTTCAGACAAAAGCTCAACAATATTTTTTCGAGCAACTTTAACAAAGTTCCCTGAGAGCGCAGCATAATTTTTATTGGCTTCGGCAGGCTCTTCAGATTGAAAAGCAGCTTCTCCAAACTTCACGTCTAAAAACTTACCTTCTTCAGAAATAACATGCTTCAGAGGCAACTCAGAGCCCTTCCAAAAATCAACATCAGCAACGTCTCCAAAGGTACAGATCATCATAATCCCTGTTCCCTTGTCTTTTTCAACATGAGTTGCAGGCATGATGGGCACTAAAGAATGAAAAAGCGGTAATCGAGCTTTTTTGCCAAAATATTTTTGAAAACGTTCATCATCCGGATGAGCCACAACGGCAATACACGCAGGAAGTAATTCTGGCCGGGTTGTTGAAATTGTGAAGTATTCTTCCTCTGATTCAACTTTAAATTCAATGTCATGAAAGAAGCCTTGTTTTTCCCGATCTTCAATTTCAGCTTGAGCAATTGCCGTCTGAAAGCCAGTATCCCAAAGAACCGGTTCCACAGCGTTATAAGCAACAGACTTCTTAAATAAATCTAAAAAAGACTCTTGAGAGACTTTCCTACAGTGATCATTAATCGTTGAATAGCTCTGATTCCAGTCAACGGAAAGACCAAGACGTGACCAGAGCTTTTTATAGGCTTCTCGATCAACTTGAGTTTGCTCAAGACATAAAGCCAGAAAATTTTTCCTAGAAATGTCCTGATACTCAATTTTCTTTTTTTCTTTTTTGTCGGCACTGACTTCAAAGCTCAAAGTCTCATCAAAAGCTAAGGAAGGATGGCATTTCACGCCATGAAGCCTCTGAACCCTTCTCTCTGTCGGGAGTCCGTTATCATCAAATCCCATGGGGTAAAAAATATTTTTCCCCTGCATCCTTTGCAGTCGAACGAGCACATCGGTGTGTGTGTAGCTAAAAAGATGCCCCATGTGGAGTTGCCCAGAAACAGTCGGTGGAGGCGTGTCGACGACGAATGTGTTTTCTCGATCAACGCTCGAATCGTAAGCATAATGATCTTCGTCGCACCACTTTTTTGCCCACTTGGTTTCAATATCGGAATGACTGTATTTTTTTGAAAGAGTCTGTGCCATATTCAATTACTGACTATAGCCTCAATGAGGCGAGCTTAAAACTACTGAGTGGTCGATTTCTGGGAATTCTTCCAGGTGAAATTACTATTGAGCACATAATTGACCAGAGTCGCAGTAGCGATTCCCACCATTTGAGCCAAGTAAATATTCATTCCAAGCTTTTTCAGCAAAAAATACGCCACAACATAATTTAGAGCCCCGGCTAGCGCGGCCACCATATGAAAGCTCAAAAATTTCCTAAAAAAAGAACTGCTCTTGAGAACCCTTTTTTTAAAGGTCCAAAAATTATTGAGAAAAAAGTTACTCAAAATTGAAATCTCAATAGCCGTGATCATGGATATTTTCTCATGAAATTTAAAAAAGTCGTGCATAAAAAACAAAACTATCAGATTCACAAAAACTCCACTCAGCCCAACAATTCCAAACTTTATAAAGTCTTTAGAGTTATAAAAGCGAATCTTTGGAATGTTTAGCAAGAACTCCCACTGATCTTTAAAACTCAATTTACTGACACCGTTTTCACGATCTTTAAAAATAATTGGAACTTCGACCACTCGCGCTCCCTTTTTTACTAACTCACACAAAAGAGAACTTTGAAAGCTATAGCCACGAGTTGAAAGGAAACTTGGCATCGATGAAGACAAAAATGAAGCTCTGATGCAGCGATAGCCACTGGTACAATCCTTGATTCGAGGAATCCCACCTAAAAAACGAATGAGCCAGTTGCCAAAGCGACTGAGAAAAATTCTATAGGCCGAAAAATCTGGAGTCGAACCGCCTGGAGCAAATCTTGATCCAATGACTAAGTCGAAATCGTAACTCATGAGATCAACAAAAAGTGGAATCAGCTTGGGGTCGTGCTGTAAGTCAGCATCCATTTCAAAAATGTAGTCGGAACCAAGATCGCTCAACGCATATTGAATGCCTTTTTTATAGGCCTCTCCCAAGCCTTTATCGGGATTCATAATCAGTTTTAAGTTTTTATATTCTTTCTGAAGATCTTTAACTTTTTCAGGTGTCCCATCCTTTGAGTAATCATCAATGACACAGATAAAAAGCTCGACTGAATTCAAACGAGGCGCTTCTGAAAATATGGCTGGAATGATCAGGGGAATGTTTTCAACTTCATTCAAAGTAGGTAAAAGGACAACGGCTTTTTTGGACATTTGAAGTGCTTGAACTTACTGCTTTTAGCATAGCCAAACAACCCTAATCGACATGACGGAGCCTTTAATCAAGCAAGTAAAAACATAAATAAAGCCGAAAAGCCCTTCCCTCACGGCTTTTTACTTAAAAAATAGCCAATTTATGATAAGATACAGAACAATGAAATTATTTAGCTTCCTCTTACCTCTCGCTTTTATTTTAACGTCCCACAATGCCCTTTCTGCTAGCGAAGTGAAAGCTACTGGCAAAGTAAAAGGCGTTGAAAAAATAGAAACAATACGCGAAGGGAATCTTCAAAACGTCGCTTTGAACTTTTACACAGATAAAATTTTTAAAACCAATCCTGAGAGATGCGATGTCACCGGCCCTGCGGCTTACCAATTCAGAAGCCTAAAAATAAGCTCCTCTTCTCATTCTTTAAGAGAGTCAAATGAAATTAATTTTCAAGGAGTTTACTTAATCACAGAGGCCTGTTTTATCAGATCAACTCAGAGTGGAATTTATAGAGAAAATTTAAAAAATGTTTTTATACTTTGCTCCCGAGTCGTTGACTGGAACTACACCAAATTAGAAAAAGATTCCTGTGAAGTTATTCAGAATCTAAAAATCATCAATCCAAAATAATTAGTTATTAAAAAAAAGGGATCTTAAACTTTATTCAACTGACAGTGCGCTCGAATGATTTGGCGACTTTGAATGATCCCAAAATCTCGCGAATGACAAAGCTTTTCCTGAATTTGGTCAATTTTTGAGTTTTGAAATTCGAAAACTTCCCCACAGTCGAGACATTCAATGTGATCGTGACTTTCATGTGAAAGCTCGTAAACCGCAACCCCACTTTGTAAGTGGAAGGACTCTTCAAGAATTCCGGCATCACAAAGCAATTTAATATTTCTGTAAACCGTCGCTGAAGCCACTCGGGAATCTTTTTTTTGTAGTTTTTCAACCAGTTCCGTCGCACTTTGGTGCCCGCCTAATGAAACTAAGTTTTGAATGAGTTTCCAGCGTTGTTCCGTGAAGCGGAGTTTTTTTTCTTCAATGTATTTTCTGAGAATTCCATTGATCTCAATGAGCTTGCAGCCATGATTGTTTTTCTGCTTTTTTTCAATTTTTCTTCCACAAGGAAGAATCTTATAATTAATATCGCTCATAAATTCTTTACTTTAAGAGCATACAAACGATAAAGCAAAGGAGCAAGGTGAATCATTTTCTCAAGAGCGGAAATTGCTTTAAATCGCTCAAAAAGGCTTGATAAGAGTCTGTATTGAAGTGAAAATCTCGTTGATTCTTTGCAAATCCCATTTTTAAAATTTTGATTTTTTGCGTGAGGACTTCTTCTAAGCCTTGAGACTGCTCAAGACTCATCGACTCGCTTTCTTTCATTTTAAGAAGTGAGGCCACTCGAAAAAGATCCATGGCCACATAGCGATTTGAAAGCTGGTCGGCATGGCCTCCATTCTTTCGAACAAGCTTTTGATCAATATAAAATATTTCATAGTTCAAGAAAAGCCTGAGCCATAAATCATAGTCCTCACAAACTGTGAGTGTTTCATCGAAAAGATTCTTCAGAAGAATTTCCCGCGCCAGAGTCACACAAGAGGGACTCACTAAACAGAGCTCTAAGGAACGGAGAAATAAATTACCTCCGGCTTTTTGGTGTTTTTTATGGGAATTCACTCGAGTTCCACGACGAATCCACATTTCATCGCAATGAATCCAGCAATGATTTTTAGAGGCCTGAAAGTCTTCATCAAGTTTCTGAGGAAGCCATTCATCGTCAGAATCTAAGAAAGAAATAAACTTTCCCTGAGCAGCTTGAATCCCAAGATTCCGACTGGAACTCACGCCACAACCTGAATTTTTCAAGATTTTCAAACGCGTTTCTTGGAGGGAGAGCTGCTTTAAATAATCTTGGCTTTCATCCTTGGAAGCATCATCGACAACAATGAGCTCAAAATTAGTAAAACTTTGATGCAGCACAGAGTTGATAGCTTTTTTTAAAAATTCAACACGGTCTCGAGTGGGAATGATGACTGAAAAATAGGGCTTCATGATTCTCGAAAAAATTCTTCGGCATCTTCTAAAAATTCTGATGGCGCAGAACTTTGAAAATTTACTAGATTTTTGAGTTGCTCAGAGTTACGAGCTCCACAAAGAGCGGTGCTGACGACTTTGTTTTTGAGCACAAAAGACAAAGCCAGATGGGACCCTAAAGATTCCACCTCAATAGAGTGCTTCTCACAAAACTCCTTCACTCGTTGACACTTTGACTTCCAATTTGATTTTTTCCACCAAGCAGCCTTTTTTCGAGCATCACAATCATCAAAAACTCTCTTTTCATGAACCCGACCTGTGAGAATTCCTTTATCGAGACTTCCATAAGCCATCATGGCAATTTGATGTTTCTCAAGATACGGGAATAGACTTTCAACTTCTCGATGAAAAAGATTGTAAGGGTTCTGAATGGCATCAATCGAAGTGAGTTCTGCAGCCAATTCAAGGTCTTTTTGATTGGTATTGGCTAAACCAATATAGCGTATGAGCCCCTTTTCTCTTGCCTCAACCAGAGGCTCAAGAGCTTGTCGAATATCGACCCTTTGATCAGGCCAGTGAACAAAATGCAGATCAATGCAGTCTCGCCGCAGCCTCTCTAAAGACTCTGAAAGCTGTCTTTTGAGAATTTCTGGAGCATTGGACATGTTCACTCGACCTTTTTGCTCAGCTTCGCGGTGCCAATCCACACCTCCCTTAGAAACGATAAAAAGATCGTCAATTTCTGAAAACGCAAGGCCTATTCGCTTTTCCGACGTTCCGAATCCATAAATGGGAGCGGTGTCGAAACAGCGAAAACCAAGTTCATAGGCTTGATGCAATAACTCAACAGATTCCCCTTCAGAAATAGCTCCAAAGGAATACCCGGCCCCTTCTCCACTAATCGCTGCCGCTCCAAAGCTAATTTCAGGCAATTCCTGCTCAATTTTTCCCCAAGAACGTAAAATCATGCGTCTAGATAAGCGAATTTTCATTGCTTAGGCAAAGAAAATCACGGATATTAGCTTCGACTATGAAACTCCTCATCTTCGCCCACAAGAAAGAAGCCGCTTCTTTTTTAGAATCATCGCCTTTTGAAAAAGTCGAAAAATCTGCCCCTTTAAAATTATATTTTTCAGAAAAACTAGAAAGCTATTTACTCATTTGTGGCCAGGGAATGGATCAGGCCTTTGAGAACAGCTTGATTGCCTTAAGCCGCTACCCAATTCATAAAATAATAAACATGGGACTTTGCGCCTCCTTAAATAAAAAGCTCAAGCTGAAAAGCGCTCACCGATTAAAAAACATTTACGCCTATTCAAAAAAACACTTTCACCATCAAAGCTTTGAATGCAAAATTAAAAATGAAGAAACGCTCAATATTATTTCTACAGATAAAAAACTAAAGGCTCACTCAAAGGAATTCGCTCTCTTGAGTAGCACGGCTGACCTCGTCGACATGGAAGCTTGGTCCATCGCTAAAGCGGCTCACAAGTTTTCCGTCCCCATGCAGGCTTTTAAAATTATTAGCGATCATGGCGTCAACGAAGAAAACGATTGCACAGAGATTGTGAGTGAATTCAAAGAATACTCTGCAATATTTTGGAACTATTTTATTGATGAAGAGAACATCAAAACAATGTCCAGCTCATTCATCAATCCGCACTTTCCTAAACTCAGTGCCACTCAAAAATCACTTGAAAGTAAATACTACAGCGTTATTGAAAAAAACAGCTCCAAGGACATGGAAGAACTCTACCAAAGCTTCTGCCTGAACTTTCCTCGAGGCAAAGAAAGTCAAGAAAAAAACGATGCTAAAAAATGGATTTTGTTCTTAGAGCACGAAGCTTATCCGCTCAGTAAAAGATGGCAGCAAAAGCTCAAAGAACTCTGCAGCCCATTGAGCGACAATAAAATCAGCTATCTCTACTCGAGTCACCATGACCGGCCAGAATTAGAAATTAAAACCACGGTCCAAAGCACCAGTGATTACTCCAAAAAACTCAGCGCGCTACAATCACTTCAATGGCAGAAGATTCAAGAACATCTCGAGGGGAAAAACTCTCTTGAATAAATTCCACCAAATTTTTGTAGAAAAAGATCTTTTCAACAAAGAAAGCACTCAAAAACTCCTCACCAAACTTGATTCGCCTGTGAGTCTTATCGACAGCTATGAAGAGCTCTTTCAGCATCGCAAAAAGTATCTCGACAAAAGAACAAAGCTCAATCTTATTCTTGCCAATAAAAAAGGCGAGTTGGTTAAAGAAACCCCTCCAGCCTATGGGCAAAAAAACGAAAAGCACTTTTATTTTTTGCATCAGTTCAATTGCGTTTACGAATGTGAGTATTGCTACCTTCAAGGCTATTTTAATTCACCAGATATTGTTATTTTCCTCAATCATGAAGAAATTTTAGAAGAAATTAAAAAAACAATTGATCAAAATAAAGGTGAAAAATGCGTCTTCCACGCCGGTGAATTCAGCGATTCATTGGCGCTAAACCCCATCACCCAAGAGTGGAAACTTTACTTCGACTTTTTCGAAAAAGAAAAAAGTGCCGAAGTTGAACTCCGAACAAAGTCGACCTCCATTCAAGAGCTCTTAGACATTCCAGCACCTGAAACAAAAAACATCATTGTGAGTTTTTCATTAAGCACCCAACAGCAAAGTCTGATTCACGACAAAGAGTGTCCCAGCAGCATGGCCCGCATTCGTGCCATCGAAAGGCTCATCAAGCACGGATACGGCATTGCTCTTCACTTTGACCCTATTATTTACGAAAAAACTTTCTTCAAAGACTTTGAGAATCTTTGCCAAGAGCTCCATCAAAAAAAGATTCTTCAACACGCTCAATACATGAGCCTCGGAACCATTCGATTCACCCCAGAGTCGCACCGAGCCTTCGCCAAGAACTACCCAGAGAATCCGAGCCTTTACTCTGAACTAAAGCTCGTTAAAAACAAAAGAGGCTTCATCGAATACGAATACCCCTTTCGCAATGAAATCCTCAGGAGATCAAAAGAAATTCTTCTCAGCCACTCAGTTCCGAGTGAGAAGATTTATTATTGTATGGAGGAGGAGGCGCCGTCACTTTCTTGAACAATTGCTCAAAGTTTTATCAAACGCCCTCTAAAATTGAAAGTAATCTTTTACAATCCGAAACAACTTTTGAATTAAAAAAACTATCGAGCCCCCAAAACTGATTATCTAGACAAATTGGGGACGGAGCAATCTAACTATCCGCAATGATAAACATAGTTTTGCTTCTTCACCATCTTCTTTTTTTAAGGTAGACTGTAATTATACTTCATGTGCCTAGGCTTCTCTTTTTAAAGATTGATTTGCATTTGTGAGAGCTTGGCTTTGAAGTGAGATTTTAAAGGAATGACAAAAGCTTTGAATAATTTTTTTTCTATGCTATTTTTTTGCCATTGTTTTTTTGTGGCACAGTTTTCATATTCTGCAGGACCACTTGAATTATTTGTTAAATATTGTAAAAAACGTCAAAAGGCAGAACATTGGCAAAACAGTGACTATATTTTTGAAAAAGGTGGTCGTGAATATTTTCGTTTGGGAACTGAGGAAAAGGCCATTGAGCGATGGTATGAAGGAAATCCAGTTCTTTTGCTTTCGCCAGAAGAATTGCAAAATTCCCGCTTTTATTTAACGGTGAATGATGAGCTCTTGTTGCGAGAAAATAGAGAGAGAATCAGCAGTAACGTGAGTGCAGCTCAAAACATGCACGACGTGGACCTATTGCAACAAAGCTATACAGAACCCGGTACTCTCGAACTAGTTTTAGATAAAGATTCTGAGCACAGCACCTTTAATGCTTGGGAAGGACACCATCGTCTTTTGCGTGCATTGAGGCCACCTTTGTCCGGACTATATTTTGCTATAGGCAATACGACAAAGAAGACTACGGGGACTTTATATGGCTCTGGTAAATGATATTACAGAACTCTAAAGTAACGGAGAAAGCTTATGTTTATCATTTCGGATAGTTAGAGTGCTCCGTCCCCTGTCATTTCCCATCTTCTTTTTCCGTCGTAGCTGCCCTGTGCCTTTAAAAGGGGACTTGAATGACTGAAGTTAACTTTTGTTTAAGTTGTCTTTGCTGGCATACTTAACTCCATATTTCATAGAAAAATGGAGTTAAGTATGCCAGAAATCTCGATTTTTCCATAAAAGCAGTTCGTTTGCCCATTTATAAAAAGAATCAGTGGGAACGGAGCAAAGTTTGGTCATCATATTAATAATTATGGCTCGTTCTTATTTTTAACAGTATAAACTAAGGCTTGAATATACATATTTTTATATGTATATTAAATATGTATGTCACCTACGGTTTTAAGAACAAGTAATGTGAGAATAGTTGTCTACCCCAAAGACCACAACCCTCCTCATGTGCATGTAATTGGGCCTCGAGCTGAGGCAAAGTTTAGAATTGAAGACCTAGAATGTTATTTCAACCGTGGTTTCTCAAAGAAACAGCTCTCTCGCATTAAAGAATTTTTAAAAGACAAGGTAGACTTATGCATGGAGGCTTGGAGTGAATATGAAAAATAAAAAAGACATCAAATATGGAAACGTGGAGCTAGATCCAGATGAATTTCTTCCACAGAATGTAAAAGTACGCATCACAACTTTTGTAGATCAGGATATTCTTGATAAATTAAAAGAGATTGCTGAAGAGAAAAAAGTAAAATATCAAACTCTTCTGAATAGTGTCCTGCGCTCTTTTGTAGAGCAGCAACAACCTTTAGGAAAAACATCTTTAGATGAAGTCTCAATTCGTAGAATTGTTAGAGAAGAAATTAAAAAAACGGGTAGCTAAACTTAAGCTTAGTTTCTCTCTACTGCTACCCATTCATCCTCCGCAGCAGTTCTGCCCCAAACTTCTCAATTTTTGAAGGGCCGAGGCCGTAGACTTCTTCTAATTCGCTTTCAGTTTTGGGAAGCTTGACGCATAAGTCTTTGAGGGTTTTATTGCTAAAGACAATAAAAGCGGGGACGTCGTTTTCGCTGGCCCAATCTTTGCGCCATTCTTTTAAGTCTCGCTCTAAGCTTTCTTGTTCTGGACTGAGTTGAACACCTTGCTGAGCAGATTTTCTTTTCTTTTTCAATGTGATGCTTTTTTGAAAATTTGGTTTTTGAATTTTCATGCCATCATCAGGTGCGCAGACATCACAATGTCCGCAGTGCTTCATTCGCATGGGGTCTCTAAAGTAGGTCAGAATTCCCGCCTGGCGACAGGATTGAATTTCGACGTAGTTTTCGATGGTTTCTAGTGCACGCCATTTAGAGTTAATGATGGCTTTAGGAGCAGAAGACTTTCCAATAAAATAGGCCTGCAGCCCTTTGTCTTTCTTCGAGAAAAGCACCAAGCAAGTTGATTTCTCTTGGTCTCGACCTGCGCGCCCTTTTTCCTGATACAAGCTTTCAATGTTGGCTGGAATTTGGAAATGAATGACCAGTCGAACATTTGAGTGGTCAATGCCCATGCCAAAAGCATTGGTGCAACACAGAATTCGATATTCCTCTTTGTTGTATTTCTCTTGAATGGTAGTGCGCGACTCTGAGCTTAATCCTGCATGATAATAGTGGACTCCCTCAAATTGACTTTTTAAATAATCTGAAATCTTCCGAGTGTTTTTTCTGGTTCCACAGTAAATGAGCACTCTGCCTACTGGAAATTGTGATACGGCTTGAGCAATCCAATAAAACTTTTCATCATCATTTTGGCAATGCTCGACCTGGTAATAAAGATTTTTTCGATAAAATCCATAAACATGTTTTCTTGGGTTTTTTAAATAGAGACTTTTTTCAATATCCTTGAGCACCTCAGGTGTCGCTGTCGCGGTTAAAGCTAAAATAGGCACATCGGGCAAGACAGCTCTAAAACAGGAAAGTTTGTTGTAATCTTCGCGAAAATCATGTCCCCACTTTGAAACACAATGAGCTTCATCAACGGCAATCAGATGAATTTTTTCTTTGTTTATTTGCAGCCAATTGAGAAAGCGTTCATTTTGAACTCTTTCGGGAGAAAGAAAGAGTAGAAAATTCTCAGATTCTTTTAAATCAATAAAAACCTGTTTTTTTTCTTCAACACTTTGTCCGGAGTGAATGCTGCCGCAGGGAATGGAGTATTGACGAAGGCTTTTGACCTGATCTTTCATCAGGGCAATTAAAGGCGAAATAACAATAACAATACCTTTTTTATAGAGCGCGGGAAGCTGGTAGCACAAAGACTTTCCGCCACCTGTGGGCATGACGGCAAGAGTATCTTTGCCGCTCAAGACACTTTGAATAATTTCTAACTGACCTTTTCTAAACTTCGTAAAGGAATACTTTTCTTGCAATAAACTCTGCAATTCAACATTTAAAGACGTGCTCTCGATCGATTCCATTGATTTAAACTAACATACTTTCTAGGCTTATGGCTTGAGGAGTTCCCATTCTTCTGATGTCTTTCTTTTAAAAACACTCGTGAACTTTTCCATCATCTTTTTAGGCTCTTCTTTTGACATAGCAATATTTAGCTGAGAACCCTTCAAAAAGAATGCCATTTTTCCTTGACCTTTTTTCAACTCAAAGAAAGGATCATCTTCACGAAATTCCCCAGTTTTCTCATCGAGCAATCCTTCAACATAATGAAAAGGGATTGTATAAACCTCTTCGCCGTTAAAAGGTGCTTCTGGTCGAATTTGTTTTTTAGGCTTTCCAGCTCCAGAAATAAAGCCACTTAAGTGTTTGTCGCCCCTGGGAATGAGATAATCTGGTCTTCCAATTTCAAATTTTTTAGGTATAAACTTATTGGCTACTCCCTTCCCCATATTGACTGTCTCGTTTATTTGATCATTGACCAGTTGTTCTTTGCCGAATTTTAAAAGTTTTTGGGTCCAAGATTTTTGAGGAATCCCAAAGTAATTTTCAACATCACTCCCTTCGGCTTCATGAGGTAGGTAAATGTTTCCGAAGTTTTGAGTTGCCTTGACATGTTTATTGCTCAGCTTATCTATAGAACGAAAGGCACTTCGATCGTAATCCTCCTGGTCGACGTAACGAAAAAAGCAACTCCCATTTTTAACCACGACATCTAAGCCCATCGCCTTAATGTCGGACAACTTGTATTCTTTATTTTGAATAGAAGGCAAAAGAATTTCAATTTTTTGAGCTTCTTCAAGGCTAAATTTATTTTTTACGAAACCAGCCGCATGAGCTCCTTTTTTCTTTAAACTTTGCAAAAACCCAAGTTCTGGATTCTGTTGAGCAAGTAAAGAAAATGAAAATATAAAAAGAATAAAACTAAAGCAATTCATAGACCTTAGTCTAAAGACTATTCAGCAAATGATCCACCCCTCAAGGATAGCCAGTAACAAGATACTGGCATTAAATATAAATGCCTTTAGAAAATTATGCTTTCAAAAAACAGGGTCTCAAACTAGAACAAGGCTCGTGAAATTGATTTTATTTTTAAAAAACTTTTTTTGTGCGCTGATTATTGGAAAAATTGTTTTTTTTGGTGCCGTCCTTGCCCCCAAAGTTTTTAAAGTTCTAGAAAGAAAGGACGCTGCACTTTTACAAAACTCCATTTTTCCTAATTATTATAAAATTGAAATCATTGCTTTTAGCGGTCTTTGTCTTTGCTTGTTTCTATTAAAGAATAAATTATTTAAGAAAATTCCCAGCTGGACTCTTTCTAGTCTTGGACTTGCCTTGGTTCTCTATTCACTGATCTCCTTAACTCCTCAGATTGCAGAGCTTTCTCATGCCGGGCTCGGTCAAAGTGAAGCCTTTCAAGACTTGCACTCAACAAGCAAAGCAATCAACAGCCTCTGCCTGCTTATTGCTCTGGTGCTCTTGTGGATTTGAAAAATAAATTTATTCTCATTGCTCATAGAGGTTACAGTGCGCTCTACCCTGAAAACACCCTCGTCGCCTTTCAAAAAGCGCTCGACTTTGGCGTTGACATGATTGAATTGGACGTTCACCTCACTCGGGACCACGAAGTTGTCGTGCATCATGATTTTAAACTTGGAAGAACGACCCGTTTTCACGGAGCCATCAACAAATACGATTTAGAAGAATTAAAACAAATCAGTGCTTCTGGTAACTTCTGGAACCCGCTGACTCTCTGTATTCATTATGAAGAAAAAATACCCAGTCTCAGAGAAAGCCTTCAGGTCATTAAAAATCAGGCCTATATCAATATAGAGATTAAAAAAGAGAGCCTGGAAAGCCGAGAGCTTCAAGAAGCCATGTGCCTTCAAACTCTCAAGATCCTCAAAAGTGAAAACTTAGAAGAAAGGATCATCGTGAGTTCAACTTCATTAGAAATTCTGAGCCTCATAAGAAAACTAGCACCGGAATTGAAGCTGGCACTTGTTGACAAGTCACCCCACATCAAACTGAAAATTAAAGAAGCCCTAGAGTTAAAGCTTTTCTCTTATCACCCCAATTTTAAAAAAATGACTCCAGAGTCTTACCAAAAATTAACAGAAAACAACTTACTTGTTTACCCTTACACTCCCACTACAAAAGAACACTTTCATAAAATACAAAGCTTAGGTGCTCATGGCGTGATCACCAACCATCTTCATCGCTTTTAACTGAGATGGGGTTTAACCCGAAAGTGCCAGACTAAAGCTAGATACCTGGCACCGTGATCCACTAAATTGAAAATTGGGGACGGAGCAATCCAACTAATCGAAATGATAAACAAAAGTTTACTCCGTCTGCATATTCTTTTAGATATGTTCATTATGGAAAGGAAGTGGATTATAGCGTATGCTGGACTCAATTATTCTTTTTTAGAACATCAAAAAAGTTTAGGAATTAAAAGATGAAAAAAGAAACCTTAAAAAAGTTATTTTTATTTGGAGGAGGATTATTTTTTTTTGTACTTTCAATCTATCTATTTTACCAAACGTATCAAGGAGGGCTGTCTTGGGCTAAAACCAATGAATTTGCATTAGATGTTCAGAAAAAAATGGCAGAAGCGACTCCTTTTGCTAACACAGTGCCTGAACAACAGGGAGTCCCCTAAGAGACTCTTTTCTTATGGCATCCTAGAGTTATACTTTGGTGCTGTTTTTCTTTAGCTTCTTTTTTAATTAGTGCCTTATTTACTTTACTTTATTTTAGAAGAAAAAGGCCTTAGAAATCATGCATTGGTCATTTTATCTTTTAAGCATTCTGTTAATTTTTTCAAATATGCTTTTGGTTTTAAAAAAAAATGTAAAAAGAAAGCGTCTACATGTTAAAATAGGATTTTTTTTATGTTTCTCATTATTTTTTTTAACTTTATATTACTTCTGTGACACTGCTCATTTACCTCCACCTGGTCCTAGTCATCATTGGACTGGATACGCTATTTTTTTAGTAACTCTAGCGCCATATATACAATGCTTGTTTTTACTCTTATGTCCCAAAAGCTCTAGAAACTCGGTAAAGTAGCCTGAAATGGGGTTGAGATTCCCGCCACAAAAGAAGACTTTCATAAAATACAAAGCTTAGATGCTCATGGCGTGATCACCAACCATCTTCATCGATTTTAACTTAGACACAGAAAACTGCCAAAATTCGTCTGCCTTCTTTAAAAACAAGAGCTAAAGCCCTAAAATTACATCAAAAATCTTTGGCACAAGAAGTGCATCCATAAGACGAATTAAAAAAACGTCAGGAAGTATGTTATGAAAAGATTAAAAGGAAATAAAACTATTCTCATTTGCTTGATTGCAATTGTGAGCTATTTTATTTCGAAAAATCTTTCTCAGGCGCCATCATCAGACAATCAATTCAATCAAAGTCAAATTCAAAAAATTAAAGACAGTTTAAAAGATGCAAAAAAGTTATCAAAAGTAGGGGATTCTTCGGGGGTTATTTCTGAGGATGTCATTCTCGCTGCAGATTTTTTTAAGATTGAAGATAGAAATAGACAAAAAATTATTCATAGTTTTTCTATTGGCTCTGACGAAGATCAGTTAGGTGTTTATGAAGAAAATGGAATAAAAGTTGGACCGGGCGCCTTCTCAATTTTTGAAGACAATCTCATTATTCAAGACACTATCAACAATGCCGTAAAAATCTTTGGCCTTGATGGAGAACTTCAAGACATCATTCATTTCAGTGAAGAAACATCCTTAAAAGGACTCTCTACAAACGAAGATGGAGAAATCAGAGTCCTCAAAGAAAAAAACAACAGACTCTATATTGATGCCTACTCACAAACTGGAAAAAAACTAGACTCTATTGAAATTAAAACCAAGAAAAAAGAAATTCTATATTTTGGAGGAACTTTCGAAACAACGACTTTTGGCGAGACCACCCACCTTCACGATGAAGTTGCTGGAACTTTTAAAATTGAAAAAGATGGCACGCTGACCCCAACCCCAGGACGACCAGTTCAAGAAAGAAATGATCTTTTCGTTGATAGTGAAAGAAATAGTGATGGCAGCTATCGCATTCTCTTTAAAGATAAAAACAATGAAACTTTAAAAAGTTTTGAAACTTCAAAATTTCAAACTATTGAAAACATGACTCCAAACAAAGATGGAACAGAAGTCACTATAGAGTTTTCACATTTCGAAGAGCCCACTGAGGATCATGAAGGTGGAAATATTAAAGTTATAGAAAAATATTCTGATGACGGAACCCTCATAGAGAGACAAATCATCAATGACAAAAACGAAGCCAACACTGAACGAAACAGCATTTTTTCCACTGATGGAAAAAGTTTTAACAGCCTCATAACATCTGGAGATGAGATTCTACTCATTCATGGATTTATGAGCTAAAGAAGGAGTCTTATATGAAAAATTTAATCACTAATATCACTAAATTCACAATAACCTTAGCATTACTAAACAGCAGTATTGCTATATCAGCAACTCAAAGTTTCCTTGAGAAATTGAGTCCTGATAACATTATCAACTATGCAGAAACTGCTCTCGGTAGCAAATATATTTGGGGTGGAGACACCTGGAACCCAAAAGATCGCTCTTATGGACCTGATTGCTCAGGCCTTGTTCAAAAAGCTTGGGGATGGCCTAAAAGAGTTGGCTACAAAGATCACATTCCAAGTATTCAGCTTGCTAATGGATCAGAAACATTACCTAAGCTCAACACGACCCACATGCTCACAAACTCAAAGCACAAAAACTCTTGGACAACGACACCCCTTAATGGCAATGAAAACAAAGTTGAAAAAGCAGATGCTTTGACTAGACCAGGTCATACCATGCTCGTCATTTCCCCATTAAACAAAAGTGGCAACTATAGAAGTATTGAAGCCGTTGGAGGTAAAGTCACTAAAAAAACAGCTTACTTTAACAGAAAGCTATCTTGGTTGAAATCTGAAGGGTACAAGATTCAAAGAAGAAAGAATATTGTTAAATCAAAAACAAGCCCAAGAGTCGCTAAAAGTAAAACTCCTGTAAAAGTTGTTCCTCCAAAAAAGTTTGTCCCCAAAGCAATTCACGTAAAAGCTGCAAAAATTGCTCCACCGCCAGTAGAAAAGAACACTCACATTGTGAAAAAAGGCGATACGCTCTGGTCTTTAGCAAACAAATACAAAATGAGTATGGCGAGACTTTACTCTCTCAACAAAGACGTTCTCAAAAATGTGGACAGTATTCGAATTGGACAGAAGCTGAAAACAAGTTAAGTTTCATTGAAAATTATTTCTTGATCAAAAGAGGATTCACCATTCTTTTTTGATTGAGAATATGGACAACTTAAGCCACTTTTTTGGAATTGCCTTCATCGACTTCAAGCTCTGTTTTCAGATCTTTGAGCATGTCGACAACTTTATCGAGGCGGTCTAATGAGGACCAAATTCTATCTTCGACCATTTTTTCTTGAAATTCGACCATGGAAACATAGCCCTTCAGCACGGACACACTCGTTCTGAGCTCGTGTGACAAAACTCGAAAAAGTAATTGTCGGCTTTCCTTGTCTCTGAGTAAATCACCCCGACGAATGAGCTCCACAAAAACTAAAGAAACTTTTTCTTCGGCATCCCAAATTGAGTAAATATGAAAAGACTGATTGCCCAATTGAGCCACTAAGGGGTTCTTTTTGGAAATTCCCGCAAGAACTTTAGAGTAAATTGCTGGTCCCGCCATTTCATCATTGTGAAAAAGCCAGTGATTCGAAAAATCTTTTTTTAAAATTGGAAAAGCAATCACGTCGCCTAAAGAAAGACGAGCCAGCAAACGCGAACTCGCATAGTAGACATCTCCGCTTTCACTGAGAATACAAAAAGGCAAGGAGGTGTTGTAACCCCTTGCCTCTAAAAATGCCTTCCAATAGGAAGGGTTTTTCTTTTTTTTAAGGGACAAATTTATATCCAACTCCACGAACCGTCACAATGTGTTTCGACTTGCGAGCTAACTTTTCTCTGAGCGCTCGAATGTGAACATCGACTGTTCTGCCGGTGACTAGTTTCCCAGGTCCGGAGACTCGAATGAGAAGATCTTCTCTTGAAAGCACTTCATTTGGTCGGCTCATGAGAGACTTCAATAAACCAAATTCCGTTACCGTTAAGTGAAGAAACTTATCGCCCACAATGACTTGATGGGAAACGGGATCAATATCGATTCCACTCATAGATAATTTTTGTTTCTTACCCGCAACTGGATATGGATATTTCTCAGCACGTCTGAGGCACGATTTTAGTCGCGCAATAAGGACTTGCATGTCGAATGGTTTCGCCAAATAATCATCGGCACCTTCATTCAAGCCTTTGACCACATCACCAGCTTCAGAACGAGCGGTGAGCATGACAATAGGAATTGAAGAAGTTTTTCTCTGACCTCTTAAGATTTGAGTGACCTCATATCCGTTCATGTGTCCCGCCAAGTTAATGTCGATGACGATTAAAGATGGTAAATTTTCTGGCGCAGACTCAATGAGTCGAAGAAGATCCTCGGCTTTTGACTGACATCTGACACGATACCCTTCTTTTTGAAGATGAAAACTCAAAATTGACTGCAAATCTGGATCATCCTCAAGGACATAAATAAATGGTGCATCATTGGCTAGGCCTTGCCCCCCTTGAAAATCCTGTTTGTAAGCTAAATTACTCATACGTTCTATAATTCCTCCCTTTTACCTTAACCAATTCGGAACAGAATCTTAAAAACTTAACCCTATGATCATTAAATAAGTAAAGTTTTAGCGCTTTTGATGCCTTAATTTACCTTATCTTAACAATTAATCTGCCTTGACTCTGGAAATATGGATCCCATACTATAAGTATGAGCGAAATTAATACAAAACCACAGGTAAAGATTCCAGCTTCAGCTCCAGTGCTTCCACTCAGAAACGCTGTTTTGTTTCCCATGATGAAAATGCCCATTTCCGTGGGCCGCTCAAGAAGCGTCGCCAGCGTCATGCGAGTTGGAGAAGGTGGCATGATTGTCATTGTCACTCAAAAAGATAAAAACATTAACGAACCCAGTATTAGCGACCTTTACCAATTTGGGGTGCTTGCTAAAATTGAGAAAATTCAAAAAATGAGCGATGGAACCCTCACAGTCCTTGTTCACGGTTTGTCGCGAATTGAAATTACTGGTGAAAGCGAAAGTGCCAGTGAAACTGAAAACAAGGAAGAGAACCTCATTGCCCTCATTAAAGAAGTGGCAACTGGGCTGGAAACAGACGAAGAACTTCCTATTCAAATTGAAGCCCTCATTAAAAACGTCAAAGTGCTTGGAAGAAGAATCATTTCTCTGTCTCCAACCATTCCCGATGAAGCAGCCATTTTCGTTGAAAGCATTAACGACCCCGATTACTTGGGTGACCTCATTGCTTCATACATGAATATTAACGAAAGTGAAAAACAAAAAATTCTCAGCACGGGGTTTGTTCAAGACAGACTCGAATACATTACCCGACTTTTGAATAAAGAAATTGACATTCTGGAACTCTCTAAAAAAATTCAAGGCGACATCAAAGACGAGGTCATCAAAAATCAAAGAGAATATTACCTCAAAGAGCAAATTAAAGTACTTCAAAGAGAACTCGGTCAAAAAGATGATGAAGATGAAGTCGAAGAGCTCAAAGAAAAAGTAAAAAAATGTAAGATGCCTGAAGAAACTGAAAAAGTTGCCCTCAAGGAACTGGATCGAATGTCTCGCATGTCTCCGAACAGTGCGGAACACGGCGTGATTCGCACTTATGTCGAATGGCTCATTGATATGCCTTGGAATATTTCCAGCACTGAGAAAGTGAGCATTGAAAAAGCTGAAGAAGTTCTCAACAAAGATCATTACGGTCTACAAAAAGTTAAAAAAAGAATTCTTGAGCATTTAGCCGTTCTAAAACTTAAAGAAGACATGAAGGGTCCGATCCTTTGCCTTTCGGGACCTCCCGGAGTTGGTAAAACAAGTTTAGGTCGATCCATTGCCAGCGCCTTAGGCAGAAAATTCGTGAGAATCTCACTGGGTGGTGTTCGCGATGACGCTGAAATCAGAGGCCACAGAAGAACCTACGTTGGAGCGATGCCTGGAAAAATCATTCAAGCCCTCAAAAAGGCAAAAACAAACAATCCGGTCATTTTGCTCGATGAGGTCGATAAAATGGCTTCTGACATGCGTGGAGACCCCGCATCGGCCATGCTTGAGGTCTTAGACCCGGAACAAAACAACTCTTTTCAAGACCACTACCTCGACGTCACCTTTGACCTTTCAAAGGTTCTCTTTGTGGCCACTGCAAACTTTTTAGAAGGCATTCCAGGCCCATTAAGAGACCGACTAGAAATCATTTCTCTTCCTGGCTATACACAAGAAGAAAAGCTCATGATTGCTAAAAACTACCTCGTTAAAGAACAAAAAGACGCCCATGGTCTCACTGAAGATCAGCTGACTTTTGATGATGAAGCTCTTTCACAAGTCATTAGCAGCTACACACGTGAAGCTGGAGTCCGAAACCTTAAAAGAGAAATCGCCTCTATCTGTAGATTCACCGCCAAAGAGGTCGCTAGTGGAAATGCACTCAAAAGTCACGTGAACCTGGAAGCCGTTGAAAAAATTCTTGGCGCCGAGAAAGTGACTATGGACGTTGCCGAAAGAACGGCAAAAACCGGAATTGCTACCGGCCTTGCTTGGACTCCTGTTGGTGGAGACATTCTCTTCATTGAAGCGACCAGAATGAAAGGTAAAGGCGGCCTCATTCTCACTGGGCAACTTGGTGATGTCATGAAAGAATCCGCTCAAGCCGTGCAGTCATGGGTCAGAAGCATGGCCATTCCACTCGGCATTTCCGAAAAAGACTTTAGCGAATACGACTACCACATTCACGTTCCCAGTGGCGCCATTCCTAAAGACGGACCAAGCGCGGGTATTGCCCTACTCACGGCACTGACAAGCCTGATTAAAGGAAAGCCTATTAACCCAAAAATTGCCATGACTGGAGAAATCACCCTTCGCGGTGCCGTCCTTCCCGTTGGTGGCATCAAAGAAAAAGTTCTGGCCGCAAAAAGAGCCGGCATCGACACCATTCTTCTTCCTGAAAAGAACAAGCGCGATCTTCTCGACGACATTCCAGAAGAACTTCGTAGCTCCATGACTTTTCACTTCATCAAAGAAATGGATCAGGTCTTAAAGATTGCCCTTGATGTAGAAATGAACGTCACCCTTCCACTCGCCAGCGATCACGAAAGCGGAACGAAGAAAAGAAAGAAGGCTTCTGAAAAAGCAACGACTCAGAAAGTATAGTTTTAAAGAATCATAAAGAGAAAAACCCCCTCAGCAGCAACAAGCTGTTGAGGGGGTTTTAAAAATTTAGCTAGATGCCTACTCGGCTCTTTCAGAACTAATCGTTTTGAGGTCCATCTTTTCCAAAACAAATTTCATCAGAAGTTGACCCGCCAGTGCAGCCTTTAAAAGTAATCGTTTCAATATATCCAACTCGGCTATTTGGATGATTTCCAATATGTCTGAAGTCGGCCGTTACTTTAACGTTTCGAATGCAACCATTTTGACTCTCGTACTGAAATGCGAATCCTCTTCCAGTTTTTAGTCCAGTAAGGTGTCCATCCCAAACATTGTGATCGATCTCTACATCAACTGAGTTCTCTCCAACAGTTATTGTCGACTGTTTACCAGTAACTTCAACCGTGACAGCCTTCTTTAAAATACCCGCACTAGTTCTCTTGCACTCAATGGCGTTGACGGAAACAGAAAAAATTAAAAATGTTACTGTAAATAAAAATGATTTCATAGATAGCCTCTCTTTCAATTACAGTTGTGTAACAGAGAAAAAAGCTTCAAACAAGAACTTAGAGACGCTGGAACTTTAGTATATTTTTAAAATCAACACCTTCCCATCTAAAAAGCATTGATTTCACAGGGATTTCAGCAAATTTAGTTATTCGTATTTAGCCGCTAAACGCTCTATTTTTTGAAAAGCTTTCTGAGTGTTCGACACTTCTTTTGCAGTAAACTCACGCTCTTCTTTAAGTTTCTCAAACTCTTTTTTTAGAGAAGACAATCCAGCTAAGTAACCACTATGAAAAGCCGAATTCTCATACTTTCCTCCAACACTAAAATTACCAAGTCCAAAATATTTATCTCGAGAAAGCCCTTTCCACACAGTACTTTCTTTAATGGGAACACTCCCATTTGAAGCTAAAAACAACAAAACAAGTCGAGTCCTCTCTGTTTTGATTTTTTCCTGATTATAAGTTGGATTCATCAATATTCTTAAAGAATCAAAAGCTTTTTGAATATTCATTAACTCGACTTTACTAAAATCCTTTTCTTTTTTTTAAACACTAAAGTCTTTCCTTAAAGTCTCCAATGAATCTAAAAAACCAGTATGAAAGACTATAGCCTACATCTTTGAGCTTTGTGCAAAGTATTTACACGAATAGACCTCTCTCCCAAATAAGTTCGAGGGCTAGAAATTCAAATAGTCTATTTCGCCTCGCTTTCTACCTGGCACTTTATTAATTCAATTTTCTTTAAATTTAAGTTTAAATTTCGCCCGACACCCCGCTTAGTATGTAAATTCGCTCAAACCGATCTCTTTTAGAAGAGCTCATCTAAATCGTAAAACTTTTTAAGAATAGCTTTCAATCTATAGTATTCTGAAAAAACTGGTACTAGGAAAATAGGATTATATTTCTGTCCTTGATGGTTTTTCCTAAAGTCCTTGAGACTTTCATCTAAAAAACCCACAGTCTCAGTCGACAACCCTAAAGATTCTCCATACACAATATAATCGCCAATTTCTTTTTTTGAAAGCTCACCATTTAATTCAACATTAACAAGTTGAGTTATAATGTCCGTTAAAGCTTCATGTTGCTTAAACTTTGCAAGGAGATAGTGCTGACTAAAATCGTTAAAATTAAAATAAACAGGAAACGCTGAATTCACACTTGCCCCATAGCCTTGAATCATCACCCCAGTTCCTCTAATATTTATAATTGCCTGCCATTGAGAGAATTCGCCTGACTTGTTTTTTCTATAATTCCAAATCCAAACTTTTTCAGAACTTAAAGCTTCAGTAACTTCACTGATAAATTTTTCTTGAGCTTTTGGAAGACTTAAGTTTTCATATGGCTTCATCCAATATTCAGAAAAAACAGACTTTTGAAATGATGGAACAAGCCCTGATTTCTGAGCAGCAAGCAACCCTTTTTTTGCTTTAGAATTTAAGCTTTTTTCCTGTAAAGGGTGAAAGCCTCCCTCAAAAAGCTCATAAGCATCTAGTCTTTTCTTGTAGTCATTGAAAAAAAGTAAAATCTCTTCGTCACTAAGTCCATATTTTTTTCCAACTTTTTTCTTAAAATAAAGTTGACTTTCTAACTCTGCTCTCTCAATAAGAAACCAAGCAAAACTCCAAAGCTTATTTCTAAAAAAAACTTTTAATATCCTTTTTTTAATTTTGTTTTTTCTCCAAAAAAATAAGCGATCCGCATAAAACTTTTCAACTATATAATCTACAGCTACTTCAGTAACATTTTTCTGATAAACAGAAGAAATCTTATTCTCCGGAACTTTTACAAAATTCAAGCTAACTCCTTTTTTTTTTAAAAATTCAATAACCTGAGTATTTCTACCGTCCTGTTCTAAATCTAACGAAAAAGTATAATTTCTTTCAAACGCACCTTGATCTAAAGATATTTTCCTTAAAAATTCAGCAAATTCACTACTGTTTATTTCAGACAAAAACCGTTGAAAGTTCTCTGGTCTTAAATATCGAAAAACTTGAAAAATTGAAATTAAATCAATAATCTCTAACAGATGCTCGGCTACAAACTCTTTCTCTTGAGTATTGAAAGCTGTTGAAACATTAAAAAAAGAATTTAACCTCCAAAGAGTCGACGGCTTCTCCATTAAAGGTGCCTCAAACTCACGTCTGGAAGATTTTAAAATCTTTTCAATTTCTTTTTTTGGCAGCTCTTTAATTTTTTCTACTTCAAAACGCATAAAAGCAGGAATACTGTGCATGCCTCCAGAAATCAGAATGCTATCAGGATTAGCTGAAATGTTTGTGTTTTCACTGAGATTTGCTTGAGCAAAAGAAACGTGTCGTAACAAACTCTCGGGTTCTTTTAGAGTTTGTTCAACTGCTAAATCCAACAAATTCCTGAACCCTTCTACATCCTCTACATCTGGCAGCAGATTCAACAGAGATGTATTTTTAATCTCAGTCTTTTCTAAAGCATGTAGAGCATTGTTGAAAACAGTATGAAATCTGCTCGAAAAAAAATTTATCGGTTTCAGATCTAAAACTCCAACACTCATTGAATAGTGTGCATTAATGAGATCTAAGTATTCTTGATACCATTGAGACTCATACATCCAATAAGACTGCAGTCCCCTTTTATAGTATTTAGGAAAGTAGCGAAAAGGAATGTGTGACCTAGAATAGTCGATCATGGAATAGGCAACATAGGAAGTAGAAATGAATGATAGAATTTTAGAACAAGATACTTTAGCTGCAACTGAACGAGCGGGTGACGCCCAAAAGACGCTCACCAATAAAATAGAGTAAAATAAACTCTTCTTAAAAAAACACAAAATAGGTTTCAAAACACTTAAAAACTAACGCACTATGTCAACACTTTCAAGAAAAAAAGAAAAAAGCCCCTCCTCTTTGCCTATAACAGCACAAGAGGAAGGGCCTGTTCATTCTTTGATGTAAAGCTTTGCTAACTCAATCGACTGAAAAACTCAGAGCTTTAAATGGGAAATATTTTCGCGCGCCTTTGGCAATGATGCCCGTGTAGGCTTTATCAGCTAAGGACTCTGGCTTACAACGGCTGGTTCCAATTTCGCGATGCCGGAGCACCTCTCCGTCTTCACCTTCCCCAATCACACAATCGAGGATCCAAGGATCTTGAGTTCCTTTTCGATGCGCGTTGGCTCCCACAGGAGCATCCCCGAATTCACCAAATTTCGTTAAGAAAGCTCGTTCACAACGAGCTGCCCACGAAGATTCTGTGTCTTCAATGTAGTTAATTTTTTGCAAAAGCTCAGCGTTACTCTCGAGGCAAAGAATTCCAATAATTCCCTGACAAGCCGATGGCAACATGACTTCTGGCTGAAGAGCCACATAGTAACGAGGCGAAATGTTCAAGCGCTTGAGCCCCGCCCAAGAAACCACGAGGGCATCGAGACGACCGCTGTCGAGTTCTTGAATTCTTGAAGCCAATGGTCCTGGAGTTGGAATGATTTCCAAATCTGGTCGCAAGTTTTTAATTTGCATGATTCTTCTTTGCGATCGAGCTCCAATTCTGGAGTTCCGAGGCAATTCTTGAACCGCGCCGTAAGTGGCTCGAGTGATCATAGCATCACGAGGATCTTCTCTTTTTAAAGCACCCGCAATAATGACTCCTTCAGGTAAGTCCAAAGGAATTTCTTTCATGTTATGAATGACAATGTCGGTCTCGCCATTGAGCAATGATTGAAAACTTGCTTCTGTGAGACCTCTGCGATGCTCCTCATAGGGACACTCCGAAAAGTAAGCATTATTCGTATCGGTATTGATTCCAAGCTCGGAGGTGTCGAGTGTATCTTTACGATACTTTTTCAAGAAAACCTTCGTAAACTCTTGGCGAACTGCTTTTGAGAGTTCGGTATTTCGACAAGAAAGACGATATTGCCCCACCTTAAAGACAGGTCCAGTTGCCGCCTTTTTAGGCTCCACCTTTTTGCCCTCATTTCGAGACGGAAAGCTCCCAATAAGATCTTCCGGCTTTAAGACTGCTGCAGCCTCGGCCTCGGCAGCTGCCGCAGCGGCTTTCTTCTTCTCAGCTTCTTGTTTCGTTTTTAAAATTTTAGAGCTTCGAAAAGCCAAAATTGATTTTCTCATGGGAGAAGATCGATCTAAAAGCGCTTTACGTTGCTTTTCACCAGCTGCTTCTGCAGCTTTTTTTGTTCCAGTTCTTTTTTCTGTGTTTTCTGACATTCAATAATTCCTTTTATTAAAAATTAAAAATACTTCGCTCAGTGAAAATGGACTGAGATTTCTTGTAAAGATCGGTAATGTTCATGCAGCTTTAATTTCTTATTCCTTGATTGATCTCTTTGGAACAATGCAAGTTCATCTTTAAGCCCCTGAAGACTACCCATAATCTTCTCCACCTCTAAACTTTCACTTCGCTTAAAACACTCAATTAAAGAATGTTTTAATATTCTAAAAGCCTGCCTATTATAACCTATTTTTTCACTAAAATCTACCGTTAACGAAGTGTCTAAAACTTCGTCAATATGGTTAAGCAACTGAATTAGTTTAGATATTTCTTGGGCTCTGGTGTTCATTTCCAAGTCTTTTTTTAGTTCATGCACTGAGAGCTCAATAATTTCCTCTGCAAGACGCAAAGAAGCGAGTTTTTTCTCCTCAACTTTTTGCACTCTATTCTCAAAAGCATCCAACCCCAACACATAGGCATTTCCATAAAGATGGATCTCTTCTTCGACATTCCGGGGCATTCCCAAATCTAAGAAGACTTTCAATGATTCGCTTTTAACCGAAGCAGATTTCATGGCCTCTTTAAATTTATGGAATTCAACAATGGGCTGTTGAGTTCTCACAGCCGAGAGCACCACATCAACCTCGGTGATTTTTTTATAAATCATTTCAAATGGCAATGGTTGCACTTCAGCATTGAGCACATAGGGATGATTGAGGATTTTTTGCGAACTTCGATTCGCCCAAATAATCTTCTCAACCCCTAATTTTTTCAAGTAGGAAAGACTTCTCAAAGCCATGGTTCCCGCTCCAATCACCAGAAAAGTTTTTCTGCGATAGTCCTCATAGAATTCTTCTAATGATCTCAACGCACTCAAAGCGACACTCTGCTCGCCTTCGCCGAGTTTGGTTTGCTTTCTAATTTTTTTATTCACTTTAAGAGCCGCATCAAAGTAAAAATAATGCGTGCCTAAAATATGATTATTTTCTTTAGCTTTCTGAATGGCTAGTTTCATTTGTCCTGAAATTTCAGTTTCACCCAAAACTTGGCTTTCAAGGCTCGAGGTCACCTTAAAAAGATGTTCGACGGCGGCCTGATCTTGAAAAATTTGTAAAGACTTCACGCTTCTTTTCAAAGGAGTCGCTTCTAAAATTTTAAAAAATTCTTCCTGAGTGGCCCCATAAAGATACACTTCAATACGATGACACGTCTCCAAATAGAAATAGGAAACTTCTTTTAGTTTTCTGAACTCGCAAACAGTATCGTGCAAGGCTTCCAAATCTGAAGCATACAAACGCAAGGCCTCTCGTTGCTCCGTACTGACTCCGCTCAAGGAATTTGCACTGGCACATGAAAAAAGACTCAATAGAGAGTCAACGCTTTGAAGAGAGGACACTTTAAAACCACCTCGGCAAGACATGAGGCCCCGAAAACTTGAAGACAAAGATCAACAGTGAAAGCAATAAAAAAGTACTACTCACAATAAAATAGCTTTTTAATTTGTGAGCATGACTCTTCATTTTTTTAGAAATGAGGCTTTGAAAGTAAAAAATTCCCAGTAAAAAAAGAACGCCCCAAAATCGAAAGTCCTGCAGACTACTCAGTAATGGAGTTTCCTCATAAAGAGCGCGGTAAAGTAAGGTTAGAAAAACCACCACAAAGGCAAAAACCCAGTTCAAAAAAGAAATCGACCATAATTTCTCGGTCATCTTGAGGAGTGACTCCAATGAAGGCAAGAACGAAAGTTTAAAATTACCGCGCTTTGAAAGAGAATAGTTTTTAATGCCCGCAGCAATCGAAGAAAAAAAGCAAAGAAAAGCTCCGAAGAAACTTGCCATAAACAAGGCGGAGTGTGAGTAAGTCAAAACAAAAAGCGCACGGTTTTCACTCACCTGACTCTGAGCAGAAGACTCCAATGGATTTTTTAAAGAATAGATCCAAAAAACAATCCAAAGAAAGGTTGTCACCGAGAGCACATAGGAAATAAAAGTTTTTAACTTCAAATCACGAGTTACCGACAAACTCAAAAAGGAACACAGCAGCACCCCCCACAAAGCAGCTCCAAGTATGCTGAGCATAAAGTTACTTCTTCCGAAAAGATCCAAAACCCACGGGCAGACGCACAATAGCGAAAATAATAGGGTAAATCTTGGCTTTGAGAGCATGACGTGATTATATATACAGCATGTCAGACGTCATTTCCATAACTGATCAGAGCTTCCACGAAGAGGTGCTGAAAAGCTCGCTTCCCGTCTTAGTTGATTTCTGGGCAACCTGGTGCGGCCCCTGTAAGGCTCTCGCGCCTGTTTTAGATGAAATAGCTACTGAATTGAAAGAAAGCGCTAAAATCGTTAAAATTGAGATTCAGGAAAATCCTCTCAGCGCTCCAAAATACGGCGTTAAAGCCCTTCCAACCCTTCTGGTTTTTAAAGAAGGAAAAGTTGTCGATCAACTCGTTGGAAATCAGAGCAAAGCAAATATTGTAGAAATCCTCAAAAAACACCTTTAAATTGCTGTGGCTGAAGCTTCTCAACAAAGCCTGTTGGCAAAGTTCTTAGATCCTCAAGCCGAAGCAACCATTCACGTTTTAGAGGCTTCGCAACTCATTCGTGAGCTTTGGGACTTAGCTCCACTCAGTGCGAGTGCTTATCTTCATCTTTCAAAAGCCTATTTAGCCGCCCTACTCATTCAATCTCTCAGTGACCTCGAAGACAAACAACGCCTCAGCCTTGAATGGCGCCTCGACTTTTGCCCTATGGGTCACCTTTATGTCGATAGCCTTGAGCACGGCAAAATTAGAGGGAGTTTTACTAAAGGGAATATTTTTTCTGAAGATCACATTCAAAGCCTCGGCTCTGGAACCTTCCAAGTCTCCAAAAAAAATGCCCGAATAAAATCAAATAGCTCCGGATACATTGCCTCAAGCGGTGACATTGCAACTGACTTACAGAATTATCTTCTACAAAGTGAACAAAAAAACTGCGGTATTGGCATCTCCGTTCTTTTTGATTGGAATGAAAAAGAGAAAAAACCCATTGTTCATAAAGCATTTGCCTATCTCATTCACATTCTCCCGGAAAGCTCAGCAGACAAAAAAGAATATCTCTTAAGCAAGTGGCACCAGCAAATGACCATGATTGGCCCCCCTTCTCAATGGGCACTTCAACACGAAAACGGCATAGAATCGCTCACGGAAATGGCGAAACTGCTGGCTTTTTCAGAAGAGGTGAAAATGCTTTACCACTACCCTCTCGAACACAAATGTAATTGCGACGAAGACAGAGTCAGAAACGCACTGCTGATTAGCGAAGACGCCAAAGAATCTGATGATCAAGAAAAAGAACTCCACATTACTTGTCAGTTTTGTTTTAAGATCTATACCTATTCGCAAAAATTGAAAAAGTTTATTTCTTAGAAGTCACGGACTCAACTGAGCTATTGACACCGCGCAGTAGCTGGTCTATGAAGTGCTTTTGAAGAAATCTGAATTTTAAATTGTTGTGATGTTTTCAGTTTCTTAAGGAAATAACAAGAAATGAATAAAAATAAAAATGATCAACAGTTCACCTCCCTTTTTAAGCTCCTTTTTTTCGGAATTATTGGAATTTTCACTCTAAACATAGAAGCAGAACCAGCAAGAGATTCTTTGGGGTCTAAAGCTCTATACGTTCACAACGCGAAACAAAAAACACAACAGAATCCACTAAATGTCATTATTGCTATTGAGCTTGATGATATGTCAAAATACAGTTCTGATAAAAAAACCTACGAAAATCGCTTTAATGAACTGAAAAAATTTTCTGAAACAATGAGAACTTTTCAAGTTGATTGGAAAAATCCCTATTTTGGAAATGATGCAAATGGAGACGATTTCTCTTCTGCTGGAAACTCAGCTTTTGGGACTCTATTGGAGATTTCAAAAAATCCCTTGGTTGAAGAAGCACTAAAAGATAATAAAATTTGGAAACAGCTGACCCGTCTTGGCTCTAAAGCTAAGCTCTACAAGCTTGCTTTCGATTTGGCACTAGAGCCAAGCTTAAGCGCCTCAACTGCTTACGATTCTCCTTACCCTGATGGAGAACAATCAATGCTGGCTGAGTTATCTACCTATAGACTACGTCGTTACCCCAATTTAGACGCTCTTTATTCAGGCCTTTATGAAGGAGCTCAGAATGATCCCACTTTAAGAAGGTCGCTTGATAATATCCTTGGGCAAAGAGATTTTTTAGGCGCTAAGAGCACTTGGAGCGTCGAAATATTTCAGGATAATAATCCAGACCTCATATCAAGCAAAGCGATATTTGATTTTTTAACTAATTCAAATGGTTCTGACTTGATATCGGATAAATTAGAAAAGCTTCTAGGAGAAACTATTGCTGAACTTAAAATTCCGGAAAAAATTCAAGAACTCTTAGAGAAACAAAATGCTATTGCTAAGAAGTTTGACGATTATATAGACTCACAAAATGAAGCGCTAGAACAGTCCAAGAGAGAACAAAAGCTTCAAGCTGAATTGTATGTGGTTGGATCTACCTTAAGTTTTTTAACCACAGTTGGTCATTTGGTAGATCCTAGAATGGGAGCAATGCTTGGGCAGTTTGAGAAATCAACCCAAGAAATAATAAATGCGGCTCAGCAATACGCCAGCGTTGCTGCAAACTTAGGAACAGGTGCCGCAACAGCAGCTATGACCATGAACTATGTCAGTATCTGTATTGATATGGCTGTATTCATGTATAATCTTTACACTGAAGCTGAAAGCACAGAGCAAAAAAAACATAGGCAAATTATGGAAGCACTTTTTTCTATTCAAGAGCAACTTCAAGAATTACGCAGACTCATAGTCACCAATTTTCAACAAATACATGTTTCTCTTTTTGAATTAAGTAGCCAGGTAGAAGTCGGCATTCAGAGGTTGTCTTCACTTTCTTACGAAAACAAAGCACGCCTTCAAGCTCTACAGAAAGAAAGTTCTCAACACAGAAGGCTTTTAAATGAAATTATTTTTACAAATCAAACTCTATATAACTTTGAAACCAGAAAAGACTTTAAAAAAAATCTACGTTACTTAATAGGAGTGAATGAAAACACGAATTCATCCTACCAAAAAGCTGAGGTAGAACTTGGTTTTTATGTGTCTGAAGAAGTTTTTTTTGAGGCTCCCAGAGCTAACAATGCTCCAACTTTACGCTTTCACACAGGAAGCTTGTTGGGAGAAGTTATGCGAGAAAACACTGAAGTTGATTCCATAGTAAGGCACAATAGTTTTAATTTAGATAATTGGATGTTTTCAGTTGATGGCCTTCGGGAGCTCGTCTTTTCTGCTGGAGATCACTTAAGAGTATTCGAAGTTAAAGAAATTTTAAAGCAACTTAAAAAGCAGATACTTGGTAATTTTATTCATCCAGTAAAAGAGATGTTTAAGAGTTCAGCACTTCATGAGAAGTTAAAGCAACTTCAGAAAAAGTCTCAACTTGAAAGTTTAAAATTTATTAATGGTGTGCAGGGAATTGCAAACTTTTTTAATAAGGAGAATCTTGGAATTCGATTTGATCTTGCAGATCCTTTAGAATATCACATTAAAAATGGATTTACTCCGCTTGTTCCATTGGAGAAGTTTTCCGCCTCAATGGAGCCGTTTATCAAAGAAATGCACGAACACTTGGCAAAAAATTATTACACTCAAGACCCTAAAAAAAATATGTTTACGATCAATGGGTTAGCACCCGATATTGTCAAACAACTGAGACCAGAAAGAAATTTTGTTAAATTTCCTTTTCTTGATAAAAAATTACGCATTTACGCCCAACAACTTAATAATTTAGACTTAAGGCTTCGTCTTTTAATTCTTAGTGGTGACCCTAGGTTTAGCCTTCACTATTTTTTAAATGTTCGATTTAAATCTCATCATTACGAGTATAGACAGCATAGTGCGGGGAAGAAAGAAGGGCAAAATGACTATACAAACTTTAATATGGTCTCCACTATTTATTTCTACCTAAAGGATAGTGAGTCTGGAAAGAGAATTCCCTTTGCGCAAAGTGATTTTGAATTTGATGGGACGCCATTTGAGAAAGACAGGAAAGCGGCGCTCCCTGGAAAATCATGGCAATGGGGAACAATTAATAGACCTTCACATTTAGAGCTTGTCAAAAAATGGGAGGATACAGCTGTCAGTAGAGAGTTGAAGCCTTTTCAATCTCAAAGTTTGGCAAATTCCTTATACTTAGACGGCAGAAGTACCGAAGCATCACTTTTAGAAGTTAAGGGAAGGTTGAATAAAAATATATTTGTCGACAAAAAGGAAAAAAACTATCAGGAATTCTTAAAAAGGCCAGAAAGCCTTAAAACAGTTTACCCCGAGTACTATTGGATTTGGCAGAATACTCCTGAATCAACTCTTCATTTGTCCCATAAAGACGATTTTGAAAATGTTGAGGAAGTGACTCTTGAAGAACATTCTAAAAGAGAGGTAGAAAGACTTTCAAACTTTGAAGACAAAGTTTACCCATCTCTTGGTACCTTTCAATACTCTAGTTTTAAAAGTAGGTCTGTAAACAAAATTTTTGATGAATACATGAGAGTTCATCCAGTGGAGTCATTCTGGAGTAAAAAAGTGAAACAAGCACATTATACCAAATACAAAACAATGGCTATAAAAGAAGCTCTTTACAGGGCAAACATTATTAGGTCAGGGATTGAGAGAAATTCAAAATTAATGCTCAGGCTATTTTTAAGCAAGATTTTTAATAGTTCAAAAAAAGAGCAGGAAACGGTAACTTATACTGCGATTAAGTCTGTTCAAAAAAATATTATTCTAAAGGGTCAAGCTAGGCTAAAGAAAAAAGTATACGATTCATTTCATACAGTTGAACGAACTACCGAGAGTTTAGATGAATTGAAAAATGTTTATCAATTAGCTTCGGATGTGTTACGTCTTTTTCCCACAAGGCTTCAAGTTGCCCCAAAAAAAACAGAAGAAACTTCTTCGGAGGATGAAACTAAAAAGAGTGTCCTCAACGATGAAGTGAACAAGAAAAGCTTACTTCTGAATTTTTTCCCTACTCCTTCGTCTTTAAAATCTTCATTACTTGTGACTCAAAGTTTGGATGAGGCTTACTCAAAATTAAGTGAAGACAAATCGGAAAAATTTGCTGAAATCTTGGATGAAAACTTTTCAATTAAGGATAATCCTGAACCTCAGTTTCCTTCTTTTCTTGAAACTTATTTAAAACGTATTAATGAAGTAGAGTCTATGTTGGATATGAGACCTGTTAAAGAGATTTAAAAGAGTTTGAAGTTGAAGAAGTTTATTTCTTAGAAGTCACAGACTCAACTGAGCCGTATCTTCAACAGACTGTTCTGAATATTTATTGTCCCAGTAGTTTTCGATGACATCTTTGACAATGGGACCGCTGGTTCTGGAGCCACTACATCCGTGCATGACTAAGGCGACGACAACAATTTCGGGATCCTGCACTGGTGCGAAGCCAACAAACCAGGCGTGGTGACGGTCTTTATAGGGCATTTTATCGCATTTATCGTAAATTTTATTTCGACTTCGAGAACGCACTAGAGCCGTTCCACTTTTACCACCGATTTTTACTTTATCGCTTCGCACTCGATAGTAGCCGGTGCCTCCCGGCTCATTGACTACTTTAGAAAGACCATTTTTAATTCGCTCCAAATAATAAGCATCTTGATCATAACGCTCACTTTGAATGGGGCCGACAAGATTGGGATCATTGACGGGATTTATTTTTTCGTGAGTTTGAGGGTTCACAAAATCTTTAATAATTCTCGGTTTAATGGTGTAACCACCATTGACTAAGGTCGCATAGCCCGCTGCCAACTGCAAAGGCGTGACCGACGTATAACTTTGCCCGATGGCGACTCCAAGAGTTTCTCCAAGATTCCATCTTTGATTGTAAGTTTTTTTCTTCCAAGCTTCCGTCGGAATGAGACCAGGAATTTCATTTTTTAATGGGATCTTAGTTTTTTCACCAAAGCCATAATCCCTTGCCGCTTGCGCAATGGGGTCGACACTTTTCATTTCTTCACTCATCTTATAATAATAGACATTACAAGATTGCTTCATGGCACTCTCAAGATTGACCCAACCATGGCCAGATTTTTTATGGCAATGAAAAGGTCTTCTTCCTACTGTGTGCGAGCCCTTACAAAAAACTTTTTTTTCAGGAGTCAAAACGCCTTCTCTTAAGCCGGCTAAAGCGCTAAAAGGTTTGAAGGTTGATCCCGGTGGAAAATGATCTTGAATGGCTTTATTTCTCAACGGACCAAAGTCTTGAGAAACCATTGATTTCCACTCATCCCATTTTCCCTCAACGAGACTTTGAGGGTTGAAGCTAGGCGACGAATGCATGGCCAAGACTTCTCCAGTTTTTGCATCTAAAGCAATGACCGTTCCTACCTTATCTTTCAAATGTTCAAAAGCAACTTCTTGAAGATCCAAGTCTAAAGTCAAATGAATGTTAAAACCGGAAATGGGCTCTTGAGACTCCCCAACTAAAGTAGATATTTTAGAATCCACTTTACCTGGAACTAACTTTCTTCCTTTGGCATCGGTAAGAACATATTGAGTTCCATCATAGCCTCGTAAATGTTTCTCCCAAACACCTTCCACACCGACTCTGCCTATACTGTCATGAGGATGATAACGCAATCCCCGCCCTTTATCTTGAGAAAGCTCTTTTTCGTTCACTTTATTGATATAACCCATCAAATGTGCGCCCATCGACTGATACGGATAACTTCTTTGAAAGGTTGAGACCGCCGCAACACCATCGAGCTCATTCAATGCCTTTTCTACTTTGATGATTTCTTCCCAAGAGGCATTTTCAATGAGCACCATTGGGGTGTATTGCCGAGTCCGCACCGATTCACGATTGTAATTCTCAAGAAGCTTTTCGTAAGAGCGACCAGTCAACTTTGCTAGCTTTCCAACGAGCTCTTCTTTGTTTTTGACGAATTGACGTGTGACCACAATGTTTATTTTCTGTTCATTATTAACCAGGAGCCGGCCTTTTCGGTCAAAGACCAAGCCCCGACTGGCCACATGCCTTTCAATTTTTAAGGAATTTTGCTCGGAGACTCTTCGGTAAGAAGCCCCCTTATAGATCTGCAAATAAAATAATCTAAAAAAAACTAAAACAAAGAAAGCTAAAAACAGGAGAAAGAAATAAGGATAACGTTCCTTATAGTCTCTGAGGACTTCTTCTTGTCCAATCATAGCTAGCCTCTCCCTCCAACAAGTTCACGACGACTTTCTTCATCTTCATGAAACTGTTTTTCCCAAAATTTAATGAGTGGAAAGAAAAACCATCCTAAAAAAGCAACTCCAAAGAGTGAGAAAAAACTTCGACTAAAATAATCAAAGAAAGACAGGGACTCGCCTTTTAAATATGAAAAACACCAAAAAATAACCAAGAAAAACAAATGAAAACAACTCAATAACGGAATAAAGGAGCTTTTTTTATTGATCTCATAATGAGCAAAGAAAAATTTAATCAAGAGCGCAGAAGTCATGATGGCGCTAATATAGACATCTTTTCGGTAAAAGAACTTAGACGTTCCCAAAAGAGCTAAAAAAAAAAGAACCCACAAAAACTCTACAGGCCTGAGCTTTACAGTATAAAAAACAAAAAATATAGAAACCAAAGTGAAGCCTTCAAAAAGATAAGAAAGTTTTCCTAAAAAACTAATTTCTATGATTTGAAAAAGAACGAGGATTAAAAATAGAAAGCAGGCTTCAAAGAATATTCTTTTAGGATTCTTCATCAGGGAGCTCTTCTTTAAAAGATTTAATCAGTAAAACTTCTTCAATTGAGTTAAAATCTGAAGAGGGTCGAATTTTTACTTTTTGCTCGACGCCAAAAGCCTTTCGACGCACTTCAACCACCGTTCCAATCACGAGGCCTTTCGGAAAAGAAGAGCCCATACCACTCGTAATGACTTGGTCACCAACGCGAATGTTGACTTGGCGTTTTAAAAATTTTAGCTCTGACAGTAAACTTTCACCAAAGCCACTGACAAGAAAGCGAGTTCTTTCCTTACGTAATCGTCCATCAATAACAAATCCAGGGTCGAGTAAAGCGAGCACTTCACTATAGGCTCCATAAACCTTACTGACCGTTCCCACCACGCCATCGGCTCCCAGCACTCCCATGCCCTCTTGAACTTGATGCTTTCGTCCTTGATTGACTGTAAAGGTAAATTGACCTGCTTCAAAATGGTATCCAATGATTTGAGCGGGAATGTAGAGATGCTTTTCTCTTTGAGTTAAATTCAAGAGTCCTTTCAGTCGAATGTTTTCCTCACCCATTTCTTTGAGTAATTCAATTTCATTTTTTAAATCTTTATTGACTTTTTCGAGGCTTAAATTCTTGTCGTGAACGTTGACGAGGCTAATGTATTTACCCCAAACGATTGAGAAGCCGCTTCGACCACTTTTAATATTTTCAGCAACTGGCAACGCAATATGCTCTTTGACTTCATCCCCTAAATTTAATTTTGGGAAACCGAGTTCATCATAGAAAAGAATAAGCACCGGTATAAAAAAAAGAAAAAAAACAAAAAGCGTTTTTTTATTTTTTTCAAAAATTTTAGCAATCACAACTTCATTTAGTCTAACACTAATGTTTTAGATGTCTAGTCACTGACTATTGAGAATGATTTTTTGCCGACTCGAGATTCCTGACGAAAAATACAAATCTCATTGACAAGTGAGCAGAAGAATCAGAAAAATAAAGGTCATGTTTAAATTTATACGAAGACATCGAATGTGGTTTTTAGTTCTTTTTATGATCTGCGGTCTAGCCCTAGTTTTCGTCGGCTTTGATGGTGCCGGGGCAGGTGGAGGATCCGCCTCTGGACTTTCGGGAAGCGCGGCAAAAGTTGGATCCCACACGATTAGCGCTGGAGACTTAAGCCAAAGAATCAATTCATCTATTGAGCAATACAGCCGACTTTTTCCAAATCAGGACAGTTCGAATAACTTTGTGCGTCAACTCTCGGACCCAGATCGAATTCTCGATTCTATGATTTCCGACAAATCTCAACTCTTATTTGCTGAATCTAGCGGCTTTAAAGTTTCTAACGAAGCCATTCGTGAATTTATTTCGAAACAAGAAGCCTTTCAGACCGATGGAAAATTTGATCCACTCAAATACCGTGAGCGACTGACTCAACCTGGTCTCTACGAAGAAAGAATTCGTGAACATCTACAGAGAACAAGTTTCATCCAAGAACTCAGTCCACTTTTAAGCATTCAGTCGAAAAATGAAGAAGCTGCTCAAAAAGTTCTTTCCCAGAAAAAATATTTTGAAACTTTAAAAATAGATAGCGCTACTTTTGAAAAAAACATTCCTGAAGCTACCAGTGATGAAGTTGCTGCCTATCTCAGTGATGCCAAAAACAAATCAAAAGTTGCTACTCGCTATGAGGCTGATGCTTCAAAATATGTCAAAAAAGAAGAAATTAGAGCGAATCACATTCTCATTCGAGAAAGTGAAGGCGGTTTAGAAAAAATAAAAGAAGTTCAAGAAGAAATTAAAAGTGGAAAGATTAGTTTTTCAGAAGCTGCAAAAAAATACTCTTCAGACAAGTCAAACTCAGAAAAAGGAGGAGATTTAAACTTTTTCCCTCGAGGCGTGATGGACAAAAGTTTTGAAGCGACGGCTTTTAATTTAAAAAATACTGGAGATATCTCTGAACCAGTAAAGTCATCTTTTGGATTTCATTTGATAGAACTCACAGACAGAAAAGCAGCAAGCACAACTCCACTAAAGGATGTTGAAAACACAATTGCCGCACAAATGCTTAAAAAAGATAAAGCTCAAGAAAAGCTCAATGACGTCACCGCAAAATGGACTCAAACGGCTCCAAGCGCGAGTGAACTCAGCCAGTATGGAGCGCAGTGGACAGCGCTATCCCCTTGGTCTGCAAATGCAGGAAATCTTCAAGGTTTCTCAGAAGAAGATTTTGATTACGGAACGCTTTTTAAATTGAAAACAAATGAAATTTACCCGAAAGCAATTCAGCAAGGATCTAGCTACGCCTTTGTTCGAGCAGTCGCTCAACCTGCAAACTCTGGCAGTGAAGACGCCACGAAGAACTTAGCACTCAACGGTACCGCGGCTCCAGACAACGCAACTGCATCCATTCAAAGTATTTTAGATGCCTTTAAAACTTCATTAGAAAAATCTAATAAGATTAAAAAGTCCAACAAAGTCCTTAACACCATTCGTCGACAATTTGCTGAATTAAATCGATAAGACATCAAAAAGCCCCCTTTGGATATTTAATTATCCAAAGGGGGCTTTTTTTATAAATATTTCTAGGCTTGATCCCAGATCAATTAAAGAATTCGCTTCGATTTTCGACGAGATTTCTTGTATTTAACTTGAGGTGATATGTATTTACGAACGACAACTTTCTTGGTTTTTTGATGTCGACGGTATTTTGGATATTTATGGATCACCTTATTTCGGTGATAATCCCAATAACCACGATGATATCTTTTATATCGTCGACGATGGAATCTTTTATATCGTCGATGATGACCTCTTGTTTTATGAATAACCCGATGATTCCCGTGGTGAATGGCTCCAAGTGCAAATAAAGAGAAAAGAGCCAGGGGCACAATAGGACTGACTTCGGCTCTCACTTCAACGTTATGATGTGAAGAGTGATGATCATAGTTTCTATGAACACTGTGAGAGTGGCTCGTGCTCGAACAACTCACGAAAAATGCTAAGAGACAGAGGCTAAAGATTTTGTTTTTTAAATGTATTGCTTTCATGCTCTTAAGACGAAATCGCGCAGAAAAAGTTACAAAAAAGAATTAAAACACTTTTAACTATTATAAAATCAACAACTTAAGGAGTTATTAAAAATCTTCAAAGTTTTGTAACCTGGAAGCATTTTTCCCGTATTATAGTTATATAAAGAAAATGCTATTTAATAAAGACGACGACATCAGGCTTTTTAAAAAAGTCAAAAAGGGAAACTACCAAGCATTTGAGACTTTATATAAACGATATAAAGGACCCATGATGAACTATATTTATACATTTGTAAAAGATCGAGAGAAAAGCGAAGAAATCTTTCAAGAGACTTTTTCCAAAATCTACAGCAAAAGAGATTCTTTTCATGAAGAAAATAAATTTAGCACTTGGGCCTGGACCATTGCTCGCAACACGAGCTTTGATTATTTAAGAAAACACTCAAAAATGACCGAGGATAGTTACTCCTTAGAGAAAATTGAAAATGAAAACCTCGAGCGATACTCATTTGATTCAAAAGTAATTGCCAGAAGTCAGATTAAAGATCTTCATAAAGCCTTAGAGAAACTCAGCATGCTTGAAAAAGAGAGTCTCCTCCTGCACCTTTTCAGTAACCAGAAACAATCAGAGATTGCCAAAAAACTCGACGTGAGCCTTTCAGCGGTAAAAGTTCACATCCACCGCGCAAAAATTAAAATTCAGGAGTCCATTAAAGATGAAAAATAAATTTGAAGAAGAACTTAAAAGTAAAATTGAAGAGAGTCACTCTTTCACAAAGAACTCTTCTGAATCAGAAAAATTATTTCTGGCTCAAATGAAAAAGAAAATTGAAGTGCCTTCTGAAAGAAAAAAATCTTTTTTCCTCAGCCCGACCTTTGCTTTTGCAGCTTGCCTTGGCTTTGTTTTGAGTCTCAGCTTAATTCTGGACACTCAAAAGAGCAGCCAAGAATCTCTGGCCCATGACAACGTGGAAGAAAAAGAGCTTTTTGAACTCATGAATGAACTTGAGATTAACGAAGAGGATGCTTTTCTCATTGCACAACAAGCCTTCCGCAAAGAAGAAGAATTTAAAACTAGTTTAGAGCTCATTGAAGAGCTTGACTTGAATGACGAAGAATTAAATATTTTACTCGAAAACCGAGTTTAAAAGGAGAATCAACATGAAATTATTAAAACAAAGTATCACCCTTGGCCTTTTACTCAGCTTCATCAGTTCCTTTGCTTTTGCAGAGAGCGCAAAACCACAGCTTGGCGAAAAAATGTATCAAAAGATGCCCAAAGATAAGCTTCAAAAGATCAAAGAAGACCTTGAAAACTGGGATGAACTTCCTGCGGAAAAAAAACGCAAGCTCAGAAAAAAAATGAAACGCATGAAGATGAGAAGAAAGCATCGTGAGAAAAACAACGGTGAGAATTCTTTTAAGAAAAATAAAAAGAGAGCCAAAAAGAAAGCTCGTTTCAAGCGCAACAAAAGAAAGCTTCAAAAAATTAAAAACCTCAAACCTGAAGAGAGAAAAGCCCTCATTCAGGAACTCAAAGAGCTGAAGAAGCTTCCAAAAGAGCAACGAAAAGCTAAAATCAAAGAATTTCGAGAAAAAAGACGCCAACTCATGAAAAAGTATCGCAGCGAAAATAAAGAAAAATAACCTTTATTTGAAGTTAATTATTTTTAAATTATATTCAAAATAACCAGCATTTACTCTTTTCAAGAAGTCTTAAATCTAGTAAAAGTAAGGCAAATGGAAAAGATTCAAAGCTCCCCAGAAGCCACAAAGACCGAAAAGCCTAAAAACGGCACATTAGAGTTCTCCCCACACAATCGGGAGGCTATGGAGATTACCTGCAAGTCTGTTGGGAAAATCATTGAAGGCTGGGGATTTAAAAGGGTCATGGGCATGATTTGGGCCTTTATTTACCTCTGCCCAGAAGCCGCAACGTCCAAAGATATTTGTAAGGGACTGAAAATTAGCCCTGCCCTCGCCTCTATTACCCTTCAAGAGCTTATTCGCTGGGGTGTTGTCCACAAAAAGACGAATTTAGGAGAGCGACAAGATCACTATATTGCTGAACATGATATTTGGAAAATGGTCAGAAAAGTTCTAGAAGAGAGAGAGCAGCGTGGTATTCGAGAAGTGCAAAAAGAACTCAAAGAAGCAATTCAAATTCTCTCCATAAAAGAGAAGCCCCACGAACTCATTCGAAATAAAAGATACACTCAATTTCAAAAAATTAGAGTCGAAGATCTTCTCAAAGCGACAAACAAAGCCGACAAACTCATGAAAAGTTTTGTCGATCTCGGTTCATTAAACATTTCCCCTCTGTTAGCAATCCTCAAACCACAAGCCAAGTCTTCAGGTCGGCAACCATGAATCCCATTGTTGAACTTGAAAAGAGTGGGCTTCACCTCAGTGAAAGTAACAAGAACTCACTTCAAGAAGTGGAGCTTTTCTTAAAAGAGCCCTTAAAAAGCATTGAAACATTAGCGCCAAAACTTTTCACCAGACTTTTAAATTCAGGCGGAAAAAGACTGAGACCCCTTCTGGTTTGCCTCTGTCATCAAGCTGTTCTCAACAAAAATCAAAGTAAAAAGCTCAGTGATGACAAAACTTTAAAATGTCTCGCTGCTGTAGCGGAACTCGTTCACAGCGCGACACTTTTTCACGACGATGTTCTCGATAGTTCAGAAAAAAGAAGAGGCATTGATGCCGCGCACATCTATTCAAACAATAAAACCGCCATTCTCAGCGGTGACTTTGTGTATGCCGAAGCTTTTCGACTCCTCATGCAAGAAGCTCAAGTCAACACTTCAAAAAAACTTGCAGAATGCATTAAAAATTTAGTAGAAGGTGAAATTCTCCAAAGTGAATTGAGCCAGAACCGTGAACTCAGCTGGGAAAGCTATCACAAAGTTGCTTTAAACAAAACAGCAGCATTGTTTTCGTGGTGCACGCAAAGCGGTGCAGAACTTGCCGGAAGCACCGAATTAGAAGCTGCTTTTAATTTTGGTGAAAGTCTTGGACTTGCCTTTCAATATACGGATGACATTATTGATTTTCATGAATTTCTAGAAAGCCCTCAAGAGGCCATGCAGGAATGGATCGCCTCTCCGCCTTCTTTAAGTCTGATGATATTGCACGATCTCAAAGAAAAAGAATGCCAAGAAATTTGGAATGGACTGGGAAAAATTGATCTTCAAGAGGATCTTTACTTGAAATACGTTCAGCAACTGAAAGATCTCTATACAAATTCATCGACTCTCGAAAAATCCTTTGCGCTGACTCAAAAGATTTTAAGTCAATCCCGTGAAGATTTAAAAGCATTTGGAAGCTCTGAAGACCTTGACAATACCATCACACTTTTAGAAAACCGCGTCCATTACCTGAAGGATCTTTTCTAGTGGAAAAGATTCAAAGCCCGACCAGTTCACGCAAAGATGAACATCTTGAAATTTGCACCCAAAAAGATGTCGAATCTGTTTTTAAAAACTCTTGGGATCTGAAAAAAGTCAAGCATTGCGCTTTGCCTGAAATTAATTTTAACGACGTCGTCATTGAAAAAGAATTCATTGATGGAAGGAACCTTTTCCCCGTGCTCATTTCATCAATGACCGGTGGCTCGCTAAAGTCTGAAGCCATCAACAGAAGTCTGGCCCAAGCAGCTGAAAAATTCAACTGCCCCATGGGTGTGGGCTCCCAAAGAGTAGCCCTGGAAAACCGTGATCGACAGTTTTTTCAACTTCGTAAGATAGCTCCTAAAGCAACCCTGCTGGCAAACATTGGACTCGTGCAATTTAATGTTGGTGTTCGTGTTGATGACATACAATTCATACTCGACGCTCTTGAAGCAGATGCCCTCATTCTTCACTGCAATGTTCTTCAAGAACTCTTGCAAAATGAAGGCGACCATAACTTCAAAGGACTTTTTCTGTATTTAGAAAAAATTCGCAAAGCATACCCAAAAATTCCCATCATCCTTAAAGAAACTGGTTGTGGCATTGACCTCAAGACAGCCCAAAGAGCGCTGGATAGTGGTGTTGACGCGCTCGACATTGCGGGACTTGGGGGAAGCCACTGGGGCTACATCGAAGGGCTGCGCTCTAATGGAAACTCCGAGCTTTCTAATTTATTTCGCAACTGGGGACTCGGAAGCCAGGAGCAACTCATTGCTTTGAGGGCGAAATTTCCGAATCAATTCATCATTGCCTCCGGTGGCATTCGCAGTCCTCTGGACATTCTTTCTGCTTATTCCTATGGAGCGAGTTTCTGCGCCATGGCCCTACCCTTCATTCAAAAACTTTCTCAAGGCGAAAAAGCTCTTTTTGATTACTTTGATTTTATTAAAAAAGCACTCAAGGTTGGCCTGATGGCCAGTGGCCACCAAAAAATTGGAAACTTACAAAATGACCAGTAGAATGAAAGGTTTTTACAAACTCAGTAGAAGCGAGCGCTTTGATGCCTTAAGAGAATTCTCAGGCATTCCCGTTGATCAAATGAGAACTTTACTTAAGGACGGATCCCTTAGTTTTGAAGCTATTGACCTTTTTGTTGAAAATGCTCTTGGTAGTTACCCCCTACCTCTTGGTGTGGCGACAAGCTTTAAAATCAACACTCAAGACTACCTCATTCCCATGGCCGTTGAAGAAAGCTCAGTGATTGCTGCTGCTAGTAACGCGGCTAAAAGTGTTTATCAAACTGGCGGTTTTCAAGCTGAAAATATCTCTAATCTTATGATTGGCCAAATTCAAATTCTCGACATCGAAAAGTCGGACTTTGAAAAAGTTGAAAATACAATTTTTAAAAATAAAGAAATTCTCTTTCAAAAGGCGGCTCAAATTCATCCGAGACTCATTCAAAGAGGCGGCGGATTGAAAGACATTGAGATTAAATCATTTGAAAATTACGAAACTCCCTTCATGGTGCTCCACCTTTTGGTCGACACTGGTGAGGCCATGGGCGCCAATCTCATCAACACACTTTGTGAGGGACTCGCTCCCTACATTGAAGAACTCATTGGACACCGAATTGGTTTAAAAATTCTCAGTAATCTGGCAGACCGAAGACTTTTTAAAGCTCAGTGCCGCGTGCACGCCTCTTTTTTTAGAAACAAAGTAAAAAGCTCCACTATTTCGGATCAAGTTTTATGCAAGCGAATGATTGAAGCTTGGGCCTTTGCGGATGCAGACCCTTACCGAGCAACAACTCACAATAAAGGAATTATGAATGGTATTGATCCCGTGGTCATTGCTACCGGAAACGATTGGAGAGCCATCGAAGCTGGTGCCCATGCTTATGCGGCCAAAGACGGACGATATCGCTCGCTTTCAAAGTGGAGTCTGCAAGAAGACAATTATGTGCATGGCGAACTCACCATTCCTTTACAACTGGGAACAGTTGGCGGCGTCACCAGATTACACCCTAGCGCTCAACTCGCTTTAAAAATTCTCAAAAATCCAAGCACACTTGAGCTTGGAAAAATTATTGCTTGTTCTGGTCTGGCGAGTAACTTAGCAGCCATGAGAGCTTTAACAACGACAGGAATTCAAAGAGGCCACATGAAACTCCACGCTAAGAACATTGCCTTTGCGGCTGGCGCTCAACAACATGAAATCGACATTGTCGCCAAGCTACTTGTTGAAAAATCAGACATCACAGCATCTACTGCAGAAATTATTCTGAAGGAAATTCGCGAAAGAGAGATTCTGACTCAAAATGGCCCAAGTCTTTCACCATAAATGTCCCGGGAAAATTTTTCTTCTGGGAGAATGGGCAGTCCTAGAAGCTTCTCCAGCTCTAGTGCACACGCTCGATGAATACTTTGAATTAAAAGTCTTTGAAAAAAATCAAAAATCTGCCTTAAGTCTTCACACAGGTGAACTCCATTTTGAAGTGAGTCCCGCTCTGTCGCTCACTGAAAACATTCAACAAGCTCCAGAGGTTTTTAAAAAATCTTTAGAAATGATGAGCTCCTATTGTGCCCATTTTGGAAAGGAAATTTCAGAGCTCCGTAGTTTTGAATTTCACTTCCAGAGAAAATGGCCACTCTACAAAGGCTGGGGCTCAAGCTCGGCACTGATGCTTTCCTTGCATCGTTTTTTTGAAAAACGATACCAACAAGAAATGAATACTTTTGAGTTTTATAAAAAATTCTACCCTCACTCCTCTGGAGCTGATCTTGTCTCGCAAATTAATGGTGGTATGTGTCTCGTTGAAAAAAATCAAGGACAAGATTATGAATTTCAATTACCCGAAAATGCTTTTCTGATACATACTCGAGAAAAATTTTCATCTGAAAAAAAAGTAAAAGAGCAGCGAGCGTCCCCCGCTTTACTCGAGCTTAAGGACTCCATGCTTCGCTACTTAAAAAATAAAAATTTCATTGAAGCCGTCAATGAACACCAAAAGATTTTTGAAAAAATGGAAATTGTTCCCAAAAATGTGATTGAAATGAAAAGAAAATGGATGAAAGAAAATCTGATTGAGGCTTTCAAATGCACCGGCGCTGGAGGCGGAGACAGCATTCTCGTTCTTCCCAAAACTGCAGCAGCAAAAGAACAGTGTCTTCAAGATTTACCATTAAAAAACTGGGACTATTCCCTCATTAAAAAAGGCGAAGCCGCTGGAGAAATCAATGATTGAAGTGAGTGCACCGGCAAACATTGCCTTTATTAAATATTGGGGAAAAGAAAAAACAGAATTAGACCTTGAAAGAAATTTCGCCACAAATCCTTCACTCAGCATGACGCTGAGTCAGGCAAGAACGTTGACAACAGCGAAACTTCATGGAGACTGTGACCACTTTATTTTAAACGAAGAAGTTTTAAAAGAAAGTTCAGCGGATTATTTAAAAATTCAAAAGCATAAAAAAAGAATTTTTGAGTTTTTTCAACTTGAAGAAAAAAATATTTTCATTAAAACAAAAAATAATTTTCCTCAAGCAGCTGGAATTGCTTCGAGTGCATCAGCTTACGCGAGTCTCAGCATAGCTATGGCGGGAGTCATACTCGGAAAAGAAAAATTTGAAGAGCTCTACACTCAAGATAAAAGCATATTTTCTAATCTATCTAGAAGAGGTTCAGGAAGTGCTTGCCGTTCACTCAGCCCATTTTATTGTTATTGGGATGGCAAAGAAAGCCAAAAGACTTTGAATTACAAGATGAAACTCTTGGATAGCATCGTCATTTTTTCAAAAGAACGAAAAAAGGTGTCGAGCTCAAAAGGACATTTGTTTGCTCAAGAAAGCCCTTTTTTTAAAAATCGAATTGAAAGTAATTTGCCAAGAAGAATTACCGAGATTCAAAAAGCTCTAGAAAATGACAACTTTCATCAATTTGGCCAACTCCTCGAAGAAGAAGCCTATGAAATGATGAAAATCATGAAAGAGAACCCCAACTCCATTGACTATACGAATACTGAGACAAAAAGCTTTCTGAGGCACCTCAAGACCCTTCCCAAGAAAAGAGACTTCTATTTCACAATTGACGCGGGAGCAAATCCCCATATTATTTCTCTAAAAAACGTAGAGACAGAGCTTCAATCAATACTAAAATTATTAGAGATTGAGGCCGAAATTTGGAAAGACCACTGCGGATCTGGCCCCCGCTGGAATTACTTATGAATAAATTATTGAAACTAGCCCTGACAAAAGAAAACAATCTCATTGAAGTAGATCACCTCGAAAAACATAGTGAGAAGTATTTTTATGCGCTCATTTGTCTTGTTTCTCTGTGGGCAACGGCAGGGGGCTCTTTTGATCTTTTTTGGGCACGACAATTTGTCCTCATACTTGCTTTAGGAATCTTTTCATTTATTTTTCATAAAAACGATGCTCGAAACTTTTTACTGAAATCTGAAGAAAGTGTGAGCGCGAAGCATGCCTTGCTTTTTTTCATGGCTGGAGCTTTCTGTGCTTTTATTCTTAAAATTATCTTCATTCAGCTTCCCTGGAGTCAGCCACAACTTCTTGCCTTACAAAACGGAAATCCATTTTTAATCCTCATTTGGTGCAGTTTTGGCATTAGCCTTTGGCATTATTGCTTTCGATGCTATATCGCTCCTCTTTGGGGCATTCTTGGAGTGAGTGTTCTCGAAGCTATCTATTTGGGAGTCGGTTCTCAGAATATGGTGCTCTTTCTGAGTGTTCTTCTGAGCTCAACAGTGGCCTCTTACATTTACAAAAGATTTCACTTTTTAAATGCCTTGGCTTTTGTCATTGCGTTTTTTCTTTTGATCCATTTCAAGCTTCAATAAGATGTCCTTGCTACAGGCTTCTTCCCATGCAAAATGTATTCTTTCTGGTGAGCACAGTATCCTCTACAAAGCACCCGCTGCTGCCCTGATTTTAAAGAACTTTAAACTGCACTATTCAGAAAACTGCGATGGGAAATCTCAGGAACTTCTCATCAATAATGAAAATGCCGCCCCACTCTACAAAGACATTCTCTTGAAAATTAGAAAATCTTTAAAAATTGCCGATGAATGGGAGAAGATTCACATTCAGACAAACATTCCCATTTCATCGGGTTTAGGCTCTTCGGCTGCCTTCTGCAATGCTCTGGTAAAAGCTCATTTTAACAAGAGCCAGCATCAGCTCGAATTAATTTCACAAGCTGAAAACATCATTCACGGTCAAAGCTCCGGGCTTGACCCAACCTGCATTCACCAAGAGAAATCTATTGTTTATCTTAAGAATCATGAACACCGAAGCCTGAAGACTCAGAACTTCAAAGACTCAAAGTTTAGTTTCTTTCTGACCAATTCAGAAGAAAAAAGACAAAGCCAAGAGAGCATTTTAAAAACACAGGAAAAGTCTAAAAAGGAATTGGAGCCTTTATCACTGTTGAGTGAAACTGCCATTACGAGCTTTGAGGAAGAACTTCATCACTTAGCAGAGAGCATGAATGCTATTCACCTCAAACTTGAAGAACTTGAAAAAAGCTCACTAAAAATTGAAAAGATTCGTAAAGAACTCTTAGAAAGTGGTGCCTTGGCTGTTAAAATTACCGGTGCGGGCAATGGTGGACACCTTCTCGGACTTTGTAGTCGTGACTCAACTTTCTACAAACATAACAGTCTTCACTCTCAAGAGAAAATTCTCTTTATAGATTCACAGACTATCTGAACAAAGATTTTCTTTTTCTTTGAGTTTTTTTACTGGAGACTTTTCTTTTACTGTAAGGCTTATTCAACTCTTTTTTCATTCTTCTTGTTGGTACAGTAAGATTTGGAGTTGAATAATACCCTTGAGCTAAAGAGATCGCCATAGAGGCGCTGGCTCGCTTACTCGTTGCCGTCTTCCCTGAAAGAGCAGAAGAGACCACTCCAGAGTCTTCAATAATTTTTCGAAGATCTCCAAATTTTAGTTTTGGGTTTTCCGTCAACAACAAAGCCGCAATTCCACTGACAAAAGCTGTCGCCTGACTGGTTCCTTGCATATAACTATACGTATTGTTTCTTTGAGTGCTTAAAATAGCATTCCCCGGCGCGGCAATATCAACATTCTTAATGCCCCAATTTGAAGCAGAGAGGAGTTGTCCTGACTGATCGACAGCCGCAACTGAAATAACATTTTTCAAAGCGTAAGCCGCCGGATAATAAGGTTTCAAATCAGCACTCGAGCGTTCATTTCCAGCCGCCGCAACAACGAGAATTCCTTTTTGAGCCGCTAATTTTACCGCCTCATACTCAGCCTTAGAAAACTCTGAACCACCTCCAGAGTAATTAATAATAGTCGCACCATTTTTTACAGCATAATTAAAGGCTTTAATGGTGTTGGTTAAATTCTGGGATCCAGTCGCATTTGGATTAAAATATTTTACAGCCATAATTTGAACACCAGGACAGACTCCGTAAAAACTTTGGTTAGATTCCGGAGAAGAACTTCCTCCCGCAATAATTCCAGCAATGTGCGTTCCATGACCATGACTATCGCCTTGAATAGCTTTATTCGTAGAAAAATCCCAACCGTGAAGGTCATCAACGAAACCATTATAGTCATCATCAACACCAGGCTTACCAAAAAGCTCCGCCTTGTTGACCCATTTTGATTCCCTTAAACTCGAATGATTAAAATCGACTCCAGTATCGATGACAGCCACAACCACCCCAGAGTTTTTACACTTGAGCTTCGTCGACTGAGAAACATTTTTCATTTGCGTCCAAGCTTTTTTCGCATCCACCCCAGGCTCGGACAACATTCCCCAAGAACGCTCCCAAACACTCATTGCTTTTTTAGCCTTAAAAAGAGCCTTCCCTTTTTTACTTTGATTTGACCACAGCGCCGTTGAAGACGGACTAGAAGAAGGTCGAAACTGATTTTTATTTAAACTATAGTAGTTATAGGCACTAGAATTTTGTGCCTGAGACTTCTCAGCTCCAAAGAAAAACAAGGCAAAAGCAACAATAACAATAAGAATCTGAATGGTTTTAAAATTTTTCATCTACCCCATTCAAGATGCAGCTTACGTGCCAAGAGATATGCTATTCATTTCAGTAACTTAAAAGCAATTTGTAAGTTTTCTGTTAAGAATCGCAATCCGCGAAAAAAAGTGTCTAAAATCTAGACAGTAAAAATTCCGAGGGAACTCAACACTCGCTGAACGAAGGGTGTGTTGAGCTCCATCGCCTCTTCGTAGAGTTTCGTTTCTCCTTTAATTCTAAAGGCTTTTGCAATGACTTTAAAGCTGAAGAGACAATGGCGCTTGAGATAACGAATAAATTTACTCCGACCATCTTCTTTTAGGGCTTTAAACGTTGCTTAATGATCTAATATTTAAGGAAGCTTCAAAGCAGTCAAAATACAATAGATTAAGAGAAACACGCTTTAGGTACAATAATTTTATATGACAAAAAAAGTTTTAGCCATGTACCTCCTCTTAACAATAGGTTGTGTTGATATATTGAATGCGTCAAATTGTACAGGACTATCGAAAATTGGATACCATGCACAGATCAAGACAAAGACCATCACTGTTGATGGAATAAAAGTAGACTACACCTTAGTTTACCCACCTGGCCACCGTCCAGATCAAGCCTTTGAAGGCGATGTTCTTCACTACTATCACTCTGCTTTTGGCTCATCAGAAAAAGTTTACGGTTCAAGTGCCATGATCAAATTATATGAGAAATTTCTAAACAAAAAAAACCTTCCAAACCCATTAGTACTCAGTATTTCGCTTGGAAAATTTTGGATGCTTGAAACTCCAAGATCTGCTCCGTTAAAAGGTAAAGTATCAGCTGAGTTCATAATCAAGGTTTTGAAAAAAATAGAAAACTTGGAAGAAATATCAGCAACAGAGCACAAAGCAATTGGTGGATCTATGGGCGCCTTTAATCTGTTTCAAATTATATTAAAAGACTCAACCCTTTATAGAAAGTTAGCATTGATAGCTCTTCCAACTATTGAAGAACTGCCTCTTTCTTCTGAATTTACAAAAAAATATTTAGAAAGAATAAGAAAGAACATACAGTTTAATACAGGCAAAGAAAAACTAAGTCTTAAAGAAAAACTACTTACTAGAGTGTTTAGATCTCTAGTTAACCATCTCTACCGCAGTGATCAGGATGAATTCTCAAAAATCAACCCTCTTCACCAAATTACAAAATCTAATGAATTGCTCCTACCTCCAATTATTTTAAGTACTGGTGAAAAAGATGAATTAGGATATTTTCCTGCTAACGAACAACTCGCCCTTGATGCCAAAGAAAAAAACTTGCCAATAGTGTGGAAAGGAGTCTCAGACACTGGGCACCAAGGCCCCTACCCTTTGGATGAAATTTTTGATTTTTTATACTCTGAATTTTAAAAATAGATAAAAATCTTTCTAAAACCTATGACTTTTAATACACTTTAATGCTTTAATACAAAGTATGACGTTTAGAATCATCCCCCCCCTCCTTTCCTTAAAAACATGAGAAAAGCTTATTTAATATTATTCATGATCTTTTCTCCAAGAGGCTATTCGATAAATAATAATCCACAAGATGACAAACCGTGCAAAAGTAGCTTTGCGAAGATCCTATCAGAATCCCCTAATGCGACACCAATGCAGATCAAAGGCTTGAAATCGACAGCAGTGATCGAGATTATTGATAGCGATTTAAAGAAAGTCTTATCGCCTGATGACCTGAATCGAGTAACAAATGAATTTCTTCGTAAAATGCAGAGTTTAGGGGTTGCACTTTTTGATATTCGTTTCGATGAAAACAATCACGCAAAAATAGAAACTAAAAAAGTAGCTGGAGAGAAAACTATTAGCTTTAAAATGGAATTAAATGATGGAAGATCTCTTCGTATCGATGTTGCTTATGACGAAATGTAAATTAATTCGCAATGTGTACCCAACTGTCGCATCAGCAAAGTGTTTAATTTTTGTACACAAAGAAAAGTTATGGTCGCTATTTCTTGATCTATTCACATCAATTTAACACTATCTTAACACAACTTCGAATAATATAAGAAGCATGAAGAAGATGACTTTATTGACTTTAATTCTATTCACCCTGAGTAGCCTCAGCACAACTGTTATAGCTAATCCAGAAAGCTCTGGAGAACTCGAAGGTCCCATCGATGTCACCATCAACGGATATCATTACGATGAAATTGGCAAAGAATTTGCTGAAATTATTCTCCATAAAAATAAAATAGCTAATCCAGATGACTTGAAAAATGCAGGACGTGATGAAATTGTCAACGGTCTACTTGCAGAAATTAGTTATAGAGTTGGAGTATTTGGAGGAGGGGGATGGAGCGTTTGGGACATCACTAAAGATAATTTATATAATTTTAATGGCATCATAGATTCTGCATTCAACTATGGATGGGTACCCGTTACTGCCATAGGTACCGGCTTAGCAGCAGGGGTCACTGGAATTCTCATTGAACACGCAGTAAAACACAAAAGAAAAATCAACATTTTTCGCTCTAAAGAGTTCTGGAATGGAGTCAATGAAAGACTCTCAAAAGAAGGAGAAGAAGTAAAAAAATCACAAAGAGCTCGCTGGTTAAAATATAGCCTTCAAGGAATTTATATAAAGCCGAGTGAAATGAATAGTCGTGGATTACCAGCAGCTGTCTTTCCATTACTTTACAAACAAATTAAAGCACTTGAAAGCTATGCAAAAGACTCTAATGGAAAAAGAGACCCGGTTGTTGATGGTTCTATAAAAGAATTATTGAAAGGTTTTAAAATAAAAAGAGATGGATCTGTGACCATAAAAGGCGTTGGAGACAGTACAAAGGAAAAGCGCTTTCTAGAAATTAAGAAAAACTTTGATGAGCTCTTAAAACTAAGCTTTGAGCATTTTGAGTTTAACAAAGAAGCCCTCTTTAAGATTCAATCTGGCGTTCAGAAGGTAGGAGAATTAAGAGAACACGAATACCTCCTAAAAAGCAAAACTGATGATCCTCAGAGCTCAGCTTTTTTAAACCAACATCGCGATCTCATTCTCACGGTAGCACCAATACAAGAGCTACTTCAAAATGGGTACCAAATAGAAGTTGAATACTCTCGAGATCTTAAAAATCAGGAGTCAAGGACCAAAAGAGCAGAGCATACTGTAAGTTTTAAAGTTTTCGATCCCCAAGGGCGAGCTCATGGCTCATTTGAAAAAACTTTTTCACAACCTTACAAGGAAGAATCCAAACTAGATGCATATTTTGAAAGTGATTTTACAGAACACTTAGAAGCTTTAGAAACATCATTTTTGGATCTCACTACCACTACTGAAACAGAAGGAATCGTTACTGAATCAGCTGATGACACAGAAGGAACTCAGATCGCTTCTGGTGATTGTCCATTTGGAAAAATCAAGGAGTAAGCTTCTCTAGGAAAAGAAGCGCAACTTTTTTAAGAAAAATCAGTTGAGCCCTCTCCTTTCACACCTCGAGAGATCAAGACCCGCTGAACAAAAAGCGAGTAAAGCGTCATGGCCTCTTCATAGAGCTTCAAATCACCGGTAATTCTATAGGCTTCGGCGATAGCTTGAAAGGTTGAGAGACCGTGCTCCTTGCTTTCTAGACGAAGGACAGATTCATTTTTTTCTTTAGAAACAAGGCAGATTTTTTTTACGAATGGATGCTTTGAAATTTTATTTTTAATTCGCCTCGCTTGACTCCAGTTTCCATCGGGCACCAGAAAGTGAATGGGTTTATTAAGGCTTTGAAATTTTTCTTTTGTCCACTCTTCAGCTTCATCATCAACACAAAGCAAGAGATGCTCATAGCTATTGTCCTCTAAACTGCTTAAGTGAAGGACTTTATTTTTTTCACCAACCAAGTGGAGTTCAGAGTCCTCTAAAATTTCATGAAAAAGTCTTCCCGAGTTCGTTGGCTTTCGATAGTCTTTAATGTGAGCGACGAGAGTTAACTTGTGTTTTGAGCTTAATCGGCAACTCTGAAGTTCCGAGCAAAGACAGTCTTCATTTCTTAAAAGACAGTTTTGGCAGCGATCCTCAGATTTACGTCGAGACAAAATTAAAAATACATTCGCACGCCAGTGAGAACAGAATGCGAAATAGTTGTCGAAGAACTATCTTTGGTAATGTTAATCAGTGGAACAAATCCTTTATTGTAAACATATTCAGTCGTGAGTGAAAGGAAAGGATAGAGCCAGGTTTCAAAACCGAAAATATATTGATCGAGTCTTTCATATTCTTTTCCAGTTGGGCCTAAAACTCCTGAACCATAAACAAAGCTAGCACTAGATTTTTGATCGTAAAAATTAAAGTCATAATTCGCTTGCACTGTCAGCGAACGAACAGGCGCTAGCGTTGAAGGCCAAGAGCGAAGACTCGCGGTGTATTCTGCCATGAACGAAAAAGGCTTCAGTTTATACTCTAAAAAGACGTTAGCGAGAGCGTTCCTTTTATTGACTGTAATATTTGGTTGCGCGTTTTGCTGGCCACTAGAGGTGTGGGTTGGAATGTTTTGCCTATAAATAGAACTATTCAAATAACTTCCCCCTAATTCAAAAGTAGATTTTTTTGAAATAAAATGTCTGTAGGATGCTTTCAATGCATAGTTGTTAATGTGGCCACTACGATCGTCTGAATCGGCAACACGTAATTGGCGACCAGCAGGAATGACTGTTCCGTAAAAGCGCAAAGACTTTCCAATGTAGCCTAGTTCAAGAACAGGCGTGTTACTATCGACTCGAAAAAAATGATTGTTCACGGTATGAGTCATGGGATTATAGGCAGTGAGTTTTCCAAACTGGAGTGTTTTCTTACCAAAAAGTAAATAATAAGGGTTGAGCTCTGAGCTTCCTAAAAGGACATAAGCTTTTCGCATTTGCAGTTGCGCCTGCCCAGGATAAACGACTTCAGAATATTGAAAATCAATAAAGGCGTTCACCCAATTGATGGGCTTAAAAAGCAAGGCCATTTCTGCCTGCGATAAAACTAATTGAGTTCCACTGTAGCCTTGATGCTGAGAAGGAAAGCGACTGAGTATGGGAAATCGATCGCGCTCATTGGTCCATTCGACAAAGGCATTTCCAGCAAAGGCTCCCATGAGTAAAAAGTTTTTAGTAAAGAGTTTCTCGCTGGATGGAATCCCCCAAATAAAACTACTTTTTTCAGTTGAATAGAGCTGAGGGTCTAAAAGAGCCCGAGAGACTTTAGATTTATTCATGACGTATTCTGAAGACTCCTCAGTTTCAGAGAAAAGTGTCGTTGAAAGAGCAGCGACAAAAATATGACTACAAAGAAAGAGTTTGGAGAAAATTTTCTTTTTCATGAGGACTTCTATAAAGCACAAGTTATTTTCATTGTCGAAACTCAGATTCTCTAAGCTTATTAGATACTTAAAACTGTCTCTTCATGAAAAGAGTCGTGAGAGCTCCCTTATAAAATACTCAAAAAAAACTAAACATTTCTTCAATAAATCCCGATACCTAAGGATGAAATACCAGAAGCCCTGCTTATCTTTAAAAGCTCTTCTATTGTGTATTTTATGTAGCTATTCGAGCTCAGCCATGAGCGTCGAAGAAACTGAGTCATTTCTTAATAAAAACTCACAAGAGCTTCCTGAAAACACTCATCTGAGCGAAGTGAATGCTCAAAATACCACTGAAGGCTTTGCAGTTCAAAAAAATGCAGATGAGCATTATAAAATTTTCTCAGTCACTTCAAAAGAACTTTTTCGACCACTGAAAAGCTTTCAGAGTAACATCTCCTTTAAAAACTCTTTATTCCAAGTCATTCCTAACAACACAATGCACGGCTTACTGTGTTTGCCAAAAATGCAAAGTCTGAATGACACTCCGTGCTTTGATGATCAATTCCTCATTAGTTTTATTCGACATAAAATAGGTAACAGAAATGAAGTCCCCACTCGACACAGCTGCTTCTGTGCTTCTAAGAATTTATTAAATACAGAGAGTTTCAAGCTCCATGAGTCTCAGAATGATTTGCTACTGAAAAATGTTGTCAAAAACCCACGAGAAGATTTGAAAGCTTATCTTTCTGAAAGTGATCATGATTTCATTCAAAAAAATATTTTAGAACTTCCCACTCGAATCAACCATGGTGAGTTAAAAAGCATCAGCCTGAGTCAAAGTAACCTTAAAAGCCATACGGAAGCTTTCAATAATACTCAAAATTTTAAAATTCAAAAATCAGCCGAGCAAATCGCTCAAGAAGAAGCCCAGCGATTGGAAGAATTGAGAATAAAAGAAGCAAAAAGACGAGAAGAAAAGCGACGTCAAGACGCAGCCGTCATTAAGAAAAAAGCTTTTCGAGATTACAATAAATTAAAAGCATCCAACAATTACGCCAAATGGAGAAAGTTGAAGCCCTATTCTGTTGGAAAAGAAAGCTCCAGTGAAATTCAAGATGAAATGGTCAAGGAATACAACTACAGAATTGTGAACAGCTTAGGAGGCGAGAACTTAGCCTTAGCTATTATACATAATGGAAGAAAGCTAGCGAGACTGACGAGACACAATCACATATTATTAAAGCAAATTAACGCATCTACTGAACGAGCTCTCAAGAAAAAAGGATTCAGTGAAGCAGAAAAAAATAAATTAAGACCAGCTCTTAAAGAGCTCAATAAACACATTTGGGAACATTATCATGCCGCTGCAAAAAAGGAAAACGCTAAAGATCGAGTCAACAGTTCTGAAGTTGAAGCTGAGTTTCTTAAAAGTCTTGAAAGTGGCGATAAACATCAGGAACTCTGGAATCATATTGCAAAAATAGAAAGCATTAACAAAGAACTTCCAAAACAAGAAAGCCTCAGCAAAAGCAACATCCTAAAAGTAAACGATCATGAAGGCCGCAACCTTTACAAGACAAAACCTGATAGAGGACGAGAGCTCTTACTGAACATTGAAAAATATGGGAAAGAATATCCTGAGTTATTGGCTTCACCAGCAGCACTTTATAATACCAACAAAGGAAATACGCACAATTACAGCAAAGGAAAAACATTTCCAAAGTCTCTTGAAAAAATGATTTTAGATGGGCTTCATAATTTTCCTAACGTTCTTTATCCAGATAGAAATGGGAACAAATGGGCTTACTCCTATGCTTGTAAAAATTTCAATATTTTTAGCGCAGAAAAAAGGAAGCGTTTTTTACTTCATATGCTCAAATCAGTAATTGGAATGGAATCTGGCAGAAGCCAAGAATACGGAACATATCATAATGGGAAGTATTACGATGAGGATAAAAGTTCTAAAAAACATTACAGCATTGGAGTCATGCAAATTTCAAATGCCGATACCGCAAATAGAGATTGTAGACTTGATAAAAAATATACACAAAACTCAACACTTCCACCACGTTATGCTCGTATCTACAAAGTTGCCTACAACGTTGAGTGTGGTTTGAAAATTTTAAACGCTCAGATAAAAAAAGGGCGAAACCTTTTCAACCCAACGCATGATTCTAATAGATATTTTTCAACTTTAAAAAGTTCACAAAGTGGTAATGCAGGAGCTAAAAAAGTTTTGAACGCTGTAAAAAAGTTTCCAGGCTGTTGGAATTAGTTGTAGCGGTCATGATACAAAAAGAGACTATTTAATTTAATACTTTTGAGGAACTCTAAAGTCTTTTAAATCAATCCCAAAGAATGTCAGAAGACCTTCAACACTATGGCTTAATTTAAGTAGAGTTTCTTTACCTTGAAACGAATCATCAGAATAAACTCTCAAATTGAAATTGTAATCATAAATTTTTTCAATCATATCAGCAAAGAAATTACTTTTTTCAGGCATAAGTTCGGAGGCAAAGTCTGTTTGGCTCACAAAATTAATTTCTTCCAAAGCGATGACCAACGTGAGAGCACCGAGATTTGAAATGACATATTGAATTGGATTCTTTTCAATGGCTGCTTTTAAAGCTTCAGACTCAATTTCTAAAGATTCATCTAATAAATTAACTTCTTGAAACAAAGACAAGAGTTCTTCCTGAAGAGCTTCTTGAGAGATCTCTTCCTTAGCGTAAAGCTTTTCAACAAGCTTTTTCACACTTGGATGCCACATTTCCTCTGAGGCATTAATGGCTAATTCATAACTTAAAAAATAATCCTGAGAACTTCTCTCATAAGAGAGTTCATTTTGAGGAGTCACTCGAGCCATGGTAATTTCTTCTACCGCTTCCTGAGATTCTAGTGTTGCTGAGATCATCAAGAATGCAAAAGCTGAAATGACGAACTTGTTGACGGTTTTTACAAAATTTGTCATGGCCGAATGATACACGAAAATACGCCGTGCGTCAAGTTTTTTAAACAGAAATAACCTCAATAAGATCAGGTATTTCCTGTTTCAGCCTACTCTCAATCCCCATCTTTAGAGTCGCACTGGACGAAGGACAGCCCGCACAGGCTCCTTGCATCAGCAAATAGAGAATTCCGTCCTCATAGCGATCAAAGCTAATGTCACCACCATCCATGGCTACTGAAGGCCTAATTTCTTTATCGAGAATATCAATAATCTTTTTCTCAACTTCTGTTCTATTGGCTTGATTACTTTTTCCAGAACTCTCTAAGGCAGATGCCTCGACAGCTTTTTTATCGCTTTGAACAAATTTCTTAATGGTCTCAATGACTTCATCATTCAGCTCAGTCAAACGATCGTGAGTGAGAATGCTCACCGTCACAAAATTTGAACCAATCATGATGGAAGAGATGTCTTGAAGCTCAAAGAGCTCCTCTGCCAGCAAAGAGCGTCCATTAATAGAGGCTTTATCTTTAAAGTTGAGCACCCCTTTTTCAAAGAATTTTGGATCCACCACATATTTTAAGGAATTTGGATTGGGTGTAAACTCAAGATCAACAGAAACTTCTAAATTACTCATACCCACCTATATTTAGTTCAATGTGATTGCTTCTATCAAGTAGAATTCCTCTGAGTCAGAAAAAGACTTCTATAAGCTCTTCATGAACTCAATCAGGTCGAGCTTATCTCTTCTAGAAAAGAGTTCTCGACCCCGCTCATCAAAAAGCATCTCATCATGGCCAATATTTTGCAGCCCATAGACTCGAGTATCGTGTCTTGCTTTTGCTAGGAACTCCCAAGCAAGAGGCACATCGAGGCCGGTGGGATAGCCCACACATGATGAATCAAAATCAGTATCTTTTCTTTCAGCTGGTCCGCGAAAAAACACAGAAATCCTTTTCTTTGCCGGTGTGAGAAGTTCACACAGGTTGGGAATCGACCCATTGTGCAAATACGGATAACGAGACCAAATGCCCTCCAATGGAGGCGGCACGTAACCTTTTTGCTCCTGAAGCCTGATACCCCACTTTTTACTCAGGGCGAGTTTATTCAAATCTTTAGAGAGGTCACGCATCCCAATTCTGCGAAGCGGGTCAGTGCCCACGTCTTTAATTTTGGTATTCTCTGGGTAATCAACTCGGAGTGTTTGAGTTCCACGATTCCAATTTTTTTCATAACGACCGTGGCAGCTTTGGCAATTTTTTTGAAAAAGAACTTCACCTCTTTGGGCACTTGTTAAATTAATTTTCTTTTTGGGAAAAAACTCCCCCCAAGAAGGTGCCACCGATGAAAAAACTAGCGTGGTTAATTCCTGAATAGTTGCAGGATTTTGATCAATCCAAGCACTCAGTTCATTCAAATCAGTTCCTCGACCAATTTCATTCCAAATAAAATTTGTCAAAATTGGATTTCCGCTGACCATCGACCCATCAGAAAGAAATTTATTTTTATATTTTACTGTCCACCAAGTTCCAATTTTAGATTCTATTGGCGGCAAGCGGTCGAGTTGATGAAACCTCGGGTTCTTTTCATAAAAAGAACTTTTTGTCGCCCAGGCGTCATCATTCCTATTTGTGAGGCTGAGCCCAGTGTGAGAAAGCGCAGTATCGAGTCCCAAAACTCTTGGGGCGCGAGTTCGAATACTTTTTAAATTTTCTAAAGTTTTTCTAAAAATTTTAGTTTCTGCTGACGAAGAACCAGTCACTGATTGAAATCGATCCGCCGAAATGAGTGGCTCAAATCTCTTTAATGTCGCAAAGAATTCTTCACTTCGTCCAACTTTATTGGGAAGCCCAACAACAGTTCTGCCAAATAAATTTGAAGCATGACAACTCAAACAACTAAAAGTCAAAGCTTTTCCGTGCTGAGTTTGAATTTCAGCAACCCCAATTTTTTGAATAAGACTCTGCCCTTTTGGTCGAAGCAGCCCCTTAGGAAATGAATCTTTCCAAGAAGGAGCGTTTTTTTCTGGAAAATCATTGAGCCCCAACCACGAATAGAAAGATTCCACGCTATCATAAGGCGTTAAAGCCGCGAGTAATTCTGAAGCCAAAACATTAAAGAACATATTGCTACTAAAAAAACGTTCTACTGGCTTAAAGGGCAACAAAAGTCCCGTGACTGGAATCGGCCACAAAAGAGCATGCCCCAACCCTTTTTTCTTCTTTTCTAAAAGTTTTTGAGCTGACAGTCCATAAACATTGGCTCGTTGAAAAGGGTCCTGCACTCTTGCATTTTCACTCCAATCAACTGAATCGGCGTGAAGAAAAACAATATTTGTGAGTATAAAAAATAAAAAAACTTTCACAAAAGCCCCCTCCCTTGAGTTTCAAAAAAATTCAATGTTTCAACGACTGATGATCCGCATAGTTTTTATGCATTTCTTCAAAATGTTTTTCTTGAAGCTTTCCACGACGGCTGCACATGAGATTATCGACATCGAGCTGATAGCTCACCATGACGCCCTCAGAATCATCATAGAACTCAACATAACAATCAGGAAAACCAAGTACATGTCCAAACTCGTGGCGAATCGTCCACTGAGTATTGTATTCCGTCAGAGATTGATTGGAATCCATGGTAATCGTGTTTCCCCCCAATCCATTCACGTTTGGAGTGACTCCGGGCTTAAAAACGACTTTAGGAATAGAAAATCCAGATTCTTTAAAATCTAAGCTCAACTGCCAATCATTCCAGCGCCACTCATCTTCAACATTATCTTTCATAAAACTTTGAATTTGAGTATCGTTTGGTTTCAAGAAGGGAATGCTTGCAGATTTTTCAGTCCATGAGATGTCAGAACGTTTTGCGGAGCTTGGAATTTTAAAAAAACTCTCCCATTTTCTTTTACCAATTTCCCGATACTTTAGGTAAAAACTATTTAATGAATTACTTACTTGAGCGCTTTGCAGCTTCGTAGCACAAGACTCATTACCCTCTCCAGACTTCAAATAACAAAGCCATCCGAGCCATTGGCTCAGTTCAGCTTTTTTTTCATCACTTAAATCTGAAAAATTATTTAATTTATCTGTTAAGTTTTCTTCTCGAGACAAATAATAATGCCCTCGAATATCGTTTTTTCTTCTTTGTATATAACTCCACAACCAAGGACGTTGCAGCTTCCAACGAGACGCTTTTCCGTAAACTCGATCCACCTTTCTTCCCAGCACGACAAAGTCTTTATCGGCTATTGGCAGCTCCGTTAGGAATTCAGCTCCATCAAAAAGCACCGCCTGCATCCATGCAGGTAAGTCTTCACTTTTTAGCTTCTCATAGGAGGCTAAAACAAGTTCGGCGTTATTATAAATCGGAGCTTCAATCGGGTAACCGCCTTGGCTAGCCGCAGAACTCAAGGAAAGAATGTTATCAGCACTGCGAGTGGCATTAATGGCATCGACCCAAGCATAGAGTCGCTCCCCTAATCGAATGACCTTTTCTAGATTTTGATTTTTAGAATCAACATGAACAAAGTTTTGAGCCTGCTTTTTAAGCTCTAAAGCCAAATCTTTCCCACTCATGGAAAGATCTAAATGAAGAGGATCCTTTGGTGGATGAGGAAATGAAGCCAAAAGCGCCCCACTCATTGAAAAGAAGAGAATGCTGCTAAATAGTTTTGTGAACATCTTTCACATGAAATCTCGTGAATACAAAAAACTCAAGATTCGAAGAATTATTAAGACTGTGGAAAACGTTAAAAAGCGCCAGAAGCAATAACGCTTCTAGCGCTAAAGATTAAACAGAAAGCTAGTTCTTAGTAGTTTACTGCTCTTTTCATGCGTTTAGCTTGTCCAATCCATTTTCTGAGGTGTTTCTCAGAAGGGGCCATTCTGACGAGTTTTTTCTTTTTATTGATTTTGATCATTTTCTCGAAAAGATTTTCAGCATTTCTCATAGCCAATTCTTTAACCGTGTCGACTCCAGAATGCTCCAAAAGATCTGACCACTCTTCACCAATTCCTTTGATTCGTGCCAGATCTGCTCTGTTGACGAATTTAAGAATCTTGGACTCACTGATGCCGCTTTCTTTCGCTAAATTTTTTCGACCACTACGAGTCGAACAAGATTTAAGAAGACTGGCTTGATGAGTCACCCCACACTTTTTTAGCTTCTGAGAATTTACTTTACCGAGACCTTCAATTTTTAATAATGATTTTTTCATAGAATTTTTAATTCCTCCCTTTGAATAGATTATCTCGGTACTCTTGCAGATTAGCTAACAAGAAAACGTCAAAAATTTATTTCTTTTTTCTAAAAGGTAAAGTCAAGAGCCCAAAGAAACTCTCTTCCGTATTTTCATCAATTCCAACAACCGTTTCTTCATGAACACGGTTAAAAACAGGAGTGAATGATGAAAAAATTTGATCCCAAAAGCTCACACTAAAAGAAAAATTAGAATTGGAGACACTCTCAATTTTAGAATGATGCAAGACATGCATTTTTGGCGTCACAATGAATTTGTGCAAGTGTTTCTCAACACTCCAAGGAAAAGCAATGTTCGAATGATGAAATAAGGAAAAAGAACTCAACAATACTTCAAAAAATAAGAAAGCCAAAGGGTCTATGCCAAAAATTAAAACGATAAAAATCTTTAAGAGACTTGAGAAAAAGAGCTCTAAAAAGTGAAAGCGAAGTCCTAAGCTCAAATCATAGGAGGCATCTGCGTGATGCACCTTATGGAAACGCCAAAAGAAAGGAATCTTGTGAAAAAAACGATGCTGCCAATAAATAAAAAAATCGAGGATCAGGATTGAGATGATCCACTCAAAAACAGGCCAATTGCTAAGAAAAGGAAGCTGATGAAAGAGCCCCCAAGAGTTGTCATGAAAGGCACTCGCCACCAAGAAGAGTCCTCCGGGAAATACGAAGCCCTGAAAGAAGCTATTAAAAAAGGCTAAGGAAAAGTTATTGAAGCGACTTTTTCCATTTCGCTTTTTTTTGATGAGTGGAAAGAAAAACTCAATCAAAGAGAAAAATAAAATGAGAAAAATAAAAAAGGCAATTCTCAAAGCATTTTTATGCTCAAGAATTGCCTCATAAGTGATCATCACTAAATTCGTTTAAGAATCAGAGACTTGAACTTTTTTCTGCATTCTTTGAAACCAAGCGTAAAAGGCAGTGTGATTCTCAACAAATTGAAATGCCGGCAAGGCAAAAACACTCATGGTGTATCCAAAAGTTGCCGCATCAGAAGCATCTGGTGCCTCACCACCCATGAAGGCTTTTCCACCAAGACCAGTCGCCCACTCTTCTAGGAAAGCAGTAAAATATTCGGATGGGTTCTCAATTTTGAGCTGTTTTTTTCTTTTGCTCGCGACCATTTTCATGACGAAGGCGCCAGAATATTTAATAATTGCTTTTTGAAAAAATGAAAATTTTCCAACTTGAGAAATATAATCAAAAGCCTTCAAAGAGTCAGAAGTGTTTTGATAAATGAGGGGCGGAATACTTTTGACGTATTTCTCAGTCCATTCAAGCCACTTCTCTTGCTTTTCTTTCTCAGCAGGGTTTTCACTAAAAAGCTGTGCGCCCTGAGTGCTGTATTCCGTATCAATGAACTTCATGATCTCAGTAGAGTCATTCACTTGAGTTCCATTCTCATGCACATAAACCGGAACTTTTTTATAGTCTTTTGAGAATTCTAATTCTTTTTTGTTCAGTGGATGAACTTCAACGAGTTCAGGCTGAACACCTTTTAATGCTAAAGCAGTTCTTGCCTTCCAGCAAAATGGACAGACTTTGTATTGATAGAGTTGTGAATTTGTATTTTCCATAAGAGTTACCCGACACTTCCTTCTAATTTGAGATCTAATAAACGATTCGCTTCCATCGCAAATTCCATAGGAAGGTGCTTGAAAACTTCTTCACAGTAGCCATTAATAATTAATTTCACAGCCTCTTCTTCGTCAATACCTCGACTCTGCAAGTAGAAAAGCTGATCCGCACTTACCTTTGAAGCCGTTGCTTCATGTTCAACGACAGCTGTTTTATTGCGAACATCAATAATTGGATAGGTATTGGCCTCACAATTTGGACCAATCAACAAACTATCGCACTGAGTATGATTTCTGGCATTGTCAGCATTGGGGAGCACTTTAACTTCTCCTCTATAGGCATTGATTCCTTGGTGAGAAGAAATTCCTTTAGAGACAATTCGTGATCGAGTATTTTTCCCAATGTGAATCATCTTCGTTCCGGTATCGGCTTGCATATGATCGTTAGTAATGGCTACCGAGTAAAATTCACCCGTCGAGTGATCGCCTTCTAAAATACAACTTGGATACTTCCAAGTAATGGCACTGCCAGTTTCAACCTGAGTCCATGAAATTTTTGAGCGCTCACCGCGACAAGCGCCACGTTTGGTCACGAAATTATAAATTCCCCCAACACCGTTTTCGTCGCCACTATACCAGTTTTGAACAGTCGTATATTTTACTTCAGCATCTTTGAGAGCCACAATTTCAACGACAGCGGCATGCAGCTGATTTTCATCTCTCATAGGAGCCGTGCATCCTTCCAAGTAACAAACTGAGGATCCCTCATCAGCAATAATCAAAGTTCTTTCAAACTGACCAGTTTGTGCGGCATTAATTCGAAAATAAGTAGACAAATCCAAAGGGCACTTCACCCCTTTAGGAATGTAGACAAAAGAGCCATCAGTAAAAACAGCACTATTGAGAGCCGCATAATAATTATCGACAACTGGAACAACTGAAGCCAAGTATTTTTTTATCAATTCGGGATGCGTTTTAATGGCTTCTGAAATGGAGCAAAAAACAACCCCTACTTTTTCAAGTTCTTCTCGATGAGTCGTAAAAACAGACACACTATCGAAAACAGCATCAATAGCAACACCGGCTAGCCTTTTTTGCTCATCCAAAGGAATGCCAAGCTTTTCATAAGTCTCCAATAATTTTGGATCGACTTCATCTAAACTTTTTGGAGCGTCTTCAGAGTTTTTAGGAGCTGCAAAATAAGAAATTTCTTGAAAATTAATTTCTGGAAATTTTAATCCCGACCAATTGGGATGCTTCATAGTCAACCATTTTTTATAAGCCGCAAGTCGCCACTCCGTCATCCACTCAGGCTCTTCCTTCTTAGCAGAGATCGCCCGAATCGTATCTTCGTTCAAACCTGGCTTAAAAAGCTCTTGCTCAAGATCGGTGACAAAGCCAAACTGAGAATAATCATTTTTTTTTCCTAATGTTTCATTTTGATCTACCATATATTTAATATCTCCTTAGCTTCTTCTGAAGCCATTGTTTGTGGGTTCCATTTTGGCTGAAAAGTCACTTTGACTTCTGCCTTTAAAACATCTGAGTGTTGAGCGAGACGCCCTTTCACATCAGAAACAATTTTATCTGCCAGTGGGCACCCAGTTGAAGTGAGTGTCATGAGCACATGATGCGTGTCTTCTTTTTTTGAAATCGAATAAATAAGCCCTAAGTCTACAAGACTCATGTCCATCTCAGGATCTTCAACGCTACTGAGCCATTCTTTAAACTCTGATTCGTCAAAAACACTTTCTGACGTGTTCGGCTTATTTTTCTGCCTGGATTGAAAGAAATTAATAGCTTCTTGAAGTTTCCTCATGAAAAGATCAATTTCTTCAAGACTATTATAAAAGGACAAACTGACTCGTAAAGTTCCTTGAATGCCTAATGAACGCATTAAAGGCTGCACACAATGATGCCCCACCCGCATGCAAATCTTTTCTTGATCCAAATAGCTCATCAAATCTGTCGGATGAATCCCAGGGACACGAAAACTAATAATGGGAATGCTTGGAATCTCGTCAGGATGCCTATAAACCTTTAATCCTGGTATTTTTTTAAGGCAAGCGTGCAAATAAATGGCAAGTTCTTTTTCATACTGTGCTGTTTCTTCAAAATTCAAAGAAAGCAAATATTCAAGACTCGCTCCCCACGCAATGACGGAAGCAATGTTGGGTGTTCCCGCTTCAAAATACCACGGTCGATCATTCCATGTTGTTGCCTCGTCGGAAACCTCTTGAATCATGTCTCCCCCATAAAAGTGAGGATCCATCTCTAACCAAGTTCTTTCTTTTGCCCACAAAAAACCCATGCCAGTTGGGCCTAAAAACTTATGCGCGGATGACATAAAAAAATCGACAAAAGGCGCCCATTTTTTCAAATCAACTTTTCGATGAATGAGGCTTTGAGCGCCATCAATCATAACCATGGCACCAGATTTTTTTGCCATCACTGCCAGAGAAAAGACATCGTTTTCAATCCCCAGAGCGTTGCTAATATGTGGAAAAGAAATGAGCTTTGGTTTTTTCTTAAGAATCTTTTTAAACGCTTCTTCTTGAATTCTATAATCCGAACCCAATTCTACAATTTCAAATCGAGCGCCTTGTTTTTTCGCTAAAGCTTGTAAGGGCACAAAGGTAGAGTGATGGTCCATGCGACTGACGACAATGAGGTCATCTTTTTGAATATGTCGCTCACCCCAAGAACGAGCCACAATATTTGCCGATTCCGTCACACCCTTTGTAAAAACAATGTCTTTAGTTTCTTCCCAATTTAGAAATTGAGCCAGAAGCTGACGAGTTTTTTCAAATTCTTCAGTCGATTTTTGAGCTAAAGAATAAACCCCTCTGTGAACATTGGCATTGTAGTGAATGGTATTTTCAACATACTTACTCAGCATCTTCAGAGGTTTTTGAGTCGTCGCCGCACTGTCGAAGTAAATGAGTCCCTCAGATGCCGGTCCTTCATTAAAAAAAGGAAAACCTTTTCTGATTTTCTCAATATTAAAAGACACTACTCAGACTTCCTCAAAAATGTTTTCTTCCTGAAAACAAGGGTCATTTAAAAGCAAAGGTCTTCTGAAGGCTTCAATTAAAAACAATTGAGCTTCTTCTTCTGAAATGCCCCGACTCTTCAAATAAAACAATTGATTGGCATCTACCGAAGAAATGCTCGCTCCATGGGAACACTTCACATCGTCAGTTGAGATTTCAAGTTTCGGCATGGAGTGAATTTTTGCTTTTTCAGAAAGCAATAAGCTTTTATTTTGCTGATAAGCCTCGGATTGAGGACAGTTTTTGTTGATGACAATAGTCGCATTAAAAACTGCTGTGCTGTTATCTCTGAGGATGTTCCAAGCTTGCGTATCACTTGTCGTATAAGGAGCATCGTGCTCCGAAGTTGCCCAAAAATCAAAATGTTCTGAAGCATTGAGATCACTACAAGATTGCACGTCAAAATTAGCGCCCTTTTCTTTGAGGAGCCCATGAACTCGATGTTGGCCCTTTTGAACTCCTTGATGATAGGAAGCCAATTTCACTTGAGCGTTTTGAGCTAATTCAAAGTGTTGTCTGAGAATGAACTGAGACTGACTACCACAATTTTGCTGAACAAAATATTTCACCTGAGCCTCTCGCTCGAGCACGAAAAAAACATTTCCTTGAAAACGTAATTCCGATTGAGCTTCATTTTTGTATTCAGTTCGAAGATTTAAAGAAGCACCTTCCTCTAAATAGACGAAAAGATTTGAGCAAAGATTGTTTTTGAGAAAAAAATCCAAATGAAAAGTCTTCTCAAAACTTTCATTTTTGCTAATTTTCAATAGTGCTCCTTGCTGAGATTTCAACAAAGTTTCTGCACAGAAGAAATCATCCTGAAAAGCCTTCGGAAGCTTAAAGTTTTCAGCCACAAAGTTTTGAGTCTTTTCATCGGAATTCAAATAAGAAAAAGTATACGCTTTTTGATCTTGATCTCGAATTTGAATAATTTCTTCTGCTTCTGGAGCAGAGGTCTCGCCCCACTCAAAAGTTTTAAATCGAGAATAGCGATATTCTTCTTTTTTAGAATCTCGTGGAGGAACAATAGCATCGAGTAAAGCTTGATTTTCAGAAGCTTTTAAGTTTTTTAAATTCATCATATCCATTTTTTTACCATTTTCTATTTGGAAATTAAGCAAATGCTTCATAACCCTTTTTTTCAAGTTCGTGAGCAATTTCAGGTCCACCGCTTTTGACAATTTGACCATCAATCATGACATGAACAAAGTCAGGTTCAATGTGGTTCAGAATCCGCTGATAATGAGTAATCATGAGAACGGCTCGATCTGGGGAACGGAAGTTTTGAATACTATCCGCAACGAGTTTTAAGGCATCAATATCGAGTCCCGAATCCGTTTCATCCATAATGGCAACACGAGGTGCAAGAACATTCAACTGAAGTGTTTCCAGCTTTTTCTTTTCACCACCACTAAAACCATCATTTAAAGAGCGGCTTAAAAAGCTCATAGGAATTTTTAATTTTTCAGCTTCACTTTTAATTAACTGACGAATTTCTTTAGGCTCAAGTTCTTCTCCGCGAATGTTTTTAAGGGCACTTCGAAGAAAGTTACCAACGGAAACACCGGGAATGGCCGTTGGATACTGCATCCCCAGGAAAATTCTTTCTCGAGCTCGTTCATTGGTTTCAAGTTCCAAAATACTCTTTCCATCGAGAAGAATATCACCTTCGGTGACATCATAATCAGGGTGCCCCATGATGGAGTAACTTAAAGTTGTTTTTCCCGATCCATTTTTTCCCATGATCGCGTGCACTTCACCCGCATTCATTTTCAAATCAATCCCTTTTAAGATTTCTTTATCTGACGTGTTGACTTTTAAATTTTTAATTTCCAGTAATGACATTTCTTATATCCTCATCGTTTCTATGTTTTTTAAATGAATTTTATTGTTTTCATTTTTAATTGGCGCAAAATTTCCAAATTGAAAAGCTTGCATTTTTTGTTGTATTTGTTCTGAAAAATTTCCCGCGGTAACTTCAGAGAGGCTCAAAGAGCCTAAAATATGTTTTTGAAAAGAAAACAAAGTTTCCCACAACGGTTTTAATTGGCAACACGATGAAAGCTCACACGCTTCATGTGTTTTTTCATCGGAGCTTCCAGAGCAAAATTTCTCTAAATCATAAACACCATCTTCAATAAGCGCTTCAACCACATCCAAAAGAGTTGTTCCCTGAGCGCCAGCACTCAAAGCATAACCGCCTCGTGATCCTCGAGTTGCCGTTACTAAATTCTTTCTTTTTAAAATATGAAAAATCTTAGCGACATATTCCTGAGAAATTCCCTCAGCTTCAGAAATTTGAAGTGAGCTGCAGGTGGAATGACCTTTGGACTCATAAAGTGCTAATTGAACACAGCAGCGAATGCCGTATTCTTGAAGAGATGAAACAATCACGCTACACTTCTATAGCAAGAACTCATTGAATCAATACTTATTTGTCATGATTCTAAAAAAACCTGCTATTTTAACGCCTTATAGTTCTTCCGCGCATCGAATGGCGCCTGAAAGGACATGTTTTCGCTCTGAGCTTGGCTCCTCCATCTCTAATCTATAAAGACCTCTGTAAAGCCTCTCTTTAGAAACAAGCAGCTTTGTATCGACCACAAAAGAGTATGTCGAGAAATTTTTAGAATTGGGCTCCATATAGGCCCGAAACTTTAATTCATCATTGAGCATCCAAAAATGTGGAAAGACACTCCTTTCTTGTGAACCTTGAAAAAACAGTGCCTTCGACTTGAATGGATTCTTCTTTTTAAAATGAATCTTCACCTTGCTACCCGAAAGTAAGCCGCCACCGGCACCGGCTAAGGACAAGAAAATGTCAGCTTTTAAGCTCTCATCATCTGCCTGGCACATGAATTGCCCCGTCGCTTGAAGCTGAGTTACAGCAAAAACTGTGACGAAAAAGAGTATTTTATTCATAACTCTTCAATATTCAGTCAAACATGAGGAGTCAAATTGTGATAAAATAAAAGAGATGTTTCGCAAAGTTTATATGAGTTTTATTCTATTTTTTTGCTCGTTGGCAATGGGGCAGGTTTCACACCTAGAATCAAATTCACATGAGGAAGCTTATGCGAAGAAACTTCGAGAGCATAAAGTTCTCAGTTCCATTTTTCCGCTCTATTACAAAACTAAAAACAATGAGGTTCTTTCTGCTGGATCGAGCACTTTTGTCACCAGTAATGCTGAGAGCTCAAAAGCCTACTTTCTTAGCGCCGCTCACAATCTCCGCGGAAGTAGAACCACTCACTACATTGATTTTCATGGTGAGAAAAAAAAGATTAAAATTCTCAGTAAACATGTTGAAAGTGACTTTTTTCTTTTTGAAGTTCAACTGAACAAAGAAGATGAAGCCATGCTTCGTAGCTTAAATATCAAATTAGCTGATCAGATCAAAACTAAAAACACCTACTACCTCAGCGGACACCGAACAGACACTCAATCTAAAGAGATAAAAGTTGTTGCTGGAGCCGAGACCCATCAGAACGGAAAATTCCTTCTGCACGGTGAAGCCCTCAGTGGAATGAGCGGAGGAGGCGTTTTTTCTTCAGACGGAGAGAGCCTTCATGGAATTATTCAAAATGCTGCGACCCTAAAAAACTCAAATTTTATTATTGGATTAAGCTTTGCAGAAATTCTAAGAAAGCTTGAATCTGAATGGTTTCCGCCTCAAGATTTTCTAAACAGCTTAGAGAAGAAGAAAGAATCCAAAAGCTCTTCTGAAGAATAAAATAAATAGAACTAGCTATTTCAAGTTAAAAAACAATCCGCTAAGATGGTGGAATGGAAATTATCTACACAAAAACAGACGAAGCTCCCGCATTAGCTACCGTATCTTTTTTACCGATTGTCAGAAATTTTCTGAAAAAAGCCGGCATTCAAACAAGTTTAAAAGATATTTCTTTGGCAGCGAGAATTCTTTCTCAGTTTTCTGAATCTTTAAACGAAGAACAAAAAGAAGTCGATGCCCTAGCTCTACTCGGAAAAGAAGTCCTCAAAGAAGGCGCCAACATTATTAAATTACCAAACATTAGTGCTTCTGTTTCTCAGCTGAAAAACGCCATTGAGGAACTTCAAGAGCAAGGCTACAGCATTCCAAATTACCCGGAAAACCCTAGTGACGATGCTGAACGCTCCACCCAAGCAAAATACTCAAAAGTTCTTGGCAGTGCTGTGAACCCAGTTTTACGAGAAGGAAATTCAGACAGAAGAGTCGCTGCTCCAGTTAAGGAATTTGCAAAAAAGAATCCTCACAAACTCAGGAGTTGGCAGAAAGACTCAAAAACAACGGTTGCCTCCATGACTCATGGTGATTTTTTTGAAAACGAGCAATCGGTCACACTTGAAAAAGATTCCAGTCTTTCCATTGTTTTTGTAGATTCGTCCGGAAAAAAAAGCTTGCTCAAGGAGAAAATTACTCTTTCCAAGGAAGATGTTTTTGACAGCACCCTCATGAGCCATGCTGCTTTAGAGAAATATTTTCAAAATGAATTTAAAAATTCTAAAGAAGAAGGAACACTTCTTTCATTGCACATGAAGGCAACCATGATGAAGGTCTCCGACCCTATTATATTTGGCTATGCCTTAAAAACATATTTCAAAGAAGTCGTTGAAAAACATTCTGAAACTCTCAAAAAGATTCAAGCAAATTTCAATTTAGGCTTAGCGGATGTCTTAGAAAAACTGCAAGATGAAAACTCAGCGGCATCTCAAGAATGTATGCATGATTTCAAAGAATCTTTGAGTCATGCCTCCATTGCCATGGTCAATTCCGACAAAGGAATCACGAACTTTCACTTTCCCAATGATGTCATTATTGACGCCTCCATGCCAGCCATGATGAAAGAAGGTGGAAAGATGTGGAATGCCCAAGGCGAGACTCAAGACACGAGAGCTCTTATTCCAGACAGAAGCTATTCTGGAGTTTTTCAAGAAGCGCTTCAATTTTTTAAAGAAAAAGGGAGCTTAGACGTCACTAGCTTAGGTTCTGTTGCCAACGTCGGCTTGATGGCAAAAAAGGCAGAAGAATACGGGTCTCACGACAAAACCTTTCAAGCCCCAGAAAATGGTAGCATTCAAGTTGTCGATGAGAGTGGAAAAATACTCACGAAACACGACCTTGAAAAGGACGATATCTGGCGCCTGTGTTGCACTCGAGACGTCTCCATTAAGGATTGGACAAAATTGGCTTTAAAAAGAGCTGAGCTCAGCGAAACACCGGTTATTTTTTGGCTCGATGAAAAACGAGCTCACGACCAGCAGATCATTCAAAAAATTCAAAAAGAAATTCCTCAATTACTTCAAGGGCGCAATATTTCTTGGGAAATATTAGCTCCTCAAGCGGCCACTCGAAAAAGTTTTGAAACGATTCACGCATCGAAAAACATTATTTCGGCAACTGGTAATGTCCTCAGAGATTATCTCACAGACTTATTTCCAATCATAGAGCTTGGCACCAGCGCAAAAATGCTCTCCATTGTTCCACTTTTAAATGGTGGCGCCCTTTTTGAAACTGGCGCTGGCGGGTCGGCCCCAAAGCACGTTGAGCAACTTCTTAAAGAAAATCATTTGAGGTGGGACTCTTTAGGTGAGTTTTTAGCTCTGGCAGTTTCTTTAGAAAACCTCGCTGAGAAAACAGGCGACAAGAAAGTTCTCGCACTTGCAAACGCTCTCAACGAAGCAAACTTTAAATACCTCAATGAAAATAAAGCACCTTCTAGAAAATGTGGTGAAATTGACAACCGAGGCAGCCACTTTTTCGTGGCACAATACTGGGCGACTGCGCTTAAAAATAGCGATGCCTTTGACAACGAAGTTCTCGGAAAAATAAAAGAACTTTCTGAAAGCCTCATCAATCAGGAAGAAAAAATCATAGAAGAACTCAGAGTGGTTCAAGGAAAAAGTGTCGATTTAGGCGGCTATTTCTGGCCAAATGAAAAACTCATGGCAGAAACCATGAGACCCTCTCAAACACTCAATACTTTAATCGATAATTTTTAAATTTATTTCTGCTGGTAGAGATCAACTTTTCTCTGATCTCTGCCAAAGTAATTCGGCCCGTCCAAAATCGCCCTCTCCAATAATTTTCAAACTATTATCTTTAAGGTGAAATTCTCGACGAAGCTCCTGCCCAATTCGACTGGGATCACTCGCTTGAAGAACCTGATGACAGACTTCATTTTCACTGAGCAACTCATAGCGACCAGTATAAAAGATTCCTAAATCATACTTATCAGCATCGCTGACCGCTACTTTCTTGGAATTTATTGCTAAGCTCATAAATCCATTCTCTAAGTATATGAGCATTCCACTTGAATCTGAATCTCGCCAGAGTGAGTAAGAAGCCTCTAAAGCACCCTTCACTTTAAAGTCATTTAAAACCCAAATCCCGCAAAGCTTTTTCTCATGCATCTCTTACTAAGTAACCAGCAATAGACTGCTTTACAATTTCAAATATATATTTTATGTGTGTCGTCATGAAAATTCGCACAGCAACGAAAGAAGACTCAGCCGACATCCTCAAACTCATTAAAGAGCTGGCTAGCTTCGAAAAAGAAGTGGATGCCGTTAACTGCACTGTCGAGGACATCAACAGATTTAGCTTTGGAGATGAAAAGTTGATATCATCGCTAGTGCTTGAAGTTGAACAAAAAGTTGTGGCCATGGCCGTTTACTTTTTCAGCTGGTCTACTTGGACGGGTAAAAAATCGCTTTACCTCGAAGACCTTTACATTCAAAAATCTCATCGAAAAAAAGGTTATGCCACAAAATTAATTCAAGAGCTTGCCTCAATAGCGCTCAGTAAAGACTGTCAGAGATTGGACTTGATGGTTTTAGAATGGAATGTGAACGCCATTGAACTCTACAAAAAACACTCTTTTAAATTGAAAACAGATTGGATCCCCTGCCGACTTGAGCGCCAAGACATGCAAAAACTCATTCAAAAAGCTTAAATTCTGCTTTAACCAAAAAGAGCTCTCTTAGAATTGAAAGAGTGAATTGATTCAGCTTATAATAAAAGCCAAATGAAACTGAAGATTTTCGACAAAAAAGCCATGCTCTTGAGCTTTCTCATTTCATCACTCATTTTCTTGGCTTGCTTTCTACTTTTTTTTCCGAAAACATATTCTAGCAGCCCTCAAATTATTTTAAACTATTTAGCTTCAATCTTTATGAGCGAAAGAGTCCTTCCTCCTGAAATACCTCTTGGTAGTGCCAGTATTTACGTCGGGCTCTTCACTCATTTTATAGTTTCATTTTCTTTAACGGCAATCATTTCATTTATTTTCTACAAAGGTGGCATTCTTGAGGGTATACTTGGCGGTGCTTTTTGTGGCTTTTGTTTTTATCTCATTTGCGTTTATGGGATCAGTCTTTATCGACCCTGGTTTTACATTTTCCAAGGCATTCCTTTTCTCGTTGGCAATATTGCCTATGGAGCTTTGAGTGGATTTTTGTATGAACTCTTTGAGGAAGAAGAGTTTGAAATCATTCAATCCAGAAAAGGAACTCAGTTATTATGAACATGTATCAAAGACGAAGAAGACTTCCCATGAACACTCGAATGGGTCGCCGTTCCGGGCACGCCAGTCGTGGCCTTGGAAAAATAAGATTCATCGTGGCTTTAGTGATGTTAGGATTTGCCGTTCTGTCTTATTTTGGAAAAAGTGAAGTCAACCCGGTCACTGGGGCCACACAAAGAATTGCTATGACCCCCAATCAAGAAATTGCAATTGACCTAAAAGCTGTCCCCCAAATGGCCGCTCAATACGGTGGAATTTACCCTAGCGAAGAACTTCAAAATCATTTCGATCAAATTGGGCACAAACTGCTTAGGAATTCACAAGCTGGGCAAATTAACTGGAACTATGATTTTCACCTGTTGGCCGACGAAGAGACTGTGAACGTTTTTGCATTACCAGGAGGTCAGATATTTATTACTTATGCGCTTTATTCAAAACTAAAAACCGAAGGCCAGCTCGCGGGAGTTCTGGGTCATGAAATTGCCCATGTTGTCGCTCGTCATAGCGCTCAAAGAGTGGCTAATCAAAACCTGACTCAAGGACTGCTCTCAGCTGTGTTGATGGGAACTGGCAGCCAGGGTGCCGGACAAATAGCTCAGATGATTGGCAATGTCGTGAACATGAAATATGGTCGAGGCGATGAACTTGAGTCCGATCAACTGGGCATTCAATTTATGGCAAAAAGCAACTATGATCCCAGGAGCATGATTGGAGTCATGAAAATTTTAAAAGCTGCCAGTGGTGGAGCTTCGAAAGCGGAATTTTTTAGCACACATCCTGATCCTGAAAACAGAGTTGGAAAAATTATGGATTCCATTCAAAGAATCTATCCCAATGGCGTTACCACGGGACTCACAGCATAAACTAAAAAATGTTTAGCGCAAAAAGCAAAAAATACTTTTCTGTAACCAGCAAGCATCTTCATGACAAAGAAGTCTTCCTTAAAAATAAAAAGCTTTACGAAGACAACGTCAAAGCTCCTATGACCTTGTTGCTTGATAAAATAAAAGAGGAGTTCCAAAACGAAATAGACTCCTCCATCCCCCTCGATGCCATCAACATCTCTCGACCTCTTTACCCGTCGAATAAAGCTGAAAGTAAAGGTTGGATTAAAAGTGTCGCTCACTTTAAAATTTCCGAAAAAAAGACTTCACTCTACGAGGACAATCCTTGCATCTATTTTCAAATAGGCAAAAACAAAGAACGCAACCTACTCGGCATTGGTCTCTACATGCCTTCAAGTCGTCAAATGAAACGCTTGAGAGAAGCCTTTGTTGAAGACTTTAATTACATCGACCATATTCTCAGCTCTCAAAGTTTTAGCAACACTTGGCATGAATTCAAAGGTGAGCGCTTCAAAGTTTTTCCCAGAAATTGCAACAAAGACGACTTCATGAATCCCTACCTCTGGCAGAAACAATATTTCGTTTCGAAACATTATAGCTGGAAAGAACTTCAAAACAAAAGCTTTATAAACCAACTGAATCAAGATATCAGAAGTGGCCTTCAGTTTTTTACATGGCTCCGAAACGTTGTCGGTGTTTCTCCGAGAAATAAAATTGAAAGATTTTAAATTTAAAGAAAAGAAATGAAATGAATTTTTCAGCAAAAAAAAAGTAACCACTGAGAGACTCGAATGTTCCCAAAACTATATCAGCTATATAAAGCACAATTTTGTCTCTTCGACTAAAAGTATGCTACACATGAAGCCATGGAACTACCAAACTACTTAAATATCACAATTTTTGGATATAAAGGCATCCAATGGATTACTCTTTTTGGAATTATTTTTTTAAGCTTTGTTTTAAGAAATCTCAGTAAACATTTACTCGGAATTTTTAGAATCTTTGTCAGTAAAACTAAAAACAAATGGGATGACCAGATTAGTGAAGCCATTGAAGTTCCTTTTGCTTGGATTTTTTTAGGAGCGGTTTTTTATTTTTCTGTTCGCATTTTAAACTTTCAAGGAAACACCCTCATGGTATTTTCTACAATTGCAAAAATACTGTTAAGCCTAGGAATCATTTGGAGTCTTTACAGACTGGCTTCAGTCATTGTGAATTTCTTAATCACACTAGCAAAAACAACGGACACGTCACTAGACGATCACCTTATACCATTGTTTGATAGAGCCTTTAAGGTTTTCATTGTCACTGCCGGTGTCCTTGTCGCCCTCCAAAACATAGGAATTAATGTCTATTCGTTAGTGGCTGGTCTCGGTATTGGTGGTTTAGCTCTTGCTCTAGCCGCTAAAGACACCGCTGCCAATTTCTTTGGATCCATTATGATCCTCATAGACCGCCCTTTTAGAATTGGAGATTGGGTCAAGTTTGGGGATTACGAAGGAACCGTTGAAGACATTGGCTTTCGATCAACACGAATGAGAACATTTTACGACTCCCAAGTCTATTTACCAAATTCTCTAGTCGCCAATGCCAACATCGACAACATGGGCAGAAGACGCTACCGAAGAGTGCTGAGCAACCTTGGCCTGAACTACGACACTTCGCCTGAAAAGCTTGAAGCTTTTCTAGAAGGCATTAAAAATATTATTTTAGCAAACGATCACACGAAAAAAGATTATTTTCACGTCGTTTTTAATCAGTATGAAAGCTCAAGCCTCAATGTCATGGTTTACTTTTTTCTTGAAGTTCCTAACTGGTCGATTGAACTGAGCGAAAAACAAAATATCTTTATTGAAATTTATCGTCTTGCATCCGAGATCGGTGTCGAGTTTGCCTTTCCAACTCAAAGCATTCACATGGAAGAAAATAAAACTAAAGGATCTCATCCCCTCTCTGAGGAAGAACTTTTAAAGAAAGTAAAAGAATTTTCTAAAGACGGCAGCCTATCCAAACCGAATGGCTTAGGAATTTTTAAAGCGCCTTATAAAAGCTGAAAACTAAGTAATTTAAACTAGGGGCTGTACTCACTTCATTGTAAGTAGCGAAAATTATGTGGAGAGTTCTTTTTCAAGGATCGAAGAAGGAGAATATTCAACATATTTGACGACTGAGAAACGAAGAAAAAGGGCTCTCAACTAATTTGCAGCCTTGCAATGAAGTGAGTACAGCCCCTACTACGTGAATCTAGGATCTAATGCGGACACACTCTCTAAAACCACACCCTAGCACTCATTTTGTTATTGCTTCTGTAAAAAAGGAAAGCTACGGTGAGCTAACTCTTTAATTCATTCCGAATTAAAGAAAGAAAAGGAGATTCAATACATGAACACATTAAAACAGATATTTTTAACATTTTTTATATTACTTGGCTTCAATTCAATTTCATTCTCTGAAACAATTCCAAAAGGAATAGAAACCCTGAAAAACTATATTTTAAACCATGAAAAACTCACTGTGAGTAATCCTTCCTACCCAGGTGGCAGAGAATATGCCATAGAGCTTTCAGGAACAAATGACGACCTTAAAGAATGCTCAGCAAAAATTGCATTTTATAAAAGCGATGACGCTCCTGAAGCAATTTCTTTCAACATACTAGAACCTACCGGTGAAAGAGAATACGACGGAACAACCATTATGAACATTTCTCGGTTCTTTGAGTTCATCCCTGATCTCAAAAAATATCAAAAGACCACATCATCACTCAGTGCTGACAGCAGAACAAACAACCCTCCTGAATCATATGCGTCAAAAACTAAATATCACTTTGACATCAAACTTGATTACTCAAATGATGGAGAAATTCTTGGAATAGAAAAACTTAGAGTAGCCTACCAAGTCAAAGGACTAGTTCTTTGGAAAAACCATACTGACTTAAGCTGCGACTTTAACTAAAGAAGTGCACGAAAACAGAGAAAGAGTAAAAATATGAACACATTTAAAAAACTAATATGCCTCTTAATCACGATCACATCGAGCCTTAGCTTTGCCGGCTATCATTTGAACTTGAATTGTTCAAACGGGTCTGCTGACATTAACATTTCAGTAAACAGTCAAGGCCAAGAACTGAGCATCACTTATATGAACGAAAAAACAGTCCGCTATGTTAGCGACGAAGCAGACACAGCAAAAAGTTATCTCTTTCAAAATCAAACAGATTTTCAATCTGAAGATCAGAAGAAAATTGACTTTCTGTCCCTACAACTCAGTAATGGCTTATCTACAAGCTCGCATGGAGCAAAAACAAATTCTGCAATGATGCAGATAAAAGCATGGCCTCCGTTCTCAAAGGATGCAGCTCCTACTTCTGGCGAAATTAGCCTTGCATTAAATGGATCTATTTACCAGTTCACTAACTGTAAAAAAGCTTCATTAGAAGCCGACGCCAATCTTTAATTCTCATTAACAAATTTAAAATACGGAGCTTGAAAGCTAGCCACTTAGCTAGCTTTCAAAAACCTGGAAGTAAAATAAGTAAAAGAATTTTCTAAAGACGGCAGCCTGTCCAAACCGAACGGCTTAGGAATTTTTAACAGGAGAAAACAGGAGATGGGGTTTAACCCGAAAGTGCCAGACTTGATTAAAGAATATTGGTGGACGTGAGTTTAGTGAGTATTGGTGGAGGCTAGCATGTAATATTCGAAGCATTGGGGACAGAGAAACTTTTTCTGAAAAAATACAGCCCTTTATCTTACTCCGTCCCTAATTCTCCCTCATCCTCTTCTTTAGGCAAGCGAAATTACTATTATTTTTAAATCTTAGGGTAGGATGTTGCCATTTGTTGCAACTTTTAAAAAATACTCAGCTTTAGCCTCGCAAGAAGGCGCAAATATCTTTTGAGCTCCTCTTGCTCGCGCGCAGTAGTCTTTAAACTTTGGGTTACCGAATAAAGAGTCCAAGGAGTGAACCGTTTCAGAACGGGAGCACATTTCATCTGCATAGCCAAACGCAGGTCTTGGGCCACCTATTGGAGATCCGTCTAATTTTACCAATTGAGAATTAAAAATAATAGACTCTCTCAGCTCAATAAAAACTTTAAGTTCTCCCATACCTAAAGCCTCTAAATCTAAAATTTTATTGAAGCTTAAGGGATAGCGCATCATCCACGCTGCATATTTCTGGCGTTGTTCTTTAGTTAACTTTAGGGTCTCAGGATTCAAAGCGTATGAATGAGAACGGCTAGTCCCGGTTATTTGTCCTAAGAAGTAAACATAGGAAAGCCTTATAATTTCAAGTTGCTCTTTTGGTGTTTTAGCATTAAAGCGTTCTTTCCATTTTTCTTTTTCTGGCCATGAGATTTTATCACCAGCCTTCCAAGGCTCTGGAAAAAACTCAAGTATGGACTCAGGGTCTAGTGGATCAGTCATTCCTGGAATTAAAGCATCGAGACGTGATTTAGCGATTCCAGAAATAGCCTCAATAGCTTCGGTCCTCCGTGAGTTAAACATACACATTGGAGACCAAATATCCTTTTCTGTAGGTGAATTACTTTTAGAATTTGTAGAGACGAGAGGTGGTTGAACTTGTTCAAGGTTTTCAATAGCAATTTGTAAAGCTTTTGCACTTGCATTAGCGAAAGTTGTTTCTATCGTTAAAATACCTTTTTCAGAAATTGGCTTTGCTGGGACACGAGGAATTAAGTGCCCAGGCCTTTCACTAGAAGGTGGAAGTAAGTTGTCTTCTGCACGAACAATTTGACTTATAAAAAAAACAAAAAACAAAAAACAAACCTTCATTAAGAAATGTTATCATTAAAAGAATGAGGAATGGTTATTTATTTAATAAAGTTAACCAAACATTAACCCCGCAAAATAGCGATAGTTCGTAGCGCACGATCTTCCTCCTTTGAGGAAGAACTTTTAAAGAAAGTAAAAGAATTTTCTAAAGACGGCAGCCTGTCCAAACCGAATGGCTTAGGAATTTTTAAAGCGCCTTATAAAAACTAAAATTAAGCACCTGACATTTTGTTCTCATAGCCCTAGTTTTTTGTTAAGATGTCATGAAGACTTCGTTAAATTGAAATGTTTTTCTATCTACAAGCCTCTTGAGGCCTATCTTCTCAATTAATAAAAAACATTTTTTCGCATTGTTTTTTAGTTATTTCCATCAATGCCGATAACGAATTAAGTATGGCTAAAACTATTCTTTTTATTCTTTGTTTCGCGTTAAGCTTTAGTCAGCTTAACTGTTCTCCAAGAGCAGAACACGACGATAAGCAATCTGAAGAGTCCTATTACCCAACAAAGAAAGCGGACTGTTTTGAAAGATTAAGCGGTGACGACGTTGCTTTACTGGAAGAAATTCACCACAAAAACAACAATCTTGTTCGCAATTCTACAGACATGAAAAACACGGAACAAATTAACCTTAGTGAAGTTTTTGATGCCTTCCAGACAGCAAATCCACAGGAAAAATCAAAACTTTTAGAAATGTTGAATATCGCTATTGAAAGTAAGTTTTTAGAATTTGAACGCTTTAAAGAAACAATAATTCCGAAACTTATCAATATTCACAACGAACACCCTCTACATGAAAACCCAATAAGTTTACTGAGTGATGAAGAACAAATTCAGTTAAAAAATTATTTACTTGATATTCATCAAGTTGTTCAAGCCAACAACAGTTATGTTCAATCTGAAAAGGTAGGTGACCTACACCTTGTTTCTGAAATTTCTGAGGCTGATATACTCTCAGAGTCTATGCTACGAGCTTCGACTCAAATTTATTTCTTTAAAAATACAAAAGAAAATGGAATTCTACAAAAAAAAGATGGCAGTCTCTACATTCATGATTATTACAAATTTACGAGTGCAATAAACGGCAATTCAAACAACATTCAACAAATACTTCAGATTGCTGCTCCTGAAGCTCATAATAATTTAAAGTCCGCACAAGAAGGAGACTATATTGAAATTGGTGGTAGAGTCTTTGAAGCAAAAAAGAAAGACGGTCAACTATCATTGACATCAACAATGAACACACAAACATACAAGGAAAAAACTATAGCTTCTGTTCAGAAACTTGATGAGGCAATAAAGACATATTTGCAGGTTAACAAAAAACAGAATAATGGATTAAAAATGATCCTCAACAATGGCTTCAGTGGAGAAGGAACACTATTGGGATTGATTCCAATAAACTTGAAGTGGTTAACAACAAAAAAATACGAAGAAGCTTTAGAAGAAAAGCAAGACAATATCAATAAAGAAAAGTTAGACTCTTATCGAAAACTGCTAATTGCCTTAAATGAGGCCTCTCAATACGCAAGTGGAAAAAAAAACAAAACTGAATTAATTCGCTCTGTCATGGCTACTTTGGATCAAGAAAGCGCTCAAATAGACTCTGGACAACAGGACGCAAAAAAAATCTTAACTGAAGTAGTTTTTTCTCCAAGTTGGTTTTTGGGAGGAAGCCTTTTTTTTAGGGGAGCGAAGCTTGCTAACTTCAAGCTGAAAGCAGCTGCAACCAGGAAGGCTACAAAGATAATCGGTGGAGCGTTTATAGCGACACCGACAATATCTTCAATTGTAGGAGCAAAAAAAGAAGCTCAACTAGAAAACGGAGGATCTTTTTGGTGTAATTTCTTAAAAAGAACCCCTCAAGCACTCACGGCAACTCGTAGTAAAATTTACTCACTTGTTGCTTTTTCACTGTTTAGTAAGCTGAAGCCCAAAACTCTGACAAATTTATTTAAACAATCAAAACACCGCGCTGCTATTGTTCAATTTATAACAAAACATCAGAAGAAATTAAAGCTATTAAAAATTACAGGGCAAGCAAGCTCCATTGCATCAACTATTGTTGCTGACAAGTTAAAATCCAAGAAGAGAGAGTTACAGATTCTCAATTTAAAACTACAAAACAGAGAGAGTCTTGCTGAGTTCTATGAAGAAGAAAATTCAATCAGCGCTGCTGAAGAATCAATTGATCGCATTGTGAGTACAGCAAAGTCTATGGAAAGTTTAAGCGCTGGCCTCGGAAGCGATATCGATGCAGAGGCAACCACATCAGCTCTAGCTGGAAATCTGAGCTCTAATGTCACAAAGGTACTGACGGAAAAGGCAGTGGATACATCAATAAACCTAAACGATAAAGTTAAAGATTTAAAAACAGACACTGAAGTAGAGAAATCAAGATCAGAACGCAGAATCATTGCAGAAAATATTTTACAGAAAGTGCTTGATATAGGGGTTGCTGGAATTGACGGTAGTGTTGGTGTTATAAAACTTCATCTTCCTGAAGAACTCATTACGATTGTTCAAGACGGTAAAGAAGCCATTAAAACTGATGCTGAAATAAAGAAAAAGCAAAAAAAATTAGATTCAAAAAAATGAGATGGGGGTTAACCCGAAAGTGCCAGACTAGTTTTTAAAAATTTGGTGGACGTGACAAGGATCGAAGTTGCTTCGCAAGTTCTCGTGATCGCAAATGCTTTCGCATTTTCTCTTTTCGTTGCCTTAACTTTGTTTTTGAGCCGAATTTCCCTTTTGTGAATTTGGTGGACGTGACAAGGATCGAAGTTGCTTCGCAAGTTCTCGTGATCGCAAATGCTTTCGCATTTTCTCTTGGCGTTGCCTTAACTTTGTTTTTGAGCCGAATTTCCCTTTTGTGAATTTGGTGGACGTGACAAGGATCGAAGTTGCTTCGCAAGTTCTCGTGATCGCAAATGCTTTCGCATTTTCTCTTTTCGTTGCCTTAACTTTGTTTTTGAGCCGAATTTCCCTTTTGTGAATTTGGTGGACGTGACAAGGATCGAACTTGCGACCTTCTGAATGCAAATCAGATGCTCTCCCAACTGAGCTACACGCCCACAAAAAGGCACTCTAAATTAATAAAAGCTTTAGAGAATAAGGTCAAGCTCCAAAACTACTCTTTTGGTTTTGACAAGATGGGCAAATAAGAGCCATTGAGCTCTTTTACAAAAATTCTTTTTTCACCCTTATCCTTGGGCCCAAAGGTAATGTCGACATTTAAGGCTGAAGAAAGCTCGTTTTTGGCAAAATCATCGTCAATTTGAACCCAACCAGACCAGGTCCCCTTTGGCTGTTGATAGTTCCGGCCCAAGTCCATATCGATCTCCCATTCTCCTTGAATTTTAGATTTCGAATTACCCAAGACTAGTTTTTTTATTTTAATTTGAGTTCCCTGAAAGCTTCCCTCAGAATTGAGGCTCCCAAGCTTTAATTGTGGAATACTTGCAAATGGGGTGCTGAGAAGTGGCGTTTGCACCTCCGCCCCTTTTAAGTCCCAGTTTATAGCGGCGCTAAATCGCGTCGACTTTAGAGGCATTTCACCAAGTTCAAGGCTTCCGTTGAATTTCCCTAAAATGCTCTTGCCCCCCATTAATGGAGTTAAAAAATCCAAATTTCTATCTTTCAATTGAGCCTTTAAACTCAGTTTTTCAGCTTTCCAGAATGGCTTGATGACACTAAGCGCTTTCAAATCTCCGGCATCCTTATTGAGGCAAGCGATGGAAACTTGTATTTGCCCCAATATGAAGGGCCAAAAGCGTGGCCCTAAATAGAGCCGGTCACACTCGAGGCGAATGCCTTGAGGCGTTTCTAAAACTGCATTTTCATGAATTAAAGAAATCAAAGATCCGTGACTCCCTAAAGCTAAACCAGTGCCTGCCTTCAGCGTTGAAGAGGTTAAGCTTATTTGAGCTTTTTCTTGAAGTGTTGACGATATTTTTTCTTTTACGGATGACCATGGAAAGAAGAAAAAAGTTCCTATGAGCAACCCAAGTTTGAAAAGAAAAATATATTTTAAATTAAAAATTTTTTTCATAAATACCTTTTATTCATTGTTAAAGTCCGGTGGCTCAGGCACAAAATTCTCACCCTCAAGAAATTCTTCAGGAATGCCTTCACCGTCATAGCCATCAATAGGCATCACATCGCCATCGAGGTCTGGTGGAATAAAGTCGTCTGGAATGTCGTAAGCAGGGTCTCCGTTACCACGAAAGCCAGGCTCTTGAAACTCACCCTGTGCTGGAGGATCAAATGATGGCGGTGGTGGCTGAGTTCTCACTTTTTCTGGAGCGGATCTAGGCTGCGAAGTCGACGGAGCAGAAGGAGGCGGTGCTTTTTCCCTTAAAGTCCTTCCTGAAGAAGAACTCCCAGTAAAAGAAGAAGACTGTTTTCGTCCAGAACTTGAGGCCCCACCCGCTAATGCAATTTTAGGAGCCAACTCAGGATTAAAGCGCAATGTTGCTTCAAAACTCAATAGCTTTTCATCGGCCTTTTGTGGTTGCACTAAATAATGCGTAAACTCAACTCCTGGAGCCAAAGACTCCAACTGATGAGTCATGTTTTTCACCTGCCGAATATTCGCCTCTAAAACATTAATATGAATATCGTTTCCACGAGCATTTACAGTTCCCATTTCTTCCGTCACTCCAATGGACTTCATAAAATCTACCAAAGATAGCTGGAGCATGGCTGCAGAATTCGCAGAAAATGACTTCCAACCAGCTGGCGGTGCATACTCAGGTGCTTTTGAATTTTTTAAAATTTCTAAAGTCTTTGCTTCGCTTAAAACCGATTCATAGGACCCCATCTTCAAACGCTTAGAAATCATTGAATAAATTGGCCAAGCAATCACCATCACCAATACCGCCATACAAAGTATTCTCAATAAATTTAAAAGTAGAGAGCGTGATTTTTTAGGTTGATCATGATACCACTTGACGATTTTTTCAAAAAGCGATGAGTTTTCAACCGCAGCTAAGCCTCTTTTAAAAAGATCGATGAGTTTATGAAAAAGTTCTTTAATTCTATCCATAGTTTTATCCTTGGTTGGCTTTCTTTAAAGCGGTGAGTGAAAACTTCTTCCCCTCACCCTTTACTTGAATATCCGTATACTGATATTGATTTAATTTTGCAGAAATCTTTGTTTGTAATTCACTGAGACTCAGAGAAGAATTCAATTCCAGAAGCGACTCAATTTTTGCACCCTTCTCACCTTCTTCGAAAACTTTGAATTGCAATAATTTTGCTTTCGCAGGAAGCGACTGAGAAACCTCGCTTAATAGATCCAATCGAGCTGGAGCAATCATGCCCACGCCTTCTAAATTTTTCTTCTTGAGAGCCTGCCGAATTTTTTCAATAGTTTCTTGAGCTCGACCTGGGTCTTCAGAAACTTTTACTAATTCAGACTTTGAGAGTTCAGACTCTGCCTTATAAGCATAAAGTTCTTTTTTAATGTCACCTTGAATTTGAGAAGTCTTTTCCATCAAGTTTGAAGAAGATAAAAAAGAAAACAAATAAAGCAATGGGATGAGGAACAGAAGAAAGTAAGAAGCTTCCTTTAAAGGGGAAACTCCAAAGCGAGAAAAAGAAGACGTGAGCATCTTGGAAGAGGCTTGCTGACTTCTTCGAAAGTTCAGCCAAGGAAAAGAACTGGTCGCCCCATAACGACTGGCAATAGCGGCCACACTCACATATTTATAGGCTTCTCGAGATCCTAAAGACACTTCACTTTGCACAAAAGATTCCAGAGGGTTCCAAGGAATGACTTCCGCGCGAAGCTCTTTAGTTAAAAACGGAATAAAACCTTTTAAGTTTGTTAAAGCACCGCTGAGAAGAATGTAATCTATGCGCTGATCGTGTTTGGACATGAAGGCTTGAATGGTCTGATAGACTTCAACTAAAAGTGGTCTCAAGGCTTGTTTGATCCCGTCACTAGCCGCGTCTCCAGGCTGAGGAACGCTGCTCTGATCATTTCTAATTTCAGCCGTCGTCGCCATCCATTCTTCAATTTCAGTTTCCGTCATGGCTTTTTCTTTATCGAGCCAATAATTGAGTTCTTTAGTTCCTCTATTCACGTTTCTCATCTCCAGTAAAGATGAAGAGTAAACTTTATCGCTGAGACTTTTTGCTTTTTCACTCGGCACTTTGAGAATGGAAATATTTGATTGCTGATGTCCAATATGGATTTGAAAAACAACCTTGTTTGGCTGAGCCTGAGTCAAGTGATCTTCCATGCATAGAAAAGCCAATGCTTGACCAGGCATGAGATATTCGCTGGGGATGAGTTTCATTTCCGAAAAAAATTCATTGAGCTCATCAACATATTTTTGAAGAAGAATCCCAGAGTAAACTTGGTGGTTGCGACCTATTTTTCCAAACTTTTTCGCCTCTAAAACATAGTCCTCAATTTCAATAGGAAAATTATCTTCATATTCTCCAAGCAAGGCCATTTCAATTTTGGATTTATCAGAGAAAGGATATTCATTTTTCTGAAAAAGAATGTTTTTATGGCCGACGCCGACTAAAATGCGATCAAAGCTTTGATTGCGGGTGCTAAAGAACTGTTTCAAAACTTCTTGAATGGAATGACCTTGAAAAGAAATTTCAACTAAATCTAAAATTTTCTTTTTTCTTTTTTTAACTTCTAAAACACAAAATTGAACACTTTTAAAATTAATATCAATGGCTAATATCTTCATAATGATGACTCCTGAATTGAAACAATAAGAGGTTCCATAAGCTTGCCCTCGGGAACAGTTGTTGGGTCGGGACACCCTTCATTTTCTGAATCTTTCTTCACATCTTTTTTCCCATTCAAAGTGTGGTGCTGTAGTGGGCATCTATCAAAGTCGTCATCCACCTTGTCTCCATCATCATCATTTTTATCGGGATCATCCTCGGCACTCCCTGCAAATTCACCTTCACTCCAAATATCTTGAATGAATTGATACTCGGGATCGAGGCGCAGTTTTATTTTAACTTTTCTACGGGCCTGACCAACAATTCCAACCGACTCAATAAAAAAGTTTTTTTCACTTTTAAGAAATTCATAGCCCTTAGGAAATTCAAAGTCGCGGCCCTCAGAAATATCGTCACTTGTTTGAATAAAACTTTTGACCTCTTCCAAAGAAGAAAAAGCTTTCTCAGCTCGTCGAGCTGCTATCACCTGTAAATCGCTCGCAGTTAAATCGGGGTGAAATATTTTAAATCGCTCAAGATCAATGTAGTTCGGATTAATTTCGGTGCTGGAATTAATCACACTAAAATGCTTTTTAAAACGTGAAACGATGTCATCAGACCATCCTTTTACCATGTGTAATTCTTCTAATGTTGGCATTCTGTCATTCCTTGGCTTATAAGATGAATCTCGATTTTCATAATCAGCATCCTCAGACCCTCCATCCATTGTAACATCATCGGCGTCAATCCAATCAATAAGTGGGTTGAGGAGCTCTTCTTCAAAGTCGACATCACCATACTTATCCTCAAAATCTTCATCCTCGAGTAAAGACTCCCAAATTTCATTAATTTGCTTCACAATTGTTTTCACAATTACGGGATTGGAGCCTCTATTTTTATTCCCATCGAGGAGATTAATGGGAATTTGAGAGCCTTCACTTTGAATGAGGCTGCTCATTTTTCCACCCATGGCACTCAAAGGAGACTCTTGCCCAGATAAAGGGAAAGTCGGTAGTGGTGCACTCCAAATTTGCGAACGCATTTCATCGGGCACGGCCTGACTAATGAGCTTGCCCACAGAGCTCGAAGAACGCACCATATTCTCTAACTCTTTGTAGAGATGAATTCTTAAGAGCGCAAAGCGAGCCGATGACTGCGCCAAATAATAGGCTTGTAAGCGGTTCACATAGTTCTTACTTATTTTGACATCAATACGACTTGAGATGACCAATTCTTTTGTGACCACGCTCAACAAGAACAAAGCCGTAATCACCAACATGAGCGCAACCCCAGCTTTCGATCTTTTTGACGTAGAGGCAGAACGACGGGACTTCAAATTAGATCTCAGCAAAATAGAATTCCCCCCCTCCTTAGTATTATTTTATGCCAAGTGAAGGGTTAATTACCACCCGATTAAGGATTATTTTTTTCTTCAGCTTTTCGCTTTAAAGCCTCAATTTTCTTCCAATTGACGTTTCTCAACTCGGCTTCCTGTAAGCGAATAGATGTTTCAAAAATACGTGGCTTAATTTCTTTATCTTCCTCACCTTCAATGACCTTTGGTGTGTATTCAATAAGAACTTTAATAGCTCCCGGAACCTTGTCTCTTTTCTCAGAAGATTCGGCATCCCAGCTGTCTTCCCAACGCTCACTCTTTTCGTTCCAATAAGAAAACTCCAGTTTAGAAACATTTTCCAAAAGAACAAAATTCCTGTAATTCTCGGCGTTTTCACGATCTTCTTCATGCACCACACGAAGGCTTTCACCTCGAATGAGCTCTTTATTTTTTAACTGATAAAGCACCAAATGTTGATGATTCTCGGGTGCATTTGCCGACAGCCTTTGATGAGACTGACACGAGAAAAACAGCTGAGATTTTTCACCTTGAAACAAGGTAACAGGGTTTGGCCTTTGGTTTTGCGGATCTTGCCTCAATCGTTGCGCTAAGCCTGGAGCCGCATTAGGATCATTTTTTGGTGGCGACCAAACAAAATCCTCAGCCGTCACAAAAAAGGCACTGCGAAAGTCACGACTCAAAAGCGTGAGCACCGTTCGCTGCTCCTGCAAATACTCAGTTCTTCTGTCGAGCTTTGTTTTTAAAGCCAAAGAGCTCCGCACGAGATGAAATATCGTAAAAGAAAAGAAAACCAAAAGCACCGTCACCAGAAGCAACTCAATCAATGTGAGGCCTGATTTTCCTCGAGCTTTTCTCATTTACAAATCCGAATCCGCAGTGGTTGCAAATTTAATTTTAGGTATTTTTGGCAACAAATAATTGACTAGGGTTACTTTTTTTTCTTTTCCAAAGTAATCGTAAAAAACTTCAATAGTGAGTTGTCCTAAATTTTCCTTCATGGCTTTATTTAAATTAGTAAACAAAAGCGCCTGTTCTTTAAATTGCGACTCCGCAATATCTTCATCAACGCCAAAGTCAGCTAACAATTGAGTGACGGTTTCTTGTGTCACCAACAAAGGGTTTTCTTCAAATTTTGCCGTCCATCGAAAAGTTTCATTCGGTTCCTCAAAAGTCCCCTCAATACTTTCATAAGTATTTTCAACTTTATCTTTATTAATTTTTTTTTGTAACTTTAACTCAATTTCAGTCATCTTTAACTGCGCCAATTGAGCTGCCTGAATGAGTAGCTCACTTCGAACCACAAGCTGCGAGCTTCCTCGTTGTGAGGGCACAATAGCCAAAACGATTCCTGAAAGTAAAACCGTCGCTAAGAGAACTTCAACGAGAGTAAAGGCACTTTTTGTAGTTTTCATTCTGGAATCTCCACTTCAACTCGAGTTCTTCCAGTTAAACTTTTGGTAATAATTCTCCAGCGTTGCACGTCTTCCTTACCCTCTTCCGCTAAGACAACTTGAGCTTCGTCGATGAAGCCATTCGGAAAGGCGTAAATACTGACTTGGCCCTCCTGCAAGGCGTCTTCTCCCAGGCGCCAGCTCGAAACCTCAACAATTTTCACTCCATCGGGTTTCGAAATTTCAAAAGCATCATCTACTTTTTTAAAGGAAGCTTCAGCTTTTGCAGCGAGCCTCTCTTCTTCGTCGTCACTATACTCAGAAAAACCTACCAATTCTCTTTTGAGTTTTTCTACCGGCAAGACGCCTGGAACTGCGTTTTCTAGAATCCAACTTTGTTTATCGAGATCAAGAACAATTCGGTGAACCAACCCAGTAAGGATAGCTTGATCATAAGAATGGCGAATTAACGCTGAGAAACGTCGAACGCTCGACTTCACATTAACTCGAAAGACGCTGGTTACTTTAGGGATAACGGCGCCAGCAAGCCCTCCAATGAGAACGACAACCAAAAGAATCTCAATGAGAGTCACTCCCCGTTGCCGAGTTTTTTTTAATTTTTTATTACTTTTTGCTGGAAATATCTGCATCACCACCGGAACCGCCCTCAGCTCCATCTGCGCCTAAACTTTTAATTTCATACTTAGACCCCTCAGCTGTATAAACAAATTCCTTACCCCAAGGATCTTTTGGAAGTTCATCTGTTTCCAAATAGCCTTCCGGATCGTAGTTCGGACACTCTGGTGCCGACGAAGGTTTTTCTACAAGTGACTTCAGCCCCTGCTGAGTTGTCGGATAACGATTGCAGTCCAAACGATACATATCTAAATTCTGACCGAGTTTTCCCATCTGTAAAAGAACAGTCTTCCTTTGACCTTTTCCAAAAGTCTTAAAGGCTCGAGTTCCAATAATACTCATGACTCCACCCAAAAGAACCAAAACGAGAATAATTTCAATAAGAGTCAAACCGCTTTTAGAGGCAGCCAAACGAGTTAATTTTTTCTTTGAACTAAATAACATAAATATATGAACTCCTTATAGTTTTCATTCTATCTTGAATTCTGCGTTTGTTAAAGATTCCTCAAGAAAACTTTAACGCGATTCATTGAATCAATCGGTGCCCATATTCTGCATTTCAAAGATCGGCAAAAGAACCGCGACCACAATCAGCGCCACCATCCCAACCAGTCCAATAATCATGAGCGGCTCTAGAATGGTAATGAGCTTTCCAAGCTTAGAATCTACTTGCTGATCATAGTTGTCGGCTAGATTATTGAGCATATTTTCTAGCTCACCAGTTTTCTCCCCCACATTCACCATATGAATACAAATAGGTGGAAATATTTTTGAATTTTTTAAAGAATAAGCCAAGGAACGACCTTCTCGGACATTCTCTTCAGCCTCTTCTGTCGCTTTTTCAAAATAAGTATTGTTGACAACATTTTTAGTCACCTGAAGAGCTGTAATCATGGGGACCCCAGATTGCAGCAATGTTCCTAGAGTTCGCGCAAATCGTGACACACAAAGAATCGTCACCAGATCTCCAAAAACGGGAAGCTTCAAAAACAATCTGTCTTTAAAAGCTCGACCTGCCGCTGTTGCTAAAAATCTACTCACCAGAATAACCACCAGCAAGACACCTACCATGAGAAAAAACCAATAATTTCTTAAAAAGTCAGAAATTTTAATCATGACCATAGTAATCCATGGCATGGCAGTTTTCATTTCCCTAAAAATTTGAGTAATCTTTGGAATCACAAAAGTAAAAATTCCCACCATGGCCAGAACCCCAACAATGATCATAATAATAGGATAAGTCATAGCTCCAGTGACTTTGTTTCTCAGTCGAACCTGATTTTCACCAAAGTCCGCTAAACGCTGCAAAACAACATCCAGTCTCCCAGAGGCTTCACCCGCTCGAACCATATTGACATAAATTCTATCGAAAACAGCAGGAAACTGAGCAAAAGAATCGCCCAAGGTCTTTCCTTCTTTAATGTTTTGTCGAATGGCCATGATCATGGGGCGCATTTTTGAAGAATCGCTCTGATCAATCAAAGCATTAAAACAATCGACAATCGGCACATGAGCTCGAACCAAACTACTGAGCTGCCTAGTAAACTCGCTCAATTCATCAAGGCTTACTTTTTTGAAAGCACCTGAAACCTGGGCACTCAGGTTTTTTTCTTCATTGATGGCTTTGGCATCGGTCGACTGCACGCTAATAGGAATGACTCCTTTTTTACGAGCTTCAGAACGAGCGGACTTTGCCGAATCACTTTCAATGTAAATTTTAACATTCTTTCCCGTTCGACTGGTTCCCTTAACTTCGTAATTAGCCATTCAAAGATTATCCTTCTAACTGGGTCAAACGAACAACCTCTTCTAAAGTTGTCTGCCCAAGCACAAGTTTATCGAGCGCAGATTGACGAAGACTGACCATGCCTTCTTTAATAGCTTGTTTGCGAATATTATTGGCATCATCACTAGTGAGGATCATGTGCCGAATGGGATCGGTAATTCTCATGAGCTCATAAATTGCCGATCGACCAGCGTAACCGGTAAAACGACATTGAGAACACCCTTGCTGCTTTCGAAATAAGAAATTTCTTTTTCCATAACGAGCATAAAAATCTTCCCAGGTCATTTTAGCAGACATGAGATCATCATCTGTTGCTTTGTAAGCCGTCGCACAGGAGTCACAGAGTTTTCGAATCAACCTTTGAGCCAAAACACCCACAATAGAAGAACTAATTAAGAAAGGCTCAATCCCCATATCGGCAATACGAGTAATAGCACCTGGAGCATCATTGGTATGCAAGGTGCTCAAGACTAAGTGACCTGTTAACGAAGCATTAATAGCAATTTCCGCAGTTTCACCATCTCGGATCTCCCCGACCATGACCACATCAGGATCTTGTCGAAGTATAGAGCGCAATCCATTCGCAAAGCTCAAACCAACTTTTGCATTCACAGCAATTTGCCCCACTCCAGGGAGTTGATACTCCACCGGATCTTCAACCGTAATAATATTTCTTTCCGGCGAGCAAATTCGCTTCAAACAAGCCGAAAGAGTGGTTGATTTACCGGAACCAGTTGGCCCCGTAACTAGAAAAATTCCGTATTTCTTACTCGTGAGCTCACTCACAATATCAATATCTTTTTTAGCAAAACCCAAAGTTTTTAAATCGAGGACAACTGCGGATTTATCGAGTAGACGCATGACAATTCTCTCACCAAAATTTACGGGCACCGTCGATAAACGAATGTCAATATCGCGCGAAGCAATCTTTACTTTCACTCGGCCATCTTGAGGTGATCTTTTTTCGGCAATATTCAAATCGCCCATGACTTTTATTCTCGATGCAATCGCAGCATGAAGTGATTTAGGAACCGTATAAATATCGTAAAGCACGCCATCAATTCGAAAACGAACCGTGGTGTTTTTTTCAAAAGGCTCAATGTGAACATCGGAAGCTTTATCTTTTACCGCGCGAAATAAGAGACTATTGACGAAGCGAATAACTGGAGCTTCATCATCACCCGACTCTAACAAGTCGACAGTTTCATCGATGTCGACATTATAGTCTTCAGCTTCTTCCTCTAAACCCTTGATCACATTTTCACTTCTCTCGAAGGTGCGGTTAATAGCATCGTCCATTTTCCCATCAAGCGTGATGACAATTTCAATTTCCTTGTCTTGATGAAGTAAACGAATGGCATCAATGGCGTTGTTGTTAAAAGGATCCGAAACTGCGACCCTAATTTTTTCTTCATTCAAAAGAATGGGAAGAATTCGATTTTCACGACAAAACTGAATATTCAGACCTTCCACACAAAGAGGGTCAATCTCATTAGCTTTGAGATCTTCCACGTAAGGAATTCCCAATTGAACTGAAAGAGCTTTTCCAATGTCTTCTGGTCGAATGTAGTTTTTTTCAATCAGTAATTCACCCAATTTTTTCTTAGTTTCTTTTTGCAAACGCAAGACTTCTTCAAGTTGCTCTTCCTTAAGAGCTGCGTTTTGAATGAGAATTCGACCAATTCTCGTTTCTAAAGACTGATAAGCCATTCGGATTAACGAGCCTCCGGCAGATCATCAAAAGATGGAAAATCACTATCAAAAACATCATCTTCTGAAGGAAGGTCAGGAATCGTTACTGGTGGAGGCAATCCGATCTCGACGACCGTAGAGCCATTCGGGTTGTATCCAGGAAGTTCGTTGTCGTAATACTGCCCATTTACTGAACTATCTTGCATTGGTGCTTCTTCGTAAGTCGTCGCCATAGGAGGCTCAACTATTAAGTTTTCTTGAGGAAAGTTTTGCACCGTTGTGTCTTCAAAAGTTTCTAGTGGCGCAGGCGTTTCCACATCGTCAAAATTTAAAAACTCGCCGCTGTCGGGAGGGTTTGGCACTCCTTCTTCGTAGATAACTTTTAAGTTTTTCTTTTGCTGATCACTTAAATATTTCTCCGTCACAATTTTCATATTCTTAAGAACACCAGACTTTCTTGCGACTCTGTAAGCACTGCAAGCTTTCGTGTAGTCTTTCTCAAATCTGATTCCACACATCATGTCTTGAACCTTCTTGAGGTAATTCTTCACTTCTTTTTTATGGTAATACTTACCTTCTTTAATGGACTTTCCAATTTCATGTCGATCGGTCAACTTTTCATGAGTGACCTCAAGGAGATCTTGATTGCTTCTAATAATTCTTGGAGTGAGAAAAAGCACTAAATTAGATTTTGAATTGGAAGTTTTCTTTCCCTGAAAAAGATTTCCAATAATTGGTAAATCTCCCAAAATTGGCAACTTACTTCTTTCTTGACTGACGACATCTCGAGTAATTCCACCAATGGCAATAGTATGTCCATCACGAATAGTCACTGTCGTTTTAGCATAACGCTCAGTCGTATCAATTTGCCCCAGAGCATTTGCCGCACTCTTAAAATCCGAAACAGTTTGCTCCACAGCAAGTTTTACCAGATCGTTTTCTTCACCAATTTGTGGTGTAATTTTTAAAATTAAATCAACATCAATACGGTCATAGTCAATATTAATAACTTGATCTTCTCCAGCTCCACTCACACTTCTTCCTTTTTCAACGGTGATTTTTTGATTAAACTTAAACTCAGCTTCTTCATTGTCAGAAGTCAGAATATTAGGAGTTTGTAAAACCTCACCGTTTCCAGTTGTTTGAATCGCTTTAAACAAGCCTTGGACACTCCCAATTGGCACAGGAACTCCACCAACGTTAATGTTTACCTTTTTTCCAAAAGCGAAAAGCCCTAAAAGACCATTTAAACCAGCGGGAGTTCCAACCATAGACGAGAAATCTCCAGGCCCTAAAGTACCAGGAATAAAACCTCCAGCTTGAGCTATCCCATCTTGGGAAATGTTGACACCGCTAGAAAATTCTTTTGCATCAGAAGCTGTCACCTCCATGATCACAGCCTCAATATGAACCTGTCGACGTGGAATATCCAACTTCTTTAAAATTTCCTTCAATGAAGCAAAGTCACTCGCACTCGATTTAATGACCAAACTATTTGTGGGCTTGTCTGAAGTAATTTTAATTTCTCCACCAAGTGTCACACCACTAGTAGAGGCACCAGCTCGTCTATTTGTTGATCTCGAATTTCTTGTCCTTGAAGTGCTTCTTCTCGTATCGCTTCCTGGAGCTGTGAAAGCTGGTCTCGCGCTGTTACTCGCCGTCGTACTCACCAGACTATTCAGCGTTTTTGCCAATTCTTCACTCAATGCATTTTTACAGTAATAGATGTGAATATTGCCCTTGTTTTTTGCATCAGAAGTATCGAGCTTAGCAATGAGCTTTTTAATTTCAAGAATTCCTGGCTCATTAGCGAGTATGACTAAAGAATTGGTTCTTTCGTCGGGAACAATTTTTGTGATGATTCCCCCACCTTGAATTTTTTTCTGAGTAGAGTTTCTTCGACTGCTTCTTCGAGAAGAACTCCCTCCAGTTTGAGCTTCAATAATCTCATCCAAAAGCGCCGCAATTTCCTTAGCACTCGCGTATTGAATTTTAATGCTGGCAAGCTTTGTCTGAAGACCAGGAACATCAATTTTCTTTAAAATACTAATGAGTCTTCTCAAGTTTGTTCCCGTATCTGTTAAAACCAGGCTATTCGTCTCCGGGTAAGTAATAATTCGAGCCGTCCTCGGAATCAGATCCTGAATATATCGAGGCATGTCGTCAGCGTTTAAATTTTTCACCGGATAAACCAAAGTCACCACTTCATCGTTATTAGGCACATCTTCTCCATAAAAGACTCGAGTATTGGAGCGAGGAGCATCTTTAATTTCTATAATTCTTAAAAACTTGCCTGAGCTCACAATCGTTAAATTGTTCATGTATAAAGCAGACAAAAAAGCATTGTAAGCTTCTTCATTGGTCACTTCGATGGTTGATTTAATACTAATTCTTTTATTTTTCAGCTTAGAGTCCAGAATAAAGTTTTTCTTAGAAAGTTCCGCAATGGCATCGACCACGGCACTCAGTTCGGCATCAGGGAAATTAATGGTCCCATACATTTTATTTTTTAAGGAATCATCAATTTCAACATAATCCCCAATTTGAGCTTTCGTATTGGGTGCAGAAAAAAGCCCTGCACTCATCAAAAACAAAACAAAGACCGATAATACTTTTTTAAATGTTTTCATAATTTTATTTTAACTTGTAACTTTTTGTAGCTACGTCTCCCCCACGATCAATAGTCATGCTCACTTCACCCAAGGAATCTTTTTCTGAAAGAAATCTTTGTAAAGATGCCACCGTTAATTTTTCCCCATTCACTTCTAAAATTTTATCGCCGGTTTTGACACCAAGAGCTTCCAACATGCTTCCTCTTTGAATGAAATCAATCTGGAATCCACCACCCGGAAGTGGAGATGCCTGCGCTTCTTGCAATAATGCCGGATTATTCAGTCCAGTATTAAAAGTTGTTCTGTCGATCTCAAATTCATTTTCACCAAGCTGAGCAACACCCTCAACTTGTGGAGTTGCTGCCGCACGACTGACTGGAGCACTGGAAGATCTTTTTGGTCGAGGAGCCGGCCCACTCAACTTCATTTCAACAAATTTAACGTTATCGTCTGCATCGGCAAAACAAATTCGAGCGCGTCTAATTTCAAAAAGCTCCCCTTTGCCCTCAAGCTTGTCTCCAACTCTTAAAGTTTTCGTTTTACCACCTGACTCAATGGTCGCTACTGAATAATTTGGATTATTGAGCACAATTGTTCCCGACAAAAAAACTCCAGCAAGTGTGGAGCCTTTTTCGCAATTTCTTTCCTTCACAACTTTGCGCTCTTCTAAATTGGGAATTTCGCAACCAGGACAAAAAGCGTTCGTAGCCACAATGGAGTCATAAGACTGTAGGGGTTTTAAGACATGCTTCGCTGGCCCCTCCCTCTTCACTTGAGTCACTCTAGCTTTGCGTTTTTTTGACGAAGTTTCGCTAAAAAACTTCTTATCTATAAAGTCCATACAGAGCGCTGAAAAGAGAACTCCAAAAATAAAAACAAAAAACCATTTCATGCGCGCTAAGAAAAGAATAAAAGACGCCACGCTCAACGATGAAGAATGAGCTTCCGGAGCCGTTGAATCGAGCACAACTGAAGACTCTTTCTTTTTGAATAGTTTTGAAAAAAAACCCATTTCTCTTTTAGTTTAGCAAAGTTAGCCCGACTTACTAGCTTTTCAAAAAAGAAGTCACGTAAAGATTTTGTCAATGAACACAAATAAAGCCCATAGCGTCAAAAATCTTTTGTTTTTCATCAAATATTAGAAGCAATGAGCTCTTTGTCTCGAAAACCCATCAAATAAAAAAGTTCCCAAATACTTTTTTCCTGAAGCTGCCCACAGGCAACTTCTTTGAGTTTTTCTTTGGCATTGTAGGCAATTCCCAATCCAGCTGCTTTCAACATCTCAACGTCATTCGCCCCATCACCAATCGCAATACATTGTTCGAGCTGGCAAGAATAAGCTTGTGACATATCCTTGAGCACTTGAGCCTTACGATGCGAATCGACAATCGCCCCTTCTAACTCACCGGTAAAGAGACCATCGCGAACAACCAGGTTATTGGCAAAAGAAAAGTCCAAGGCATGCTCCTCCTTTAATCGAGACACAAAAAAGCTAAAGCCGCCACTGACCAGACCAATTTTATGGCCAGTTTTTTTCAAAAAGACAATCAAATCTTTAATTCCGGGCGTGAGTTGAATCTCTTGAGTCTTCTTGACGGCTTTCTCATAAGACAAGCCCTTTAAAGCCAAGACTCGAGAGCGCAAGGCAGCCTCAAAGTCGAGTTTTCCATTCATAGCATCAGCCGTAATTTTTGCTACCATTTCACCGGCGTTATTGAGTGCGGCGAGCTCGTCAATCAACTCCCCCTGCACGAAAGTAGAATCCACATCAAAGCAGGCAATTTTTTTATTCTTACGATAAACAGAATCCGGTTGAATAGACGCATTGATCTTCAAATCAGAAGAAATTTCAAAAAACTCTTTTCTAAACTCTAAGCGCGCCTGCGAAAAATTCTCTGGAGAAGCGCAAATAAATTCAATGCCTCGAAGCTTTTTCTCTGAAAGCGTCTTCATTTCTCGAATATTCAAATTATATTTTTTCAACAGAGCCGAAACCCGAGCAAGAGCAGTCGACGAAGCCAAGTTACCGACAAGTGTCATGGCAACAGAGGCTAGCGAATTCACGACAAGGCCTTTTCCACTGCCTTCTTGTGAAACATATTCAAAAAGTTCTACCTTCATCGCTTTTTTTTGAAGAGCAAAAATAACTTTCTGAGAAAGAGCCGCGTCACCCTTCAGGTCAATCAATGCCGTTAAGGTTAAATGCGAAGAAAGCACACTTTGACCGATGTCAATAATTTGGGCAGGTGAAGCTGCAACCAGAGAACAAAGAAGATGAGTAATACCCGGTTCATCTGGACCACTGACGTGAAGAATTACATAATTATTGTCGCTCATGCTTGCTTCCCATAGCTTATCATAGAGTTATGTCTTGGGGATATAGTCTAACAAAATTCAAAAGAAAGACGCTGCATAAATTTATTTATATAATTTTATGGCAAGTTTCTATAAGCTCATTTGCGGAACAGCCCTGGTCAAACAAAGACTCTCTCGAAGTGACTCGATCGACTCATCTTTATGACGAGCCCCATAAATACGGATTGGAAGTCATCGCCGTTGAACGAGGCGTTTTACTGAAGCCTTTAAGACATGGATTTGAAAAAGAATGGAATCGCGTCCTCACACCAACTGGACAAACTGGATGGATTCTCAAAAAAAGAATTCAAGCACGAGTCGGAATTCCACTGGGAAAAAATGATTTTAAAATTGGAAAGACCTCCAAAGGAAAAAGAATCATTCAAAGAAAATCTCTCGCCTGGATCAATCGAGACAGTATCCTCAGAAAAAGCGAACGCACGAGCAGCGAAAAGCTAGCACGCCTCAGAAAAGGGTTGAAGGTAGAGATTCTCGGTTTTCGATCGGGTAGAATTTATATTGAAACTCCAGGGGCGAAACGCGGATGGGTTCATGCCAAGGTGACTCAGTGGGATCGCATTGCAAAATACCGCCTCAACAAGTTTAAGCGTTCTAAAAATAGAAAAATAGCTGGAGACGACAGTGACTTCAGCGCCCTCGGAATGGAAAACCAGGAAGACAGGATGGTCACTCAAAAGGAAGTCTCCCAAGAAGTCCCTCAAATAAACTTGAAGAAGAAAGAGAACTCAGAGCAAGAGGTTGAAACTCACAGCGCAGATGAAATCTTTCAAAAATCTAGCCGTCGTCACTCTCTCGGGCTATTGGCCTCCTACGCCAATCAAATCAGCCATGACTCGACGAACGGTTTTGGATTCGGAGCCTTTTACAATTTCAAATTAGCAAAGAATTTTTCATTAGGTCTTTTGGGACATTTTGACCTCTTCAGCGAAGAAGCTTCTGGGGGTGGTCTCACCATTGCGCGAAAGGCTCAACACCTCCAGATTGGACCAAGCTTCAGCCTGCATAACAAAAGCCAAAGCTGGTCATTGTTCATGGCAGCACTTTGGGCAAAAATAAAAACAGACCTTGACGACACAGGAACAATTCCCCCAGGCTCTTTACCAGCAGCAGGAGCCTACGAAGAAAGCTCTTATTCCATACTCGTTGGATTGCAATACGATTACCGAATCAGCAAGAATCTCTCCATTCCGTTCATGCTTCATTTCAGCCACGCTTTTTACGAACAATTCGTTAACAGTGCGGGCGTTGCCATAGGCGAAAGCTTTTCACAGCAAATAAACCTTGGTGCTGGCATCAAATACCGCTTTTAAAAACAGCAACTCCTTCGTTTTTTCTTGATAGAATTTTCAAGATCCAGCATTCTCTGCAGGAAATGAGTATTGAAAAGTTTAGCCTGGTTATTTTAACAAAAAATGAAGAAGAAAACATTCAACGCTCCCTCAATAGTATTTCATCGGCTGAAGAAAAGATTGTTTTTGATTCTGGAAGCACCGACCAGACACTTCAAAAGGCTGAAGCTGCGGGAGCCAGTGTTTTTCAGAAGACTTGGCTCGGCTTTGGCAAACAAAGAAACGCAGCCGCCGAAAAAGTTAAAACAGATTGGATCCTTTTTTTAGATGCTGACGAAGAAATCTCCCCAGCATTAAATCAAGAAATTATAGAATTTTTTCAGACCAAAAAGTCTCACGATTTTGATGCCATCATCTTAAAAAGAAATGGTGTTTTTATGGGAAAAAAAATGCACTACCGACCCTTTGCAGGTGAAAAACTTGTTCGGTTATATAGAAAGTCAACACTTCATTGGGAAGAAAGCCCAGTTCACGAAACAATTCAAACAACTGGAAAGCGAGTTGGAATTTTTCGAGCAACTTTTCTTCATCACCAACACCCAACCCTGGTGCACAGACACTACAAAATTTTAAAATACTCCGAGCTTTCCACCATGAAGGAAAAGTCATTCAGCATGTTGAGCATTGCCCTCACTCCATTGGCCTATTTTTTTATTTTTTTTAAAAACTACATTTTAAGACTGGCCATACTGGACGGCATTCGAGGGGTCATCATTGCCCACGTCGCCGCCAATTACGCCTGCTACAAAAGAATTCGCTTTTACGAGAAAAAAGTCGATAAAGATTCCATCGAAAAAGGTATTGCCCAGCACCAGCTCAAAAACAACTGGTAACCCCCAATTAAAAGCTTTTAGCCACTTGACTTGAGCGAAAGACCTAGTCTAGAACCATCATGCGGGATGGAGCAGTCTGGTAGCTCGTCGGGCTCATAACCCGAAGGTCATAGGTTCAAATCCTATTCCCGCAACCAATAATTCCTGAACGATATCAATCACTTACACAGAAAACACAAGACCTCAAAAACTCAAAAAACATGAAAAGCGCAGACGAAGCGCAGACATTCTAACGAACTCCTCGAGTTCGACTACAAATTTCACTCTTTTTAATTAAGAATTTCTGAATTTTAAAACTTTATTAGTTTTAGAAAATTGATCATTTTCATATGGAGTCAAGGCGTACTGAGTAGCAGCTTTCTTTAGATTTTCGCCCAACAAATGAACATAGTTCATCGTTGTTTGAAGGTCTTTATGACCTAGAATTTCTTTCACTGTAACGACATCGACCCCACTACCAACCATCAAGGTTCCAGCAGTGTGCCTCATGTCGTGAAAGCGAATTGGCCTTAATCCACTGTCACGAATATCAACGTCAAAAACTCTCTTTTTGAAGTTATCGTGACAAATGGGACGACCATTGTTGTTTTTGAAAAGTAAATCTTCATTTTTCAATTTCATTTTTGATATCCATGAATAAAATTCATCTTGCAGAAATGGGTTTAACGGAACTCGTCGAGGCTTTTTCCCCTTGGTCGGCCTTAACTGCTTTTGAACTCGATCCAACTGACGACCAACATAAAGCAGCTCTCCATTTTGAATCAGATCTTTTTTATGAAGACCCCAAATTTCACCAGCCCGAAGGCCAGTATTTAAAGCTATCATATAAACCAGGTAAACCCACGATCTTTCAGAGCCTGTGGGATACTTCTCACGCATTGATCTTAAAAAATCTAGAGCCTCTTCCTTTTCCCAAAACTGAATTTCATCTCGCACTTCTTTCAATTTTCTGAATCCATCAGCAGGAAAATACGGTATTCGCTTAAACCGAACACTTGTTCTTAGTATTGAAGTTAAAACCTCTAATTTTCTATTCACAGAAGCAGGCTTTAGACCTTTTCTAAGAAATTCATTCTGCAGCTGAAAAAGCTTTCCTGAGTGAAGTGATCTTAACTTAAGGGTTCCAATCAAGTCATCAAGTTGCTTCACAATACCGGAGGCAGTTTTAAAATGACTCGGAGAAAAAACTTTTTTGTTAGTCTCTAACCAAAAACACGACTCTTTTTTAAAAGTAGTCTCTTCAAAATCTTTACTTTCAACAACATTATTTTTATTTAACCGAGATTTTGTCTCGGCAATAAAGTTTTGTGCATCAACTTTCTTTTTAAAGTCACGACAAATTTGCTTTGACCCTCTTCCGTTCATATACAAACGAACGCGGTAACGGGTCGAACCGTTTTTAAGAACTTTTTTCTGAATTGACATTAATAGAACTCCTTTAGCTTAGAAGTGGATTTTGTTTTTTCATCCATTCTAAAAGAATGTCAGTTCGCAGAAATAAAGATCGACTTATTTTAACAAACATTTCCGGAGGAACATCTTTTTCCTTTACGCGGTAATGCCAGTCATAAACAGTGCTTACAGCAATTCCTGTAAGCCTAGAAAACTCTTTTGGCTTAATTAACTTTGGCAATTTTTCAAAGAACTTTAGGAACTCTTCTGTCCCTTTACTGTCTTTTATCATAGCAAAAACTCCTTTCTAAATCGAGCTCTGAACATTAAAGCTCGTCTCTTTTGACTCGGGGCTAGCCACTTCCTTCGACACTTTGAGCACCTTTTTTGGTGACTTTTTAGGGTTCGTTTTTGTGCGTGAAAAGCTCCTGACTACATCATCAAAACTTAAAGTTTCGCCCCTTTGTTTTGCTAATGAAAGCTGTTTAACCACTGACTTTGCGTAGAGTATTTCATCAAAGTATTTTTTCTCTAACTCCAGCAAATCAGACCGCTTCAAGTCCTTACCTTTTTCAGCAATCAACCAATTCACCAACTCCGATCGCTTCACACTAATGCCTTCTTTATAAGCAGCAATCTGCTTAAGCCACGCATCGACTAGAGTGCTGTTTTCTTTTGAAATGGCGACACGAAGGACTCCAGCACTTTTCTTTTTCTTAATATCTTTATTATTTTCCATTTTTTCTCCTTAATGAAAAAAGGAGCCAAGACTAGCTTGACTCCTTCACACATGATTAACCTATTTATTTTCTTGTTCTAAAAGACTACTCACCTTTTCACAGTCACCTTGAAGGCTATTTCCATTCATTTGAATACAAAATGAATTAGAAAGGCCTGGCTTTCCAACTGGACCAGAGACACCTCTAGGACCTGTTGGACCACGCGGCCCTTCTTTTGCTTTTCTTTGGCAATAACCCCTTCTAGACCCCGGTGATCCGCCTCGGCCACCAAGGCCACCTAAACCGCCCAAACCACCTACTCCAGCTTTTGAAGTTTGGATTTCGTAATCAAAAAGTAACTCAGAATTATCTGCAACAGAGAACATCACCAAAGGAGTCATCGCACCGTTAAACCCACGCGTCCCCGGAAATCCTTTTGAACCAACTGGCCCTCGTCCACCATTTTCTGCATTTCTCAAACACTCGATTAAAGAAATTGCTGCGTCTCGCCCCTTCTTACCCCTATTTGGATTAGTAGCTGGTCGACGAGCTTGATCAATCCCCTGACCACCCTGCTGTGCCAAAACTCTAAGAAAAACACGTCCACTCAATTTTCCAACCTTCATGTTAAAAGGTGGCAATACTTTACCATGCTGTCCTTTCGGCGCTGCCTTTGCCGCATATTCATGAACGATATTCAACTCATCTGCAACTATCTCAGAAACCTGAGCAGACACCTTCTTTCCATAAGTATGCAGTGTCATTTTTCCTTTAGTGAAAATTCTACCAAGAGCTTTCTCAGAAGAAAAAATCATCGCCGAAACCAGTTCAGGCTTCATGGTAGGAAGAATTTGAAGATCTCTTGGTATAGACAACTGACTTGCATGAACAAGTTCTGAAGTATCCTCCAAAAGAGCTAGAACTTCATATTTGTAAGCTGCCTCCATTTGAACAGAGTCATCAATGTAGCTACTAAGGTCCGCTTCTACGACATCAATTTGCTTCAACTCTTTCTCCGGTAAAGTAACCCTTTTAATCAAATACGAATGAGCTCCCTGAACTCTTTCCCAATTCAACTGAACTTCATAACCACCTGGTGCGTCTAACTCTAAAAGTATTGCCTTAGAAACGACATCTCTTTCTTCTTGAACCGGAGCAGTTTGCGTAGGCTTTGGCTCCTGAACTTTCACATCTTTTTTCGAAGTAACATTTTTTCCGCAACTTGCAATTAAGCATGCTAAAGCTGCTGTGTTTAATAATTTTCCTAATTTTTTCATATAATATCTCCTTTAAATTTTTACTTTCCCCAAACAGAGTTCTTTTTTATGTGGTATTCATAATGACCCTGAATGTATTTGCTATCTTCAATACGATCTGGAACCCAAACTTTTCTGACAACCGGCCTTGTGAGCCGAGGTTCCGATTCGATTAGTTTTTCTAGGTTTACCTTCTTCTTTTTAGTGTGTGAGCATTGAATTAAAAAAATACTCACAATAAAAAATAGAATAGCTTTTTTGTGTTTCAATTTGTTTTTCTCCTTTTCTATATCTTTCTTTTTTTCTAAGGAGTTAATCTAAGATGAATAATAGTGGTTGTTGATGTGAGGTGTTTGAGGGTGTTAGATCTTGAATTTAGGTGGGTTTGTTTGTGATGTTGATAATATGGGCTTCATCCAGAAAATTCCTCCTTTCTTGGTATTTGCTAGCTTGCTGAAATCTTTGGAAAAAAACTAAGATCTAAAAATGAGGGCCTCATGAATAATAATGACTTATTCATCGACTGTTCATGGGTCTTAGGACTCTCCCAAAAATGAAGGCTATGGTCTTTTAGAAACTCAATAGATCCATAGGAATAAATCAGTTTGAGTTGATTTTTATAAAAAGCCGAAAGATCAAAGAACAGATGAACAGCACTTTGCTCAAAAGAACCATTCTCAAAATGCTCTGAATACTTTTTTGCTTGCTTAACGCCATTAAGAAGCCACAAAACGCCAGTAATGCTTTCATTGCGTCCATAGAAGTATCTAACGGCATCCAGATCTTTTTCTTTTCTGTAACTACGATCAACTTCAACAGAAAACAGTCTATTCGAATTGCCAATTTCGTTGATGAAAAAACCATCTGGTCGATAGGAACCTAAAGTTGGAATATATTCAGGCAATACCTCTGGTGACTTATAACGAAGTTCATGCTCAAAAGTGATGTTTGAAAACTCAACTTTCCAGTTCTCAACAAATTGTTCTTTAAACCTTTTGACTAGAAAGTCATGTTCAGGAGCTTCAGAATGAATTCCAAAAGTTTCTACTTGCAAAGACTCCCTAATTACTTCAAAACCATTTTTTGTAACTTGCCAAACAAAGCCGTTTAAAGACGAAATGAATCTTTTTTCTATCACTTCTGCACTGAGCAGCTTGTTAAGCCTATTTGAACACACCGATCTTGATGTATGCGCAAAGAACTTCAAATAGATGCCGGTGAAGTCAGAAAGTTTCCAATACCAAAGATATTTTAGAATTTTCACATCCCTAGCTTGAAGCTTGAGCTTTTGTTTTTTTAGTTTAGAGCTTTTCAAGATTAACCTCTGTTTTGACTTCAATTTTTTGCTCTTCAGCCACTTTGAAATTCAGCCTGTTTTTCTTCTTTTTCTTTTTCCTATACGGCTCAAGCATTTTTTCCGCACTCTCTTTTGCCAAGTATGGCGTCTGAACCTCCTCTAGCTTACTGAGCTTGTAGTAGGCCCTACCCTGAACATCTGGAAGCTTTGTCGCTTTGTTACTATCTAGAACCACCATTGAACTTGGATTATTTGGCAGTGGGAAACATATAATGTGTTGGATATTTGCTTTCATTAAAGGATCAATCGAGAATCTGTCTGGTCTTTGAGTGGCTATGACTAGATGAATCCCAAGAGCCCGACCCTTTGCTGCTATTCTTGTGGCAAGGCTTCTAGCCTTGTTGGCATCATTGGTACTAAGACTAGAAGAATTCTTCGTAAAAATCTCTGCTGCCTCATCAATCACCAGAATTTTTCTTTGCAAAGGAAAGCTAAACTTCTTTTTTGAGTTTACAGACTCAATCTCATCTTTTGAGTTGAGCTCATCAATATCTTTCACTCGATTGGCATGAAGAAGGTTTTCTCTGTCTTGAAGTTCACCCATGTGAGATTCAAGTGAACCAATTGCTTGACTAATATCTTTAATAACCTCGACTCGAGGCAATTCATCAAAAAGCTGCATTTCAAGCCCACCCTTAAGGTCGATCAGGGAAAACTCTGTCTTTTTGTTTCTCAAATACAAAGAACATATGAGCTGCCTTAGAAATGTACTTTTACCCCCACCTGTGGCACCTGCTACCAATATGTGTGGCTGAGTAATAAGATCACCTCGCCTCATTCCAGACCTGCTTTGTCCGACATAAAACTCAAATGGCTTAAGCTCAGAAAAGCTTGGCAAATTGACTTTTTCACAAAGCTTCTCAGTGGTGTAGATAATCTCAATCTCCCCTTCTGAATTAAGGTCGTTGATTTTCTCAATCTGGACTTGCATCCGTGAAGCCATGGCATCTTGCTTAGCTTGGAAATCTTTAGCCACGACACTGTTTTTCCTAAGCTTCAACATCCGCCTAAATTCATCGACATAAGTATCGCCTATAATCTCTGGTAGTTTTTTTGATACGGGACTCACAAGCCCACACTCCAAAAGAACATCACTCAGTCGTTTAGCAAATTTCTTTTTCTTAACGGTTCCATTGAGTGCAATCGCAAAAATAGGCAAAAAATGAACAAATACTGCTAAAACTGTGTAGTGAGCAAGAAAACCACCTCCATAAAGTTTAAAGGAAAAAAGTTTGGATAAAAATATCTCCAAGTTAAGAGCAACCAGAAGCGACAAGACCACCTGAGCAGCAAGATACACTTTTAACGGAAATCTATTCTCCTCAAACGATTCCTTAATTTCGATATAAGGCATGGTGAACCAAAAGCGAAGCTCATAGAAAAAATTCACTGGACTTGGGTTTTGAGCGCTTGCCATGATCAATTTCCGCTCCCAACAATTAAAATTCGAATCTTGGTGTTTTCAGGAACCACGACAACCTCAACTCCACGTTGCAGGTCTTTTAAAACTTCTTCACTCAAATCAAGCGCAGCCTCGCCTCCAGCATAAAGAGCAGCATCCTCAACAGTTGGTTGCACAGTGATCTCTGGATTATAGAGTCCATGAGAGTCTTTTTTTGCCATGGCTTTAGACATAGTTCCCAGAAAATTGAGCCCAGTCATGGAAAGGAATTTTAGAGCTTTCTTTCCTAGCTTCTTCCCTCGTATACCAGCAAGCTTGTCACGAGAATCAATGGCAATGGCACGAAGCTTAAGACTTTCACCATTTGGACCAAGAGCAGAGTCAAAACTGGCTTTCAACCGTCCACCCTGACTAGAAGCCATTCCCGTTAAAATGCTCCCTGCTTTTAAGTAAACCGTAGATTTAAAGCGTAGTGATTTAGTTAGCTTAGCCCGGATAAAGCCATTAGAGGCCTTTTCAGTAACAATCGCCTCTGTCCAAATGCCGCTAGGAACCTTTTCTCTATCAACGCGCGATATCGTCTGTGGGCCTGAGAAATTAGAAAATTCCTCACTTGGCTCATCAAAAATAAGACTACTTTTCTTTCTCCTTAAAGTACGCTTCTTATTGCTTCTGCGCTTTTTGGAGGTTTTTCTCTTTTCCGGTGTCAATGAAAGCTGAGCACTGCCAACATAGCTCAAGCTCTCAAGAGCGGCCTCTTTTGCCGTTATTTCTTTAGTATTTATTTCTTCAACTTTTCTTGGGGCTTGCACCGTTTTTTCGGTTTCAGCTAAAAAAGCCACCGAGGCTAATGCGCCCTTAAAAACTAATAACTGTGTGAAACACAAACATAGAACTATCCACAGCGTAGAGAACTTAGTTTTCTGAGTTGTTTTCTCTGCCTTCTTGTCTCCACGATTAATGTAGGCCAGTTTTTTGTAGCTTGTGGCAAAATTCAATAGCCTTGAAACAAAGCGGGCTTCTTTTTGTTGATAATTATCCATTCTTGGCCCTTCCTAGCGTTTTCGTTTACGAAGCATTTTGGGACGAATGAGACTTTCTCTTTGATCGAAAACCTGAACAAGGGAATAGGCTTTTCTGCTAGAGCGCAAATCAAAGACGCGTCTTCGACCATCTAGGTAGACAAACATGTGAGTCTTCGCCTTTGGCTTCATCGGACTCAAAATGACATCATCACCAACAAACTCGACTCCGAAGGCATTCTTATTCCCAAAACTAATTTTCTCAGGCTTCACCGGAAAACTCACCGCAGTTCCGTTATAGGAAATATAAATAACCGCTGTCGTATTATCGCGAAGATAGAGCTTTTTTGATTTAATCAAGGTTCCTGTCTGTGAGGCAAAGCTCAAACAAGAAACAATTATAAATATGACAATCAATGTGTTTTTCATAAAAAATTCTCCTTTTCTATTTTTTAAGATTTTTAAACTCATGAACAACAAGTCCAAATGGATTTTGAATCGTTTTTTCTGTTCTTTGAAGTCGTGTGGAAATTTTAACGGGAACTACAGACGCAAGGCCATTAATCCTAATGATCCGATCCGCTTCAATAAAAAGTGTGCCCTTCTTTAGTACGTGATCACGTAAAATATAATACTGATTCACCTTATTTTTCGTGAGCTCTGATTCTTCTTTGGCCTTGTTCTTAAAACTATTTAGACTGGAAAAAAGACTTGGATTCATTTTCTTTTCAAAAGAAAAGCGCTGATCAAAACTTGTTTTCACGAACTGACTAAAAAGTGCGTTCTTTAATTTTTCACTTTTTTCAACTGTAGCAGACTCAAGGAGCTCTCCTTTTGCACTATCAAAGACTATGAACTCTGCCTTTTTGCCAATTTGACTTAAAGTCACCATTGAAAAAAAAAGAATCACTAGAGTCTGAAAGACGACAATGAATTTTAAATTGACATTTTTTTGAAGCACACGGAAATACATATTCCCTGAGTTTGAACGATTATTTTTTCCTAACATTTTTACCTATCTCCTTATTTTGTATTTTTTTTGAAGTATTTTTCGTGGATTGATGACTCTTCATTGAACTTGTTGATTTCTTACTTGAAAGCATCTTCTTAAACTTTGCGTGCTGGTTTCTTGAGAAGTTGTTGGCTTTACGGCTCAAGCCAGACTCACGGGCAACCTTTTGAATGACTTCTTTTGACGCCTGTCCAGCATTGCGAGCAACTCCGGCACTTTTGCTGACAAGAGGTTTAAATGAAAGCGCAGCACTTGGCAGCGCTAAGGCCTGAGCAGACTTTGCAACAGAACTTATCCCCCCACTCATCAACAAATGAACAACCAAAGGCGTTGCCACCATGCTCGCGGAAAGAATCAAGGCAAAAAACAGCAAGGTGAGAAAACTAGAATCGGCTGAATTAATCTCAGTAAGTGCGGTACTCCACAAAAGGACCGCCAGAATCGACCAAACAATTTTCCAAAGACTCGCTTCAATCATGGACCGGTATAGGCCCCAGGTAATTTGACTTGTGCTTTCAAGAGTAAACAGGGCAATGAACAGCGGCGCTAGTACATAACAAAGTGTCCACGTAAAAATTAGCAATGCCTCACTCAAGTAAACACTAAAGTAGACCAAGCCAAAGCAAACATAGCTGACCAACATGATTGAATACTCTTTAATAGAGATCCACTTCATGCTCGTTTGCGAAAGTTTCTCACTGTATTTTGCTGTTACGAGCTTAATATCATTAAAAGAGCCTATGGAATTGGCAATGCTTTCCGTGACAGCACTTAAAAGATTGGCCACTTCATTGAAGCTACTGAGTAAAAATACAGCAATGATGGCTCGAAAAAGAAGCTTTGCAATTGAGAACTCACCAGCCATTGGGCCATTCCCTAGAGGAATCTTAAAAAGCTCAATCAAAACCCCCAAAACAATCAATAAGCCCACCATCCAATAAAAGACTTCAGTGAACTGAGCATTAAGTATTTTTGCCTCCCGACTTAGAGCACTGAGGTGATTCATAATTTGCATACAAAACCCCTTCCCTTAGAAGCTAGGAAGCTTAAAGCCCCCAACCCCTTCATCACTCATTTGCCGGCCAAGCTCTTTAGAACCCTCAACCCAGTTTTCAGTCATTTTTTTATGAGCTCGATTACGAATCATCGATTCTTGAGCCTGAAGCTTAAGACCAAGTGCCTGAGCCTTGAGAGACTCATTCATCACATGAAGCATCACCCCCATGCTTTGAGCCGTTAACTTTGCCGCCCCCTTTGGAGAGCTCAAATTGGCGCGCAGCTTTATTTCCTCGCCAATACGCTCAATTCTTTTTGAGTATTTAAAAATACTGTTATTCAGGTTCACCGCCTCACTGACAACAGCATCAGAGTTGGTCTCTATTTCAAACTCAGGACTTGCAATGGGTTTTCCGTAAAGCTCTTCTAACTTTTTTAGAGCTCCTTCTATACTCGACCAATCCTTATAGAGTTTAGAGAGATCTTTTGGATTGAGGGACTCAATTTTTTTAATGGCATCGTTAATCCCGTCATTGATCTCTTTAATCGTCTCGTAGGTTTCTTGTCCGGTGTCGAGAATCTTTTTCATCTCAATAAGCTGTTGAATCGTTTGAAAGAGTATTTGACCAAGCATAGCAACATCCCCTCCAAAAAGATCAGCTCTAGATGTTGGTGCATGAAAAACAGAAAAGACAAAAATAATTTTGATAAATATACTTTTAATTTTTTTCATATGACTTAAGCTCCTCTCACGCCTTTTGGAAATTTTTTAGAGAGCGATAGAAGAATTTCAAGATACTTGTTTTGGCAAATCGATTCTGAACCCTCCTCAGTTTGAAAATTTCGTTTTTCATTTTCAAACTCTTCAAGATCCATGGGGTCAGTCGTTGCGATCCAATATTCAAGAGGTGTAAAGACAACCGACAGTACAGAACGAGATTCACCACACATCAGGAATGCTTCGCTGTATTCACCGCGCTTTTGCTTCAACGATTGAATCAAGCTAACTTCTCTATCGTTAAGCTCTAGAGCTGAAGCAATTTTTTTAAAATCACTACCACTTTGCTTTAAAATCCACTTCACACTTGAATTTGGCAGGACTGCTGAAGCAATTTGACTGGAAGCAAAGTCATCCATGCTTTGGCTAATCGCTATTGCAGAACCATTCATCTTCCTTAGAGTCCTAAAGCTCTCTTCAACAAAGTCTGCGCCCATTTTGTCATTAAGCAGTTTCCAGGCTTCATCAAAAATAACGAACTTTTTTTGTGCTGGGTTTTTCATCATCTGCTCCCACACAAGGTCGGTGATGATGTAAAGAAATACTTTTTGAAGATCAGGCGAGTCCTCTAAGCCTTTTAAATCAAAACAAAGAAGCCGATTGTTCTTTAAATCAACCTGCGTTTCATCAGAATCAACTAAAGCACCGTAAGCACTTCCCTTCTTCCACATGGAAAGAATCACCGACAAACGCCTCATTAGTGGATCAGCATGCGATGAAAGTTTTTCTTGCAATGAAGAAATGCTAGGCCTTTTCTTTTTTTCGTCTTCAAAGACTTCAATGATTGCTGCTTCTAAAAGCGCTCGTTCAACTCGAGGAAGCGCCTTTTCTCCCTCCTTCGTCATTAGCTCTACTAAATTGCCTAAAAATTTAACTCTTTTAAAGTCAATCTCCCCACCTTCAAGGAAAATACTTTTAGAAAATGGATTCACACCATATTGAGACTTTAAATGAATAGGAAGATATTCACCCCCCATGCACTCACAAAGCTTTTTGTAACTGCCTCCAATATCAATAATAAATACTTGAGGCTCATGAACATCAAATTGAGTGAGCATCAGATTACAAAGAAAGCTTTTCCCAGCCCCACTTCCCCCGCTGACAAGTTGATTGGCATTACTGAGACTCGAATGAAAGGGACTAAAGCCAATAAGCTCAAGCTTTCTATTTTGCAAAAGCACGGTTGGCTCATCCAAATGCCCTTTCCAACAAGAAACCACCGGTAATAGATCCGCCAGGTTGCTGCTTTTGATGCGCTTAACTCTTGTTTTTGAAAAAACCTGGCTAGGAGCCAGCTCACAAAAAAGTGGAAAGGCAGCATGGGTTTCACAAAAAAGCTCTGAAGAGCTTAATTCACGAAAGAGGTGCTCAACCTCTCTGACACTTAAATCTAAAAGTGCTTCATCGGTGGAGCGAAGAAGCACGTGCACACTTGCTCTAAACACCTTTTCACCACCGGCAATTAAGCTCTCAAGCATATCGCCTATATCTTGAAGCTTTGCTTCACCTTCTAGGTGAGAAACACCTTTTTGCCCCACCACCACGCTAAAGGCCATTCTTCGCTGGCTTTTTAAGAGTGAAATTTCCTTTTCCTGCCGAGGCAGGTTAAGCCCCAAACGAAGTTCAGAATCCACAGGCAAGCGGTCCAGAAGCCTCATCATGGCCGGCCATGTTTGCTCTGGGTAATTCTTAAGACTCAAGACTCTATAGTGACTGTTACCTATACTAAGTCCTTTTTTTGACACCGACAGATCACTAAAAAACAAGTCTGAACTTAAATGAGCTGGATTGTAGTTTCTCTTTTCAATGTCCTCTAACTTGTAGTCAGGGTTAAAAAAAGAAAAAAGCTCACTAAAGTACTCGTCTTGTGTTTTCACCCGGATTTCAAGTCCAAGATTTTCTAAATTTCCTTTTAACTCTGAGCACTGACTGAGAAGGTCAATAAGCTGAAGGCGTACGAGCTCTTCTGAAAATTCTTTTATTTCTCGTGTCTTAGAAAAAGGGTTTAAAGCCTTTGATTGCTCTTTTTTAGAAGGATCTTGAAACTTTAAACGACACTCAAGGCTAAATTCACGAGACTCAAAATATTTCTCTGAAATTGCATCAGAGCGAAGCTTAGATAGTTTTTTTGAAAACTCAGGGAGTTCACTTTGACTATCTAAGAAATGCCTTTTAAGAAGCTGCTGGCCTTCGCCTTGAAGTGTTTTCATGGAGAAGCTCAAGTAAAGCCTGTTAGAAAGTGAATTAAGCAAATTCTTTATCTCAGTACTCAAAGCATTGAGTTCGTCATTATTCTTACTCTCAACATCAACAGGCTTAACTGAAAAAGACAACCCGACTGATCCATCTTTGTATTGAACAATGGCAGAATCCTCAACAAGTCCTGCTGATTCAAAATCAATCTCTTCAAATTCGCTTAAGCCGAGATCAAGAAAGCCCCATAGGTCTAAGTGATCTGAAAGGCTTTCAGGTGCCTTCTTTACTGATGTCATTTTCATGCAAACGCCCCCTTGTTTAGCTTAGTTTTCAACTGTCTTTTGAAATGCAGAAGATTTTCTCCTCGTCCCTCTTCAAAAGCTGAGACATTTGAAGATTGAAACAGGCTCTTCAGTAAATGAATTAAAAAGTGTTCCGGTCTTCCAAGCTTTGAGAACCTCAAAAGAAGCGCAAAGGCTATAGTTGGCCCCCACACTAGAAGTAGTGAATTGTCTGCATTTCCAAACAAAAAGTTTGAAAAAGCAAGCAAGAAAGCCACAACTATGAGATCGAAGATTTCAAAACCTAGAATCTCAAGTTTCTTATCAAGACACTTTGGAACTGCTTTAATGTGAAGATCTGACATATCCATCACCTCCACTAAACAGAAAGAGCTCTTAAAAAAGTGACAATGTGCTTTGCACCAAAACCAATGATGCTCCCAACAACAGCCAAGAAGACATGTCTTCTGGCATTGTCGTTTCCGGCATAAAAACTAATCGCTGCAAAGACAAGCCCCACAAAGGCTGCAAAAGGCAAAAAGGTATTTGTAAGCTTTGATTCAATCATCTGCATCGTACTTTCAACGCCGGCAAAAGTAGCAATCGGTAGCAGCAAGCATAAAAGCACAAAGATGGATTTTTTATTTAGGTTCATATTTTTCATTTTCATGTCCTCTACTTAGAATTTAGGGAAAAAGTAATTGGCCTCACTCATGTGAGTTCGGTACTCCAAGAGTTTCTCACTTGGGCTTTTAAGAGTCTCAAGCCTTGGGAAGTATTTGACCTCACAAGAATTCTTCTTCTTTCTAGCTTTCAGTATTTTTAAAATTAACTTTACAATGGTACTCATTTTCGATTCCTTTCAGTTTTAAGCAGCGACTTCTTCAATCTGCTTTGGTTTATTTGTTTTGGGTTTAATTTCTGATACTTTCTTCAAAAGTCTCTCAAGGTCATTGATCTGCTTTAGGTAAGAATCTCCTTTAGTCAAAACAACTTGAAATTCATCGCTGGTAAAAAAGCAGTTAATGCAATGACTATAAGACTTAAGCTTTTCATAGCTCCTGTGAGCACATCGCGGGCAACTGGAATAACAATTGACCTCCTTGAATAAATGTTCACTCATTTTTTTTATCCTCCTTAATTTTTTTTCAGACCTTCATGGTCCATGAGTTCTTTACTGCATGAAGCTTGCCAACTTTTCCTAAAAACCGTGGCTCTACGCAAAGCTACGAATTCAAAAGAAAAGTTACTAAATCACAAAATTGCAAAAAAAAATATAAGTGCGTACTTTAGTACGCACTTTTTCAAAGAAATCAGCATTTTTAAAAAGCAAAGTGATGAAACTAAGTGAAATGAAAAAGAAAGTTATGGGTGCGTACTAAAGTACGCAAAAAACACTAAAACAATCCAAAGGCACGCACTTTCAACAGAACACAAACGACTTTCTACGAATCCACACGAAAAAAAACTCTTGTATTTTATTTTTTTATCTTTATGATAGCCAAACGAATTTCTTAAAAACGAAGTAACCGCACGTCACCTAACACAGACTTAAGAAACTGTTCTTTGAAAACTAAATATCATAAATTATTTAAGTAAGTTTTTTATCTAGAGCCTCACGCATGTTAAAGAGTGCGATTTACATGGGAGTAAATCAAAAAACATTGTGCGTGGCTCTGGATATTTTTTTCCTATCAGAAATCGCAAGAGACTATAGACCCGAATATGAAGCACCCCAATTAATTGTATCCAAATAATCATCAATGTTGATCACCCCAATAATGTCTTCATGGAGCTTAGTTACAGTAATGAAGTGTTGTTGAGTAAGATTAATACTTCCTAAAGAGCTCTTTTCCTTAGACCCTAAAGAAAAATGTGCCTTCAGCCTTTTGCACTTTAAGCAAAATGAGATGGGATTCATAATATTAAAATTCTCAGCTAGAAAGTAATCTTCAGATTTAGACTCTCCACCGAGATGATGAGCAGCAAATTTATTTCGATAATTCAAAAAATTAGATGCATACACTCCCAACTTAGATTTTATAATTTTTTTAATTTCAATGTCATTGACAGCAATATTACGACCATCTTTCCTCGATTCAAGCCTCATGCTGAGTTTGATAATTAATGAAAGATATTTATTCATATTATTTATGTATGAATCAAACGCTTTCCACACTTCTATTTTTTTAATATATGAAAGCTTTTCCCCCTTAGACTCAAAAGACCTCAAAAACCTGTAGTCTTTATGGAGGCGATACAAATAAGAGACGATTGTCTGATACCAAGCATAGGACTCACCTTTACGGAGATCAAAACATATGGAGTTATCACTTAAAAACGAGTATGACTTTTTTTCACACATAATGCCTTTTAAATATTAGCACTCGCCGACTAAGCTTCTAACAATAATCCGTACTATTATTTACTAATTTTAAGCGACGAATTCAATTTTGTCGTAGAAACAAAACCTCTTTGAGTCGCCTCAGCAGCTTTTTCCATCATCCAGATAGTAGCATGCGGCAATGCCTTCACTCCCCCTACTCCAACTAGCGTGATGAAAAGAAGTTTTGTGAAAAATTGAATCATGCTTTTTAAATACTACTTTTAAGTAGTATAATCAAATTATGGGTAAACAAGTTATTTCTCATGAAGTAGTTCTTTTTGAGATTGGAAAAAGACTTCGTAGACTCAGAAAAGAGAAGCTCAAAATGAGCCTTGTAGAGTTTGAAAACGCCTATGGTGTGAATTGGCGTATGCTTCAGCAAATTGAGTCTGGTAAGCGAAATGTGACCGTTAAAACGCTTCTTAGGCTTACTGAAATTTATAAAACTGACCTACATAAGCTCTTTAAGTGAAGTAATTTCAAGCCTTTGACAGATTCCCCTCAATTCTGGCTAATTTAGAATGTGACTACGTTTGACTTTTTGCGTCAAACCGATACAATAGGCAAGCTAAGAAGTTATCAAAGACAAGTTAAAGCGTCTTTGAACTGAGGTAAATTGATTCTGATTTAGAGCCTGTGAGCTCAGCCCCACCGCCCCCTTCTCACTTCATAGCAATTGAAAATTTTAGAGCTCAAAAGATCTGCTTCAGAAATGGATAGTTTATGCGCTTTAAAGGGAAAAGGATTATGGATGAACTAAAAAATACTCAAGCTCAAATATATTCAATTGAGCCCTATATCTCTGAGAAAAAGAAAAGCAAGGTCGCCCCTAACAAGGAAAACAAAACTAGCTATCAACCTTGTGTTCTTGTCGTTGAAGACTGCTCACTTTACCAAGACGCTCTGAAGATGCATCTTGAGGGCGAAGGAATGACCGTCATACAAGCTCATACCGGCGATGAAGGCCTTCTTCGATTAAAAGAATACAAATATGCTGTTTGTGCTGTGATTCTTGATTATCAAATACCTGGGATTAACGGTCAAAGACTCATAAAGGCCATGTTAGAAATTCAGCCTGAACAAGGAATCATCCTTCATTCAGGTCGTGACGATAAAGACACGATTAAAGAAACTTTGATTGCTGGTGCAAGTGACTACATAGAAAAAAGTGATGGTGTTGAAAAACTTACCGCTGCCATTCGACGTCTTGAAAAGAGTTTTATTGAAAATAGAAAAGTTGCAGCCATTAACGAGAATAAATCATCAAAAGAAGCTCTTAAGCTTAAAGAGCTTGGAATAAGTGGAAACAGTGAGTGGACAAAAGGTCTAATTAGCAAACTCAAGAAACTTTCAAAAAGCAATGCTGATATTTTGCTCGTTGGCGAAACAGGCACTGGCAAAGAAGTCATCGCTAAAGCTATTTCTAAACTATCTAAAAAAAGCCTTTTTCCAGTGAATCTGTCTGCAATTTCAGAAAGCTCATCAGCGTCTGCGAGAGTTTCGCTATTTGGTTCTGTCAAAGGTGCCTTCACCGGAGCTGAAAACTCTAAAGGTGTTTTTGAAAAAGCTTCGATGTCTGGAAGCGGGACTGTCTTTCTTGATGAGCTGTGCGCTTATTCAGAAGAAATACAAAGATCACTTTTAAGAATTATTGAAGAACGAAAAGTTAACAAGATTGGTTCATCGACTGAAACAGAACTCAACTTTAGAGTAATTGGAACAGCTAAGCCAAACATTAAGGAAAGAATAGAAACAAAAGACTTTCTTCCTGACCTCTACTACCGAATTAACACTTTGACCTTAAGCATCCCCCCCCTCAGGGAACGACCAAAAGACATTCAAGACCTGGCCATTTCATTTCTCAAAAAAGCAAACAAGAAAAACTCTAAAGATATGAAGTTCTCTGAATCGCTTTTAAAACATTTTGAGACTCTCAAATGGCCTGGAAACATTAGACAACTTAAGAACGTCATAGAGCGGATCAACGTACTTTCAGAGGAAGAACTTGTCACGATCTACAATCTGCCTCCAAGTGTTGAAAAAGAATTGTATTCACTATCCGCTACAGTTACTCCATCAAAAGAAGTGCTCCAGACAAAGAAGATCATCCTCCATAAGGACTTAAAAAAACGCAACAAGCAATCAATTAGAGAAAACATCTACAACGCGCTTGTTTCATCTGAATCCACAAGAGCCGCAGCCAAAAAGCTAGGAACAACTGAGGGGTACCTGAGGAAGGTCAAAAAGGAGCTTGCTCTCTAATGAGTATTTTTAATATAGGTATCATGTGATGAGTAAAAACAACCTGATTACGCCTTCTTCCCCCAACTTCAAAGAATTATTTGCTTCAGCTAAGATAAAGTTCTCTGGGCTCATTAATTTTCATGAAAAACAAACTGGCCCCACCCTATGTGGCCCCTCTTGTTTAATACCAATACTAAAAGAGCACAAAAAGCTCGAGTTCACCCAGTCTGAACTAATTGAAAGCAGTGATTGGCAGAAAACAGTGAGAAGCTCTAAAGAAATTCTTGGAGAGACTGAGAAATACGCTGGCATGGCTAGTGAAGACTATATTAAAGCTGCCAAACTATTTTTTCCAAAAGCTGAGCTGCTCTTTTCCAATGAAACATCGAGCGATCTTTTTTTTAAAAGAATATGCGAGGAAGCAAACATAGCCATAACCGTAAATTTCCCAGGTAGTGCTTTAAACATGCCCACCAAGGGACACTTCGCCAACATTGGTGCCATCAACCAAAAGAGTAAAAAGGTTCTTCTTCTTGATCCCTCTCCAGAAATGCAAGAAAAATATTGGATAGATTTTGAATCACTCTTTCAAGCCACCCAAATTGTACGACCAGGAAGAAACAAGTCTCGAGGATTTATAATTTTCAAATGAAACTCTCTTTAAACCTCTTAGCTCTAGCTATTTTTCCTATGTGTTCCGTTTCTCAAGCAAGAGACTTTGATGCTGTTAAAAAAAGTGGCAAAATAAAAATTTGCTACATACTTTGGAGAGGTGCAGACACCAACAAAGACCAACCGAGCCCCTATCTAGAAATGGCTAAAGAGTTTTCAAAACACCACAAATTAAAAATTACGCTCAAAGAAATATCATGGGACGATCAATTTAAAGACCAAAACGGCCAAATAGACAAAAAAGGCAGTTACTCGCCCGCTATTTTTGAAAAAGACAAGTGTGATTTACTACCAAACAACCTTGCCCCTCTTGAGTGGAGAAAGAAGCTCATGAACATAACCCCAATATTAGCAAGCAGGCGAAGTATTGTGGTTAAAAAAGACAGGCTAGATGAATTTTCAACTATTAACGACTTAAAAGGAAAAAAGACGGCCGTCGTCCCCAATACTTCTTATTATAAATGGATCAAAGAGACCAATGCCTCGATCAGCAACAAAAAAGAAAAAATTAAAGTTGAACAGGTTAAAAAAGGTGGAACACTAACAAAATTGCTTAACGAAGAAGTAGATTTTGTTGTCTTTGGCATGGGTCTAGCTCTTTTTTCCAAAGTCACTGTTTCTAAAGATATAGAAATAGCCTTTCCCGTTGGCAAAGCGCTTTATTCATCTTGGGGCACTAAGAAAAATACTCCCCAATTTAAAAAGGCAATCCACGAATTTTTTAATTCTGAGAGAAAAAAGACTGACAGTAAACTAAACCCAATATTCAAAAAATACTTCGGCATTGACCTTAATGAATATCTTAGCCTTCAAACGATAGTGGCCTCAGAATGAAAAACAAGTCGCTAAAAACCATTCTTGGCAAAAAAATAACAAAAATTTCTATTTTCTTTTTTATTCAAATTCTTATTGTATTTGCATTTACCTCTTACAAAGTTAAAGAAGGTAAAATTGATGAAATTGAACAGTCTATCTCCAGCCTTATTGATGCCCACACCCCAATGATACTCAATGAGCTCATTGAAGAAGACTCATCTGGGCTTGAAGTCAGACTATCACTTATCAATATGAGGCATAAGAAAAATGGAGTACATTTTTCTTTTGTAGAGAAGAAAAAAAGCAATAGCTGTGAATCGGGCTATATTTGCAGTATGAAGAACCTTCAATACTTTGAAAATTCCTTTGGGTATCTACAAGCTACAAAGAAAAGTCCATCACTACTGAGCATTTTTCTTTCTTCGGGAATATTTCCTGTTCTTTTTCTGGTCGCCCTATTTTTCTTTTTTATAAACAAGCAGCTTTTTAAGGTCATCAAAACAAGTGTCGTAAAGCCGATAGAAGACCTTAACTCTAGAGTCAAAACTAATGAAGTCGTCGAAACGAACTCTCAAAGCCTTGATACACCAATTGAAATCTTGAACCTAAACCGTTCGATAAAAAGCTATAAGCTCGAAATTCAAGATAACCTAAAAAAAGAACTGATGCTGAATGAGTTCAAGGTGAAATCTAAAATATCAAGTCAGATATCTCACGACCTCGCATCTCCACTGGCTGCCCTTTCAGTAGTTTCTAGAAATCTAGATCAGCTTCCAGATTCAAAGAGAAAACTACTTAATGTCGCTATAACACGAACACGAGAAGTTGCCAGTAAGTTAAAAAATCTCAATCGAGAGAGAATGGTTCTTGAGAAAAATGAAAAATCAAATGAACACCTTGTTCAGCTTATTGATGACGTCATTCTTGAAAAAAAAGCAAAGCATCAAGAATTAAAGAATCTACAAATTAAGCTTAACACACATGGAACACTTAATTATTTTTCTGAGCTTGCTGCCATTGAATTTAAAAGAGTCATTTCAAATCTTATTGAAAACTCAATAGAAGCTTCTACCAGAAATTCAAAAGTTCAAGTAGAGTTGAAAAAAACAGATGATGAGAAAATTCTTATTACAATAAAAGACAATGGACGGGGAATCCCTGAAGAAAGACTCAATAAAGTTACTCAAAGAGGGCAAAGCTTTGACAAAAGCCAAGGAACTGGACTTGGTCTTTACCATGCTAAATCATTTATTAAATCTATTGATGGAGAATTCTCAATTGAATCAGAAATAGAAAAAGGAACCGCAATCACCTTGACCTTAGAGTCAAAAACAGCTCCAGACTGGTTCACTGAAATACCTAGCTTTGAAAACATTAAGCAAGTTTACATTCTTGATGATGACCCAATTGTTCATCAATTATGGAAAGCTAAGATACCACAATCGGTTTCAGTAAAAAGCTTCGAAAAATCTCACCTATTTGAAGACGAGATAGAAAAAAAAGATCTTTGCCAAACCCTATGCCTCGTAGACTACAACCTAACGACGTCCGACAAAAACGGTATCGAGGTTATTTCAAGCAATCGAATACAAAAAAGCTCTGTTCTTGTTACTGGTAATTCTCACTCAAGATCGGTACAAAAATCAGCTAAAATCTGCAATATCAAAATATTAGATAAATCATGTCTTGAAAAATAATTATTTCTACAAGAAACCTAAAACGCATTTGTCTTAGGTTTCATGAACTTAAAAAACAAACGATACAAGCTTGGCAGCACCACAAGTGTAAGTATAGTTGCTGATATCATTCCTCCTACAACAACTGTAGCAAGAGGCTTTTGAACCTCAGCCCCCAGACCTGTTGCAAACATCATAGGCAAGAACCCAAAAACATCAGTCAAAGCAGTCATTAAAACTGGACGTAACCTAGACATTGCCCCCTCTTTAACAATATCATCAGGACTTCGATCTTTTCTATAAAGCCTGTTAAAGTAGGTGACCAACACGACACCATTTAGAATGCTAATACCAGCAAGCGCAATAAAGCCAACTCCAGCGGAAATACTAAATGGCATATCCATTATCTTAAGCGCAAAAACGCCACCAACTAATGACATGGGTACGCATAAAAATATTAAAGCAACTTGTGAAAAACGTCTAAAGGCAGCAAAAAGCATAACTAAAATGACTAGTAACGCGAGAGGAACCAGTAAAAAGAGTCGTTCTTTAGCACTAATTAAATTCTTGAAGCTACCACCCCATTCGACATAATAGCCCTCTGGTAATGTCACTTCTTGTTCGACCAATGAACTAGCCTTGTTAACAAAGCTTTCAATGTCTCTAGTTTGAGGGTTAATTAATACAGCAACTCTTCTCTGAGAGTTCTCTCTAGAAATTGAGGTATATGTTTCGATAAAGTCTAAGTCTGCAACCTGATAAATAGGGACAGTAAAATCAGATGAAACGCCAACAGGCAAACTTTTCAGAATTTCTATATCTTTTCTATCATCGTCAGAAAGCCTTGTTATAATAGGAAATTTTCTAACTCCAGAATAAATGCTTCCTACATTTTCTCCGCCAAGTGCTATAGATATGGTTTCGAGAACTGGTCCTGAATTCAACCCTAGCTTATACAGCTCACTTTTTTTAGGAGTATATTGTAAAAGTGGACTCTTCCCTTTTGTTTCAGTTTCAACATTCCCCGCACCTTCTACTGTAGAAATTGTTGCTGCAACTTTTTGAGATATATCCAGTAATTTATCCAAATCGTCTCCAAAAACCTTTGCCGAAACTTCAGACCTTGTTCCCTCAAGAAGCTCGTTAAACCTTAACTCGACAGGCTGTGAAACCATGATCACCTGACCAGGCACATGAAGATCAAGCTTTTCTTGTATCGCTTTTGAGAGACTCTTTTTATCTGAAATATTCTCATCCAGAGGCCAATTACTACGATCCTCCAACATAATATACGAATCTGAAATATTGACTCCCATAGGATCTGTTGCAACTTCAGCGGCACCTGTCCTAGCAAAGACAGACTTCACTTGTGGAAAATCTTTAATGATTCTCTCCGAAATTTTTTGTAGTTCAACCGAATTTTTTGTACTGATATTTGCTGGTCTTATAAATTGAAAAGCGAGATCTCCCTCATCTAATTTTGGAATAAACTCAGAGCCAAGATTTGAAAAGCCAACAAATCCTGAAAGAATAATCGCTGAAGCAATAATAAGCACTACGGCTTTAAACCTTAGAGAAAGATTTAGAAGAGGTTTATAGATAGTCTCTGCAATTCTCAAAAGGACAGGCTTGCGCTTTCTACCTTCACCAGATAAAAATGTTGCAGCCAATGCAGGCACCAAAGTAAAAGAAAGCACCAAAGCTGACATCAAAGCCATTATAAAAGTTGTTGCCATTGGACCAAACATCTTGCCCTCGATACCTGTTAAAGCAAAAAGAGGAACAAAAACTATAATAACAATTAGTTCACCAAAACCAGCAGCTGACCTTATTTCAGCTGTAGCTTTGATAACATTTGCCTTTATTTCTTTTCTGCTTAAAGATCGTCCCAACCTTTGAGACTCTGAATTCATTCTTCTTACACAGTTCTCTACAACAATAACCGCGCCATCAACGATAATACCAAAATCCAAGGCCCCAAGGCTCATTAAATTTCCAGACACCCCCTTCCACTTCATAAGAATGAAAGTCACAAGCAAAGCAACCGGAATAACGACTGATGTGATAATGGCAGCTCTAAAGTTGCCAACTAATAGCATCAAAAATAGCATTACCAAGAGGGCACCAAGAATCAGGTTATGCTTAACCGTTTCGAGCGTAGCGTTTACCATGTTCGACCTGTCGTAAAGCGTACTAACCTTGACCCAATCAGGTAGGTTAGTTTTTACATCTTCTAATTTTTCTCTGACTGAAACAGCTACCGCTCTGGAGTTACCCCCCAAAAGCATAAAAGCAGTCCCTACAATAGACTCCTCACCATTAACTGTCGCTGCTCCTGTTCTAATTTCTTTATCTAATCGTACTCGAGCAATGTCTTTAATTCTAATGACCCTACCCGAAGGAAGCCTTTTGATGGTTACCTGTGAGATATCATCAATAGTTTCTAAAGCTCCAGTTCCTCGAATTAATAGCTGCTCACCTGTCTGCTCTACATAACCTCCTCCTACATTTCTATTTGAATCAGCAATGACTTGCTTAATATCATCAAAATGCAAACCAAATCTGCTCATTTTCTTAACATCAGGCTGTATAAAAAACTGTTTCTCAAACCCACCAATAGTATTTACTTCAGTGACACCACTGACCCCCAATAACCTAGGCTTAATATACCAATCCTGTATTGCTCTGAGCTCCATTAGCTGCAGCAGCCTTTTTTCACTATCTTTTTCTACACTTTTAGCCTCTACAGAATAATGAAATATTTCACCTAATCCGGAGCTAATAGGACCCATTTCAGGATTAGTCCCTGCGGGCAGATCTAGGTTTTGAAGCCTTTCATTAACTAACTGCCTAGCAATATAAATATCTGTTTTGTCCTTAAATATTACTGTAACTTGAGATATTCCATACCTAGAAATTGATCTTATACTTTCAACATCAGGCATCCCATTCATTGAAAACTCAATAGGCGAGGTTATCATTCTCTCGATTTCTTCAGGAATAAGTCCATCAACTGATGTATTAATTTGCACTTGTGAATTAGTTATATCTGGGACAGCATCTATCGAAAGTCCTTTATAAGATTGAAAACCAAAAAAAACTAACAACATAGCACCTAAGAAGACAAAAGCACTATTATTTACTGAAAATGATATTAACTTATTCATCTATTATTTAATCCGTTAGTGAGAGTGGCCGTACTCTGAAGTATCAGTAGAATAAATATCCGCGACCCTAAGAAGAGCGACACCATTATTAACAATTTGATCACCAAACTCAACACTATCAATTTTTACTCTGTAATCGTCAGAAAGTTCTTTTAAAATTTTTGCTTCCACAAATTTAAAATAGCCTTCACGAAATCTATAAATTCCTTTTTTTTCTTTAGAAATAACTAATGCCGACTTCTTAGCCAGAAAAGTCTTATCATTTATATTTTGCAAAGAAAGCTTTATAGTAGTTGCAGCCTCTTTTGACAATTTAAAGCCTTTTTTATCGTCAACATGAGTTATTGCTTTGTTTTCTCCAATTGCTTTTGCAGCGCCATGGTCATGCCCTTCGTGTGAGTCGACTTCATCATGCTTTGAATGATCGTGGCCTTCGTGCGAATCACCTTCATCATGCTTTGAATGATCAAGACCTTCGTGCGAATCACCTTCATCATGCTTTGAATGATCGTGACCTTCATGAGAGTCACCTTCATCATGCTTTGAATGATCATGACCTTCGTGCGAATCACCTTCATCATGCTTTGAATGATCATGACCTTCGTGCGAATCACCATCATCGTGTTTTGAATGATCATGATCTTCATGAGAGTCGCTCTTATCATGGTCACGGTGCTTTTTTTGAGTCTCTACAGTTTCAACATTTTTTTTAGAATGTTTTGTGCCCATATCGCAACCACTCAAAAACAAAGTAACTATGCATGTTGTTAATAAAATATTCATTTTTTTTCTCCTAAAATCTAAAACTATTTATTGAGCCATATTGAATATGTAAATTCAATAAAGCATCAAGTGCTTGGTTTTCGAAACTAAATTTACTCAGATAATATTCAACTAGCTGCTCATGAGCTTCAATGACAAGACCCGTTGAAACAACACCTCTTGCAAATAACCGTTCAATTCTTTTGTGCTTTTTTTCCACAGTTTCTATTGAAACTATTTTCTCTAAAGACTCTTTTGCACTCTGGTAAGATGATTCCCACAATTTTAAATCAACTTCACTTTCTCGTTTTATATTAGAAAGTTGTTGTTTTGAAAAAGCTAAATTATTATCAAACTTTTTTGAAATTTCACGATTCTTTCTTGATCCAAAAATACCCAGTTCAAGCTCTACGCCTAGATATACCTCATCTACACCAGCAATTGTTTCGTATTCTAGTACAGGACCGACTTTCAGATCTCCCATAACCTCCGCCTGCCTTAGAGACCGCTCCGCCATTACAGAGTCATACTTGTTTTGAGCTAATCTCACCTTCAAACTTTTTTGATTTAATACTTTGAAATCACTTAGAGAAGGTAGCCTCAACGACGAAGGAATTACTTTTTTAAAATCTATACAACCCTCACCTGAGTATATTTCTAGATGTGCCTTAATATATTTTTCTTGAGCTGTTAAAGAGGCCAGCTTTAACTGATAATCTCCTAGAATTAAGGCAAGAGTTTCTCTTTCAACTTTGAGCTCAGGAGTCAACGAGTTGTACCTAGGGTATTTTCTCAAGATTTTTTTGAAAGTTAAAACCGACTCTTCATATATAGGCATCAATATGTATATTTGTTTTAAAGAAAACAAGTTTTTAATTGAAGTTGCCAATACCTCAACCTCAGTAATATTATAATTGGTTTTAAGGAGCTCATTTTTAGATTTATAAAAATTTACTCTAGATTTTCTTTTGCTTCCGAGCTCAAATTCATGAAGATATTTTGCACCGATTTTAAATCCTAAATCCGCTTCCTCGTTCTTAACACCACCCTCGAAGCCAACCGTTGGATTAGGTGCTATTTTTGCTATTTCAATTTCTCTCTTAGAAGCCTCCTGGGAAATTTTCATTTCAGAAAGCTTAGGATGATTAGTTTTGATTAAATTCAGAAGTTTTTCACCAGTTAAATCATTACAACTATCAGCAGAATACACTTGAACTTGGAACAGCAATGATAACAAAACAAAATATTTCATAAAAACTTTGTTAACTCTTTAAAATCTTGCAATTTAACTGATATATTTCCAGTTTTCCCATGAGCAAGGCAACCCTCAACATGCTGGTAAACATATTCTTTTTTAGCATTACCCACAGCACTATATACTGCTTCCATTTGTTGAGCGACCTTCATACAATCTTCTGAAGATTCGATCATAGCGATCACTTTTTTTAGGTGGCCATTCGCTCTTTTCAACCTCTTTATAATTAGCTCACTATTACAATGCCTCATGAAAATGATCCTATCCCCCCCGATAGGATCTTGGAAGGTAAAAAAAACAAAAAGCTAACTCGCCGCAAAAACTGCGTGCTGTCACAGTTCTATTTTCGAAGCTAAAGCTCTTAAAACAAATAAAAAGATTTCTCTTAGACGAGCTCTCCTTTTAACTTGAGATTTGAAACATAATTTCTACTAAAAACTTAAACATTAAACACATTTTTTGGTAAGTCTTTTATTTTACTGCCTCGACAAGTTCACCCGCAGAAAACCCACGAAGTACTCTTACAATCAAAATCAGTTAAGGGAAGCAACATGGAGCAACCTTTCTTCTTAGAAACACCAACAAACATACACTATATGCACTGTCTGCAAAGTGAAAAAAATATGAAAAGCGTAGGCCCCCCAACGGACTCATCAAGTTCGACTAGAGATTTCATGTATTTTTGTTAAAACATTTTAAATAATGATCATCTTCACATGGAGTTAGTGTATGCATTCAAAGGAACCCTCTCATTTAATTCTTGTCTTGAAAATATTTACTAACTCGGAAACTTTCTCCTCACCATCTGTCCCAGATTGAATAGCATTTTTCACACAGCACTTTATGTGCTTCTCAAGAATTGCTGTTTCAAGACTACGAATACTTGAAACAATGGCTTTTGTTTGAATTAAAATATCAGGACAATATCTCCCCGACTCAATCATCCTTTTTATACCTTCTAATTGACCAATGAGCCTATTAAGCCGATGGATCTCTTTAGTATGACTTGGATTTTTCATCTTTTCCTCCACTTCAATCGATGGCATACATCACCTTTGGAATCACATAGCTAAAAATAAGCCCAATGAAGTAAAAAATTACCGACACCCTAAAGGCCCACTTACTAAACATCTTCCCTCTTCCACAATCTTCAGTTTTGTCTATAGGACAAGCCTGCACTTCACTCTGCCTCATCATAAAATAAGAAAACAACAAAAGAGTCCCTGTCACAAGAAAGAGAAGTCCCTTATTCGCTGTAAAAAAGTGAACCTGGGGAATAGTTGAACTTATTGATGCAAAAGTCGCCCCCATCCCAACGCTGACAAGAAGAACAGGCAAGGCACAACAAAACAATGTTCCGAAGGAACCAAAGAGGGAGAGGACTCCTAAGACTTTCTTCATACTTTAATCTCCGGAAAAATTTTCTCAAGCATCTTCACAATCTTTTCCCAATCAATATCTTCCTTAAGCTTAATTTCGACATAATCAAACTCATCTTTACCAGCTTTGATTTTCTCAACTTTAACGAAATTAAATATTTTTTCAGAAGAAAGCCTCTTTTTTATTTCATCAACTTTAATTTTTCCCATCGGAAGAGTCACTGCAGCTGTAGACCCAAGTTGAGCCACTCGCGCATGGTAGCCGGTGTTAGGAGTTTTGAGAATAGCTGATTTTGTATCTAAAGCTCCTTCTTTTAGCTCATTTAAAAAGACATACTTTTTTTCCAGGTCGACGATGATTTTCTGATCCGCTTTCCCTTTGACATCTTTCTTAAAAGTCTTCCTCATTCCTTGGACGCACATTTGGCAAACCATACCAGGAACAGAAAGCCTGAGTGTTTCGGCCATCGCAGGGATTGAAGAACATAGAATTGTCGTTAATAAAATTATTTTTTTCATTTTTTTTCACCTCTTTCGTTTTACATATGGGTCATTAAAGTTAAAAAGAAATCCCCTTTAAGGCTTGCACCAACCTCCCACAAGACGTTCTTGTAGAAGAAGCGAAGCATCGGAGTGACTTCAATATTTTTACTGTTTTCCTCAAAATAACTGACTTGCAATATGAGCCAAGACTGCAGAGCATCCATTCCGGCATCATATGGAGCAAAACCAATTCGTGCGTTAAATTTTGGAAGATATTGATCATTAAAATAATAAAGCATCGCACCACCCGCGGTGTAATACTTCCTCGATTCCCAATCTCCCATGAGCATGCCATGAGCAACAAAGCCATTTTCATCAACTTCTTTTTGTTCGTAAAAACCTGCGTGAGCTTGGACGTATATATTGCCTTGAGAATCAGCCCCTAACCAACGTTTCACTAGATAGTTGACTCCCAAAGTATAATCTCGGTATTTATCTAAATTTCGATAGTATGTAGAATTAAGTTCAACACTGAAGCTAGGGTCAAAAGTATAGCTCCCTCTTATAACATTAGACTCACTTGACAGCTGCGTCCAAAGAACCACCCCGTCTTTGTATATTACTGGATGAGCAAAAAGGTTTACCGTTCCCAAAATAGCCCAAACCAAAAAAATCATTTTCATTTTCATCTTCATACTTATACTATACCCCCTATCGGCATACAAGTAAATACATTTAATGAAATCATTTTATTGAATTAAATCAGTACTTTAATAGTTTTTAAAGTGGACTTTACATATACCCATACATGGTATACACTTTCACAAGATGAACTCTGTTGTAAAAACACTATCGGAATATAAAATTATTTTTTCAATTGCATTTTTATCAATACTCACAGCCTTTCTCCTAAAGCCAGGCATCATGCCGGCCATGGGTTTTTTTCTAGGAGCACTCGCAATACTTAAAATTTTAAATCTAAACGGATTCACAAAAGGATTTCAAAAGTACGACATCATTGCAAAACGCTTCCCAATCTACGCAGCTGCTTATCCACTCATTGAACTCACAATTGCGATCTGCCTTATCGGATCGACTTATTTAAACATCATCTCTATTCCAACAATAATCATTGGAGCTATCGGCAGTTACTCTGTTTATAAAACAGTTTACATTCAAAAAAAGAAATTCAATTGTGCCTGCGTTGGGAGCATTTTCAATGTTCCACTAGGCCCCGTAAGCCTCATTGAAAACCTAGCAATGACACTCATGGGAGTCGCCTGCTTTTTCGCCTAAACCAACACAAGGAAACTATAAAAATGAAAAAATTAATAACACTTCCCCTTACACTGCTGATTCTTGCAAGCTGCACCCACCAAAAGAACGATCAATTCTTTAGTAGTTATTTCACAGCTCAAGAAAAACTTGCTCACGACCAAGCACTCAAAAAAAGTGACATCGAAACGCTATATGAGCAAGCAAGTAAACTAGACGAAAGCAATCTCACCGAAGCCATCAAAAGACTAAACAACTTAGAAAACATTAAAGAGCAAAGAGAAGCCTTCAAAGAAATATCTACTCAAAGCATTTCACTTGCAAAAAAGAAAAATTTCAAAAAAGGATATTTAGCTGAATGCCCCATGGCCAAAGCAAGATGGATTCAAAAAGGTGAAGCCGTGCAGAACCCTTACTACGGGAGTAAAATGTTTAGCTGCGGAAGCTCAAAAAGACTCTAACGTGAACAACCCTGTAGCGACTCAATGCACACCATAGAACCTTAGTTTCCTTTTCGCAGGAGCCGTTCAAAAAAGCCTCGTACACCTTTGCCGGCCCCAGGCATAGAAGGTGTCAAATCCCTAGAGCCTAATTGAATTGAAAGACCAACTCCAACAGAGTGATCATCGCTTCCTTCGTAATCGTCATAATTGTAAAACAATCCCGCACTGATTCGCTCGTTCACTTCATACATCAGCGCAGCCTCTGCCTCTAGCTCCGTTCCTTCGTCAGTATTGAACCTTACTGCAGCCTCAGGAACAAATGAAAATCGGCTAGTGATTTCAAACTCCTTGGAAAGCGAAACTACCGTGCTGTTTCTCAAACCACCTTAGCTCTCAGCTGACGAAAATTCATTTCTCGGTTCTTAGAAAACATAGTATTTCAAGCTGATGCCACGCTATAGAAGCTATGACCACAGGGTCAAACAAGCTATTCACGACTCTTGCAATCCTAAGCTATTCCCTGAACTCAACATCCCAGTTTCAACTGCAAAATCTTGGATCAGAAAACCAAGATGCTCTGTAGTCACTTCTCCTGACTGCAATACATACAGCTTGCAAACAAATTTCTAAAGCTGAAGCTCTTGGCGCGATTGGCTTGAGCCTTGCTCGATTTAGGTATTGGTGCCAGCTTGATAAAAAATGCGAGCTAAAAACGGACCTTAAACCTTGTCCCAAAACAATTCCCAGTAGGCTCACAAATTCTGAAGTTGAAAAAATAAAGAGCTATATTCTTGACGAACAATTCTTTCATTTCAGCATTACTTCTTTAAGCCTCTACACTAAAAAAATTGGTGACGTTTTCGTCAGCCCTTCAAGCTGGTTCAGAGTTGTCAGAGAATTCAAGCTAAGAAAAACTCAAAAAAGAATCTATCCAAAGAAAAATCTTATTGGCATTCGAGCTACCCACCCCAACCAATACTGGCATCTGGACATGAGTATTATTCGACTTCTAGATGGAACAAAGATCTATATTCAGTCCATCATCGACAACTATTCAAGACTCATTCTATCTCACCACACAAGCTTGAACTACGGAGGATTGAAAACAAAAAATTTAATTGAAAGTGCAGTTCTTTTTTCTCAAGAAAATTCAGCTCAAAACAATTCAACACAACTACTCGTCGATAGTGGCGTTGAGAATCTCAACTCAAATGTTGACCAAGTCTTGTCCAAACATCAAATAGAAAGAAAAATTGCTCAAATTGACATTAGGCAATCAAATTCAATGATTAAAGCATTTTTTAGGAGCCTCAAAAACAATTATCTCTACTATCAAAAACTGGAGAGTTTTGAATCTGTAAAAAAGCATGTGGACAAATACATCAAAGATCACAATGAACTCATTCCCCACACTGCCTTCAAAGGAGAAACTCCTCTTGAAAAGTACTCAATGAATAATGCTGAGCAAATTGAAGAGATGAGCAAAAACAATTCTCTAGCTCTACTCAACAGAATACAAACAAATCTTGCTTCAAGCTGCCGGCACTGTGCCCCGTAAAGTGAAATGAAGCATATTTTCTTCAAGATCCTTTGAGAATTACTGGTATTTTCAGCACTTACAAAATTTTACAAGACGAATAATCACCTTATGAATAGTATGAAGTTCAGAAAAGCAGCAGTGCGGGATTGCCTACCTCGTATCGGTTTCGACAAAATATGGTCACACCTTCACACAGACAACACTTTTTGAAGACTACAGATTTATAAAAAGCTTTAGAAGCTTTGATGAAATTACTGGTACTAGAGAATCGTTGTACCAAGGGATTTCCATTAAAGACTTTTCTTTTTCCCTTAGGCTCTTGGGAATAGAGAACACTCTAAGATATGCAAGCAGCTTTTTTAATTTTAATATCAACTGCTTTTCCCAGTGCAGACAAAATTCGAATCAACCTATCAACAGTTACCTTCTGTAAACTACCATTGACTATTCCCGTAACCGCAGATCTTGGTACAGAAGATAAATCAGCTACTTTTTGATGTGTAAGCTTTCTTTTCTCAATAATTTTTACAATTTCAACTGTGAGCTGGGCCTTCACTTCACCAAGAACACCTCTTTCAGCAGGGCGCCCGAACTCTTTTGCAAGATCACTCATTTTTTTATACGTTTTTCTTTTCATAGGAAAAGAGGAATGTCTCATATTTAAGACAAGAATACAAGTTATTCCACAGTGCTGTAGACTCTTCCTTTATTTTTTCCAGAAAACTGAAGCCCCCCCTCTTTAGATAGCTTAGCCAAGTCTCGCTCAATAGTTCTCCTGGAAACTTGCTCGAGTAAAGGCTCTAAATCCGAAACAACAAAAAATTTCTTTTTCTTTGCGAATTTTATTATTATTTTTTGCCTTTCATCTGCTGTTAAAGCCTTCTTTTTAATACTTTTGGCTTCATCAAGAATATCTTTGCAGGATTCATAAAAACATTTTGCTAAAAACTCTAAAAAAGGAGTCATCCTAGACAACGACTTACTTAAACGAATACTTTTGTAATATTCATCACGGTATTTCATAATTGAACTTTCCGAAGGGATGAGCTGAGCCACTGATTTTTTATTTTTCATCAAAATATAGTGTTGCATTAAACGGGATGTCCGACCGTTTCCATCAGCAAACGGATGAATAAAAACTGAAAGCAAGTGGAATGAAAAAGCTAGAACAAATGGGTTTTGATGTTGATTAGCTTCATACCACAGCCACAACTCGTCAACCAAAGCCTTTAAAAGATGAGGCTCTGGACACTTATCAATAATTTCATTTGTTTCAGAATTTACAATAGATACATCAATAGTGCGAAGACTCCCTGAATACTTCTGATTAATTGTCCCATCAGTCACCAATCTTTGAATGTCTAAATAATCAGTAAAAGTTATGGGTCTTTTATCAACAGCAAGAAGCTCTACATAATCAACTGCTTTCTTGTAGTTTCGAATTTCGAGAATATCTTCTTCTCGACCAGCTACTCTTTTCCCATCTAAAATTGCGGTGACCTCACTCTCTGTTAATTGGTTCCCCTCAATTTGGTTTGAATAAGTAATTGCCCTTACCCTTGCTCTTCTTAAAAGCTTCAATTCTAGAGGCTTTTTTAGGCCTTCTAAAAGCAATGACTCAATTTTAGAGATCTCCATGAGCGACTCTAAGAGATTGTTACTAAGCTCAATTTTCAAAGGATAGCCTTGGGCCACTAGTGCCGGATACTTCTTCTCCATACCTATTCATTATACGACATTTATGCGACAAACCTAAGCTTTATATGCGACATTTATCCGACAAATTATGCGTGTCGTATAAACTGAAAAATGCCAAAGAAAATTACAGCTACTTAGAGCGAAAAGCGCAGACGGAGCGCAGACACTGTCACGAAATAGCCGATTTCATACGAACTAGACGAGGTTAAAAATACGGGTTAAAATACTAATATCATTCAGAAACTCAACAGTGCTGTTTCTCAGACCATCTTAGCTCTCAGCTGACGAAAATTCATTTCTCGGTTCTTAGAAAATATAGTATTTCAAGCTGATGCCACGCTATAGAAGCTATGACCACAGGGTCAAACAAGCTATTCACGACTCTTGCAATCCTAAGCTATTCCCTGAACTCAACATCCCAGTTTCAACTGCAAAATCTTGGATCAGAAAACCAAGATGCTCTGTAGTCACTTCTGAATCTCTTAAAAAAACTGATTCAGAGCTCACAATTGAAAATCAAAACCTACAGAAGAAAATACTAGAAATTGAAGCAAAACAAAAACTTGTCGTCTTCACCTTCAAACTCTTTGGTCTACAAATTCAGTATCGGCGACTTCCTGAAAAAGAAAACAAGTCACTTCTTCTGACTGCAATACATGCAGCTTGCAAACAAATTTCTAAAGCTGAAGCTCTTGGCGCGATTGGCTTGAGCCTTGCTCGATTTAGGTATTGGTGCCAGCTTGATAAAAAATGCGAGCTAA
>Ga0209187_1000127_pt1 | contig 169736 bp, 113 predicted proteins | sample BantaG_FD_187430 | JGI IMG/M metagenome (GOLD analysis project Ga0209187, IMG submission 187430) | Marine algal microbial communities from Bantry Bay, Ireland - BantryBay_4 metaG (SPAdes) (version 2) | ecosystem: Host-associated > Algae > Red algae > Unclassified | place: Bantry Bay, Ireland...
ATGTGGCTGCACTTAAGCCTGTAGGAGCATAATCTGCTACATCGATATCATATGCATCAAGACTTCCTTGATTGTCTATTGTTATTGTAAACTGGACTGTACTACCCGCTGTGTATGGTGCAGGTGTTGCCGTCATGTTTATCTGCTTCGTTAATGCTAAATCGAAAATCTGACCGATTGTTACTTCTGCTGGATCTTGATCATCTCCACCATTTGTATCTGCTGTGTCGTCATCATTAGCGACGTCTGCTGGTGTTGCGTTATCACCTGGCGTACTGTCATTATCTGTTGCATCTGCTCCTCCGTCAGTATCGCTACCGCCTGTGATCTCTGCATCATTGATAATACTTGTACCCATAAATGTCGCAGCTATCGTCGCTTCGATTTCGAATGTCACTGATGTGCCTGCAGCTACGAAGTCTAATGTAAAGTTATTAGGTGTATTTTCTGTGACACCTGTCTGACCTGCTACTAATGTGGCTGCACTTAAGCCTGTAGGAGCATAATCTGCTACATCGATATCATATGCATCAAGACTTCCTTGATTGTCTATTGTTATTGTAAACTGGACTGTACTACCCGCTGTGTATGGTGCAGGTGTCGCCGTCATGTTTATCTGCTTCGTTAATGCTAAATCGAAAATCTGACCGATTGTTACTTCTGCGGGATCTTGATCATCTCCACCATTAGTATCTGCTGTATCATCATCATTAGCGACATCTGCTGGTGTTGCGTTATCTCCTGGCGTACTGTCATTATCTGTTGCATCTGCTCCTCCGTCTGTATCGCTACCGCCTGTGATCTCTGCATCATTGATAATACTCGTACCCATGAATGTTGCAGCTATCGTCGCTTCGATTTCGAATGTTACTGATGTGCCTGCTGCTACGAAGTCTAATGTAAAGTTATTAGGTGCATTTTCTGTGACACCTGTCTGACCTGCTACTAATGTGGCTGCACTTAAGCCTGTAGGAGCATAATCTGCTACATCGATATCATATGCATCAAGACTTCCTTGATTGTCTATTGTTATTGTAAACTGGACTGTACTACCCGCTGTGTATGGTGCAGGTGTCGCCGTCATGTTTATCTGCTTCGTTAATGCTAAATCGAAAATCTGACCGATTGTTACTTCTGCGGGATCTTGATCATCTCCACCATTAGTATCTGCTGTATCATCATCATTAGCGACATCTGCTGGTGTTGCGTTATCTCCTGGCGTACTGTCATTATCTGTTGCATCTGCTCCTCCGTCTGTATCGCTACCGCCTGTGATCTCTGCATCATTGATAATACTCGTACCCATGAATGTTGCAGCTATCGTCGCTTCGATTTCGAATGTCACTGATGTACCTGCACCTACGAAGTCTAATGTAAAGTTATTAGGTGCATTTTCTGTGACACCTGTCTGACCTGATACTAATGTGGCTGCACTTAAGCCTGTAGGAGCATAATCCGCTACATCGATATCATATGCATCGAGACTTCCTTGATTGTCTATTGTTATTGTAAACTGGACTGTACTACCCGCTGTGTATGGTGCAGGTGTCGCCGTCATGTTTATCTGCTTTGTTAATGCTAAATCGAAAATCTGACCGACTGTTACTTCTGCTGGATCTTGATCATCTCCACCATTGGTATCTGCTGTGTCATCATCATTAGCGACATCTGCTGGTGTTGCGTTATCTCCTGGCGTACTGTCATTATCTGTTGCATCTGCTCCTCCGTCTGTATCGCTACCGCCTGTGATCTCTGCATCATTGATAATACTTGTACCCATGAAGGTTGCATCTATCGTCGCTTCGATTTCGAATGTCACTGATGTGCCTGCAGCTACGAAGTCTAATGTAAAGTTATTAGGTGTATTTTCTGTGACACCTGTCTGACCTGCTACTAATGTGGCTGCACTTAAGCCTGTAGGAGCATAATCTGCTACATCGATATCATATGCATCAAGACTTCCTTGATTGTCTATCGTTATTGTAAACTGAACTGTACTACCCGCTGTGTATGGTACAGGTGTCGCCGTCATGTTTATCTGCTTTGTTAATGCTAAATCGAAAATCTGACCGATTGTTACTTCTGCTGGATCTTGATCATCTCCACCATTGGTATCTGCTGTATCATCATCATTAGCGACGTCTGCTGGTGTTGCGTTATCTCCTGGCGTACTATCATCATCTGTTGCATCTGCTCCTCCGTCTGTATCGCTACCGCCTGTGATCTCTGCATCATTGATAATGCTTGTACCCATAAATGTCGCAGCTATCGTCGCTTCGATTTCGAATGTCACTGATGTGCCTGCACCTACGAAGTCTAATGTAAAGTTATTTGGTGCATTTTCTGTGACACCTGTCTGACCTGCTACTAATGTGGCTGCACTTAAACCTGTAGGAGCATAATCTGCTACATCGATATCATATGCATCAAGACTTCCTTGATTGTCTATTGTTATTGTAAACTGAACTGTACTACCCGCTGTGTATGGTGCAGGTGTTGCCGTCATGTTTATCTGCTTTGTTAATGCTAAATCGAAAATCTGACCGACTGTTACTTCTGCTGGATCTTGATCATCTCCACCATTGGTATCTGCTGTGTCATCATCATTAGCGACGTCTGCTGGTGTTGCGTTATCTCCTGGCGTACTGTCATTATCTGTTGCATCTGCTCCTCCGTCAGTATCGCTACCGCCTGTGATCTCTGCATCATTGATAATACTTGTACCCATAAATGTTGCAGCTATCGTCGCTTCGATTTCGAATGTCGCTGATGTACCTGCTGCCACGAAGTCTAATGTAAAGTTATTAGGTGCAATTTCTGTGACACCTGTCTGACCTGCTACTAATGTGGCTGCACTTAAGCCTGTAGGAGCATAATCTGCTACATCGATATCATATGCATCAAGACTTCCTTGATTGTCTATTGTTATTGTAAACTGGACTGTGCTACCTGCTGTGTATGGTGCAGGTGTTGCCGTCATATTTATCTGCTTCGTTAATGCTAAATCGAAAAAACAATTTTCATCAACTAATACAAAAGATGTATCAGTCTCACATGCATTACTGTCTATTATGGTTACAGAATAAGTAGCTGCCATTAATCCCATGATGTCTTCAGTAACTGCACCGTTAGACCAGTTATATGTGTAAGGTCCGTTTCCTGTAGGCGTCAAGTCTATTGCACCATCTGAGTTTTGACAAGAAGGATTAGTTACAACTGCTGTTACTTCTGGAAGTGGAAGTATATCTACTAATATTTGATCTGTAGCAGAGCATCCATTTGCATCCACAAAAATATATGTGTAATCAAAAGTACCTACACCTGTAGTATCTGGATCTAAAAATCCAGTATCCTCATCGATACCTACCCCACTCCACATACCACCAGTTGGCGTTGCCGTAAGAGTGATGCCTTCGTCAGAAAAACATAAAGGACCTGCAGGATCTACACTAACTTCTGGAAGAGGATTAACCAATATATCTATAGTTGCAGAATTTACACAACCATTACCATCTGTATACGTGTATGTGATAGTATGCGTTCCATCTCCTGCATTGGTTGCATTGAATAATCCTTGGTCTGCATCTATTATTCCCTGACCGCTCCAGACTCCACTTAGTGGCGAAGCTGTTAACATCACTGTACCGCCATTCTCACAGAATGGTCCCGCAGGATCAGCTGATACTTCTGGTAAAGGATAAATATCTAATGTGACTGGATTACGTGTCGAACTAACACAACCCGTCACAGGATCTCTTGCCTCAGCATAGAAAGTATATGTACCCTGCATAGATGGCACACCTGAGGCGTAAGATACTGTACCTGAGGCTAAAAGATTGCCTCCAGAAGCAGAATCATACCAATCTATAGTGAAGGACGTACTTACATCTGCAGTTAAGTCTGGTACTACATCGCCTTCACATATTTCAGGATTATTTCCATTCTCTGGTGCATTAATATCTGGACAATTACAATCTGGTGCATTCACAATAAAGCTTACCTCACATCCTGACGTAGTATTAGTTATTGTTACATCCTCATTAGTACCAGTTGGTACAGCTGATATTGTAAATACGCCACCACCATTATCTGTTACTGTTCCGTTAGCCGCAGTTACCTGATCTGCATCGGTAGTTATATCAAAACTATAAGTCGTTAAATCTTGTGAACATGCCACTGCTGATATTGCACTCGTCGGTAATGGATTAACAGTGATATCGATAGCTCCATCAGCTTCACATCCATTAGCATCAAAATACATATATGTAACGGTATGCGTACCTACTCCTGCATTGTTAGGATTAAAAATACCATTATTAGCATCCACTATACCCATGCCACTCCAAGTGCCATCTACAGGTGTCGCTTCTAAAATTACTGGAGCATCATTGATACATAAATCATCCACTGGTGTTATACTAATTACTGGAAGGGGATTAACTACTATATCCGCTGTCGTCTCAGCAAAGCAACCATTAGGATCAGTATAATTATATGTCACTGTATGCGTGCCTACACCGGCCGTCGCTGGGTCAAATGTACCTGCCATCATATCAGTAATACCTGTACCAGTCCAAGTGCCTCCTGCTGGAGATGCCAATAAGTCTAGAGCATCAGCATTTAAACAAAATGGTCCAGCTGGATCTATGATTATTGATGGAATAGGATTAACTACTATATCAATAGTTGAACTTGTCGTACAACCATTAGGATCTGTATAATTATATGTTATTGTATGTGTACCTACACCTGCTCCACCTGGACTGAATATTCCAGCATTAGCATCTGTTATTCCTGTTCCACTCCACATGCCACCTGTCGGTGAGGCTGTAAGCATCTCAGAATCTTCATCTATACAATATGGACCTGCTGGATCTATAGTTACAGTAGGAATCGGATTAACTACAATATCCATACTCGCTGATGCACTACAACCATTAGGATCTGTGTAAGAATAAGTTACTGTAGTAGTACCTGCGCCAGCTACACTAGGATTAAATTGTCCTGCCGTACCATCTGTGATACCCATACCTGTCCAAGTACCTCCTGAAGGCATTGCCATCAGGTTAACTGATGATGCATCCAAGCAAAAAGGTCCTGCGGGAGTCATCGTAATAGTAGGAGTAGGATTAACTGTTATATCTAAAGTTGCACTTGCTGTACAAGCATTATCATCTATATATACGTATGTTACTGTATGCGTACCTACGCCAGCAACTGCAGGATCAAAAATTCCTGCATTAGCATCTGTAATTCCTGTACCACTAAACATTCCACCTGCTGGAGAACCTTCTAATGTCGCTGATGGTGCATTTACACAAAAGTCAGTTTGTCCGCTAAGACTTACTTGTGGTGCTGGATATATTACTAACTCGATAGGAATACGTGGAGAAGAAGTACATCCATTATTAGGATCTTTAGCTTCTACATAATATGTGTACATGCCAGGCATAGTAACCGTAGGCGTATATGTCAATGAGTTAGCTGATATAATTGTACCACCTGTAAGACTATCATACCAATCTGCTGTATAAGTTGGATCTGCTGTAACCATCAATGTAGGATTTGCTTCTCCTTGGCAGATAGCATCATCCATTCCTTGAGGTGCATTAATCGGAGGACAAGCACAGTCTGGTGATGTAACCGCAAGCATTTCTGTACAACCGTTAGCATCTGTACTTGTAATAATAATATTAGAACCTGTAGGTACATTACTGATATCAAAAGCACCGCCGCCGTTATCTGTTACCGTTCCTAAAGTGGACGTTACGGTCGTACCTGTAGTCGTAATGTCTATAGAGTAAGACGCTAAATCTACTGAACATGCCGCTGCACCAGGAGTGATCGTCGGTAGCGGATTAACAACTATATCAGTTGTAGTCGTTGCAGAACAACCATTAGGGTCAGTATATATATATGTAACTGTATGTGTACCTACGCCTGCTGCTGTAGGTGTAAATGTACCTGCAACAGAATTAGTAATACCCATACCTGACCAAAGACCGCCTACAGGATTTCCTGATAGATTCTCTTCATTGTCATCTATACAAAATGGTCCTGCTGGATCGATCGAAGCTGTAGGAGCTGGGTTAACTACTATGTCTATTTCTGTATCATTAGTACAACCGTTAGCATCTGTATATATATATGTAATAGCATGTGTACCTACTCCTGCTGTAGCGGGGTCAAAAGTCCCAGCCGTAGCACTTGTAATACCAGTACCGCTAAATGTACCACCTGTAGGCGTACCAACAATATCTTCTGATGCATCATCTATACAGAATGGTCCTGCTGGATCGAGCATAACCATTGGTAATGGATTAACATTAATTTCAATTGAATTTGCATCTTCACAACCATTACCATCTACAAAAGTATATGTTATTGTATGCGTACCTACACCTGCAACTGCTGGATTAAATGTTCCATTAGGAGCACTTGTAATACCTGTACCTGACCACACGCCGCCTGTAGGTGTCGCAGAAAGATTAGATGATGATTCGCTAAGACAGAATGGACCTGCAGGATCTACAGAAACTTCTGGTAAAGGATTAACTACTATAGTCTCAGAATCTGTAGCTGTACAACCATTAGCATCTGTGAATGTGTAATTAATTACATGAGATCCTACACCAGCTACGCTTGGATCGAAAGTTCCAGCCAATCCATCTACTATACCCATACCACTAAATGTGCCACCTGTAGGTGTCGCAGTAAGGTTAATAGAATTAGCATCTACACAATATGGACCTGCTTGTTGTAAGTCTGCATTAGACGGAGTATTAACAACGATAGCTATAGTTGCAGAATTAGTGCAACCGTTAGCATCTGTATATGTATATGTAACACTGTGTGTTCCTGGACCAGCTTGGCTAGGATTGTATAATCCTGTAGCAGTATTCGCAATACCTGTTCCTGCATACATGCCACCTGATGGCATTCCCATAAGTGTTACTGAAGCATCATTACTACAGAAAGGCCCTGGATTAGGTAGAGTTACTTGAGGACTATCGTATACTACGACATTAGTCTCGTCACTATCCGTACAACCATTAGCATCTGTAAATGTATATGTTACGGTATGCGAACCTGCGCCTGCTGAGACTGGATCAAATTCACCAGAACTTGCATTAACAATACCTGTACCACTATATGACCCACCTGATGGTGTTGCAGGTATGATAGCTGGAGCATCGTCTATACAGAATTCGTTACCATCTGTTATTATTACTGTAGGATTAGGATTAACTACGACATCTACATCACAAGAACTTGTTACACCATTGCCATCAGTCACTGTGACTACATAGTTTCCAGTAGCATTGGTACTAGCTGAAATATTAGGATTTTGATTAGTACTTGTGAAGCTGTTAGGACCTGACCATGACCAACTCGCTGCATCGCCACCTGACTCTGATAATGCGATGACTTGTCCAGCACATACAGGACTATTACTGCTTGCTACACAATCTGGTCTTTGTAATACTGTAATGGATTCAATATCATGATCATCTTCGTCTTCGCCATATATTGGCCCATCTTCATTTACTTCGTTATTAGATACATTAACTTCATTGTCAGTGTTATCAGGATTAGAATCTATATCTGGTAATGAATTACCATTAATATCTTCAGAGCTACTTATCTCTGTTGTATTAGTTATGGTGCCAGAGAATCCTGCATCTACAGTAAAACATATAGGAACGACAATAGTCTGACCGCCATTAAGGGGACCAGGAATTGTATAAGTTGCATTACTACCAGACTGAGTCCAAGCGGCATCACTAAGTGTGATACCAGAAGGAATATAATCTGTAAGTACTATATTGTAATTAGGTAGATCACTTTGGTTAGTAACTGATATATCAAAACATACTTGATCACCTTCCGCTATCGGTGTAGTTTGATTAGTATCGACAGTTTTCGTAAGTGCCAAATCACTCCATGTAGAAAGGCAGTCTACAGACTCAAAATCTCGATCTACTGTGCTGATCGTAGACAACTGAGTCGTCGTCGCATCATTAATATCTATATTATAAAATCCATCACCGCCACTTAAACCAGTAACACCAAATAATTGTTCAAGATGATTAAACCCTAAGCCTTCTATATCAAAAATATCGAAGGCTCCTATTATGGTAACCATCTGAGTCGCTAAATCCAGATATGAAAGCACATCGCCATTGCTGGAGTTCTGAATCATATATAAACGACCATTAAATGGATCCCAAGCAACATCATCGACGTCCCATAATTGAACATTCGTATTGGGATTAGCTGCAGCAGGAATCGTTAGATAGTCTTCGCCAGGCCCGAATAAATTGGGTATGATTGTACATGTAGCTATATCAATAGCAAATATAATGTCTGGATTACCAAAACCACTAATTCTATCAGATGCCCATAGTATGCCTTTGACAGGATCAAATGATAGACCATCAATGTCAGTTATATCTCTGATGTCATTATTCATGCCATCTAAATCATAATCTCCGGATACATTACCAAAGGTTGTCTTAGGGGTAAATTTTCCTGAATTCAAATCAAGCGTCCCTAATATATCTCTATTAGTAGCATAAAGTATATCATTAAAGGGATCAAAGGCAATGGCCTCTATATTATCAGTACAGGTTTTTCCTGTAGTGCCTGCTAATGCCCAAGTATCAGTGACTGGATCATAGATATATAACTCATTATCTATTCCGTTCTCTGATACGGCGTAGCACGTCGCTGATTGTGACATAAGGTTAGTACACATTACTATGCATACTATTAGGGTAAAAATCTTCGTAAATACCTTCATTAAATGATATTAAATGTTAATGTAATAGTATTTACTGCTGTTGGGATATAGGCTGTAAAAAAAGAGGTTAAATAGGGTTAGTATTAAACAAGCTCAAACATATTACAATTATTTATAATATATAAACAATTGACCTTTTAAAACTTAAGTTTAAAAGGTTAAAGTTTTCAATTAGCATTGACCATTGCCATATGGAAATAAAAATAGGCTATTGGGACATCCCAACAGCCTATTTTTAAACAATTATATTCTATAATTAATTAGCTATTACTTTATGATTACTTTTCTTAGAATCAGCTTATTACCTATTGTTAAATGAAGTATATATACATTAGGATCAAGTTGACTGACATCCATATCAACTGTAGCATTAATTGCACCACTGCCAATATGTCCTTGCGATTGGCTATATACAAGCTTTCCGTCAGCTGTGTATATATAAGCTAATATTTCTTCTGTAGTCTCTACATTAGACAAATTAATTGTAAGATTAACCGTTGCAGGAATAGGATAGACATTAACTTCAATGCTTGAGTTTAATTCAATGTTCTGATCAGAATTAGCAGAGACAATTTTAGAATATGTTGATCGGCCATCATACTCCACTTCCTTAATTCTGTAATAGTATGTACCTGCTTCTGACATATTCGTGTTAGAGAAATTATACGCTATAGATTGATCTTCTGAATCTATTCTACTCACAGTGGATACATGACTGAAGTTATTGATATTGTTTAGAGACAACTCTACTTCATAATGAGAAGTGTTTTCTTGTCCATTGACATTCCAATTGATATCATGGCTTCTCTCCGTTGTTGTAATAAATATATCATTCCAAGATAATGATAACACACTGTATATAAAGCCGGCATTAACAGATTTATTATCTACAGGCACAAGCAAATCAGTGGTACCTGGTCCGTTACTACCATCCACGTCGCTATCAACCTCGCTACCATTACCCATATTGGCAATGGTCTCTGTAAAATTATAGATAGGATCAAATTCTAAATAGACAGCTTCTGAATCCAGATCTAAAGTATAGCTTCCATCCGGGTCAGATACAGTTTGTGCTTTTATATCCCCTTCTATATTGATAGCTCTTACTATCACACCCTCTAAACCAGACTCTTCATCTGACATGACACCAGTATTACTATATACATCTAACCATACCTTACCTGCTATTCTATTACCCGTTATATTCTGAGCTAATCCCATCTCAAAATTACCGAGATTAGTCGTGCAACCATGCGCATTGATAATCTTCAGATCACTGAAGCTACCATCTGATAGCTGTACATTAGCAGAGCTGTTAGTCATTGTTGTAAGATATGACTCTTCTCCTGATACAATATCAGAAATATACACATCCATCGGGTAATCAGTTATGTCACTATTTAATATCTCAATATCTATAGATCCTAAGACATTAGACACCCTACTATTTATACTATAATCTGCTTGTATAGATTGCTGCACAACGACTGGATAAACGAATTCTGTAATGATACCTAATGAATCAATCACTATTAATAGTGCATTATCAGATTCTAAAGCGATATCATTATATTCTAAGCTATCACTACCGTTATTCCATAAATAAGCCTCATAATTTGCTGGACCAACTATCGAATGGTTACCTCCGGCACATACAAAAGTGGTATCCATCAGAGTTACATTTATAGAAGTATTAGAGTCCATAATCCCTAAATCTGTAACACAACCATGCTTAGTAATCAGTCTAACATTATCATAATAATTGGAAGAAGTTAATACTAATGAAGATTGCGATATCATTGCTGAAATAAGTACATCATTTCCATTTTCTATGCCGTACACATTGATAGGGAACATGTCTTGATTGTAACTATTAAGTTGTAGTGTTAGCAATCCACCATCAGCATTAGGATCGTTGACATATGTCATATTAGCCATTGCATTCTCTTTGACTATTACTGGGTAATTGACACTGATACCGCAACCATTCTCGTCGTACATCTCCACTGAGTATGTGGTAGTAATCATTGGAGAAACAAGAATTGCAGGTGATTGATCACCATTATCCCACATGTAAGATGCATATCCACCAAGTGCATCTATCACAAGCTCATCACCTTGGCAAATGATTCTCGTAGCCATATCAAACTCTTCACTAGTTCCAGTATATGTATTTATTAGAAAACCACTGTAAGAAAATACACAGCCATCACTTGAAGTCAAATCTAAAGATGTATAATTACCAGCAGGCAATTCTATTGTGGAGCTCATATTACTTAAAGATGTCTCCTGAAATAAAACATTATCTCTATATATAGAAGCGAGAAGTGGAAATTGCAAGCCTTGATTACTTGATAGCTGTAAGGATAGTATGCCTTCCTGAGCACAAGATATAGCATCGGTAATACTATAATTAACATCAGGTCGAGGACTATTATTAACCGTGATTATAGCCTCATCAGAATCTCCGAATATAGTACTCACTGTCACAGAATAACTACTCGTAGAAATACCATCTACCACTATAGTAGGCGTACTTTCCGAAGTACTCCAGTTATAAAGTAATCCATCATATCCCGATTGTATCACTACCTGCTCAGTCCCGCAAGTATGATATACAATATCATTATCTGCAAAGTCATCTTCTAAGTAAATCAACTCAAAGATTACATCTGGCTGATTAGGGTTTACAGTACTTGTCGCTACATATGCACCTTGCTTCTCCATATTAAAATCTGATAACCATATTCCTGCGCCACTCCCCATATAACCTTCAGGACCAGTCCATTCCCACCCTTCTGTATTAGGATATACCTCTAATGATATAACCGCATCTTCTAATGCATGTACTGTATCAGTTAGTAGAGCAGTACTCCCATTAACTGATGCCATAGGTGACTGACCAAATGAGGTAATTATTGTAACGAATGATATAACGATAGTAGATAAATATTTCATAATATTAAAATTTTAAGTGCCTGCGTATGCAGAGAATAAAGAAAGGAAATAAGGAATAAAAGGTGGGTGGTATAAATGAACAATACAAATTTATTTTATTAATTAATGCATGTTCATAAAACAAGTTGGAATGCCTCCTAAAAAACAAAATATGCACTAAATACCTTGCTTGTCGCCTTTCGCAACAAAACTGTAGAGGGTTTGTCGGAGGGCAGTTTATGGAGCATAATTATAGCTACAGATGGCACTTGCATTACAACGTAGATACTAATACGATTGCATGAGAAGTTACTATGTGCTTTTTATAAAGCAACGTGAATCTACTTACGTGTGTAGACATGACGTAAAAAAAAGGGAGACACAATATGTATCCCCCTATCTAAGGTTTTTTATATAAGAATTAAATCAACTTTTACTACTGCTTAAGAACGATTAATTTCTTAAATACTATTTCATTATCCATATCGACTTTAACGTTATACATACCGTCAGGTATATCAGTTACGTCAACGTTAAATTGATTTTTACCTGGTTTTAAATTCTGCACACTTAATAAGTTAGTTCTTACGAGTTGTCCTAATCTATTAAATAACTGAATATTAAAATTTTCTATTGTACGATCTAATTCTACATTTATCACTAATTCTTCTACTACTGGATTAGGATACATTACTATTCTATCAGAATGTGCATTACCCACTTCTATAGAAATGACTTTTGACTTCTTAGTACCTCCATTAATATCAGTCTGGATAATTCTATAATAATAGAGTCCAGTTTCTATCACGTCATAATCTTTGTAATCATAGAAAGCATTAGTTTCATCATCTTGCGTGTCAGATAGCACTTTTCCGATCTCAACGAAATCATTGATAGTACCAAAAGATCTCTCAATTGTGTAATGACTTAAGTCAACATCAGACTGTATAGACCACTCTAATAAATTGTGACTATTCAAGTGTCTTCCTGAAACATTACTGAATTCTATAGCTAATACTTTGTATGTCAATCCTGCATCTATATTCGGAACGTGGATACCTGGATTAATATTAAAATAGTCTGTAGTATTTCTGCCATTAGAATTATCTACATCTGAATCTAATGTCTCGTCATTACCCATGTGAGCTTGTGTAAATTGATATCCATTAGGTGAATCAAATTCGAGATACATCGTACTCTTAGTTAAGTAATCTAGAACATAGTTACCATTCTCATCAGAGACAGCGCTTGCAACTTCATCACCATTATCATTAATCGCTCTCACAACAACACCTTCTACTCCTAGCTCATTAGACTCTCTCATACCGTTATTGTTATTATCGAGCCATACAAAGTCACCGATACTGCCCATAGCGTAGAATCCTGCTCCAATATCACATCTCTTATCACCACTCACGACTGTAAAATTGTCAGTAGTACCTGATCCAAACATACCAGTAACATCACTATCCACATTCTCATTGTTACCTAAATTAGGCACAACTGGAACTAACTGAAATGGTGGATTAACAAATCTTACATAATACGTACCTGGAGAAACACAAAACTTATAATATCCATCATTAGATGGAGAACCTGGCTCATGACCAGTATGAGTAACGTCCCACAATACATAGGTACTGTTACCATTAGATCTATAGAGCTCTACTCTGATGCCATTTATTCCATTCTCTATAGGATCAACGAGATCATTCTGATTATAATCAAACCAGACATAATCTCCGATAGGAATACACTCATTGATACCTAAGTCAATAGATAAGTCGTTCTCTCCACTACCAAGGTTGATAATAGGAGTCGTTCCTGGCCCATTAGAATTATCAAGATCACTATCTCGTGTATCATCCCCTCCTTGATTAGAGAATGTATTAGCATATCCTTCTGGTAAGACAATCTCAATATAATAATTACCTGCAGGTACTTGCTCGAACAAATAATTACCTGAACCATTAGTAAATTGTTGATCTACTATAAATCCATTTATATTATATAACTTAACTCTTACGTTAGGAAATCCACTTTCATTAGTATCTTGTATTCCATTACCATTAGTATCTTCAAAAACAAAGTCTCCAATACTTCCTGCTACCACTACATCAATTGTAGTATCATCTTCATCATCATCTGGCTCTCCGTCATCAAAGTCATCAGTTTCTGGACCTGAGTCTGGATCACTATCCTTATCGTCACCATCATCTGCTGTAATCTCCCCTGCATTACCTATCGGGCCGCTTGAGTAATTTGGATCAATCTGAAAAACAAGATTCAATGTTTCAGTTGTTCCAGCTGGCAATGAAGCTATTTGATACAAGCCATTAGATAGATCTGTAATATTAGTATTCGTACCGCTATCATCGCTTTGTAATATTAATGAAGAAGTCGGCATATCAGAAAACTGAATGTTAGCTGCTGGAAGTGTTCCATCATTTGACACAGCTATAGAGTAAGCTACTGTGCTTCCTGGACCATATGGTCCGTTACTCGTCACAGTTTTAGTCAATGATAAGTCATAGACTTGTACGACATCAAGAGATACTTCGTCTTCATCATCATCATCTATGCCATCTCCTAAGTCATCTACATCTGGACCGGAATCCGGATCACTATCGATATCAGCACCATCGTCTGAAGATATCTCTACATTATTTCTAATCGAAGTCCCAGTATACAATGGATCTATCTGGTAAGTAACACTAATCGTCTCGCTGGTTGTAGTAGGTAATGAAGCTATTGTCCATACACCTTGATTATTCTCAATTACATTAGCTGAGAAAGAACTTGACACATAACTAAATCCTGTACTCGGTAATTCTGATACTTCGATGGATGTGGCATCTACGCTACCTTCATTAGTCACGACAATATCGAAAGTAACATTGTCGCCTGCGTTGTACGGACCTGCTGTAGCAACTGATTTGCTTAATGCAATATCATAATTATCAATTGTAACTACTGCATCATCTTCATCATCATCATCTATGCCATCTCCTAAGTCATCTGCATCTGGACCGGAATCCGGATTACTATCTACATCGTCTCCATCATCAGCTGTTATCTGTGCATTATTACCGAGTGTCGAGCCTGTAAAGTTAGGATCTATTTGATACGTTACTTCTATCACTTCTTCTGTCATAGCTGCTACTGCACTTACAGTCCATGTCCCTGGAGAATTTTCTGTCACATTGGCATTACCAGAAGCATTGCTGGATACATAAATTAATCCTGAACTTGGAGTATCTGTAACTTCTATATTATTAGCATTTATAGAACCATCATTAGAGACTGTAATCTGATAAGTCACATTATCACCTAATGCATAATTACTAGTACCGATTACTGTCTTAGTTAATGAGAGATCATATACCTGACCTACACTTGTAGTCGTCTCATCTTCGTCATCATCATCTATGCCATCTCCTAGGTCATCAGTGTCCTGATCGCTATCTGGATCACTATCTACATCGTCTCCATCATCTGCTGTGATTTGTGCATTGTTACCTATAGAACTACCCATAAAATCAGATGCTATCTGATAAGTCACTTCTATAGTTTCTACTGTCTGAGAAGACAGCGCTGTCACCACCCATATCCCTGTAGACGTTTCTGTTACATTTGCATTAGTTGCTGCATTACTGCTGACAAATGTCAAGTCTGCAGCTGGTGTATCTGTAATTTCTATATTATTTGCATCGATAGAACCATCATTAGACAGTGTCAATGTGTAGGTAATATTACCACCTGGCATATATGGTCCTGATGATGTTACTGTCTTAGTCAACGATAGGTCATATACCTGACCTACATTTACAGTAGTCTCATCTTCATCATCATCATCTATTCCATCACCGAGGTCATCTGTATCTTCATCGCTGTCAGGATCACTATCTATATCATCTCCATCATCAGCTGTGATCTGTGCATTGTTACCTATAGAACTTCCCATAAAATCAGAAGCTATCTGGTAAGTCACTTCTATAGTTTCTGTAGTCTGTGCTGCTACTGCTGTGACTACAAATACACCTGGAGATGTCTCTGTAACATTAGCATTAGCAGATGCATTACTGCTTACAAATGTCAAGCCTGCATTAGGCGTATCTGTGATTTCTATATTATTTGCATCGATTGTACCATCATTAGATAGAGTCAATAAATACGTGAGATTAGCTCCTTGCATATATGGCCCTGATGATATAACTGTCTTAGTCAATGATAAATCATATACCTGACCTACCATAACAGTAGCTACATCTTCATCATCATCTGCAACGCCATCTCCTAAGTCATCTGTGTCTATATCTGAATCTGGATCACTATCTATATCATCTCCATCATCTATAGTTATCTCTGCAACATTATCTAATGTCATCCCCATGAATGTAGGATCGATCTGATAAGTCACTGTAATGACTTCATTACCTGTAGGAGATAATGTACCTATAACGAATCCCCCTGGCACTGTGCCTGTTACATTAGGATTAGTACTTGAATCATCACTTACGAATATTAATCCTGAAGGTGCAATATCTAATACTTCTATTCCGCTAGCGATTAGAGATCCTTCATTAAATACAGTAAGCTCAAAAGTTACATTATCACCTGGGCTAAATGGCCCAGTAGATATCAAATTCTTAGTCAATGCTAAATCATAATTTTGTCCTACATTAACTGTAACTTGATCTTCGTCATCATCATCTATACCGTCGCCTAAGTCATCTATATTCTCATCAGAATTAGGATCACTATCTATATCATCTCCATTATCAGCTGTAATCTGCGCAATATTAATTAATGAAGTACCCATAAATGTAGCATCAATCGTATAGCTCAAACTAATCGTCTCAGATCCAGATACTGGCACTGACGTAATCGTGTATACGCCTGTTGCATTCTCTGTAATATTAGGATTAGTAGTTGCGCTACTTGATACTAATGTCAATCCTGTAGGCGGTGTATCAGTTACTTCTATATCAATACCTTCTAAGTCTCCATCATTAGTCACTACGATATCATACGACACTGTACTACCTGGCATGTAAGGTCCAGTACTTGTCACGGACTTAGCTAATGATAAATCAAACTCAAAACATGGATCTACAACTATAGATGTTGTGTCACTGGATGGACATCCATCAGCATTAACATAATTATATGCGACATCATAAGTACCACTTGTAGCTATAAAAGGATCAAAATTTGCAGTCCCATCTCCATTGTCAAAAAGACCATTTGCAGCATCTGTTGTAAATGATCCTGTAGTAGCACCGTTAGGTGCAGGACTAGCTGTGAATGTAACAACATCGCCACCTACACACACAAGGTCTGGACCTGATATCTCTACAGTCGTCGGTGTCGCAACAGTAATTACTAAAGGGACATTAGGTCTACAATACTCTCCTGCAGGAGTTGGATGTGCAACGATATAAACATAATAAGTGCCTTCTGTTGTAGGCAGATTATCGAAATCTAAGGTGGCAGAGCCTCCTACAGTTGCTGCAGTATCTATCTTAATTCCATTAGCATAGATAGCAATAGAATCTGTAGGTATAGTTGTATGATATATTAATGCTAAGGAATCTGTCTCAGTAGTTGCTATCACTGTAGATGCAGCGGCACCTGGACAGACCGTTTGATCCATTGCATCACTTGTAACAGTAGGACAACAGAATATAGACTCTTGGCATCCTTTGACTACATCTACATCACCGAATATACTCTTCAGTTGATCATTGAAATCTCTTCCGATGTCTAATATAATTGAGTTAGAACTCCTACCTCCAGCTGTAGGTAGATATTGGACTCCGTATATACAACCGTATGTATCACAATTAGCTCCTCTAAGTGCATCTCCAGTTGCCACGATAAATTCTTCATTTTCTATGGCACATTTATCTGCGTCAAATCCTGCATTAGCAAAATCTACACCGCCTCTTGCATTTAGACCTGCAGATACTTCTCCTATTTCATGTTGTAAATTTGTGTTTCCAGCAGGTATATTAGTACTTAATGTCCAGCTTGTAGATGATCCATTATACAAAAGCACTCTTGCCTCGTGGGGCCTATCACTATTATTATTTGAATCATAACCGACTTCTGCGAGTAATAGCTGAGTACCATCTGCACTAAAAGTTATATCACCAACTGGCATGTTATACATTTTAGAATTAGAAGGATCACCATATTCGGCAAGCCATGGTTGCTCTAACTCTAACTGATCTGTACCAGGTATAAAGTCACATGTAGCAGGATCTATGGCTACTGAACGGATTGTATTTTTGACACCTGACATATTAAAGTCTGAATTCCACATAGAATAGTAGAGTCTCCCATCATTATAATTATACGTCACACCCAGAACTCTCTCACCTAGTACAGGATAACCTGCTGCACCATCATCTGGTGTCAATGGATCGAATGTGCTGAGTGTAGTACCTGTAGCACCATCTATTCTATAAATATTACCATCTTCTAAGTTAGCTACAAATAACTGATTACAAAGTGTATCATACTCTACTCCTGCAGCGCCTAAGTTACCAGGTAATGTAGTAAGGACTGAAACATTACCTGTGAATGCATCTATCTTAGATATAACCGGAGATATGTTAGCCCCAGGAACTATATTATATAGAGTAGTCACACCTGTATATATATTTCTGTCTTGATCAATAGAGACACTAAATACTTCTCCTCCAAGATCTGATACTGTCCACTCAAATGGATGGACAGGCAAGAATGGTGATACATCTGTACCAGTCAATCCTTGATTATAAAAATCATTAAATGGTTGTGCTTTCTCTATCGACAATGTCACTCTACTGCCAAGAGCAGTTGCACAAGCGATGACCATATCACCAGCTTGCAATATTCTATCATCACCACTAAGATTACAATAAAAACTCTGCGTCTGACATGTCCCATCAGCATTCTGTACAGTGACTATATAATCACCAAATGCTAAATTCTCAAACAAGTTGCTTGTCTGATAATTAGCCCCATTGTCTATGGAATACATGTATGTTCCACTTCCACCTGATGCATTGACCTGGAGACTACCTTGGTTAAAGCAAGCGTCATTCTTATCTACATTTATTGTAATAGGAGATGTAATAGGATTAGTCACATCGTAACATACGACCATCTCTACTGCATCCACATAAGCCTCTACACTACCTGAACCTTCTACGTTAGCCACAGAAATGACAAGACCAAATCTCGAATCATTTAACATTTCTGGTGTAAGTGTCTCTCCCCATGTAGCTGAAGAATAAGATACAGTTTCGAATCCTCCACCTTCTAACCATAATGAGGGGTCTGCATTATTTTCTGCACTAAAGTCAAGCGTAACTGGATTAAGCAACCTCACTTCGAAATCTTGTCCATCTATTTCTTTGTTATTTCTTCTTGTCACATTAAATGTGATATCAGTAATAACAGCATTACACGGGATATTATATCCAAAATCTTTTGTAAGTAGATATCTCGACTTCTTATTAGGAAATACTCTAGAAACGGCTACCAGTCCATCTGGTGCTCCTGATGCATTAGCGGTTCCGCCCCACAGAGCATCGGCTCGATCTCCAAAGAAAAATGAACTGCCAGCAAAGTTGCTTTCAGTCACTCCTCCTAATGCTTTGGTTACATGGAATGGGTTAAATTTCTCTGAACTCTTAGCTTTAAAGGTGGCAAAAGATTGTCCATCAGAAGCTTGTAGTACATTAGCGAATGCTATCAGCATAGAAATTGCTAATAACAAAAGGGGTTTAGTGTTTCGCATTAAATCAAGTTTTTGAGTAATAAGTAAGTCAGCTTCCACACCTTAGTACATACGTATACTAAATGAGAAGCATAGACATAATAATCTCTTATTAAATCTGCTTATAAATAAATAATACTTACCGTTTTTTGCTGGGATGCAAAAGAATATTTTACAAACATATTAAATATTATCTTAATATGTAAACAATTGATAATAAATATGCATGTTCTATATAAGCTCAATGAAGATTCGGTGAATTAAGCCCGTAATACCATTTAAATATTAGAATGTCGGTTATATTATAATAGAATTAGTCAATCTCTGCGTTAAAAATACTCATCATAGCTACGGCTATGATTGCGTTTTTTGCCTTAACCTTAACAAATTCTCTTCTATAATCTTTTCCGACACCTTAAAATTTAAATGGTATAAAATAAGCTACGCAAGGGTTTAAAATTATAAAATTGCAAGCTATACAGCATAATTTATCATCTAAATCATATGAATACTTAACAATATCACTTAATTGAACTAATGTTCATATCTTGATATTAATTAAGAAAAGAAGATGACAACAGATCTTAGAGATATATTTAGCGGAACTGACGGCTTAGACGAAAAATCGCTCAATGCTCTACTCCGAGCTATTAAAAGTAAGCATGACGTTAACTCATTCGACTATCTAAAATTTAAGCAAGCCGTAAAAGCACTTTCTAATATCGATATGGATAATGTTACGTCTTACAAATCAGCATTTATGACGGCTTCTACAATGGGCTTGTCTAAAGAAAGTCTTTTAAAATCCGCTAATAAATATATTTACGCCTTAGAAAACGAAAGAGAATCCTTCGCCGAAGCGCTATTGAGTCAGAAAGATCTTAAAATCGATGGAAGAAAAGGTGAAGTAGAGGGACTAACTCAAAAAATAGCCTTGCATAAAAACAAAATTAAAGAGTTAGAAAGAGAGATCGAGATATTCCAAAATAGAATAGACACTGTAGATCAAGATGTAGAGACAGCTCAACTAAAAATAGACAGCACAAAAGAAAAATTCTTAAAAGCATACGATGTCATTACAAAAGAAATAAAAGATGACATAACTTCGATCAATCAAATACTATAAAAAAACATAATGGCTAATTACGATAACCCAAATTCTAATAAACCGAAATCATTCTGGAGCAAACCTGAAGGTAAGACTGGAGCATTATTTCTTATCGCTGCAATAGGACTTTTAGGATGGTTAGGTATTACATTCGGTGGTATTATTGTCGCAGCTTTTGCCACTCTACTGGGTAAGGTCGCCATATTAGGTACACTTGGTATTATTGTATACATGTTTCTCGACGGCCGTACTCGTAATCTATTCTCATACATGTATCAAAGCATAATGAGGAAGATCACTTCTATATTCGTAACTATAGATCCGATGGGTATCCTTAAGAACTACATCTCAGACTTAGAGGGTAATCTTAAGAAGATGGGTAAGCAGATAGGTAACCTTAAAGGTCAGATGAGAAACCTCAAGACTCAAGTCACTACCAATAATGCAGATATAGATAAGAACCTTGCTATAGCGAGAAAAGCTAAGCAACTGGGTAACGAAAAATCTATGGTCCTTGCAAGTAGGAAAGCTGCAAGACTTAAAGAGACTAATCAGAAATATGTTGCCTTACATAAAAAACTTGCAATTCTATATAGAGTACTGACTAAAATGTATTCTAATTCTGAGATCCTCTTAGAAGACACTAAGGATCAGGTAAGAGTTAAGGATCAGGAAAGAAAAGCTATAAGAGCATCACACTCAGCGATGAAGTCTGCTATGAGCATCATCAAAGGTGATCCTGATAAGAGAGCAATGTTTGATCAAGCAATGCAAGGTATCGCAGATGATGTGGCTAACAAAGTAGGTGAGATGGAAAGGTTTATGGAATTATCATCAGACTTTATGAACTCTATAGATCTACAAGAAGGCATCTTTGAAGAGAAGGGTATGCAAATGCTCGAAGAGTACGAAAAGAAAAGTACACTCTTATTATTAGGAGATGCTCAAAGTACAAATGAGACACTTGACTTAAATGAGCCAAGAAAAGAAGCACAGTATAGAGGCAAAGAAGACAATAGCGACTACTCAAACTTATTTGATTAATCTCAGACTTCATCAGTTATAATTTTGTCGAACTACAGAACTTTAATATATCATAACTTATTACTGTACACATTCATCGCGTTAATCAGTTTTTCGTGCAGGTCAGATTCTAATACAGATAAGAGTTCTTCAGAAGCAAGCAGAATAATGCTTAATGGGGAGACAATGGGGACGACATACAATATAAGCTATGTAGACACCACTGTCGTGGATCACCATCAGGCAATTGATTCTATTCTGATAGAGATCAATCAGGCGGTATCTACATATATCCCTAGCTCTATCATCAGTCAAATCAATAATGACAGCTTAGGTACGACAGCAACTATATTACAGAATGGAATTTCCATAGAAAATAAAAAATATGAATTTCCTATTAATCAACATTTCACTGACAATTATATAAATTCTCTCAACGTCTATAGGAGAACTTCAGGCTACTTCGACCCTACCGTAATGCCTTTAGTCAATTATTGGGGATTCGGATATACCAAAAAAAAAGCTATCAGTAAAACCGACTCTATCAAAGTAAAAGAATTATTGAGATCGGTAGGCTTCGACAACTGGTCGGATCAGATAGGCTCTGATGCTATGCAATTTATAAAACCCATTAATGCTCAGCTTGATTTTAGCGCAATAGCTAAAGGTTATGCAGTGGATAAAATCAGCGAATACTTAGAATCGCATTCTATCCAAAATTACATAGTAGAAATCGGAGGAGAAGTCTATTGCAAGGGCCTTAAACTAAATAACAAAAAATGGACTATCGCATTATCCAAGCCGGAAATTAATGCTTCCGTCCGCGACGTAGCGATGGCTGTAGAACTTGATAATGTAGGATTAGCATCATCAGGCAATTATAGAAACTTCTACGAGGTCAATGGTAACATCTACGGCCACGAATTAAATCCGCATACTGGCTACCCAGAAATTAATGATATCCTCGGCGTGTCAGTCATATCATCAAATTGTATGATAGCTGATGCTTATGCTACAGCATTTATGATAATGGGCAAGGAGGAATCTGAGGATTTGGTGGAGCAATTACCTGATACAGAAGCCATATTCTTCTTAGCATCTGAGGACAAGAAAATCATTCATACCCAATCATCTGGTTTTCATAAATATGTAAAATCAAACTAATTCATAATATTATCTTAAATAGCCATAGAAATTGGTCTCTCACGTTATATAGTAGCAATTTTGATGATTGAAATTTTATATGCCTAACCTCACATTAGAATTTAACTTTATCAGTCTCTATACTTTGATAAATAGTCAACAGCAGATAAAGTAGAATTTCAAATCAGTTACAACACGAAAAACAAATACCATTGCGATCAATCATAACCTCAACAATTTTAAAGTTTTCCTTTATTTGCTTGATATCTATCATGCAATTCTCCTTTGCTCACGGGCAAAATATCACAAAAATTAAGGGACGCGTATTCGATGCTCAGACTAAAGAACCTATGCCATTCGTAGACCTTATCTTAAAAGGCACTTATGTAGGTGCATCAACGGATCTCGATGGACGATATGAAATAGAAACTAAGAATCCGTCAGATACTCTAGAGTGTAACTTTATCGGGTACAAGGCCGTCGCATTGCCGATAAAAAAGGAAGAAAAACAGACTATAGATTTCTACTTAGAACAAGAAGGTGTAAGTATCGCCGCTGTAACTATAGTAGAAAAAAAAGGGAGGTACCGTAAGAAAAACAATCCTGCCGTAGATCTGATGCGTAATGTCATAGAGAATAGAGACAGAAATAGACTCGAAGCACAACCACATTATAGTTACGACAAACATGAAAAGCTTGAGCTGGATATTAACAATATTTCCGAAGAATTTAAGCAAAGAAAATCTTTTAAAAACTTTGAATTTCTATGGAATTATTTGGACACCTCAGATGTCAATGGAAGGGTATTCTTACCACTCTACATAAGAGAAATTCTTGCATCAGTTCACTACAGAAAAGATCCAGAATCTAAGAAAGAATTTAGGCATGCGATAAAGATGACCGAATTTGACGAAGCTTTAGATATGGAAAGTGTAACCAGTGTCATCGACTTACTATATCAAGATGTCAATCTATATGATAACAGTATTAAATTACTTGACAATGACTTCTTAAGCCCTATGGCTCCGTGGGCATTAAACTATTATAGATTCTATATATTAGATACTACATTTATCAATCAGAAGGAAGCTATACACTTAGCGTTCATACCGAGGAATAAAACATTTATAGGTTTTACAGGCGATGTGTATATCTCTAACGATGGCCGCTATACCCTACTCAAAGCTGTCTTAGGTATCACCAAGGACATCAGTATGAACTTTGTGAGAGACATACGTGTGGTCCAAGAATTCGAAGAGATAGATAGTGTGTATGCGCTATCACGAGATGAGATAACCATAGATGCCTCCTTATCCTCTGGAGGGCTAGGCGTCTATGCCTCCAGGGACAATATATATCGGAATTATAACTTCTCGCCTCCCGATGACGAATCTATTTTTGACAATATAGAAGAGGTCGTTATTGCTGAAAATGCTTATGAGCAAAACAAAAGCTTCTGGTCCGATAATAGACTTTCTAAATTGAGCCCAAAAGAGCAAGGCATCTACAACATGATAGATACGCTGCAGACGGTGCCTGCTTATCGAAGATTTGTACTCGGGACTAAACTATTGACTACGGGATACATACCTGCTGGACCACTTGATATCGGAAAGTTAGGTACTATGGTTAGTTTCAATCAGATAGAAGGTCTAAGATTAAGAGTGGGGCCAGAGACATCTCACAACCTGACACAGAAAATTCAAGCAAGGACGTACGGTGCCTATGGGTTCAAGGACAAAAAATTTAAATATGGACTGTCTCTACTATACACATTCAACGATGACTACAGAGAAAACCCACGTAAATATGTAAAAGCAGCTTACCGAAAAGATGTATTCTTTCCAGGTTTAGAATTAGAGTTTTTGGCAGCAGATAACTTCTTGACATCATTCCGTAGAGGAGAAGCTAATCAGATGTTGTTCGTAGAAGAATACAACCTTGATCTGTACTTAGAGAATGAGGTGGGCTTTATGAAATTTGGTTTTGATAACAAAAAAAGGGAGCCTTACGGGACTTTGACATTTGATGCAGTCAGAAATGATATGTCTGTATCTATTGCAGATGTACATACAACTGCACTTAGTTTTACTGGAGAGTTTTCACCTAATACTGCCTTTATCCAAGGTAGAGAAATAAGGACTCCTATTAAATCTAATCACCCAAGATTTCAGTTAAGCTACAAGGCTGGTATTAAAGCATTAGGTGGTGATTACACTTATCATAATGTGTCACTTCAGGTTAAGAAGCGTATATCCATGTCAGTACTTGGACGTATGGAAACGGAAGCAGAAATAGGACGTGTATGGGGTGATAATCTTCCATTCATCCTACTCTATATTCCTACAGCTAATCAAGCTTATTCTTTCATGCCAATCTCATTTAATACGATGAATTTTTTAGAGTTTGCAACTGATAAGTATGCCCGATTCTACATGCAACACTTCTTCGATGGATACCTCTTTAACAGAGTCCCATTATTGAGAAAGCTTAAGCTAAAGGAAGTCATCAGTTTTAAAACTATCTATGGCGGGTTAGATGACGACAACAATCCTAATCTTAATCCAGAACTTATCCAATATAACCGCTTAGATAGTGGCGAAGCTCTGACAGATGGATTCGAAAAAGACAAGCCATTTATGGAATATGGTGTTGGAGTCTACAACATATTTAGATTCTTTAGAGTAGACGTCGTAAAGCGTATGAATTACTTGGACAGACCTAATGTTGAAGAGCTTTTTGGTGTAAAAGGATTAGGTCTACGAGCAAGATTAAAGGTCGAATTCTAAGAAGATTACTACCACTTATTGTTTTATTATATATAGGCTTTGACCTAAGATAGATTCTATGTACCGCCCTTTGTGGAGGCCGTAAGTATATCGCTCATGTGGCTGCATACTGATAGGTAATTTATCACTTATAACATCGGGATAATCTTGTTGTAATTGCCCGAGATACAAGAGAATCTTAAACTCAGAATTATATTGCAAGAATGCTCTTAACATATAGCTTTCATTAAAGCTGATGCCTTCATCGATCCACTCTTTAGGATACTCAAAATTCTGAATTATATCATGAAAGTGTATAATCACACCTCTCTTTAGAGCAGGTAATATATCAAAGATTATTTTGTGTAATTCGCTGCCTGTCTTAGATATATGAGAACTATCAACGAATAAGATATCGTCTTTTTCTAAGGCTTTAAAAACTGCTACATCAACCTCTTGCAAAGGGCTCTGAATGACACTGATATTATGCGATGATGTACTTGTAATCAGTAGCTCACTTAATCGAGTTGTATCTTGATCTATAGTTGTAACGTGGCAATCTAAGTTATACTGAGCTATTGTATCTAACATACACGCTGTAGAATATCCAGAGCCGATCTCTACAATATTTTTAGGTCTAAATTTGACAAGTATGAGATGCAATATAATAGCATCGCTATATGAGAAATATGGATTGTTATAATAGTATAAATGAGTATCAGTTTTCTTATCAGGAAAATCTATGTTTTTATAATTATCACTTAAGGAATCTATAAGTGACAACTGATCATCAATACGAAGATCAATCCCAGGAAACGCTTTCTTTTTCGTGAAAACTTGAGTGTCACTTACAACTTGGGTTACATCAACGACAGGTGAGTAATAATGTCCGGAAGGGTAAAGGGAAATATTAATTCCAAAGAACCAACATAACTTACGTAAACCTTGTACACGTCTTAATTTCAGAGATACTTTAGATAGGATTTGCTTAAGGCCATTCATGAGATTAAGCTACTACAGAAAAGCCCATTTCTTGTCCTTTCTTTATCATGAATTTATATGCAGAATCATAATCATTAGCGATGTCACCTTCGAGTATAGCTTCTCTGATACTTAACTTGATATCACCTACCGGACGAGAAGGACCTAATCCAAAAGTTTTCATAATTAAATCACCTGTAATTGGCGGTTGCCAATTTCTCACCTTATCACTTTCTTCTACGTCTATAAGCTTTTGCTTGACCAACTCATAGTTTTCTTTTATGCGGGCGACTTTCATTCTATTCTTAGAAGTGATATCAGCCTTACATAAGGTCATCAAGTCATCGATATCGTCACCTGCATCAAACAACAATCTTCTTATAGCAGAATCAGATATATCTTCTTTTGTCAGACTGATAGGTCTGAGATGTAATCTTATTAACTTCTGTACGTACTTCAGCTTCTGATCGAGAGGCAATCTGAATCTCTTGAATACACGATATGCGATACGTGTACCTACGACTTCATGTCCATGGAAAGTCCATCCTGCTTTACTATCAAATCTCTTAGTGTCTGGCTTAGCGATATCATGTAATATGGCTGCCCATCGTAACCAAAGATTATCAGTCTCTCGGCAGATATTGTCGAGCACCTCTAAGGTATGATAATAGTTGTCTTTATGTCCTATGCCATTCCTTATCTCAATGCCACGTAACTTCTCAAATTCTGGAAATATCAAATTAAGCAATCCTGATTCTGACAGTAGATTAAAACCTATCGATGGTTCTGGTGATTGTATAATTTTATTAAGTTCGTCGGAGATACGTTCTGCAGAGATGATCTCTATCCTATGTGCATTGCGCTTGATTCCTTCGAAAGTAACTTCATCGATATCAAAATACAATTGTGTTGCAAATCGTATGGCTCTCATCATCCTAAGAGGATCATCAGAGAAAGTCTTATCAGGATCTAATGGTGTCTTGATGATCTTACTCTCGATATCCCCTATACCTCCGAATGGATCTACAACATCAGTATACGGAGCTTGTACTAATGACAATGCCAATGCATTAATGGTGAAGTCTCTCCTATTCTGATCGTCTTCTATTGTTCCTGGCTCTACATCAGGCTTACGAGAATCTTTACTATATGATTCTTTTCTTGCACCGACGAATTCTACCTCAGTTCCTTTATAAGTTATCATGGCTGTGCCGAATCTCTTGAATACAGCAATCTTATTTCTGATCCCTAAGACTTCGCAGGTCTTCTTAGCTAACTCTATGCCGTCACCCACACAGACGATGTCTATATCCTTAGTAGATCTACCGATAATTTTATCACGTACAAATCCACCTATAAAGTATGCGGGTACGCCCATAGCTTTCGAGGCTTGCGATACTGCATCGGCGACTTTATTTTCCAGTTCTGTTAGTTGGATTTTCATTACGTGGCCACGGCTTGTTCGTCAGCATATTTGTATTGGATCTCATCCATAATCTCGTATAAGACTTTAGGATCATATTCTCTTACAAGCTTAGCTCTTATAGGCTTAATGTCTCTATAGCCTCTGAAGTAATTCGTATAGTGCCTGCGCATCTCCACCACACCGAGTCTCTCTCCTTTCCATTCTATAGAACGCTCTAAGTGTTCCTTAGCGGCATCTACTCTTTCTTCAACCGTAGGAGGCGGTACAATAGTACCATCTTCTAGGAAAGCTCTTATCTCTCTGAATACCCACGGATTACCGATACTGGCCCTACCTATCATAATACCGTCTACACCATAACGGTTCTTGTATTCTAATGCTTTCTGAGGAGAGTTAATATCTCCATTACCGAAGATCGGAATATGTATCCTTGGATTATTTTTGATATTACCGATCATCGTCCAGTCTGCTTCTCCCTTATACATCTGCTTACGCGTACGGCCATGTATAGACAAGGCTTTTATACCAACATCCTGAAGGCGTTCTGCTACTTCTTCGATGTACATCGTATTCTCATCCCAACCTAATCGTGTCTTTACTGTAACGGGTAGATTCGTTGACTTGACGATAGCATCAGTAAGAGATACCATCCTATCAATATCCTGAAGTATACCTGCACCAGCCATCTTACATACGACCTTCTTAACTGGACAGCCAAAGTTGATATCTAATACTTCAGGCTGTGCTTCCTCTACGATCTCAGCAGCTCGGGTCATAGAATCCAACTCTGCACCGAATATCTGTATGCCTACAGGTCGCTCATAATCATATATATCCAGCTTCTGTACGCTCTTGTCCGCATCCCTTATAAGACCTTCTACAGAGATAAACTCTGTATACATCATATCGCAGCCTTGCTTCTTACATAATGCACGAAAAGGCGGGTCACTGACATCCTCCATGGGCGCCAATAAAAGCGGGAATTCTCCTAATTCAAGATCACCTATCTTAACCATGGTATAAAGATAATCAGAATTAATATCTAAAGCTCAGAGCTCCATTTATAAATTATCACCAAATCTTCGTAACCTAAATGAGAATAAAGACATTAAATAGTACCCCTTCGTTATTTAGTAACATTCTTCACATAAATTCCTATCTATGAAATGTGCCTTAAGTACAATATTCATCACAATGCTTTCGATCTCATTATCGGCGCAGACGCTCGGTTTTTCCTCTTTCAGTCCTATATCAGGAGCATCAAACAACACAAGAAGTACGATCTATTACAATACTGGAGAAGCCATTATCAATACATCTGAGGATGCTGCTCTACATATCAATAATGGTCTTCTACAAAGCCCTAACTATAATCAATCTGAATCTTTTCAAGTTCAAGTCCAGTTCTATTTTGATGAGAATGAAAATGGCGTGAAGGATAATCTTGATAGATATATAAGACAAGGTTCATTCCTATTAGATACGAGTCAGTATCGAATACATTCTGAAGAAGGTATTAGTTTTATAGGAAGGGAAGGGAATTATGAAATTACATTTGAAGATGCAGGATCTCCTGATTGGTCTCTGAGTTCTGAAGAGATTATTACCGTTACGCTTGACGACAACAATAAATACGAATTAGTAGAATTTGGATTAAGTCCAGATATATCCACCTCTTGTATCCAACCATACATCTCGTCTGGAAATTTCAGATGTTGTACTAACAGATCCTATACACTCAGCGCCATAAATCAAGGGACATTAATAGATATTCAAACTGTATGGCTACAAGTAGATTCTCGTATAAGTGAAGTGCTATTTAATACAACACCAGACATGGTCATAGACTCTAATTACGTTGGATGGAATGTATCACTCTATCCTTATGAGAAAGTTGACTTCAGTTTTTCTCTTAAGGTACCTTGCATTAATGATGACATTACAGTTGGCGAACTATTCAAGACAATTGCTTGGGTAGACAATGGCGTCGATCGTAAGGAGTTCTGTTATGAGCAAGAACTTAGATGCGCCTATGACCCCAATGATAAATTAATTAATCCTAATCGTCCAGATAGTCTCGCATTATTTGGGCAAGAACTGACTTACACTCTCCGGTTCCAGAACACAGGTAATGACTACGCAGAGAATGTGGTCGTCACGGATACACTGAGTGAGTTATTAGATTTGTCTACATTTAAGATCATAGAAACAAGTCATCCAGATGTACTAACTGTAGAGAATGATAAAGATAATTCTTACATCATCAACTTTAGATTTGATAACATATTTTTACTTGATAGTTTCACTAATGAAGAAGCCAGCAATGGTCATGTGATGTTTTCTATCAGTCCGATAGAAGGACTCGATATTGGAACTGAGATTAACAATACGGGATATATTTATTTTGACTTTAACCCCGCAGTGGTAACTAATACTACTGGCACAACGTATGTCGACAAGTTTCCTACTGTAGGTACTTACAACGATAACATAGAGACATTTACTAAAGTTTACCCTAATCCTGGGGATGGTATATTTACCGTAGATACTGATGTGAACTATATCGAGGCCTTTACCCCAGACGGCAGATTAATCAAGACAATTACTGATAGTGGATATATAGACTTATCAGGCAACCCCGCAGGTAATTACATTTTGAAAATTAGTAAAGACTCACAAGTCCAGTATGAAAAAGTAATTCTTACACATTCAAAAAAATAAATGTTTATCACACTATTTTAAAAACTAAGTGGTATTGTAAATTTTTATTCTGAATAAAACATCAATGCTTTCAAAAATATAAAATGAATGAAAAATAAAACAAACTTATACGGTTTCTTTTCGGCGATATGCCTGATGCTACTATCTGTATGTTCTTACGCTCAGACAGATGCCATCGACTATCAGACGATAATCACAGACATACAAAACCTCCCTATCAAATCAACAAATATTGAGGTCCGTATAGAAGTCATAGAAGCATCTCAAAATGGTAATGTCACATATACAGAGATACATCAAGTAATGACGGGTATTAACGGAGAGTTATCATTAGAGATCGGTAAGGGCACAGCTGACAACTCGAGCTTCTCTGACATCAATTGGGGAATCCCTAATTACATAGCTGTATCCGTAAAGCCAGATGGCGGCTCCATCTTTCTATCTAATGGAAATATAGAATTACTCTCAGTACCCTATGCAATATTCGCTACAAAACTTGGCTGTGAGCAGGGGTGCCCTGGAGCAGACGGAAAAGATGGACCACAAGGGGCCCAAGGAGAACAAGGAATAAATGGTATAAATGGCTCAAATGGTATAACGGGTCTTGATGGTTTAAATGGTATAGATGGTATAGATGGTCACGAGACATTAAATATAACCAACAACATTCCACAAAGCCCGCTCGAAGGAGAATTCTACCTCGATGATGGTACGAATAGATCTGACGGACAACCAGGATTCAGGTATTACAGCAACGGCAATTGGATAAATATTTAAAAATGAAAATCATGAAATATTTTACACTCTTTATTCTATCATTAATTATGATTACCAATTCTGATGCACAGAAAGTTATAAGACCAGTATGTGATGAAGCTGTTAACTGGGATTATGGCTTTAACTATAGTGGGTTTATTATTCAAGAGGCTAATGGCTCACCATTATCTCAAGTACAAAGCAGGCTAATTCAAATTTTTATATCTGACAGCAATGATCCCAGTGCAACAACATTCTCAGAGACACATCGGATAACTTTAGACAGAACTGGCTATTTTAATATAGAAATAGGTTCAGTTAGAACAAGAAATTTTTCGGAATTTGTAGATTCTATGAATAGCAAAGAAAATGCTGAATACGTAATGGAAGTCTCATTAAATTCTAATGGTAACAGCGTGATAATAGGATCTAAAAAATTACTTACTGTACCATATGCTCTGGTATCTAATGCACTGGGAGGATTAGGTAAACAAGGAAAAGAAGGAAATCAAGGACCTCAAGGGCCCCAGGGTGCAAGGGGTCTGAATGGCTTCCAAGGCGATGGTCAAAATGGAACAGATGGTCAGGATGGTGCAAACGGTTTTGGAATTATGAAAATGAGGAATACGCTGTCAAATTTTGATAAATTCTATGTAGATGATGGCACTAATACAAGCGATGGTAAGCCACACATTAGATATAACCATAATGGAGTATGGATAGATCTATAACAGATAAACTACAATACACCTACTCACACTTACTACAATTTATAAAGTTTAAATATAAAAACTTATGCAAAAATTAATATTTATATTATTGTTAGGTGCTTGCTTTCTGCAAGCACAAGCTCAGATAAATGATGCATTTTCATTCCAAGGTATCATATTCGATAATAATGGCAATCCTAGTAGCAATCAGAGGATAGAGGTAACAAGCAATATAGCCGATAACAGTAATGGGCAAAATATAATCTACACGGAAGTTCATGATATTATAACTAACGACAAAGGCTTATTTGACATAGCCATAGGAAATGGTATCGCCTTATTAGGTGAATTTACTGATGTGGATTGGCTATCCTATGTACCTTATGTACAGATAATATATAAGCTTAATGATGGCGCTGAGGACGTTACAATACCTTGGACAAAATTCAAGTCAGTTCCTTTTTGCTTTTCTTCTAAGTACATTGTCTGTTCTGATGGGATAGATGGTCCACAAGGTCCTCAAGGAGAAAGAGGTCGTCCAGGAATTAACGGGATTAATGGGACAAATGGGCTCGATGGCACTGATGGTATTAATTGCTGGGATACAAACAGAAACAGGATCAATGATCCTTCAGAAGACTCTAACAGTGACGGCTTATTTAACTCTGAAGATTGCAATAATGGCATACCCGTTCTCCCTTTATTAAGCACACCTCCTACTACCAATATAGAAGAAGGAAGCATCTACATGGACAATGGAACCAACAGAGATGATACCCTACCAGGCTTCAGATATTATGATGGTGTAGCGTGGATAGATTTATAAAATTGAAATCGTTATAGGTTTAATTACTTATATAATTGGGCTAATGGAATGTAAATTTCATTAGCTTTTTTTTATGCATCTATTGAACCAGAATTGCAATATTTTTAATTCGGCAGTAGTAAACTGAGGACTGAATAAACATTTCATAAAAAAACATCACAAGATGACACATTTATAATCTATAGCGAAAAACTTTTTAAAGGATCCTCTGTTCTAAGTAAGCTAAATCAAAGTCTAATGAAAAAGAACTCAATTTTATCTTTTTTAATGCCATTCTTACTTATACAATGTAGTATATCACAGAGCGACATATGTAATTGTAAAACTGAAATAGAGTTTCTACATAAAAAAATAAAGAAAACACCTTCATACAAAGCTAATAAGGCTCAATACAAGGAAGCCTATGAAGCATCTCTCAAAAAGGCAGAGTTGTTATCATCCGACTATCAATGCTTTGTATTGCTAAATAAACTTTTGATCTCACTCAATGACAATCACTCTAAGATATATGGAATCGATAAAGTTGCTACTGCGGCAATCAAGACCAACGATAAAGACTTAGAAACTTTCAGAAAATCAAAGCTATACAACACATATCCTGTGGTCAGTATAGATATAGATAGCCTTCAGACTGCACTATCCAAGAAATCACCAAATGACATAGAAGGGGTCTATTCTATAGAATCAATGACCATAGGCGTGTATAGACATAGTACAAGTGCTGACTATCAGGCTGTAATTATGAGCACTGATTCAGATATATGGAGGAGAGGCGAACTCATTTATACTTTAATCCCTTTCGGAAAAAGAGACTACCTTCTTAGTATAGGCGGCAGTACTAATTCTAAAAGACTCATAGCATATACAGAAAGAATCAAAGATGGAACATTCCTGACGATGGGTTTTCAGAAACAAGAGACAAGTATCAATCACTCAAGGGCACCTTATCCAGATACAACATACTTCAGAGAAGAATTATCGGAAGATATCACTTACCTGAAAATTGGTAGTTTTAGCGGAATGTATCCTAAATTATCTGATGCGGAAGACTTCTATGCAAGCCTTAAGGGTAATCTGAACAAAGAGCATCTCATAATTGATCTCAGAGATAACGGAGGTGGTGGCAATAGAAACTCTGACATACTTCTTAAAATTATTAAGGACTACTTAAAAGATAACAACGTCTATATCCTCACTAATCACAGAACGATAAGTAATGCAGAGATGTTTGCTTATAAATTAAAAGATAATAAAAACGCTGTCTTATTCGGACATAGAACTAATGGATGTGCAGCTTACGAGGTAAAGAATAGCAATTACAATCTGCCCTGCGGTAATTTTCTCACAGTCCTCACTTCTAAGAAACACTCTAAGTTCTTAGACTTAGAATCTGTTGGATTAGATCCTGATTGGATTTTAAATATGGATACAGACTGGGTAGAGCAAGTAGTTAGCTATATAGAAAATCAATAATCTCAAATTATTACTCAGTCAGTTAACTATTGAGGTGAGGTCGGGAGATAGACTTCTTCTTTCATTAATATACTATCTAAATCGTAGTCGGAAGACAACATACCGCAAAAGACTATTATGAGGTGAGCTTGGAATTCTGACCTCAATAATTATTACAGTAGTATGATAACTGGGATCGATAGACCAGCTTACCGCTAAAGGCATAGGTGTTTCAGCTTCTTGCAGACTCTTCTTAAAATCTAAACCACCTCAGCAACTGTAAATATACTTCCAGCTACAAGAATGAGATCACTCGTATCTGCAGATTTTCTGGCAGCCGATAGTGCTCTTCTTATAGTCGTATAAGTCTTACCATCCAGTCCCTTAGCAATTGCTAAATCAGCTAATTTTTCTTTGTCCATAGCTCTGGGTATAATAGCTTGTGAGAAGTAGTACTTAGCCTCCTTAGGATATAACTCCAGTACCTTAGACTGGTCTTTGTCTCCCACCATGGCGAGTACAATATGGAGTTGATTATACTTTTCTTTTCTTAGTTCTTGGAATAGCGTTGTGATGCCATCTATATTATGAGCACTATCGTAGATGACGAGTGGGGATGAAGATAGCTTCATATACCTGCCCATATATTCCCATTGGTGCAACCCTTTAGTCCACGCAGTTGACAGTTTAGATAACGGAACCTGGGATAGAAGCATTTTTAGGCTCACGTAAGCTGTCTGTAGGTTTTCTAATTGATATTCTGGGAAGGATTTTTTAAGGCCCTTTACATAAAGACAAAATTCTGATTCTTGAGCATAGTGCAATTGAGTTCTACTATTTTTTACTTTTTTTGAAAATATAGGATGCGTTTCTTTCTGTCTTCGACCTACTACTACAGGAACTGCTGGCTTAATAATTCCAGCTTTCTCTGCAGCTATTAATGACAGCGTATCGCCTAAGAATAATGTATGATCAAATCCTATATTAGTGATTACAGAGAGTTCTGGGGTTATTATATTAGTAGAATCTAATCGTCCTCCTAATCCAGTTTCTATAACTGCAAAATCAACATTCATATCTCGAAAATATGAAAAAGCCATCCCTACAGTGATCTCAAAAAATGATGGCTTAAAATCTCCATCCAAGACATCATCAGATATCAACTGATTAACAAATCTTTTGACGTAAGTCTTAGAGATTAATTCACCGTCCACTTTAATTCGCTCTCTGTAATCCTTGTAATGTGGAGATGTATAGAGTCCGACTTTAAATCCCATCTCATGTAATGCCGTCGCGATGAAGTAGCTTGTAGAGCCTTTACCGTTAGTCCCAGCGATATGGATTGACTTGAATGATTGATGTGGATGATCCAGATAAGTATCAAGGTGTTGTATGTTCTTCAGATCTTTTTTGAATGCTTTAGGACCAACCCGCTGAAACATTGGCAGCTGATTAAACAAGAAAGATTCTATTTCTTTATACTTTGTGATATTCTTTGTCAATCCTATAAATATTTATGAAGTCATTTAAAAACATAGGTTAAAATAGCTTGTATCTGCTTGGTTTTCAGGACGAAGCTCTTTTTGAGATTCATAGCCATAGCTATGGATAGAAAAAAAGCTGAAGTATTGGAAATCAATGAGATGCAAAATAATTAACATTATGTTTTTAAACGACTTCTATACCAAAAGTAATCAAAGCTTCAATTATCGCAACTTCTAAAACATACGATTATATAATAGCTGGAGCAGGGCTATCGGGTCTCAGCTTGGCTTATAAGATTAGGCAAGTAGATGCATTAAAGGACAAGTCTATCCTACTCGTAGACAAAGTTAAGAAGGACAAAAATGACAGAACTTGGAGTTTCTGGAGCCATAAACCGCAAGTTTTTGATAGTATCCTATATAAGGAATGGACTCATATTCTATTCGCCAACCACGAATTCAAGAAGACTTACAAGATCGACCCTTACACTTACAAGATGATCCGCGGTATAGACTTCTATAAGCATACGCATGAATTTCTTAATAATGCACCAAATACAGATTTTGTGTACGGTGATATCTCTGAAATCAGAGAAATTAATAAAGGTGCAATCCTCAAATGTAATGGAGCGACTTACTCTGCTCCGACATTATTCAAAAGCTATATGGACAAAATTGATTTCTCTAAATCAAATTTTGTATGGCAACATTTTAAAGGATGGATCATCAAAACTGACAAGCCTACATTCGACCCTAAGCTTGCAACTTTTATGGACTTCAGAGTAGATCAAGACGGTGAGACCAGATTCTTCTACGTACTACCTAAAGATGAACATACAGCGCTTGTAGAGATCGCCATATTCTCTGGCACTATCCCTGAGTCATCATTCTACGACCCTTATCTTAAGGACTACATTAACGAGTATGTAGGATGCGATAATTATGAAATCCTCGAAGAAGAATTAAATGCGATTCCGATGACCGACTTTAATTTCAACAATAACCAATCATCACGGATCATCAATATAGGCACCAACGGTGGATCTGTCAAAGGCTCATCAGGCTATGCCTATAAGTACATCCAAAAAGAAACAGATAGAATCGTCGAACTCATAATCGCTGGTCACCTACAAAAATATAAACCTCTAAAGAATAGATATAAATTCTACGACAGCATATTCCTTAATGCGATATTGACGAATAAAACTTCTGGAGAGATGGTATTCGGAAAACTCTTCAAGAAGTTAAGTCCGCAACTGATATTTAGATTTCTTGATGAAGAGGCTACTTTCTTTGATGACCTCAAAGTATTCACAGCGCCACCCACCCTACCGTTCTCTAAGGCATTTATAGAGGAAGCTTTTAAGACTAAGAAACAATGATACACTTAGAAACTAAGAGATTAATTATGCGTCCAATTACTATGGATGATATAAAGGATCTATATGAACTTAATCTTGACCCGGATGTCATAAAGTATACTAGTGGTCCTCCATTTAAAAGCTTAGAGCATACAAGAGAATTCTATGCAAACTCTGGACAATACGAAAAATATAAAATGGGTCGATTCTCTACCTTCCTAAAATCTGACAATACATTTATAGGATGGTGTGGGCTCAAATATCATAAGGGAGCAGTTATAGATTTAGGATATAGATTTATAAAAAAATATTGGGGACAAGGCTATGCTACAGAATCATCGAAGGCAAGCCTTAAGTATGGCTTTGAAGAATTAGATGTGAAAAAAATTACAGCAGTGGCAATGAAAGCTAATCCCGCATCGATAAGCGTATTCCAAAAAATAGGGATGATCTATACTAAAGATATCGACTTAGATGGTCACGAAGGCGTATACTATGAAATAGGGCACCAAAGGTATCAAGCTAATAAAAAGCATACTTAATCAAGAACAATCATCTCGCCCAGCACCTTAGACTTCTCAAATGCAATCGCTAATCTCACACTATCAACTGCATGTGTTAACTTAACCTTGGGTCTGATCTTACCGAGCACCGTATCTGTAAAGTGATGCAACTGCAAGTATTCTGGAAAGATAAAACGCTCTTCTCTATCTAAATAAATTTCTTCTTTGACGCCTTGATCTGTATATAATTTATACGATCTATGATTGCCATTATTGAGGATAATTTGCCCTTTGTTGCCGTATATGGTCATGTAGCTCTGACCTTTATCTATCTGAGGTTGCACTATAAGATTAAACGAAGAGCCCTCTTTAGTTTCCGCTTTACAGACTAAGGTTTCTCTCTGTACATCGACCTTCACATTATTGATAGGGCTATCTAATAATGTCTGACACAGTTCTATCTCATCGAGTGCATGATTAAAAAATACACTACCAGTTGTATTGTGGTGCTCCTTATGTACACTATGCATAAATGAAGAGTCAATGCTTAAATGATTGATCATGCCTATCTTACCAGACTTAATATCCTTCTGAACTAATTCTAATAAGGGACTGAAGCTAACAATAGAGCTCGCCATCACAACTTGACTCGGTCTCGATAGAGCAGCTTTCTGAACTGCACAAGCATCCTCGTAATTAAGGGCTATGGGATTAGCTAAGAAAACGTGCTTACCTGCTTCTATAGCTTGTATGGCTTGGTGTGGTCTTCTTTCTGGATTAGAAAAAATAAATATTAAATCAATATCATGATTCTGTATCAGTGATTGCTCATCAGAATAAACATATTCCAGCTTAAGATCATTCTTAGCGTAGAGTAACTCTCTCTGAGTACGACCATAAGCGGCTATAAGATTGAGATTTTTTATATGCGACTTAATGAGTTCTGCATACACTGTACCCAATCTGTCTAATCCTATGATTCCAGCTTTTACATTATAGAGCATATAAGATTATAGGTGTCTTTCTGCGTGGTAACTCGATCTTACAAGTGGTCCACTTTCTACATAATCAATACCCATCTTAAGACCCTCTTCTTTGTAGTATGCAAATGTCTCTGGTGTAACAAATTCTTCTACTGCAATATGCATCTTAGTCGGTTGTAGGTACTGACCTATTGTAACAACATCACATCCATGATCTTGGAGGTCTTGCATAATTTCCAGCACTTGTTCTTTTGTCTCACCGAACCCTACCATAAATCCTGATTTGGTTCTCTTACCTGCATCTTTAGTTCTTTGTATTTGCTCTAAGCTTCTATCGTACTTCGCTTGAGGTCTTACTTTCTTGTACAATGCTCTTACCGTCTCCATGTTATGCGATACGACTTCTTGTCCGCCTTCTATCATTCTCGATAGTGCATCCCAATTAGCTCTGACATCTGGGATCAATGTCTCTATAGTTGTCGTCGGTGATTCCTGCTTAGTCTGCACAACGGTCTGATACCAGATCTCTGCTCCTCTATCCTTAAGTTCATCTCTATTGACAGAAGTGATAACAGCGTGCTTGACTTCCATCAGTCTTATTGCTTCAGCTACTCTTCTCGGCTCATCCTCGTCATACTCTGGCGGTCGTCCTGTCTTGACAGCACAGAAGCTACAGCTCCTTGTACAGACATTACCGAGTATCATAAAAGTAGCTGTACCTGCACCCCAGCATTCTCCCATATTAGGACAATTGCCACTTTGGCAAATTGTATGGAGCTGATACTCATCTACTAATTTTCTTACTCGCTTGAAGTCTTCACCTATGGGAAGCTTTACTCTAAGCCAATCTGGCTTCTTTACTCGCTTAGGCTTATCGACTTTTACTTCTGATATGATTGGTAATTCTAACATTTAATTTTTTCGTGATCCTAACTGGATATTAAAATATACTCTTACAAAATAACGAGAATTCTTAACCGCTTCTGACTCTATGAATATCGGAATCTTAGTCGGATATACATCAAACATAAATCCCGTCTCGAATGCTTTCACATACTTATCGAAAGCTCCCATTGCGATATGGGCACCTACTTTACCTTGCACTCCTGCTCTGACAGACATCTCGTCGAATCCTTTAAAAAATGGTGATCTTCCACTTATGGAATTTACATTAAGAAACTGCTCATCGTTCTCACCGTCATATTTGACACTATTTAATACAGGTCTCATCTGATTATCAATGATCTCCACCTCTATAACATCAAGATAATAAGGCTTCATCAATGCTAAAGATGGCCCTATCTCGTAAGTATAACCTACCGCGACACCTCTTCTTTTTTCTTTCTCCGACAGGTACTTCTTAACACCCACACCTGCCCTAAGGTTGAGAAATGAGTTAATCTTTCCATAAGTGAAAGTACCTGAGCCGCCGATATTAGATATTCTTGACTGTGTCTTCTCGCGAGGATCCTTAGTAAAGCCTAATTCCACGTGATAATAATTAGTCTTATCGTAGGCTTTTATCTTACCAGAATTATAAGCTATAGCTGCTCCATTTTCATGTAATCTAAGATCTATAGACCATTCTTTTTTATAGAGGATACCTTTCCAGTCTATCTCCACCAATTTAGGCTGTATAACACGCTGACTTATAGCAGCTTGCATGCAGAATAGAAGACTTGATATGATAAGTAGGTATCTAATGATGATCTTGGTTCTTATGTCAAGACAATATATAGCTATTTTGCTGATTATGTAAGGCTGACATGACTCTAAGTGTCCTTAACTTACATTAACCAGCTGTTCTTATAGTTGTAGTCCTATTGATCCAGCACTTCACTTGATAGCTGTCTCCAGCTTTTAGGGTTCTTTGGAATACATCTCCCTTAGTAGGCATATATTGCTTATAAGTTTTAATCAGCTTTCTCGCTTCATCTGAGACCAATGGATCCTTTAATGCTTTCTCCCACATATCTATCGCTACCCATGTCACAACCTGACTGTCCCATCCTGTACCAGGGCCACACAATGGGCCACTCGATGCATAGAGTTTTCCTATGATGAGATAAGGTTCTCCAGAACTTGGATTTAATTCCGCAGATTGTAGTGCATACTTTCTTGATTTCGGAAAGTCTTTAATGTCACCGTAATAGATCTTAGATATTAGAAGTGTATATTTTGCTTTTTTCTGTACATCGGCTGTAGTGTTGACATAATCTTCAAATTGCTTAACGGCTTCATAGTATTGACCACTTTCATAAGCATTATATGCTAATCTTAATTTTCCTGGAGGTGGTGGCGGTGTGTAGCATTTTTCATCTTTAGCAGTCTTAGCTTCTTGTACACTTGCTGATGCCGGGTCACATCCACCCCATAATAACCTTCCGTATGCTGTATTAATAATCTCGCAATCTTCAGGGTTATCTCTAAGAATGGATAGATACTTTTTTTCAAAATAAGCACAATCATATAATCCTTCTACACCTTCAAGATTCTCTAATCGGGCAGGTGCATAATTATTTATAATATTCCAAGCCTCTTTGTTTTTACCACTTGCCATGCCGTACTCTATTGCATCCATCATATAGCCAGTATACAATCTCCCCTCTTCCTTACTTATCTCCTCAGCGATAATCTTATCAGTCAATATTTTAGTAAATGGATTAATAACAAAATAATCTGTAGTCTTCTTCTTAGCATCTATAGCTTCCTTGAATAAGCTATAGATCTCATCATCAGTAGATTCTCCGATATAGTAATAATAGTAATCGAAAGCTTTACGACCAGCAACATATGCAGGCTGACCATAACACTCTATACGCTTATCATAGATCATCATAACGGTATCAACGTATGCTGACTTAACTGCAGGGTTACTTTCATTCTCATATTTGTTCTTATAGATGGCTAATCCATCTTCGAACTGATACTTAATAGAACCATTAGCAGCAGGGGCTCCGTAGTATGCTACTTTCCATAATGGAAATGCTTTATCATAATTACCAAGCTTGATCTGATCTTTATACAGTACATAAGCTGTCTCTACTTCGTCACGATCACGTGCACTTAGATCGTTGAGAGTCGTACAGGGATTCTTATCTACAATTTCTTTTGGCTCAGGTGTTACTACCTCAGGCGTAGTAACAGTCTCTGTGACCTTAGGTGTACAAGCTATAAATAAGAGCATTGTATAAATGCAAGAAAATAGTATAGGCTTTCTCATGAAATATCAGTTAATTTTAAGTCATAAAGATAAGAATACAACGACCATTCAATTCTTAATCTTTTGATAATGTGAGCGTATTACGATATAAATAACTACTTGGAGGTAAAGACGCCATCAAGAACTCAAAAATAAAATATGAAAAAGAAGAAAATACTCGTCCTGACGGGTGGTGGCGATTGCCCTGGGCTTAATGCTGTAATCAGAGGAATCTATAAAGCAGCGATGACACATGGAGGCTATGAAGTCTATGGCTGCATAGAAGCATTCAATGGATTATTGAAAGACCCTGTAGAGATCATCAAACTTAATAAACGTATTGTCGGTGGTATCCATGTCAAAGGTGGCACTATCCTAAAAACGACTAACAAAGGCAATCCACTCGAATTTCCAATATTACAAAAAGACGGTACATACAAGTACAAAGACATCAGCAAAGCTTTAGTCAAAAAAATAAGGAAACTGGGATTTGAAGCAGTAATCAATATCGGAGGAGACGGTTCTCAGAAAATATCTCAAGCTCTGTATGAAAAAGGACTTAACATAATAGGTGTACCCAAGACGATAGACAATGACCTTTCTGCCACTGATCTTACTTTTGGATTTAGTACAGCTGTACAGATCGCTACTGAAGCTTTTGATAAGTTAGTAACTACTGCCGAAAGTCATAATCGTGTTATGATTATGGAAGTGATGGGACGTGATGCTGGTTGGATTGCACTACATACCGCTATTGCTGGTGGTTCTGAGATATGTCTTATTCCTGAGATTCCGTTCGATATAGACGTCGTCGCTAAAAAGATAAACAAACGATATAAAAAAGGAAAAGGTTTTGTCAATATCGTAATAGCTGAAGGCGCAAAGATCAATGACAAAATCGTGGGCAAACACGCGGAAGGAGATGCTAATATTAAGCTCGGCGGCATCGGAAATGCTTTAAGGCAAGCATTAGAAAAAGGAGGCTGCCCTGCAGATATCCGAGTCACAGTATTGGGACATACGCAGAGGGGAGGTACACCTGTAGCTTTCGATAGGATACTGGCGACTGCCTTTGGCGTCAAAGCATTTGAGATGGTAGATGCTAAAAAATATGGTAAGATGGTCAGCTACACTAACAATGAAGTTACAGAAACTACACTCAAGAAAGCTACCAGCTCTTACAACTATGTCAATCCTAAACATTACTTAATCAAAACTGCTAAAGCACTGGGAATCAGCTTTGGAGAATCCCCTTAAAAGGTGAAATTGGTGTCTTAATAAGGACATATTATAAAAATAACATTATGTTTATATCTATTATCAACCAAATAAACTTTAAAAAATGAAAAAACAATTACTATTTCTAAGCTTCTTTTTACTTATAGGAAGCATGGCTATCGGTCAGATACAGTTTGGCGCAGGAGGTACATTAATTAACGATTTTGGTATACAAGGTAGAGCTAAAATACCTGTTGGAGATAAGATCAATGCTCTACCGGCTCTAAGTTATTTCTTGTCAGATGGAACCGTCTTTGCTCTTGATGCAGTAGCATCTTATGATGTGGCTGAAGTAGCAGAATTTCCGATCTATGCGACTGGAGGATTGACTTTTTTAAGGTCTTCATTTGCAGGATTTTCTAATACCGCTAATCTAATAAGCCTTGGAGGAGGTACAGTAATCAATGGTAATATATACGCTGAACTTAGACTTCTCATAGGCGTAGGTGAATCTTCAGGAAATGACCTCGGAATCAATGTCGGTTACTATTTCTAAATAGATTTAAAATAAATTATATATATAAAATGAGATTAACTTTTTGAAGTTGGTCTCATTTTTTTGTTCAAGGACTTCTGTAAAACTAAAAAGAGGGAAGCATTATCACTAATGCTTCCCTCTTCTGATATTTAAGATATATTAATCCTTACTTAGCGTATCTAATCTTAACTTTCTCGCCTATCCAGCAACCTACAGTCGTCGTATCTCCTTCCTTAAAACTTTGCATAAATCCATCCTCTTGACTTGGCATAGAAGATCTGTATCTACTCACTTTCTTAGATGCTTCTTCTGCAACCTCTGGATCTATAGACTTAGCATAATTATACTTATCCATCGCTGCTAATATCGCCAGTCTTTGGTTCCATGCATTACCGCAATCTCTTGCGCCTGTTGCATACATATCACCGATAAGCATATATGGTCTACCCCAGTTAGCTCTTAGCTTCGCTGCCTCTCTTGCAGTACTTCTTGCAGTATTGTATTCCTTAAGTTTTCTGAACTGGATAGATGCCTTAGAGAACATATAGCCTGCTTTCTTATCAGGGTTTGTCTCATCTCTAATAGCTTCATCGTATTTATTTATAGCACCTTTGAAGTCACCAGAATCGTACATTTTCTTAGCTAATATTGAAGGGTTATTCTGTTCGAATTCTGCTTTCATTTTAGCATTCTCCTTTCCGGCGTATACCTTCCACTTAGATTCGAGCTCCATAAGGAATTCATCATTTTCGTCACAGTTTCTTTTCTTCAATAGACCGATCAAGTTCTTCAACTGATCCATATCATCAGGAGCATCCTGATACATCTTCATGTACGAAGGCTTAAAGTACTCACAGTCAAATATATCCGTCTCTATAGGTCCGAACTTTGACTTGGCAGCAGCCCATGCTTGATCATAATATGCCCCTAATCTTTCATTATTTTCTAAATTGTAAGCGGCAATATCTTCCATCTTAGAGAAATACTCTAATACTTTTTCCTTTTCCATTTTTCCTTTTTGGAATTGGTAGACAACCATCGCTGCTACAGGATCGAAGAACGTATACTCTATAGCGTTACCAGACTTCTCTAATGCCATATCATATTCTGCAAGATTAGAACTGTAAGGCTCACCAAGTGTATAGAACATATCGAAGGCCTTACGTGTGTGTACATAGCCTATCTGCTGATTATAACAAGCGTCATCATCTTTGCCTTTGCACTTAGATGTCATAATTAGCCTTTTATCATAAGCTTCTATGGCTTGATCATATAGCTTATTAATCATCTCCTTGTATTCTGCTTTCTTAGCAGCATCTGTCTCTGTCGTAAATTTGTGGACATAGATCTTAGCACCATCTATGAAGTGATAATCTCTCTTACCATCTGCAAGAGGTGCCATATCGTATGCTTTCTTCCAGTTAGTCTCCGCTACAGCCCAGTCTTCAGCTTTGAGGGCTTGACGATAGATAGAATGATAATCTGAAGCCTCTTCCTCATAACTCTGGCCTATCCACGAGTTATATTGTGCTTGTACTGATGCCATCGCTATAAGACAGACAACAGCACTCATCATTACATTTCTTAAATTTTTCATATCTAAAGTTTTTGTATTTAGTCTAATTGTATTTTCGTTTCACAAACCATTCATCATCATTAAATGTAAAACTAAAAGTCAGCTTTACGTATCTCTCTTCTATCGCAGTACCTTGTCCTAAGTATCCTGCGGATACGCCAAGGTTAGCATAAGATATCTTTCTTTGATAAAAGAATGGCATCCCCATTCCGAAATTGAAACCTATATCTTTTATACGCTCTCCACCGTTAATAATTAAGTCTTCACTCGGCACTAATTTATAATGAAATCCAAATCTGTAGTATACTCTCGAGAAGTAACTATTAATGGACTTATAGTTAGGACGGTAAAATCCACCAAACGATAACTTATAAGTGCTTTTTAATGGATTATTAACAAAATTACCACTGAATTGGGACCAATCATTACGTGTATAGTCTAATCCCAAGGCATACCGCTCTCCGTGATAGTAACTGATCCCGAACCCTAATTCAGAAGGTAACACCCCATCAAAATTCTCGTTATCTACAACAGAAATGGTATCAGAAGTAACAAGTCCCCCAAATTGGGAAAACTGTCTCGCTATATTAAGTTGCGACTCTGTAGAAGTAAAACTAGTACTTGAATTACCATATACGCCTATAGACAACTGCTTGAGTGTATTTGTTTTTTGCTCTTTGAAGGCCTCACGATTAAAGTAATGATTATATATCAATCCTAAATTATACTGGAACCCACTCACTCCTACTCCATTCTCTGATGAGGTTACAAATGAAGCCAAGTTATCATTAACAAATAACTGATTGCTGTAGTCGATTTTACCAAAAAGGTAACTAAGATTAAGTCCCATAGATAGGTTCTTGTACTTAACAGCATTACTCCACGTAAAGTTATAAGTACCACCCTCTCCAGAAAAATTTCTTGTTAATGATCCGATGTCAGCATTAGTTGAATCCTGAGTTGTTATGTTATATCCTACTATGCTGTAGGGCTTCAATGTAAATGCTGTTGTGGCATTGATATTCCTTTCTTTACGATCCAGCAAGTCATTCAACTTATTCTGCAATGGGACTGCTAATGATAGGTAGGAAAGATTACCACTCCATAACTGCGTATATTCTGTATCTCCCATATCACGTAAGCCATAATTTCTTGCATGTACACCCATATCGAATGCCGTCGTTTCTAGAAAACCGAGGGCAGCAGGATTGACAATATTAATAGCATGAGGATGGATATATGAGCCACCTAAGCCTCCCATATTTTCAGAATAGAAGAAATTCCTGTCACTGACTTGTCCTATTCCGTACCTGGAGTAAGGAGAGTTGATCTTAGGCTGAGCAGATATAATGATCGTCGTAAGACAAAACACTATAAATAACATGCCTCTGAGGCCTTTGAAATGTAGCATACGTAAGGCTCTTTGATTATTGATAGGAATTATTGACAATTGTATTTCTTTACTGATTTCTGTTTAATATTTGATTGAGCCCATCTAAGACAAGATTAGGACTCACAAATATCTTAGAATCTAACCAATCACCAAAATATATAGCATCTCCACCAGTTAAAATAACTATAAGACGACCATATTTCTTCGTTAAACTTTCTATAAAACGCTCGATTTCAAGTTTCACACCCCATACCGCTCCATTCTGGATAGCATGAGTTGTGGATTTGCCCAATATATTTTCGTGCTTTTTTCTTTTCACTAATGGCAGACTGGATGTGTAATCATGCATTGCATTTAACCTTAATTCGATTCCCGGAGATATATTGCCTCCATGATAGACTTTCTTATTATCAACGTAGTCATATGTCATACAAGTACCGATATCGATCACTAATATCTTCTTATTAGGATATGCCGCTACAGCACCTACAACAGCCGCTAATCTATCCAGACCTAATGTCTTAGGTGTCTTGTAAGATAATGTCACAGGAACCTTCGTCTTATGACTCAGTATAGATAGATGATAATTCTTCTGTAAATGTTGTATAAAGTAAGGATTCGACCGCCTTACTGATGAGAGAATAGCTTTCTCAAAAGGATATTTCTTTCTGATATCATTAATATCTGATACCCTTACCTTCTTATATCTCTGTAAGAAACGCAAAGTATCGTCCTCATAGATGGCTAATTTTATAAATGTATTACCTATGTCAATGATCAGATTCACAACGATATCATTCTAATGCTTAAAGTGTCTAGTGCCAGAAAATACCATCGCTAAACTATTTTCATTACAATAATCTATACTTAGCTGATCTTTAATAGAACCTCCTGGCTGCACAACAGCAACAATCCCTGCCTTATGAGCCAACTCTACACAATCAGGAAATGGAAAGAAAGCATCTGATGCCATTACAGCATCCTTAAGATCAAAGCCCATAACACCCGCCTTAGCAATAGCTTGCTTACAAGCATCTACTCGAGATGTCTGACCGCAACCCATACCTAACAACTGATTACCTCTTGCAAGAACTATTGTATTAGACTTCAAGTGCTTCACCAGCTTGTTGGCAAATTTCAAATCCGACAACTGTTCTGCCGATGGAGAAGTATTCGTTTTGGTTTCGAAATCACTTTCGACTTCCGACTTAATATCTGTATCCTGCATGATCACACCATTAAGGAGGGTTTTGTAGGATTTCTTTTGTCTGTGGAATTCGTTGATTTTAAGTAGGACTCTTTTTTTCTTTTTCGTCAATAGCTCCAATGCATCTTCATCAAATTCTGGCGCTATTAATACCTCATAAAACAACTTGTGTATTTCTTCGGCTGTCGCCAAATCTATCTTAGCATTACATATTAACACCCCTCCGAATGCTGAGACAGGATCTCCTGCCAGTGCATCATGCCATGCCTGTAACACGGTCCCTCTCGTTGCTAAGCCACATGGATTAGTATGCTTCAATACTGCAAAGGTAGGATCCTCATCTTCAAACTCTGCCATCAACTGCACCGCCGCATCTATATCTACGAGATTATTAAATGAAAGGTCTTTGCCCGCGATTTTATGGAAGACATTATTCATCTCTCCAAAGTAGGTACCTTCTTGATGAGGATTCTCACCATAACGTAGTGGTGTCGCTTTCTCAAAGCTGACTCTAAACTTATCTTCTACCTCCTCAGATCTATTGAAATAATTATAGATGGCAGAATCATAATGTGAAGATACAGAGAAGGCAGCTCCTGCCATTTTCTTTCTGTCAGCGAGACTTGTCTCTGCATTCTGTGCTCCTAAGACTTGTTCCAAGAATCCATACTGATTCTTAGATGGTATGATAACTACATCGTTAAAATTCTTAGCAGCAGCTCTTATGAGTGCTATGCCTCCTATATCTATCTTCTCGATGATAGTCGCTTCGTCATCTGTAGCAGCAACTGTATCTTCAAATGGATAAAGATCTACAACAACAAGATCGATCTCTGGAATCTCATACTTAGCTAATTGTACTAAGTGATTTTCCTCTCTACGAGCCAGTATACCACCGAATACTTTAGGATGTAAGGTCTTTACTCTACCATCAAGAATAGATGGATAAGAGGTGATATCTTCGACCTGAATAGGACTCAGCCCATTGTCTTCGAGAAACTTGAAAGTCCCTCCTGTAGAGTATATCGTAATATCAGAATTTTTAAGTTCTCTGACGATTCCCTCTAATCCTGATTTATCAAATACAGAGATGAGAGCGGATTTTATTTTTCTGGTTGGCATAAGCGTCGCTTTATAAGCGGCAAATGTAAATAAAATGTGTTTAACGTAGTGGATATGGGGGATTTCTGTTTTATGTTGATGTGTTTATTAAGCTGAGAGAGGCTCGTACTTTGAAGTCATATGGAAAAAAGTATACCTTAAATATTATTGGCATTTACAAACTTCAGGTAGGTAGGATATTAATTTGATAAACTTCGATTTGCCAGGAAAGATATTCATTTGAAGTTGCAAACTTCAAATAACGTTGGGATGAGCCGTAGCCGACCCAGTCTTTGAAGTTTGTAACTTCAAAGTAATATGTATTATATAGATTTAAGATATTTATCTGAAGTTATAAACTCCAGATAACTGTGGTCACTCGTAACATTACTGTACTTGTCTACTAATACATCTCTCTGTCCTTCTTGCTTATACAGAGAAATAGTACGAGGTCCTGCATCACCAATGTACTCGACATTGACATGATTAACAAAACCACCATTAAGTAATGCTTCTTCTTGAGTAATGAATACTTCAGCTTTAAGGGTTGACGGATTAAAGCCAAACTGGAATAATGTAAATAATATCGGAATTAGGATTCTCATGTTTCGGTTTTTGAAATATTAAAAAAAAAGACAAGTAAGGCCTTTAGTTCTTTCTCGTATATTCTTCTATCGTGGTCTCAAATTTTATCTTTAGCATCTCGTCATCACATCTTTCTATGACACCTTTCTTTATTGTACTTGAGTTATAAGTAATCTCAATTCTCAACACAGAATCAACTTCTGTAACCTTAAGGGGTTTCTCTCCAGAAAACTCATCTGAAATAGTACCTTTTTTCAGCTGTACATCATACTTGATATTATAAACTAAGTCTTCATAAAACTTCATAGGACCTTTCTCCATCTGGTCTATAATATATACCGAGGGATCATCGTACACCCCTTGCAATAGCGTAAGGTCTATGGTGTCTTGTGACATGGCGAGATGAGATGTGGCCATCAAAAAAAGCATTATTATGTATCGCATGTTATTAGTTTTTTTTTTAGATTATATTAATTATAAATTCCACCCTTCATCCAACTTATAGATATTCACCTTGTCATCATCGTCCCTAATAAAAAGATGATTGGAACAAAAATTTATCTTGACAGCTGGAAGAAATGATTTTACATTTGAATCAGTATAGATCCAATCGAATTCATTTGTATCCATATTATAAGCATATATCTTATTTTTCCTTGGTACAACTGTGACAATATATTGCCCTACTTGGCAAAACTTTAAATTACCTTGTCTTGGATAAAAATCTTCGAATAACTTTTCATCCTTATGTTGAAATATAACCTCTCCTGTATGAAGGTCTCGTTCTTCATAATAATGGTGAAGCGCAATCAGCTTATCTTTAGAATGATGAATCTGGAAATGTCTCATATTACGATCATCGACTTTCCACAATACTTTACCAGTTGAATTGGATACTCCAAATGCCATTGTATATGTTGAGCTTGATGGCTTTATGAATAGCAAATCATTTCTTACATCAAAAAATCTAATAGTCCCAGTATCAATAATTTCGGAAAAATCAAGTTTCCAAATTAAACTTCCATCTATAGGATCTACTCTACTAAATACATTTTTAGGATTTTCTCCAGGCTGATATTTTTCAGAAGTATATATAAATTCATCAATTATACTTGTAAGTTTATAGGAACCCCATAGTGGCTTAAGGTTCTTAAATGAACATATTGAATACTTAACTTCATGTTTGCTTTTTAATAAAAAATATTTTTGGGCTCTGTTATCATAATCAGTAATTAAATAAAAATTATTAAATAAAAATTTTGCACTGTTAAAATCTCCAATGCTTATATAAATATTACTGTGGTCATCACAAAAAAGAATCTCATCATTGTCCAATAATAATGCCTCATCCCATTCAATGTTTTTTTCGATTTTCTTCAGGCTCCCATCGCTGAAGATGTAATGCCAAGGGTCATCAGAATCTTCCCCAAAAATAAATACTCTTCCATCTTTTAATGGGATAATCGAACCAACTTTATCTAACCTATGTTTTTTTGTGAACATTTATTCTTTGATTAAACTTTCTAATAACGAACCTAATTCACCATTCTTTGCCTTGTTTAAAAACTCGTTTCTGCTAATGGTTTCATTATAAATATTTTGATATCTATTTTTTAGAAAATCTGAAGAATTCCATAATTCTTTAAGAGCTGCCTTATTCTTAAACACATTATTCAAATAGCCTCTCATTGGACCAGCCACAGATACTTTAGCATTAGTAGGTCCACTTTTATTGAAGTAGTAGGCAAAGTCCTTCCCCACGGCGAAGTAAGCTTTAAGTTGCTTAAAAGCACTATTATTATCACCTGTTATAGGAAAAAAAGATCGAGCCTCTTTCCATTCTTAACTTCGAGATTTATACCAGAAAATACGATATCAAATATATTTTCAGTAGGCCCATCCACAATCTGCTCAAAACGCTCAAAACTGCCTACTGCTATATCATCATAACGATTAGCTATCAGATTCCATGCATAAGCACAGTCTTTGGCTTTAGTTCTTTGTATACCCCCGTTCTTCGAAGTTTTTAACTTCAACGCAATATCAACAAAACTATGAAAAAACATATCCAATCTGATTTCCGTAATCAATTATGTCTAATTCTAATTTACTATCGCTCATTCCTGCATAATTGGGAGCACTGCTATAAGCGTAATTCTCTGCTTCAATAACAATTCCCGCTCGTACCAGATTCATATGGATGTATAATAGCTTTTGCATGGTGAGTTTAGGGTGCATACATATCATTGGTTTACTGTTTTGTTGCCATACTTGATACTTAGAATTATTCTTATTGTACTTGGCATGATATCGAAACACCAATTCCATCCAGCCTTTTCTACTTTCTTGCTTGACCCAAGATAACAGTTGTTTACTTGTATGCTTTTTAAAGTCTCTAATTATACCAGATAATCCCCCACTATCTTCTCTGGCACTTACTATTAAGTGAATATGATTACTCATTATCACATAAGCATGTATGCTTAGACCTTTATTCTTATTACAGTATTTTAGGGAATCAACAATAATGTCCTTACACTCTTTTCTTGTAAATATGTCTACCCAACCAACGATTCTAAATGTCAAAAAATAAATAGCGTATTGATCGGTTATAATATATCCATCACGGTCTGACATTTAACTAAGATAATGAGCCTTTAAAAAGCATGGAGTGAAAGATATTCATTTGATAAACTTCAATTGACCTAAGATAGTTATTTGAAGTTACAAACTTCAAATAGCGGGGGATCCTTACACTCTTTTCTTGTAAAAATGTCCACCCAGCCCACGATTGTAAATGTCAAAAAATAAATAGTGTATTGATCGGTTATTATTTATCCACCACGGTCTGACATTAAACTAAGATAATGAAACTTTAAAAAGCATGGAGTGAACGATACTCATTTGAAGTTACAAACTTCAAATAACGGGGACAAGTAAGGCCTTTAGTTCTTTCTCATATATTCTTCTATCGTGGTCTCAAATTTTATCTTTAGCATCTCGTCATCACATCTTTCTATGACGCCTTTTTTTATTGTACTTGAGTTATAAGTAATCTCAATTCTCAACATAGAATCAACTTCTGTAACCTTAAGGGGTTTCTCTCCAGAAAACTCATCTGAGATAGTACCTTTTTTCAGCTGTACATCATACTTGATATTATAAACTAAGTCTTCATAGAACTTCATAGGACCTTTCTCCATCTGGTCTATAATATATACCGAGGGATCATCGTACACCCCTTGCAATAGCGTAAGGTCTATGGTGTCTTGTGACATGGCGAGATGAGATGTGGCCATCAAAAAAAGCATTATTATGTATCGCATGTTATTAGTTTTTTTTTTAGATTATATTAATTATAAATTCCACCCTTCATCCAACTTATAGATATTCACCTTGTCATCATCGTCCCTAATAAAAAGATGATTGGAACAAAAATTTATCTTGACAGCTGGAAGAAATGATTTTACATTTGAATCAGTATAGATCCAATCGAATTCATTTGTATCCATGTTATAAGCATATATCTTATTTTTCCTTGGCACAACTGTAACAATATATTTCCCTACTTGGCAAAACTTTAAATTACCTTGTCTTGGATAAAAATCTTCGAATAACTTTTCATCTTTATGTTGGTATATAACCTCTCCTGTATGAAGGTCTCGTTCTTCATAATAATGGTGAAGTGCAATCAGCTTATCTTCAGAATGATGAATCTGGAAATGCCTCATATTGCGATCATCGACTTTCCACAATACTTTACCAGTTGAATTGGATATTCCAAATGCTAAAGTACTTTCCGATGTTGATGGCTTTATGAATAGCAAATCATTTCTTACATCAAAAAACCGAACAGTTTTAAAATCGATAGATTCATTAATCTCAATTTTCAAAATTAAACTTCCATCTATTGGATCCACTCTATTAAATTTATTCTTAGGATTCTCTCTTGGTTTATATTCCTCAGAAGTGTAAACAAATTCATCTATAATACTTGTGTATTTATATGAATTCCAAAGCTGCTTAAGATCCTTAAATGAAAATATTGAACTCTTAGAGTCATTTTCTTTACACTGAAGCATAAAGTATTTTTGAGCTCTGTTATCATTATTATTAATTAAATAAAAATTATTAAATAAATATTTTGAACTTACAAAATCTCCACTGCTTATATAAATATTACTGTCGTCATCACAAAAAAGAATCTCATCGTTGTCCAATAATAATGCCTCCTCCCATTCAATATTTTTTTCGAATTTATTCAAGCTCCCATTGCTGAAGATGTAATGCCAAGGGTCATCAGAATCTTCCCCAAAAATAAATACCCTTCCATCTTTTAATGGGATAATCGAACCAACTTTATCTAACCTATGTTTTTTTGTGAACATTTATTCTTTGATTAAACTTTCTAATAACGAACCTAATTCACCATTCTTTGCCTTGTTTAAAAACTCGTTTCTGCTAATGGTTTCATTATAAATATTTTGATATCTATTTTTAGAAAATCTGAAGAATCCCATAATTCTTTAAGAGCTGCATTATTCTTAAATACATTATTCAAATATCCTCGCATAGGTGCAGCAACTGACACGCCCCCATTATTATTAAAGTAGTAAGCAAACAATTTATTTTCTCCGAAATAAGCTTTCAATTGCTTAAATGAGGAACCTGTAACAGGTAAGAAAGATCGAGCCTCTTTCCAATTCTTGACTTCGAGATTTATACCAGAAAATACGATATCCAATATATTTTTAGTAGGTCCATCTACGACCTGCTCAAAACGATCAAAACTGCCTACTGCTATATCATCATATCGATTAGCTATAAGATCCCATGCATAAGCACAGCCTTTGGCTTTAGTTCTTTGTATACCCCCGTTCTTTGAAGTTTTTAACTTCAAAGCAATATCAACAAAACTATGAAAAAACATATCCAATCTGATTGCCGTAATCAATAATATCTAATTCTAATTTACTATCGCTCATTCCTGCATAATTGGCAGCACTGCTATAAGCGTAGTTTTCTGCTTCATTTACAATACCAGCTCGTACTGGATTCATATGGATGTACAATAGTTTTTGCATAGTGAATTTCGGGTGCATACATATCATTGGTTGACTGTTTTGTTGCCATACTTGATACTTAGAATTATTCTTATTGTACTTGGCATGATATCGAAACACCAATTCCATCCAGTCTTTTCTACTTTCTTGATTGCTTTTCTTGACCCAAGATAATAGTTGTTTACTTGTGTGCTTTTTAAAGTCTCTAATTATACCAGATAATCCCCCACTATCTTCTCTGGCACTTACTATTAAGTGAATATGATTACTCATTATCACATAAGCATGTATGCTTAGACCTTTATTCTTATTACAGTATTTTAGGGAATCAACAATAATGTCCTTACACTCTTTTCTTGTAAATATGTCTACCCAGCCCACGATTGTAAATGTCAAAAAATAAATAGCGTATTGATCGGTAATAATATATCCATCACGGTCTGACATTAAACTAAGATAATGAAACTTTTAAAAGCATGTAGTGAAAGATATTCATTTGATAAACTTCAATTGACCTAAGGATATTTATTTGAAGTTACAAACTTCAAATAACGGAGGATCCTTACACTCTTTTCTTGTAAAAATGTCCACCCAGCCCACGATTGTAAATGTCAAAAAATAAATAGTGTATTGAATATATCCATCACGGTCTGACATTAAACTAAGATAATGAAAGATATTCATTTGATAAACTTCAATTTAATAAGAGATATTTATTTGAAGTTACAAACTTCAAATAACGGAGGATCTTTACACTCTTTTCTTGTAAATATGTCCACCCAGCCCAAGATTGTAAATGTCAAAAAATAAATAGTGTATTGATCGGTAATAATATAGCCATCACCGTCTGACATTAAACTAAGATAATGAAACTTTAAAAAGCATGTAGTGAACGATAATCATTTGAAGTTACAAACTTCAAATAACGGGAAACTTCAAATAACGGGGAGAAACCTACCCTTCTATTTCTTGGAGCTCAACGTCTTAATTCTTCGTATAAGACCATTCACAATCCCCGATTTTAGTATTCATATTATTGCCATCCAAAGTGTAGGAAACGAAATCATCTGATGCAACGCAATCAACAATAGTTAATTCTAAGTCCTCCTCTCCGTTTTCTAAAACTATATTTTCTGATGGACCACTCGTAAGGAAGAAAGATAGCGGTGCAGATATCGTATTATCAGTTGTACATATAGTATCTCCAACTATTGTATACGTCCCTACAAAATCAGCTTGTGCACAGCCCGTAGAATCATCATCTCCACAGCTTACAAATCCAATAATCAAAAGAATAAATGCGAATGATGCTATTAAATTTTTCAACATGATGTTTTTTTTAATGAGTTTCACAAATTTATAACTTATTTGGGAGCTCTATGGCAATTAAGTTTTAAAAACTATTTCATTTCTCGTTCTTAGAAATTTACTATTTCAAAGCGATCTAAATTATGACTAAAAATATCAATCTGACTAATAAACTTTAGATAACCATGTTTATCTACCTCTCCCTAAAATCCAAGATATTACCCATCTCAAAACAGATGCGACATCGTGGCTCATATTTATCTTTCTCGCCTAAGACGACAGTCTCTTCTTCATTTGAGAGTCGATAAGAGTGGGTTGCTAAGCTGCCACAATGGGGACAAATGGCATGGACTTTAGTGATGTATTCTGCAACAGCAAGCAAGCCTGGAATAGGTCCGAAAGGCTTACCACGGAAGTCCATATCTAATCCTGCAACGACGACGCGGATGCCTTTTACAGCGAGCTTCTGACAGACATCTATTAAGTCATTATCAAAGAATTGTGCTTCGTCGATACCGACTACACTGACTTGATCGAGAAGATCGTATATCTCTATGCTTTTCTCTATAACTGTGGAGGCCATCGCGTTCTCATCGTGTGAGACGACATTGGCATCATCATATCGGGTATCTTTCTTAGGCTTAAAGATCTGTACCTTCTGATTAGCGAAAGATGCTCGCTTGAGACGGCGTATAAGTTCTTCTGTCTTGCCAGAAAACATAGACCCACAGACGACTTCTATCCATCCACTACGTTGTCCTCTAAAATTAGGTTCTAAAAACATCTACCGTCTCAAAATGTTATGATTATATAATAATGCGCCAATATCTCAATAAAACTTTGAAGATTAAGGTTATTAAGCCATCTAAGTGATCACATGGTTAGAAATTAGGTTCAATTTTTGATGTATTATAATTTATTATAATATGTTAAGTCAAAGAAAAAAGAAATAGGTTACAATATTTAAAAGCGAAATAGAATGGATATCAAAAATGTCAATAAAGTCTTAAAGAAAATAAACAGATTAAACGAACTGGTCAATGAGTTAGGAGAGGCCAATTCTACTGAGAAAGATCTCCTAAAGGCATATGTTATAGACCTATATGATGCTGTTATCTCTAATGGTGTAGATGATATCATAGATCTTGAGAAAGAAGAGATGCGTAAGAAATTAAAGAAGCAGCGTAAGCTTGAGAAGAAACTCAAAAAGCATAAGGAAAGAGAAAATGTACCTGCAGCAGCACCAGTATCTGTAGTACAACCAGAGCCAGAAGCGAAAACAGAACCACAAGTTAAGAAGATAACTCCTCAGAAACCAGCTGCAGAATCTATTCCAATAAAGAAAGAATCTGCGCCTGCGATATCGAGTGCCCTAACGGAATTATTCGAAATCAATAAAGGAAATGAAGTATCTGATAAACTTAGTCAAAGGCCTATTTCCGATCTGACAAAGAGCATGAGTATCAACGAAAAAATATTCACAATGAATGAGTTATTCGGTGGTAGCCAAACGGACTTGGATAACATATTAATAGCTCTTAACGGGCTCGGAAGTTTTGAAGAAGCTAAAGACGTGCTTATAAGAAGTGTAGCTCAAAAGTACAATTGGGATGCTGCTGAAAAATCTAAAAAAGCTAAGAACTTTATCAAACTTGTACAACGTCGTTATAACTAAAATGTAACTTTGGATAAAGCCACCAGACATCTCATAAATAGTTTAAAATTTAGCGTCAGCGTAACTGTGGTAATGTGGATAGTCCACATATACAAATATGCTACTAATAGCCCTATGGCACATTGGGGAATATTTCCCAGAGAATGGGATGGCCTGATTGGGATAGTAACTGCCCCATTTATCCATGGCAGCTGGGAGCATTTGATATCTAATTCTGTACCACTTTTTGTGACGACTACAATTATATATTTCTTTTATAAAAGAGTAGCCCTCCCCTCTTACTTCCTTATATATCTGCTTACTGGAGCCGCAGTATGGATTTTTGGGAGATCTGTATATCACATTGGAGCCAGTGGTGTCGTCTATGGATTAATTTCATTTATATTTGGAAGTGGTGTATTTAGACGTAATATAAAATCTATAATTCTTGCACTTATAGTTACTGTATTATATAGCGGGTATCTCCAAGGCGTTCTTCCCCTTAAGGAAGGCATATCTTGGGAGAGTCACTTGCTTGGAGGCATTGTCGGATTACTTGTCGCTTGGCTTATGAAAGGCATCATAGAGAAAGATGAAGTCACTACCGATCCATGGGCTGATGAATCCACCACTAAGAAGAGATATCTCTCTCCAGATACATTCGAGAAGACCCAAGCTGAGCGGATACAAGAAAGTCAGAACGAAGACTTCTTGGAGATTTAGCGATTATATCTATTATTTATCAAATAATTGTTCAGACGTAGCTCATTCCTCATTTATTATACTTACCTATATGAGTGTCAATAGTAGATATGTTGCAAGCCTTCGGTACATTTAATGCAGGGATATTTAAGTCAGTCTATAAGAAATTTTAATTTCGTAATTAAAAACCCATAATTGAAAAAAAGAATTATAGGAAGAAAGGATAAAGGAGACTTTCCAGATTTAGGATTAAAGGATATTGATATCAAAATAGATACTGGAGCCTATACCTCTGCCCTACACTGTACTAAGATTATATCTAAAGAAGTCAAGGGAAAAAAAATCGTCACCTTTACCTTACTCGACCCAACGTCTGAGCATTACGATAGTAAGAAAATAACAACCGATGACTTCCGAGAGAAACGGATAAAAAGTTCTTTTGGTAGCTCAGAAAAAAGATATATTGTGAAAACTCAAATTATACTTTTTGGAGAAGAGTACGAGATTGATCTATCACTCAGTGAGCGAGGAGAGATGAAAATCCCAATCTTGATAGGCAGGAAATTTCTCATGGGAAAATTCATTGTAAACCCATCTAAATATGATATATCTTACAAACTGAAAAAGTCAAAAAAGAAAAAATAAATTATCATTAACGATAATAGTAAGTATATTAAAATTAGAAGAAATAGCCTTATACTAACCGATACTCAATCCGAAAATAATATAAATGAAAATAATAATACTATCACGACAGCCATCACTTTATTCTACCCGAAGACTTGTAGAAGCTGGAGAAAAAATGGGTCATGAAATGAAAATTATAGATCATCTAAAATGCAATATAGAGATCGAAAAAAAGAACCCAAGAATATTCTACCAAGGAGAATATTTAGAAAATGTAGATGCTATCATTCCTCGAATAGGCGCCTCAGTAACATTCTATGGAACAGCTGTCGTGAGACAATTTGAGATGATGAATATATTCTCAGTAGTAGAATCGCAAGCTCTCGTAAGATCGAGAGATAAACTGAGAAGCTTACAACTACTATCTCGTGCTGGTGTCGGAATGCCTAAGACAGTATTCACTAATTTTTCTAAGAATGTAAAGCATGTCGTCGACTCCGTAGGAGGTGCACCAGTAGTGCTTAAGTTACTCGAAGGCACCCAAGGCATAGGCGTCATACTTGCTGATTCTCAGAATGCCGCAGGCTCTGTTATGGAAGCATTCAATGGCCTGGAAGCGAGGATAATCGTACAACAATTTATCAAAGAAGCAGGAGGTGCAGACATTAGAGCCTTCATCGTAGATGGGGAAGTCGTCGGCGCTATGAAACGTCAAGGGAAAGAGGGAGAATTCAGATCTAACCTACACCGTGGCGGGAGTGCTAATATCATCAAGTTAACAGAAGAGGAAGAGCATACGGCCTTGATATCTGCTAAAGCTATGGGCCTCGGAGTAGCTGGCGTAGATATGCTGCAATCTAAAGATGGACCTCTTGTATTAGAAGTGAATTCTTCGCCAGGGTTGGAAGGCATAGAGAAAGCTACAGGTACTGATATTGCATCCAAAATCATACGTTACGTGGAGAAGAATGTATAAAGAAAATATTTCCATCCTCGGCGTCGAAATCAAACGAGGAGAGAGCAAGTGTTCTGTGTATACATCTCTCCTATTGTTAACAGAGGTGATGCTTTATTTCATATTAGTTTGGAAATATAAGCTGATAATAATAAACAAGAAATAGAAAAACGAGCTACAATTTAGAGTATCAAGAAGTATTGTTCTATTTGCTTAGATTATATAAATTGTAGTATGAAAAAAAAGCTGCAACCATATTATGATTGCAGCTTCTGAAAGTCTATAATTTTAATTTTTACTATTGAAGTTAATCGCGTCCTTCGACATATATTATTTTCTTAGTGGCGAAAAAATCTCCACTCCGCATAGAAATATAATATACGCCTCCACCCGATAAGTCAGAACGTTCTATTTCTATCTCATTATAACCCTTGGGATAAGATTGCTCCTCAAATTTCTTCACCACCTTACCTGACACATCATATATCTCAAAAACAACTAATTGCTCATCAGTAATACTAAAGCCTACAGTCGTCTTATCATAGAATGGATTAGGCTCATTTTGATTTAGTGTATTACCATTCAGTCCATTTTTATTATCCTTTGACTTAAGCAATAGGTCATTAATCGTTTTCGCTGTTTGGACTTTATTCTTAGTATTCAGTTCTATAACCCCACAATCATCTCCCTGACGATACTCCATCATAGGGAAGGTTTCTGAAGATATTTTCATGCCTGTAAAGTTTCTACGATCAAGGGTATTAAATACGCTAAACGGTTGACGATCACCATTGACTATCAATACAGGATTCTCGCATTCTTCCAATAAATCAAGAACCGCTTGGTCTGGAGATGGCGGAGGTGGCGGTGGTGGTGGCAATAGATCAAAGTCGCTTGGTGGATTAGGTGGCAGCAACTCCTTTGTAAGATTTGTTACTTTCAATTTTTTGGAACTGGAATCACTCGTACCTTTATGATTCTCTGGATTCTTACTTATGACTTCTATTATCCCACAGTGATTCTTATATTGAATATACTTCTCAGGTACATCTTGCTTATATACGGTAATCTCTTTGATCTGATCTGGTTCTATATCTAAGCTTTCTACCAGTCGACCGTCTAATATCGTAACTGGATCATCGCAATCGCTATCAAAAGTACTACGAGAAATTCCGATAGGTTTTACACTACCTTCATCTGAATCTATCATAAACTTGACAGGAAGTGTAAATAGTACCCTCACAGGTATTCCTCTTTGCTTGCCCGGGATCCATTTAGGCATTACTGATAACAATTTCTTGACCTGATCTCCACATCCATATCCTATATCTCTTACGACATTAATATTAGATATCGCTCCGTCTTTTTCTACGATAAATTGTGCATATACTTTTCCTTCTACTTTGTTCTTAACAGCTTCATCGGTATATTTAAGATTTTCGTATATCCATACTATAAGGTTTTCTTGAGCACATTTATATTTCTGTTCTTTAGTCCATCCTTCTACCTCACAGCCTGGATATCGTGGCATCTCTTCTACAATCTTGAAGATATCTTCACCCGACTTAGATGCTGTAGTTACTCTGTCTTCTTCAGAATGCATTACAACTTCTAATGCTCCATCTTGTGATCGATCTCCATATTTAGAGATACTCTCTTCTTTAGTTAATGCCTTAGTAGATTTTATTCTTGATTGAGTGAAGTAGTGAGCATTTTTAGATTCTGAAATCTTTCCATCAATAATGATCATAGGATTCTTAACTTTGGTAGGTAAGAAAGAAGTGGCAGCGACATGGACTTCATTATTTTGAGGTTGATGCTTTAATCTATTATTTCGTTTATCAATTTCTTTTTGATTTTCGCTGTAAACTAATTTCATAGTTCCTCTGAATCCATCAGCTTCTAAACTGTAGTAATATACTCCGAATCCAGGTAAGTCTTCACCTTTAACTATAATCTCATTTTTGCCTTTTTTGAAATTTCCACTATAGTTTTTAATCTTTTCTCCTTGAACATTTACTATAGTTATACTAGCATCAACTGCCTCTTCTAAGTCAAAAGAAATACTTGTAGTTTCTACAAAAGGGTTAGGTATATTTTGATATAATTTTGCTCCAGTATCTCCTTTAGTAATATTTAAGTTTCCTATGAAATTGACTAAGTGCTTACCTTTTGCTTTAATACCAAATACCTCTCTAATTTCATCTCCGTTGTTATATATTCTAATAGTATCAGCCTTTATGAATGAATCAGGCTCGACAGCATCAATTACATCACCATTATGTAGATAGATATATTCTACCTTTTTCTCCTCTGTGAGTTGTGGGTTAATTTTCAAACTATCTATTATTTTAAATGACGTCTCAGCTGTCTCATCTCCAGATTTAACTTGCAGCGTCATTAATTTATCATTCTTAGTTATGTGTTCTGGACTGAAACTAAAACTATATTGACCGTTCTCACCCTTTAAAATTTCAGATGTCTTAAACGATCCTTTTGCTGGATTGATACTTAAATTAAAATCATTATCAGTTACATTAAGTACTTTGAATTGGTATGTCTCCCCTACTTCAAGTACGTTAGTATCTCTATTTTGTATTAACAAACTCAAATCCCTATTAAAGTGACCACAAATTTTAAATCTGTCTTCACCGTACTCTTCTATCTCCAATAAAATAGAGAAAAACTGAGCAAAGTAGACAAACTCATTAGCAATATAATTTCTATCTTCTTTATACTTTTGTCTCAGAATTAAGTATTCATCGGAAATACTTTCCATATCTAATTCTTTAAACATAGAAACTGACTTAGCGATATCCTTATTAATTTTGGATATCTTATCATCTTCTTTTTCAAATGTAACAACTTCACCGTTTAAAGTCTTTTCCACGAGTATAGATTTTTCACCATTCCATTCTGTTATTGTGGTGAACGTCTCATCACAACCTTCACACCCTTCGGTGACACCTGAGATAAAATCCACTACGGCAGTAGTAATTCCAGTACTCACACTGACAATAGGTTTAGTGCCTTGCGAATTATTCTTAAAGGAATAAAGAACACATAGGAAGAATAAGATTGGGATGACAAGTAAGTATTTACTTAGCTTGTAGTGGGCCGATTTTTTCTTGTACAACATATTGATACGTTTTTTTAGATAAGAATTAAAAAATTGATTAGAAAGGGCAAGTTCAATTCCGGATGAACTTTGCCCTAAAAGAATTTGGCCATAATTCTTAATATGTGTTGATTGGCTAGCGTATGCATCTGCCACGTATTCGTGTGTCTGTCTGATTTCTTTTTTATAAAAATAAATGATAGGATTCCACCAAAATAAAATAGAGACAATCTCAAAGAAAAGCACATCAAATGTATGCCTGCTCTTGACATGGATCATCTCATGATCTATGATCTCGCTTATAGCATCATCTTCTAAAAACGAACGATGAAGAAAAACAAATTTTAGAAACGAAAAAGGCAAATGGTAATCATCAGATAATACCATTGTAAAATCATCGTGTATAACTTTCTCACCTGATCTCCATAACTTCCATATATTCTTAAGTCCATGAAAGAATTTTACACTAAAAAACATAAGACCTAAAAAATAAAGACCATATACTAAATACTGATAATTAAACATGCTTTCTTCGATGGGCACTGCCATCGCTTCAGAAAATGCATATGTCGAATAATGTATCAGCTGTACAGGCTGCATGATCATCGGTTCTACAGATTCCAGACTGATAGGAATTTTTCTCACGAACGGAATCACAGCACCGATCCAGATAGTATGTAGCAGATACCATCTATTAATATTAAAGAAAGTCTCTCGCTTGAGGAAAATAAAATAGATCGCATAAAACAATGCCCAAGCAATACTGACTTCTATAAAATAATGGATCATGGTATTCGTTTAATTATTAAGTTAATTCCTGTATACGGCTATACTAAAAAATTGAAACAGGTATAGAAGATTTTACTTCTTTGCCATCTTGAGTCATTACAGCGAAGTATGTACCATTCACAGGATTAGGTACCTTTACAGCCTCATTAATTCTTTTATAAAAATATGGCAGTTCTTCTTCAGATATGATATTACCTTCTGGATCAATAATCTTAATAGTTGTAGGAGTATTTAAATTAGATTCAACTCGATACGAGAGTGTAAGGTCATAATTCATCGCAATAATAGATAGCTGCTGCAATATATTCTTGGTATTATTTGAGTCTTTAATTTTTATCATGGACTTTTGTTCATTATTCAATTTCATAAGATAGCTCAAGTGTGATATTCCTTTTACTTCCTTATTATTACACATAGCTGGCTCAAATACCAATTCTCTTTGCAACATCTCCAATACTTCATCGAATCTTTCTTTCATTCCAAAGCTGACATTCGATTTTTTCTTTGGATATCCTTGCTTGACCTCTATTATTTTCCCATCGACTCCAATAACAAGACTCCATGAATAAAAACATTGATAACCTTCTTCTATAGCTGCGTCAGTATATTCAATATTACTGTAAAGCAATTCTTTCATCTTTTCTGATGTACAATCACATTGATCTTGATAAGCCTTATAACTCTTGCACTGTTTTAATATAGGTCTAACATCGGACTTGAAATAGATATCTGTTCCTTTAATCATTTCACAAGATTCATTCACTTTATTACTAATTCCAGAACTTAACTCAAGTGCAACATTATTAATAATATTTCCTTCATTGTTATCAACAGTACTATCTTCATATTCTGATATAAAATGCATTAGTTGAGGTTCTTCAATTTCTGTAAGTTCGCTTCCTTCATAATTACTTTTTGCAGTGACCTTAAAATTAATATCTGAGAGCACTTCATTAATCTCACTATTAATATTAAAAATATATTCAGTGCCTTCCGAATTATTCTTAAAAGAATAAAGAACACATAGGAAGAATAAGATTGGGATGACAAGTAAGTATTTACTTAGCTTGTAGTGGGCCGATTTTTTCTTGTACAACATATTGATACGTTTTTTTAGATAAGAATTAAAAAATTGATTAGAAAGGGCAAGTTCAATTCCGGATGAACTTTGCCCTAAAAGAATTTGGCCATAATTCTTAATATGTGTTGATTGGCTAGCGTATGCATCTGCCACGTATTCGTGTGTCTGTCTGATTTCTTTTTTATAAAAATAAATGATAGGATTCCACCAAAATAAAATAGAGACAATCTCAAAGAAAAGCACATCAAATGTATGCCTGCTCTTGACATGGATCATCTCATGATCTATGATCTCGCTTATAGCATCATCTTCTAAAAACGAACGATGAAGAAAAACAAATTTTAGAAACGAAAAAGGCAAATGGTAATCATCAGATAATACCATTGTAAAATCATCGTGTATAACTTTCTCACCTGATCTCCATAACTTCCATATATTCTTAAGTCCATGAAAGAATTTTACACTAAAAAACATAAGACCTAAAAAATAAAGACCATATACTAAATACTGATAATTAAACATGCTTTCTTCGATGGGCACTGCCATCGCTTCAGAAAATGCATATGTCGAATAATGTATCAGCTGTACAGGCTGCATGATCATCGGTTCTACAGATTCCAGACTGATAGGAATTTTTCTCACGAACGGAATCACAGCACCGATCCAGATAGTATGTAGCAGATACCATCTATTAATATTAAAGAAAGTCTCTCGCTTGAGGAAAATAAAATAGATCGCATAAAACAATGCCCAAGCAATACTGACTTCTATAAAATAATGGATCATGGTTAAATATTTATAAAACTTAATTGAAATATTATATTCTAATATCTTCGTATTGAAATTCCTTAATGCAGAAGTGATCTCCTATCCTTGCGATACATCTTATATTATCAAGACGTGTCGTATCAGCACGATTACCTATATAATAAGATCCATCAAATTCTTTGGTGGCAAAACTATTAAGCCACATTCCTGTTTCAATATCATACAGATATACATGCATATCGCCAGTTCTTTGTGACATGACATTAAGGAACATCACACTGTTATGATCTACACTTATATCGAGCACATCTAATGAATTAATTGTATGGTTCTCAAAATACTCTTTTGAAAAAACCTTGAGATTTTTTATCCTATTGTACCTCTGAACTATCTCTCCAGTTACCAAATTTTTAACATCTACCTTTCTTGGACTTAACGAAGACCCATTGTAAGCGAATTTTGCGTTACCTTGAGTAATAAAAGAATCTAAGCGAGTAATATCAGTAGGCTCATCGTCTAAATAAAACTCCATATCATCAAATACCTTGGAGTAATAATAAGCACTGGTGTCATTATTTTGAGAATGTAAGCCTCGCAATACTGCTTGTGTTTGCAATACATAACTGTCTGGGATACTGGGGGCATCTTTTACTTTATCTCCTCCACACGAGACCAAGTTGATAAGCAATATTATATATAAGAAGTTAAAATTCATATCTTATCCTTATCGAGTTTCTTGATCACAGCAGTCAATTCCTTCAGACTCATATCATTCTCTTTGACCAGAAAAGAGACAAGATTATTCATAGATCCTCCAAAGTATCCTGACACGAGTCTCTTTAAAGAAAATTTAGTATAACTCTCTTTTTTTATTATTGAAAAATACTCATGCGTCCGACCATAAGTATTATGATCTACAAATTCTTTTTTCTCTAAGATGCGGACTATGGAAGAAATGGTGCTATGTGGAGGATGTGGCTCATCCATCTTAGAAATCAATTGACTCACGGTACAAGGTCCATGTGCCCATATCATCATCATAACTTCCTCTTCTGCTTTTGTTAGTGATATCATATTGTATAACTTATGGCTCAAATATATAACGTAATTATCAGTTATACAACTTTATTTTTAGTTATAACAACTCATACATCATATTTATCCTATAAATCATCTGACATAATATAACATTAAGTGATCAAGTTATATCCTTATGAAATATCTTATAGTACTGATTCTTTTATTATCTCAAGAATATGGTTCTGCATATCCTATAGACCCAATTACCCTTAATGAAATGATATCTTGCAGTCCATATGTAGCGTATGGCAAGGTGATAAATAGTTATGATACAATTGCTAAGGAGGATTCTAATTCTCTACAAACCTATGCTACTGTCAAAATAGAAAAAATGGTTGTTGGTTATATAGAAGAAGAAACTATAAAAATTTTCTACGATGCACATATGATATGTCCTTCGCCTGCGAGATTTAAACAGGGTGCACTGGTTACTGTATTTTTTAAGAAAAAAGACCAAGAATACAGAACAACAGGACTCTCATACAGCACAACATATCACAATAACGAAAGCCGATTAGATACTTACCATCGCAGAATAATGGACAACGCCAGAATAAGAGACTTGAGTATTGGAGAAGAAAGAGAAAGAAAACTAACTAACTGGTGCATCGATAACCTTGATTATCAAATTGTAAGAAATGATGCTGTCAGGGAATTAAGTAGAGCTTTTAATAATATGAACAAGGATATAGATAAAAAAGGATACAGACCGTATGGCAAGAAAAGGCCTTCTATTAATCTGGTAAATTACATGACTGACAATCATAAAGTAAAAATAAAATCATACCTCTATAACAATAAGATTAAAGTCTTTAACTTAAATGGCCTGGAGTACCTATTCACTAAAGAAGAAACTAATCTCAAAAAGTATCTGATTATGATACTCACTGACGATATAAAAAGAAATCGTATCTACAGAATCAAAAGCTACTTACAAAAAACCCATAATAACAACTTACCAAAAGAAGCTATTGAAATATACAACATGCTGAATGCTGCTAAAAATATATTCTACTTAGATAAGGATCTTGTTATAGAAAAAACTAAGCGCTATCTCGAATTAATCGAATAATGAGACTTTTAAAAGACTCTAATAAGGCATAAAAAAAACTATACGAATCATCATTTTATTGATGCTGGTCTATTATGAAAAGTAACTTTATATTTACAACATGGACTTACAATTACAAGATAAATTATATGTCGTCACAGGCGCTACAAGTGGATTTGGTAGAGCTATAGCAGAATCACTTATTGCTGAAGGTGCTCATGTCATCATCAATGCCAGAAGAAAAGAAAAGCTCATAGAATTCCAAAATCTAAATCCCAATCAAATTGAAATACTTTGCGGAGATATCACAACTGATGCTACAATCAGTGCCTTGGTTAATATGGTCGGCGAAAGACAATTATCAGGCCTTGTAGTTAATGCTGGAGGGCCACCAGCGATGTCATTTGTCAAATCAAATATTTCAGATTGGGATGATGCATATGAAAGTCTATTGAGGTGGAAAGTAAAATTGACTAAAGAATTATTACCTGTCCTACAGAAGGATCAGTCAGGCAGAATAGTATATATAGAAAGTGCTTCCGTTAAGCAACCAATAGAAAATCTTGTTCTTTCTAATTCACTTAGATTAGCAGTGGTAGGTTTCGTAAAAACCTTATCTAATGAAGTAGGCCATACAGGTATCACTATGAATATTATAGCACCTGGCTACCACAATACAGCTGCTATGGACAGGCTGTTCATCAATAAAAGTGAAACTTTAAAAATCAGTAAGGAGGCTGCAAAGCAAAATTTTGAAGATGAAATATTAGCTGGAAAAATGGGAGACCCTAAGGATTTAGCATCATTAGCATGCTGGCTATTATCACCTTATTCTAAGTACATTACAGGACAGACGATCTCTGTAGATGGAGGATTGATTAAGAGTGTATTTAGTTAGGAGGCAAGGCAGCAGAGAAGAGGCAAGAGGTATTTAGCTTTAGCCCTATACTCAGCAAGAGGTCAGGAGACCTTTGCTTCTATATCTGGACTACCTTCTGTATAAAAACTAATTACCGCGAGAAGAAGGTCTCCCGACCTCTCTCTTTTAAAGCTATCGCATAGTATTTAAAGTTCTAAGATTCTAAGCTTAATATAAACCTCTGAATTTGTCTTCTATGTCTGAGAATATGTACAATGGCGTGCTCGTATAACTGCTCGACATCATAACTTTGACCCCATCTGACATTTATCTTATTTTCAGGATTTAACTCTTCGATTTTAATATCTGGATAATCGCTGAATAACTTTTCATTATACAGAAACATATCATCTAAGGCAGTAATAAATTCGTCAGCAGATTCAAGATTGATGGCATTTCTATAATCGATATCCTCTCCGAGCCATTTCCTTATTTCGACAACATAAGTATATCCCGCCTGCACAGTATGAGCCAGTATTGTCTGGATAGACCTACAATCTTCATCCTTAGTTTCATTATCTACAATTTCCATAATCTGCGGAGCTGTGAGGCCTTTAATTACATCTTTTAATTCCTCGATTGCTTTTTCGTACTCATCTAATAGTGCTCCGATTGCGCCATTATCTCTATACATGTTTATCAATATTAGTTTCAGATAACTTAAAGTAATAAAATGAGAAGAAGGTCTCCCAACCTCTCTTCGATAATCTGGTCAAATAATATCCCGGCCTCTCTTCGATATTCAACTAAATCTTCTCCTTAAGCTCCAAAGCTGGTCTGACAACTAATTGTATTGTAGATTTCATACGTTCTTCGAATAGGATAACTTTGTTTTTAGTAAGACTTTCTATAAGCGGCTTCTGTGCATATCGTATTGTTATAAGCTGAAGTTTATCATATATGTCGAAAGAAAAATTATCACCTAATGCCTCTAAGAATTCTTCTAATTTCTTCTTACCAGGATCGGCTATAACCAATGTAAAACTGATAGCAGAATTTTTCATGACACTCATCTTAATTCTATATCTATCAAGCGTACTAAATATTAGACTTAGATGATTCTCCGCAATAAATGTAAAATCCTTAGTCGTAATCTTAAGTAGAAGACGATTATCTTGCACGACGACTATAGGCGGATAGTTAGGCAATCCTTGATCAGTAATATGGGTACCTTCTTCTGTAGGATTTATATAAGATCTTACATGCAGATTGATTGACTTATTCTGGATCGGTTTTATAGTCTTAGGATGAATAACAGAAGCACCATAGTATGTCATCTCAATTGCTTCAGTGTACGATAATTTAGATAACAACTCTACATTTTCAAACTTTCGAGGATCAGCAGTTAATATTCCTGGTACATCTTTCCATATTGTCAATTCGCCAGCATCTAAGGCGTAAGCAAATATGGCAGCAGTATAATCAGAGCCCTCTCTCCCTAAGGTCGTCGTATAAGCCATAGGTGTAGAAGCTATAAATCCTTGAGTTACGATATATTGAGAATCCATAAATATTTCAGTCGTAGCATTCCGAATATTGGGCACTGAGGTACTGTAATTTACGGTAGCGTCTCTGTAACTTTCATCACTCTTAATAACTTTACGTACATCGAGCCAATGACTATTCATACCAGAAAGAGAAAGATAGGCCTCGACCAATGTTGTAGAAAACAACTCACCTAAGGAAACTATCTGATCATAAACTATTGCTTTATCGTTACTATCAATTACATCTAATAATTCTTGGCTCTCAGCGATAAAAGATTCAAACTTCTGTAATAGAAGCTCTCTACCAAGCCCTAACTTAATAGCCTGAGATAGATGACTTTCTATGATATTTTGCATTAGATCCAAAAGCTTTACTTTTCTCTTAGATTCCAAATAACTATCCATCACTTTCTCAAGGGCATTAGTTGTCTTACCCATAGCAGATATCACTATGACAATCTTATCTCCTCCATAGGATTGTATTATAGAACTGACATTTCTCACAAGATCATGATCTGCGATAGATGCTCCACCGAATTTAAATACTTTGACATTCATATAAATAGAGAATATTTACAAATAATAGAAACAATACATTATTCTGATATAGGTTAATATATTGATTAAAGATAGACAATCAACATATTTTAATGCACATACACAAACTAATATTTGCTTTAAAATTTTAGTACTACAATACTAAGCAACATGCCAATAATATCAAATAATTATACTTACTGTCAAGCTATAATTCCATAATTTAGCAGCTTCTAAAAAAAATAGCTAACCATGGATCCTAATATTCAAATCGGCCTCCAACTACTTCTCGTTGGAATGCTATCCGTCTTTTTTATTTTAGGCGTAGTTGTAGGATTAGGTAAGCTTCTGATATTATTAGTGAACAAATATGCCCCTCAGGTAATTGATCATCGTATAACAAAGAAAGATACGATAGCTCAAAAGCACGTCGTCGTATTAAGTTCAGTTGTCGACTTAGTGACCCAAGGTACTGGAGTTATCAAGTCAATAAAAAAAGTCTAAGATTACACTATGGGTAAAGATATAAAATTAGCTCTCGTATATAGAGATATGTGGCAAGCCTCTGGCAAGTTTATGCCTACAGTAGATCAGCTCACTCAAGTAGCACCAGCCATTATAGAAATGGGTTGCTTCGACAGAGTAGAAACTAACGGTGGAGGATTCGAACAGATCAATCTACTGAGAGGTGAAAATCCAAATGTCAGCGTTAGAAAATGGACTCAACCATTTAACGATGCAGGCATCATGACACATATGCTGGAGAGAGGGCTTAATGGCATAAGAATGAGCCCTTGTTCTAAGGATCTTAGAAAACTCATGTTTAGCCTTAAGAAAAAACAAGGCACAGATATATCAAGAACATTTGATGGTCTTAATAATCCTCAGAATCTTGAGCTCTCATTTCAATATGCTAAGGAAGGTGGCATGATTGCACAAGGAGCACTAAGTATAACGCATTCTCCTATACACACTGTAGACTATTATATCAATCTTGCTGATCAATACATCGACAAAGGTGCACAAGAAATATGTATCAAAGATATGGCTGGCATAGGTAGACCAGCATCTATAGGTAAGATGATAAAAGGGATAAGAGAACGACACCCTGATATCGTAATAACATATCATGGGCACTCTACTACAGGATTCTCAATCGTCTCATCACTAGAGGCAGCTCGGAATGGCGCAGACATCATCGACGTAAGTATGCAGCCCTTATCATGGGGCACGGGTCACGCTGACCTATTGTCTGTACACGCTATGCTTGAGGATGCAGGCTTTCATGTGAAGCCTATCGATATGGATGCATATATGGAGGTAAGAAGAATGACTCAAGAGTTCATCGATGATGGATTAGGTCACTTCATTAATCCGCAGAATAGATTCCTTAATTCTTTACTTATAGGCCCAGGTCTTCCTGGTGGTATGATGGGGAGCCTTATGGCAGATCTTGAGAAGAATCTCTCATCTATCAATAAGTACCTTAAAAAAAACAGCAAACCAGAAATTACACAAGATGCATTCCTTATAAAATTATTTAAAGAAGTAGAATACTCTTGGCCTAAGTTAGGTTACCCGCCATTAGTAACACCATTCAGTCAGTACGTCAAGAATCTTTCTCTTATGAATGTCATGCAAGTCATGAAAGGAAAGGATCGGTTCTCAATGATTGACGAGAATACATGGGGCATGATACTCGGTAAGTCGGGACAACTCCCTGGCGAAGTCGATGGCCACCTAAAAGAATTAGCGAAAGCTCAAGACAGAACCTTCTTCACTGATAACCCTCAGGATCTGTATCCTGATGTGCTCGATGAGTATAGAAAGAAAATGGCAGAAAAAGGATGGGAGACTGGACAGGATGATGAAGAGTTATTTGAATATGCCATGCACCCAGCTCAATACGAAGATTATAAATCAGGTAAAGCAAAAGAAAAATTCGATGCAGATCTTGCTAAAAGAAAAGCAGCTAAATCGTCAATAGCCTCTGCACCAGTTGCCGGAGTGGTACCTGTAAGTCAAAACTCATCTCAGCCTAAAGACTTAGTCGTAGATGTCGATGGCCAAAAATATAAAGTCAAGATCTCCTACCCTGGACAATCTGAAAACAATCAGCAAGCAAGTCCTGCTGCGGCTAATAACGTAAGCGACAGCAGTGGCCCAGGAAAGTATATTAATTCGCCATTAGAGGGTAAATTTTTCCTTACAAAAACATCAGCTGATACTGCTATAAAAATAGGTGATGTTGTCAAAAAAGGTGATACCGTAGCATACGTAGAATCTATGAAAGTCATAAACGCTATCACCTCTACAGAAGATGGTACTGTAGCTGCAATACTGGCACAACATGGTGACGACATAGAAGAAGATGCACCATTGATCAAATTATCTTAAGCCTGTGTCTGTATTAGATAAAATATATGAGATGACTGCTTTCAGTCAACTCGCTGCCCAACCTGCATCATTATTGATGCTGGCTTTGTCTCTCGTTATACTCTACCTGGGTATCTTCAAGAAATATGAGCCTCTGCTTCTAGTACCTATCGGTTTCGGTGTACTCTTAGCTAATTTTCCTGGAGGCAATATGGCCGTGCTCTCAAGTCAGATGGTACCAGAGATTAAGCACATGACTCTTATCGAGATAGCAGAAGGCTATGGTATTATGAATATGCTGTATTATATGCTTATCAAAACTGGATTGCTTCCACCACTTATTTTTATGGGTGTAGGTGCTATGACGGACTTTGGCCCACTATTGCGTAACCTAAGATTGGCATTCTTTGGAGCAGCTGCACAGCTGGGTATATTTACGGTACTTATAGGAGCTATAGCTTTAGGATTCACACCACAAGAAGCTGGAGCATTAGGTATCATAGGAGGTGCTGATGGACCTACAGCAATATATACAGCTATCATCTTGGCGCCACATCTATTAGGTCCCATTGCTATAGCGGCATATTCATATATGGCTCTCGTACCATTGATCATTCCGATGATTGTAAAAATTACAACCAGTAAAAAAGAGCTCTGTATCAATATGAAAGCTCAAGATAAGCTCTATCCTAATAAGTATAGTATCAAAAACCTAAAATTGGTTAAGATCTTATTTCCTGTTATCGTTTTAGTTTTCATAGCTCTAATAGTTCCATCGGCGACACCACTATTAGGTATGTTGCTATTCGGTAATCTGATAAAAGAAATAGGTAGTGCTACCAGTAGATTGTTTGAGGCAGCATCAGATACAATTATGAATACAGCGACCATATTCTTAGGTCTTACAGTAGGTGCTACGATGTCAGCTCAGACATTTCTTAATACTCAGACTCTACTTATTATCGCTGGTGGTTTCTTAGCATTTGGATTTTCTATAGCAGGAGGCATTTTTGCAGTCAAGATCTACAACCTCTTCTCTAAGAAAAAAATCAACCCTCTCATCGGTGCTACAGGATTAAGTGCTGTCCCTATGGCCTCTCGTGTTGCTAATGACATTGCGCTCAAGCATGACCCATCTAATCATATTTTGCAGTACGCCATGTCCAGTAACATAAGTGGTGTTATCGGTTCTGCTGTTGCTGCGGGGATATTGATTAGCTTTTTGTCATAAGTTGAGCTAAGTTAGTAGGAGGTATACACTTTCGTTTGAATACATAAGCTTCTTGGAGTGTTTTGTATACACGTGTTGAGCGAGATTTAACAGATTTTTGAAACCTGTCATATCTGTGGGACAGTCTAATACCATTTAAATTTTAAGGTGTCGGAAAAGATTATAGAAGAGAATTTGTTAAGATTAAGGCAAAAAACGCAGTCATAGCCGTAGCTATGATGAGTATTTTTAACGCAGAGATTGACTAATTCTATTATAATATAACCGACATTCTAATATTTAAATGGTATAATATATCGTTTTCTCATCTCGACTGCAAGGAGAGATCTATTAATTGTATATAATTGATATTATTCCTTGATTAGAATTTTTGAAAAAAGAGAAAGCATCTTTATTGTTAATAGATGCCTCCCTCTGGTCGACATGAAAAGAATGAAGGTTTATTCAAATCTGAATTATTTGTGTGTACTGAGCAAGATTTAACAGATTTTTAAAACCTGTCATATCTGTGGGACAGTCTAATACCATTTAAATTTTAAGGTGTCGGAAAAGATTATAGAAGAGAATTTGTTAAGATTAAGGCAAAAAACGCAGTCATAGCCGTAGCTATGATGAGTATTTTTAACGCAGAGATTGACTAATTCTATTATAATATAACCGACATTCTAATATTTAAATGGTATAATATATCGTTTTTTCATCTCGACTGTAAGGAGAGATCTATTAATTGTACATGATTGATATTATTCCTTGATTAGAATTCTTGAAAAAAGAGAAAGCATCTTTATTGTTAATAGATGCCTCCCTCTGGTCGACATGAAAAAAATGAAGGTTTATTCAAATTCCTGTTCGGCGTAGGCTGTGTTTGCGTCGCAGTGACATCAAAATTAATTTTGAGTATTAATCAACAGAGATACCTCATCGAGAACATTTCTAATATATTAGAATATCACTCAAGCGGAGGCACAGCCTACGCTTAACTGGTAATACTGCCATAGGCAGCAGGTCCAGAGAAAGGATTATATATAATATCAAGGATATAAGTCTTAGTCCTAATCCTGCCAGTAATCTTATTACTATTAGATCAAATATCGGAGAAGATCACAAGTTATTACTTTTAGGCGTGGACGGAAGAACATTAGATAAGATAGAGTTTTCTGGTCTTAGTATCGACTACGACATAAGTCAATATACAAGCGGTATCTACTTTATAAAAGATGTGGATACCTCAGAAATTATTAAATTTATTAAGTTATAAAATTATCATTCAATTGTAAGAACCAAAGATGCCGATACTGCTTCTTTGGTTCTATTTTTAAATAGATTGTATATGAGAGGATTCCTTAGTATTTTGCTATTTGTAACAATATCTGCAAGTGCACTATTCTCACAAAGTAAGCAAGACTATGTTTGGATATTTGGTAAAGATCAGAAACAACAAGAAGGTATACAAGGTATTCGATTTGATTTCAATGAGAAGCCATTTGAGCCAGAAGGTGCAGACCAAGGGTTAAGTTTTGACAGGAATAATGCCTCTATATGTGATAAGGATGGTAACTTATTATTCTATACTAATGGTTGTGCTGTAGCTAATCGTAATCATCAGGTAATGCCTGACGGTGACAGTATTAACGCTGGCAATTTCTTTGATATGATTTGGAGAGGTGATTGTAGAAATGGATATCCTGGTCGTCAGGATATCACTATTCTACCAGATCCAAGTTATGACTTAGGGTATTATATTATCCATAAGCCAGAGGAGTTTGTGCCAGGAAATAATCCCAGCATATTCGTTAAATATCTCAAATACACATATGTAGATATGAGCTTAGATGGTGGGTTAGGAGATGTAACGGAGAAAAATATAGAGTTTGCTTCAGAAGGTTACTTATGGGGTTATATGTCAGTTATTAGTCATAGTAATCAGAAAGACTGGTGGATTGTACAACCTAAGGATGTAGATAATTTATTCTACTCTTATTTATTGTCTAAGGATAGATTTGAATTAATAGATTCTACAATACTGGGTGATACTGATTTTATTCGTAATACTACCACAAGTGGAGATACTAAGTTTTCTCCTGATGGTACTAAGTATGCTTTTTTTTCTTTATATAATGGTTTATGGGTCTATGATTTTGATAGAGCCACAGGACAGTTTTCTAATTTTAAGAGCTTGGCTTTTACTCCGCCAGAGAATGTCAAATTTGCAAGCGTTGAGTTCAGCCCTAATTCTCGTTTTGTTTATCTATCGTCCACTGATTCTCTGTATCAAGTAGACTTATGGGAAGATGATCTGAAAGATGGTAAGATTCTCATAGATACCTACGATGGTGTGCAGAATCCATTTGGGACCACTTTTTTCTTAAGTACATTAGCACCTGACTGTAAGATATATATTCGACCCGGTAGTGGCTCTAATATCATGCATGTCATCAATAAGCCTAATGAAAAAGGACCCGACTGTGACTTTGTTGAAAGAGGATTGAGGTTGCCTCAGCCATCAGCCACGGGAGGTTACCCTAACTTCCCACGATGGCGAGTTGATGAGGTGGATAAGTGTGATCCTACGATCAAGAGTGTCTTTGGTAATCAGGTTTACTATAGACGTGATATGACTGTGTATCCTAATCCTGTAAGGGATGTGGTGACGGTGGAGATTCCTGAAGATAAGCGTGGGCAGATAGTTGTTTTTGATATGATGGGGCAGATGGTTTCCGACGATAAATGTCGGGACCAGGAATGTCGAGGGTCAGTTGAACTTGATTTATCGGGATTGGCAGTTGGGACTTATAGTGTGGAGTTTTTGCCTGATGATAATAAGGAGAGGTTGGTGTATACGAGTTTGATTACTAAAATATAGTTCTCCCAAGCTAATTATTAAATAAAATTTCCCCTATCAGCGAATTGGTCGCTCCTCCTTTTCAAGGGAAAATACAAATGGGTTCATCGGCGAGAATGCAACCAATAGCCAAAAAATTAATAATCCTGAGCCTTAGCTTGACGACTGATTAAAATCAACTGAAGATCTTTCGACAAGCTCAAGATGAAAAGAAAGAGTCAATGATTGGAAAGGTAACTGTTCGGCGTAGGCTGTGCCTGCGTCGCAGTGACATCAAAATTTATTTTGGGTACTAATCAACAGAGATACCTCATCGATAATATTTCTAATAAATTAGAATATCACTCAAGCGGAAGCACAGCCTACGCTTAACAGGTATATGATTAATATTAATCCTTGATTAGAATTCTTGAAAAAGAGGAAGCATCTTTATTGTTAATAGATGCCTCCCTCTGGTCGACATGAAAAAAATGAAGGTTTCTTCAAATTTGAATTATTTATATGTGCTGAGCGAGATTTAACAGATTTTTGAAACCTGTCATATCTGTGTGTTAGTCTAAGATATCGTTTTCTCATCTCGACTGTAAGGAGAGATCTATTAATTGTATATGATTGATTTTATTCCTTAATTATAATTCTTGAAAAAAGAAAAAGCATCTTTATTGTTAATAGATGCCTCCCTCTGGTCGACATGAAAAAAATGAAGGTTAATTCAAATTTGAATATTTTGTGTGTGCTGAGCGAAATATAACATATTTTTGAATCCTGTCATATCTGTGGGTTAGTCTAAGATATCGTTTTCTCATCTCGACCGCAAGGAGAGATCTATTAATTGTATATGATTGATATTATTCCTTGATTAGAATTCTTGAAAAAAGAGAAAGCATCTTTATTGTTAATAGAGGCCTCCCTCTGGTCGACATGAAAAAAAATGAAGGTTTATTCGAATTTGAATTATTTGTGTGTGCTGAGCGAGATATAACAGATTTTTGAAACCCTTCATATATATGGCTTAGTCTAAGATATCGTTTTTTCATCTCGACTGCAAGGAGAATTCTATTAATTGTATATGATTGATATTATTCCTTGATTAGAATTCTTGAAAGACGAGAAAGCATCTTTATTGGTAATAGATGCCTCCCTCTGGTCGACATGAAAAAAATGAAGGTTTATTCAAATTTGAATAATTTGCATGTGCTGAGCGAGATATAACAGGTTTCTGAAACCTGTCATATCTGTGGGTTGATCTTAATTCTGCTAATCCAAATAATCAAATTAATCCCTCCAAAGGCGAGCAGGCATAGTTCAGACATAAAGGTCAGCTTCGAGACAGGCATACATGATGAGTGCATAGGATCGAGGTTATGCATGTCCTAAAAGAGACCACCTAATTTCATGTCACACCCTTTACATTTTTAAAAACTTTAAGATTTCAAGCCGTTACTTTAATTATACACCTCGTCTAAAGGTTGTAAAGAGTAGTTTTTTCATACTGGTTTGATAAAGGGAAGCTGTCTGATTAGATGGCTTCTTTTTTTTTGTCCCTATTGAAAGTATTTGTAAAGCCGATATAGAATATTAAAAATGACACTGACAAGCAACATTGAGACAATAGGGAAATAAATTTTAGTATTGGGCTTATCCACTTTTATATCTCCTGGCAAATTACCGAACCACTTTAAGGCATTGGGAAAAAAATGATAAATAAGTCCAATAAATGTGATAATACAGCCGATTAGAATTAAGTTTTTGCCCATTTTATTATTTTTCGTGACTAACGTTTGTTTTGAATAAGAAATTAAAATATGCAATTCACTTTTGATGTATAACTCGTGATTATGGGATAACATCAATTAAAAATTTGCAAATATTTTATTTAAATGTAATATGTTAAAAATATGCCTTAAAGACACCGATATATCTCAGTTTTTAAGACTACAATGACAACTAACTTACATTCAATAACCGCCAAAAAGCTATAGCTTTGGCATAGAATTTGAATACTTCTCACTGGATGGACGTATTACTCGAGAAGGTAATATGATTTTTGATAATGAGAACACAACCGAGAATGAATTATCTAAGTAGATTAACAGCCGTACTATGTGTATTGGTGTTCTGCTCTTGTGCAGAAGATCAAATAGATCCTAACGACGAATTGGATTACAATCTAGAACGTGCTATCAGTACCTACTCCCCGACTAACTCTTCAGACTTCTATATATTACCAGATAATAGTAATCTTGCACAGATACCGCAGGATTCTAAAAATCAACTTTCAGCAGATAAGGTTAAATTAGGCAAATTTCTTTTCTATGAAACTGGAATAGCCTTAGGCGCTAAAAATACTGAAGGCATGGGTACATACTCATGTGCAACATGTCATGTACCAGAAGCTGGCTTCAGACCAGGATTTCTGCAAGGTATCGCTGACGGTGGTATGGGATTTGGATATCACGGTGAGGCCCGTATAATGAACGATAATTATAACGAGGAAGACTTAGATGTACAATCCGCGAGACCTTTATCATTAGTTAATGTTGCTTTCGTTAAGAATACATCATGGAATGGCCAGTTTGGTGGAGGCGGCGTTAATGTAGGCACAGAAGGTGTCTGGAGTAACAGCGAGTCTACTAAAAGAAATAATCTCGGTTATGAAGGATTAGAAACTCAGAATCTTCAAGGTCTATTCACACATAGAATGATAGTGAATAAGAACCTTATGGATGCATTCGGATATATCGAATTATTTGATAGTTCTTTTCCTGATATAAATGAAACTTGGAGGTACTCTAACTTCACAGCAGCTATGGCAATGTCTGCTTATCTTAGAACGATTATATCTGATGAGGCACCTTTTCAAGAATGGCTTAAAGGAGACACTTACTCTATGAGTAAAGATGAGAAAGAAGGTGCATTAATATTTTTTGGCAAAGGAAAATGTAACAGTTGCCACTATGACAAAAATCTTGGCTCAAGTGAATTTCATGCCTTAGGTGTCAATGACATAGATCAGAATCCTGGCTCATTTAATAAACGACCAGATGACAAAAGAAATCTCGGAAGAGGTGGCTTTACTAATGATGTAGCAGATCTATACAAATTTAAAGTTCCAGGTATATACAACTCCAGCGATACACCTTTCTACTTTCATGGATCAAGCAAGGAATCGCTCGAAGATGTGATCAGATATAAAATCGCTGCAGAAAAAGAAAACCATAGAGTACCAGAGGAGCAAGTCTCAAAAAAGCTTAGGAAACTTACACTTTCTGATGATGAGATAGATAAGCTCGTACTTTTCTTATCGAAAAGTCTTAGAGATCCGCATCTTGAGAGATATAAGCCCGATTATATTAAATCAGGAAATTGCTTTCCTAATAATGACTACATATCACAATCAGACTTAAATTGCAATTAGATAATGATAACTTACTCTAAATTCTCATAAAAAAAATTGCAGATATTACAATCGGGATATTCTTCCCGATAGATAAAATTAAGACCATAATTTCTCGGGGTACACTCCCCTGTCTACCAGATCTTTTATTCTACTTACTACAAAAGGTTTGTCCTCTTTGTAAGTAACGCCAAACCACTTAGAAGGTGAAGTCAATACTTTTACTTTAATCTCATTATTATTGATCATCTCATCAAGTACAAACGGTATGAAGAATTCTGACTTCAATTCTTGACCATGATTCTTAAGAAATGTTGTAAAGTAGTCTCTCGTCTTATCAAAATAGTTAGGAAAAAATCCAAACATATTCATAGACACAAGCGTATCAGGTGTCAAACTTTCAGATCCACCCTCTATCGGGTATGTAATAGATCCATCTTTGTGACGAGCTATCGTTAATGTCTCTACAATCTTAGTAAGGTAATTATCTGCGTCCTTAAAGCATACACCTCGATTAACTGTACCGTGATCAGATAAGGTATTATCTAATAGATATGATACGACAGCATATTTTTCCTTATCCTTCTGTGATTGAAAATAATCTATAAGTGTCTTATACGATTCCTGACCATAATAATCATCAGCATTAATAACTGCGAATGGCTCGTCAATAACCTCCTGCCCCATCAATACAGCATGTGCCGTCCCCCATGGCTTCTCTCTATCGGGTGTATAAGTACAGCCTTCAGGTATCTTGTCCAATTCTTGTTCTACAAATTCTATTTTTATCTGATCGCCAATTCTATCACTGAAGTATTTTTCAAAATCAGACCTAAAACTTTTCCTTATTACAAATACAACTTTGTTAAAGCCAGCTTTCTTAGCGTCATATATTGAATAATCAATGATCGTCTCCCCATTAGGTCCAAATGCATCCATCTGCTTTAATCCACCATATCTTGATCCCATTCCTGCAGCTAATACGAGTAATGTAGCGTCCATATATCAGAAGTTATTTTTTTTATAAATGATCTAACAAATATCACATTATTAACGTTATGATCATATCGTAGGAATAAAATTAATTAGCAGAAATTAATTGATTCAAATACAGCATTTTACACATAAGTATTTTTTATAATATAAAATATCATATTTGTAAAAAATTATTATTTTTGCGTTGATTTTAAGTGAAAGGAACATGTATAGATATATAGTAGTCGCTTTAATAGGTAGTATTTGTTTAATTTCTTGTGTAAAGGATAAGATGCCTGAGCTTATAGAATTAGATATGCAGCTCCAGAATCTTATAAGACAAGTGCCCGCAGCTGAAGGAAAATTAGACTTCTATGTCATTCCGGATGAAGATGATCTTGCTCAAATACCTCAAGATGTCAAAAACCCTCTTAACCCTGCTAAAGTTGAATTAGGTAAATTGTTATTTTTTGAGACTGGATTCTCAAGAGGAGCTGCAAAGATTGAAGGCATGGAGACATATTCTTGTGGATCTTGCCACATACCTTCTGCGGGATTTAAGCCCGGTTACTTTCAAGGTATCGCTGATGGTGGAGAAGCTTTCGGTATAAATGGAGAGGATAGAAGAAGATCAAGCTCATATGTAGATTCGGAATTAGATGTACAGAGTGCAAGACCTCTATCGATGATTAATGTGGCGTTTGTATCTAATACATTCTGGAACGGCTCATTCGGTGGCAAAGGCGTTAACGAAGGTACAGAGCACTTGTGGAATGAAGAAGATGGAACGAGTCTCAACGAGTTAGGATTTGAGGCTATTGAGACACAAAACATCGAAGGCTTACATGTACACAGAATCACATACACTGAAGATCTCATAGAGCAATATGGTTACAAAGATCTTTTTGATCAAGCATTTCCAGACTTAACGGAGCAAGAAAGATATTCTAATCACGGAGGGGCACTGGCTCTCTCTGCATATATAAGAACGATTTTATCTACAGAAGCTCCTTTCCAAAAGTGGCTTAAAGGCGATAATGACGCCTTAGGATATGAAGAAAAACAAGGTGGTATTGTATTTTTTGGAAAAGGAAATTGTAGCGCTTGCCATTATAACGAAAACTTAGGATCTACTGAGTTTCATGCCTTAGGAGTTAATGATATGGATCAGATCCCTTCATACAATACCTCTCCTTCTGACAAGAGAAATCTTGGTAGAGGTGGATTCACTAATCTTACGGAAGATTACTATAAGTTTAAAGTTCCAGGACTATATAATGTAAGTGATACACCATTTTATTTTCATGGATCGAGTAAGAGAAGCATAGAAGATGTTATAGATTATAAAAATCTTGCATTGACTGAAAATAATAGAGTCAGCCAAAATCTGATATCTGAAAAGTTCTTACCCCTTAATCTCAATGAGGAAGAGAAAGCACACTTAGCCGCATTCTTAAAGAATTCACTTAAGGATCCTGACATGAACAGATTTATGCCAAGTGATGTCCTATCTGGTAATTGCTTCCCTAACAATGATCAGCAATCTAAGAACGATCTGGGCTGCAATTAGAGTTGTCGAAGACGAAGAGTTACTCCGAATCCAACGATTACAATAATCTTTAGTTCTTGAGATAGCGTGGCATGCTTATAGTTATTAGCGTCGACTAATTCTAATTAGCAATCCCAATTATCTAATCTTTTTCTACTTGGATAAATTGATGGATAGAAAAACACAAAGTACTTGTACAGTTCTGTATAAAATCTAATAACTGACATACAAAGAAGGGTCTAAATACCAAGCCCTTGCAGCTATGTCTCTTCTTACCTCCTGAATATAGGCCTCTAAATCAGTCTCTTCATTACAGTCAAATTCTAATCCTACTCTTGTATACTCTCCGAATGCCTCCGTGTAGACATTGTAACCAGCGTCTCTAAGTTTTTCTTTCATTGCTATCACATTGATCATCCTTGAGAATACACCAGTTATGATCTTACAGTTACCTGAGGCAGGTATAATAGATTTATCTTTTCTTAATTCTATCAAAGCTTCTGTTGATATAGAGTCCGTTGCAGTAATTCCATCTATAACATCAACATCTGTGATAGTCATCTTAGAATTATCAGCATTAGTATCATCTGTAAATGCATACTTAGAACAAGTCTTAAAACCTAAAAGCAATAACAATATTAAAGTTGCTAATAGAATCAAAGGCAATAGCAAACTTGGCTTTTTCTCTTCGTATACATATGGTTTGATAGGCTCAGATGGAGCTGATGCTTTATATACATTAGAATCTACAACACGCTCTACTTTAGATGCAGGTGTCTTAGGTTCTGCCTTCTTCAAGCTACCGATAACAGGAAGATCCTCTGTCTTTTTATCGACAGGATCCTTCTTGGTAGAGATCGGTTCTGTGAGCTCAGGCTTCTTATTTATACTATTAGAACCATTGTTATTAGTTCCTGAAGGTTCTATAGGAGTAGGTCGTATTGCTTCAGTTTTCGTTGGGATAGGTAAGATCGTACTTGTTGATAACTGATCTTCTTGTACATTGCCCTTTACATTAGGCATTACCTTAACCTCTGGCAGCTCATTGTAATAAGCACCTACAAATCCTGAAGTGGTTTCTATACTAAGCTTTCCCTTATCAGAACGAGAGATTACAGCGACGCCTTCTATCGAGACTTTCTTATAGTTAACAAGATTATTAAGTATATTCTTATTGAAGTTACCTACGAGTTTCTTAGCTGCATCTTTAGTGATACCGTAGTTGTAAGCTATCGTCTTAATAAGAGGGCTGTTAGATGTAATACTATCTTGAATATCAAGAGCCATACTTGGAGGGCTCAGCGTAGTCCCTTTGTTGGAGAAGTATGCGGGGATGTGCTTTAGTTGCAAAGTACCTATAGCATTGATAGACACGGCATCCATGTTATCCAATACTTCTCTAATACTAGCAGCAATGTCTATTTGCACGAGTTGATTTTCTTCTCAACTGCTAAAATAGCTATTTATATACGCAAGTAATTTATTAATGAAGGTAAAAATGGTATGTTCGAGATTGACATATGTTAAGCTGTCTATGTTAAACATTTATATTACTCTTTATAGATAATAATTTCAACTGAAGATAAGTGAATTGATAGTGAGGCGCTATGACCCTCATTTGTTAGTATAAAGTGGTCATATTAATGAATAATTCTAATGTACACATTAGGCTTAAGATGAATTTGATTTTTGATGATATTGCCCAATATTCGCAACAAATAAGATTTTCAAACCTTAACTTTAAACAATTAAGAAACTATAGAAGCCGCTAAGAAAACCAAGGTAATTTTAAGTAGAAAAAATTGGCATAAAGTATATTATGAAGAAAATTAAGACATATCGAATCCTTCATTTTGTCATCATGGGCTATATGCTTGCGGCCTTTGCTTGGTGGGCAATTCTACTCAATAATAAAAACGAAGAAAACTATCATCTTAAGAATAGAATCTTGCATGTCGACAAATCATATTCTGTGCAGGATATAGAGTTAGAATATAGAAAACAAAAGAAAATGATTATCGGAGAGGGGCTAGTATTCGGCATTAGCCTTATATGTGGACTCTATCTTATCAATAAAGCTTTCTGGACAGAAATAAAAGCCAATAAAAGCAGAAGTAACTTTCTGCTTTCTGTTACTCACGAACTTAAGACACCTATCGCCTCTCTCAATCTTATCAACAAAACATTAGCTACTAAAAATCTTCCGCCAGAAAAAAACAAAACACTACTCCAAGCTGCAACTGAAGAAGGCAGGCGCATAGAATCTCTAGTCAATAATATACTCACCGCTGCACAGATAGAACAGTCCTACAAATATAATTATGAATCGATCAACTTATCTGAATTAATAGCTTCCTATATCCAAAGAACTTACAAGGTTAACGACATAAGCAGAATCAATCATGATCTACAAGAAAATATAATAGCCAGAGTAGACAAGGAAGCTTTTATAAGTGTAATAAATAATCTGATCAGTAATGCCATCAAGTATTCTTCCGATGAGGAGGACGTAACAGTCACCCTAAATGCCGATAATAAAAATGTAAAACTTCAAGTTATAGATCAAGGTATCGGCATTAGTACAGAAGAAAAAAAACAAGTCCTCCAAAAGTTCTACCGTATCGGTAATGAAGAGACAAGAGAAAGTAAAGGAACAGGTCTCGGACTATTTATAGTACAGCAAATAGTTGCCGCTCATAAAGGGTCTATCAATATACTCGACAATACACTTAAAGGCACTATCGTAGAAGTTCTGTTACCCAGTAAGTTATGATAAGAATACTATTAATAGAAGATGAGAAAAACCTAAGGGACATTATCACTCTCAATCTCGAACTCGAGAATTATGAAGTTGTACCCGCAGTCAATGGGCAAGAGGCATTAGAGAAGATAGATGGGCAATACTTCGATGTTATCATTCTCGATCTTATGCTTCCGAAGATTAACGGCTTAGATGTACTCGCCACATTACGTGTCAAAAATCCTGACATTCCAGTCATAATCGTATCTGCTAAGAGCACCTCTACAGACAGAATCACAGGTCTCAAGTCTGGCGCTAATGACTATCTCAGCAAGCCATTTGAGATGGAAGAATTAATTTTAAGAATACAGAACCTTATCCAAAGAGCGCCTACAAATGCCAATGAGCATAGCGAAGACCTATACGTATTCGGTAATAATAAAATTGACTTTAAAGCTTACAAAGGATGGCATGGTGACAGATCATTTGACCTAAGCACCAAGGAATCTCAGATCATTAAATTCCTTATCAATAACAAAAATGAAGTTGTCTCACGACACGAAATTCTCAAAGCAGTATGGGGGTATGATGTGTTTCCTTCTACGAGAACAATAGACAACTTTATAGCGACGCTGAGAAAATATTTTGAGGATGATCCTAAAGATCCAATGTATATAAAATCAGTGAGGGGTGTGGGCTATAAGTTTATAGAATCATACTAAAACTCTGATAATGACAATTCTTGTTTCTCCTATGATAGCAACGGTGCAAATATTTATTGCTATTTAGTTAGAAGATCTGAATTAGAACAAAGCGATCTTCTTACTCCAAAATTAATACCGTAAGCCAACAACCTTTGTCCAACTTCGCCATATTGGGTAGCATTTACTTGATGTGAATATTGGACTTGTCCAAAGACTTCTATAGAATTAGTAATTGTATAATTTGCACCTAAGGCTAAATCTCCAAAAATATTAAATTTAGAAGTTACATCGTTTGAAGTTTCCCTAATTATATAACTATCTGCAGAAAAATAATCCTTAGAACTCAGGTGATAATTTGATGTGATTCCAAATTGAAAGTAAGGCGTTATCTTACCTTTTGATAATTGATATCTAAGAGCTATTGGGACGCCTACGAAATGATTTAATTCATAGGTATAAAGAGCATTGTAAGGCCCTTCTACTTCTATTGTAGGGTCAAAACCACCCGTCCCATCATGTTGACTTGGCCATCTCAAATCTGTATTTTTGGAGATATAATAACTGTAATTTGAATATCTTAATCCAGTACTTAAAATCCACTTAGCAGACAATGATCTACTATAGCCTATAGTAGCATTCCATTGACTCTTCACTTCCTCATTACTATTCCTTCCTGATATGAGCATATCAACAATCTCATCTCCTGACTGATTAGATAAGGTCCTATAAGAATGCCCTACTCCTATTGATAGATCTATAGATGATGTACACTGAGAGTAAATACCTGAAGTACAAAAACTCGCAACTAAGAATATGGTAGTTAGAATATGTTTTTTCATTTTGCTGATATTTCACTTAAAGTTAAAGATATATATGGTTTAACCAACTATTGTAATATCGTAAACGTCGTTCTCCTATTTGTCTGATGTTGATCTTCAGTGCAGTCGTCACAATTACACGGTACCTCAGGTCGTGTCTCTCCGAATCCCACTGCTGATAATCTTGCTTTTGCAATGCCTTTTTTGATAAGATAGTTGACTGCAGACTGAGCACGTTTCTGTGACAAAGTATTATTGAATGCATAACCACCTCGACAATCCGTATGAGAGGATAATTGTATGTTGAGATTATCATTATAGAGCAAGGTATTATACAGAGAATCTAATGCGGGCTTAGCATCATCTCTGATATCCCATTTCTCAAAATCGTAGTAGATATTATTAAGTGTTATTTCCTTATTGTAGATAATCTTCTCCAGAGGTATCTCTACATTAATTGTAGTATCAGAATTAGTTGTTGCATAACGCGAGATAACTTCTGCTTGATTGGCTAAGTAATCTTGTTGCGATGCTATTAATCTATATTTTGATTCATTTACTTCTATGAGAAATCTACCTGAGTCGTCCGTTGTAACAACAAATGTTGTATCAGCAGATATCAGTTCGACATTTGAATTTGGTAATTTTTTTCTATCAATGACTTTTTTGTTAGGGTCATCGTCTTCATGGATAACTTCCACTACCCTACCGGCAAGGTAGATCTTGTAGGTCTTAGTATCTTCTACGAGAGGTTCTGTTGTATCTTTGTCGTCATCATCTTCATCGGCGTACTGCACGAAAGCAAATACGTCATCACCAAATCCAGTATTACGAGAAGAAGAAAAAAGCCCTCTTAACTCTATATTGTTATTAGTCCTAAATCTTGGATCTACAGAAAGAGAAAAATCATCAGAACCACTATTAATGGGCACACCAAGATTAGTCGGACGAGCCCATGAGCCATCTGCCTGAAGATGCGTCTTGAAGATATCTAATCCGCCATATCCAATATGTCCATCTGAAGAGAAGTACAATGTATCACCGTAAGAGCTTGGAAATTTTTCGTCACCGACAGTATTAATAGTGGATGGCATTATCTCTGCCTCAGACCAGCCATTCTCTAATCGTACAGAATAATAAAGATCATGATTATCAGACCCTGGAGGCGTCACCGCAAATATCAATACGCTGTCATTCTCTATTAATGTCGGATGCCCAAAATTAGTATCATCACCAAAGAAAGGCATCACTTCTGGTTCTACCCAAAAGTCATTGGGCTTAAGGCTGTAGAATATCTTGCAATGCTGATCCCTTGATTCCGTAGAGACACATCTTGTAAAAAATATCTCATCGAAAGTTTTATTAAAAGCGACAGCACCTTCGTTAGCGTCCGTATTTATAGATCCATCAAAACTGTAGATATTCCTTCCCCTACGATTACTTATATATAAATCGGAATATGGATTGTCGTTCCACTTATATACGCCATTACCTGTACTCCCTTGTCGGTCGGATGTAAAGACTATAAAGTCATTCTCATAATACACTGGTGCATAATCAGAATACTTAGAATTAGCTGAAAATGGAGTAATAATAGTATTCGATTCTTCTTCCTTATTCTCTACGGCAAGCCTACACAATTCAGCTTCTGATCTAAACTTCTGGTCTCTTGTTTTCTTATAAATATCTGTAAATAATTCATAAGCATCAGCGTATCTTTCATTGCGCTTTAGTGCATATGCGAGATCTTCTTCTGACTGAGCACTATAATTCAACTGTTCTGCAATATCATACCACTGCAGAGCATCACCATGAAGTGTAAGATTATCGTAAGAGCGTGCTGTAAGGTAAGCTATCCGGGCTTTTTGCTGCTTGGCATCAGTCTTATCATACTCTGACTGTAGCAGTTCTGTAGCAAGCTTGTACTGCTTATACTTATAAGCTTCTTCTCCAGTCTTGACTTTCTTAGTGACTGTACAAGAAGTTATTGTAGTTATTAATGTTATTAGAAATAAGAGCTTGGTTGTATTCATCTTATATATAACGCAATATAAGGAAGTATAGGTTATTATGAAGAAGGAAAAATTTAGCGTTTTAATTTAATAGGTAATATAAGTAGATTATACTTTATAAAACTCTATTGACTGTCATCAGAATAAACAGATCTATACGATGCTCTTATTTGCTTCGATAATTCTCTGTCAAAAAACACCTTTTTAGTTAAAGCTGTACATCTATCTTTATAATCAGCTTCCATATTATTCAATTTGACAAGTGATATCGCCCAATCGTAAGTCTTCTGAATTATGTTAAACAATGGCGTAGAAGCAAATTCATATTCATCAGCAAAATGTACTGCCGTCTCACAAGTAAATAAATAAACATCTATCATCTCATAATCTAATAGAGATTTAGACTTTGTATCATTTAGAATCTGATATACTTTCTGTACTCTCGGACGTCGTGGACGCCGATAACTTTTAGTAGCAAATTTAGATGTGATATTCTTCTTGGCTTTATCGTAGAGGCGTTTCCGATCTGCTTCTGTACCTAGTTCCATTTTATAAAACTCAGATACTTCTTTCACCTTACCGAATAGCATCAATAATTCTGCCCTGAGGTCTTCTTCTCCTAATTGGTCGATGTGTTTTATGAAACTTGACTTACGCATGATGAGTACAAAGGTAAATAATATTCATAGTAACATTATTCATGATATCACACATAAAAATAGAGGCTGCATCAATAAAGATACAGCCCCTATAGCTTCTAATATATAACTTTATATTACTTAGCAGATTCTGCTGCAGAAGAGAAACTCTTCTTAGCTACTGTCTTAGTTTTACTTTTCATACTTAAGTTCTTAGATAAATCTCTTACTATAGGTGTTGCCACGAATATAGAAGAGTATGTACCTACAAGAATACCTATGATAATCGCAAAAGCAAATCCTTTGATGCTTCCTCCTCCAAAAATAAATAATGGAATAAGCATCACAATCGTCGTTACTGATGTTATTATCGTTCTACTGAATGTACTATTTATAGCCATATTTAATACTTCATCGACAGGCTTCTGTGTATAGATACCTAAGTATTCTCTTATTCTATCGAATACAATAACCGTATCATTTATAGAATAACCTATTACCGTCAATATCGCTGCAATGAATGCCTGATTTACTTCTAATGAAATAGGAATCACATTCCATAATAATGAGAATATACCTAATACAATTAATGAATCGTGGAATAATGCCGCAACGGCACCCATACTAAACTGCCACTTATTAAATCTGATAAAGATGTATAAGAAGATTAATAGTAATGAGAATAGACCTGCATACAATGAACTTGTTTTGATATCATCTGCAATCGTAGGACCTACCTTACTCGAACTAGTAATAGTAATATCTCCTGGTATTTCAGAATCTTTAAATTGATCAAATGTTGCAGTTGCACCAGTTATAGCAGATAAGCCTTCATGTAACTTTTCCATAGCCGTAACTGCAGCACCATCACTGTTATCATTGATAAGGTAATCGGTTACAACATTGAAAGTATTTCTTGTATCTACGGCTTTGACTACAGGCTCTGAACCTAAGTATTGCGCTAATCCTGATCGTAATGTCTGTGCATCTACACTCTTACTATCATCAAATTTGATATTATAAGAATAACCTCCTTTGAAATCTACTCCAAGGTCAAATCCCTTAGTAATCATACTTCCAATACCTACTAATAAGAGTACTCCAGATATTACATAAGCGATCTTTCTCTTACCCATCCAATCGATGTTAAGATTAGAGAATGCATTCTTAGAAGGTGCTGTCCAGAAAGCTATACTTCTATCGCCTCTCGTCCACCAATCGATCATCATCTTACCTACAAGTACTGCAGTAAATAATGATGTCAATACACCTATGATTAATACTGTTGCGAAACCTTTAATCGGACCTAATCCGAAATAGAAAAGTACCATTGCAACAAGTATCGTAGTGACATTAGCATCTATAATGGCTGAATATGAATTCTTAAAACCATCACTAATTGAGGCCAGCATGGTCTTACCAGACCTGACTTCCTCTCGGATTCTTTCGTAGATGATAACGTTAGCATCTACCGCCATACCGATAGTCAATACGATACCTGCTATACCAGGTAATGTCAATACTGTACCGAAAGAGGCCAATGCTCCAAATATGAAAAAGACATTCAGTAGTAATGCGAGGATAGATACTATACCTCCACCTCCATAGTAGAACACCATGAATAATAGTACGATAATGAAACCTATTAAAAGTGCCTTAATACTACTGTTAATATTCTTAAGTCCAAGTGATGGACCTACTGTCTGTGATTGTATAATTTTCAACTTAGCAGGTAGCTTTCCTACCTCAAGTATATTGGCAAAATCTTGTGCCTCTTGTATTGAGAAGTTACCTGTTATCTCCGTAGACCCTCCAGTAATCGGACCATTATTAACACCTGGTGCTGATACAACTTCGTCATCTATACAGATAGCGATCTCTCTTCCACCATTGTTATATGCTTCTGTTGTCATCTCAGCCCATCTCTGCGCTCCCCTATTATTCATAGAAAGATTTACGCCGATCTGACCTGTTGGATTAGGACCACTACTTGTACGTGTGATTACATCACCCTCTATCGGTGCCTTGTCAGATGTACCTTGCTTTCTTATTAGATACAAAGCGTATTCTGGCACACCACCATCGTCACCAAAAGTTTCTGGAGACTTAGACCAGAGGAATTTGGAATCTGAAGGAAATATAGATTTTACCTCTGGCGTATTTAACATATCTAATACCGCCTTACGCTTATTCTTCTCTGTGTATCCAAAAGCAACATTACTTCTTGTTCCATTATTTATAGTCATTAGTGACAACAATGGACCTTGATTAGCAAATGGATCTACAGCTTTAGGCTGAATAGACATTGTAGAATCTCCTGTTGTGTTACCTATTGTATCAAGGACAGGCGTATATATCGTATCGAATTGTGCCTCTTGATTAGCTTCTAATTCTTCTCCTGTCTGTAAGCTTTTAAGTATTCTATCTGCTTCGACTAACTTGCCTGTAACTGTAGGATCTGACGGTCTATAAGTGTTCCAGAATTCTAGTGCTGCACTTGCTTGTAAGAAACTCTTAGCTCTCTCAGGATTCTCGACACCTGGCAATTCTACTAAGATCAAATCTCTTGCATTATCTAACGAGATATTAGGTTGTACAACTCCTAACTTATCTATTCTCTGCTTTAGTCTTCCGAATGTTAAGTTAACTGTCTCATCTGCTTTCTCTCTTAAGATTCTGATTATCTCAGTATCATTCATATCGAGATTAACAACTTCACTCATAGAAGCATCTCTCTTAAATATAGAGGCTAAACTTTTCTTCTCACCTTTGACCTTAAAGTACTCATCTCTGAATAATGTTATGAAATCATTCTGTGAGCTTTCGAGTCCTTTCTCCGCTGCATTAAGGGCAGTTCTGAAGTTCTCATCTTTACTATTTCTAGATAATCTTACGAGAAGATCTTTCAAGTCTACTTGAAGTACAGAACTCATTCCACCTTTAAGATCCAGACCAAGAGCCAATTGTCTTGATTTCAAATCTTCATAAGAGAACCTTCCTATTAATGGAATAGTCATTATGTCTTCTGAAGAAATAGAATCAAGGTAATTCATCTTAGCTGTCTTACGAGCTTCGAATGCCTGATCACCAGTGTATGTCGCTGCTACTGAATCTGCATATTCTGCAGCTTGTCTCTCTACCTTCCTTGTCGGAAACATGTAGAACAACTGTAACAAACTCACTAAGATGAGTAGTACCAAAAATGTTTTTATTAAACCTTTACCTTGCATTTTTTATGATTTTTTTGCGAAAAACTCCGCAAATATAGTTTTAATAAGACAAATTCAATGATTAACAAATCAATCGTTTGTCCCATATATAAAATGTTGTTTATGAATGTATTATAACTCAGATGTAAAATGTCTGAGTAAGAAGCGAAATTCTACAGAAATAGAATTCTACTTATGCCATAGAGGCATCGTCTTCTTTATCTGGTGGAAAGAATAATGAATTATAGAATGTATGTTCCAATATTGCAGGATTGACCTTTGGACCATTATCGGCAGAATTCTGAGTTACGCTGTTCTTAGCTGCCCAAAACCTTGGATTATCTTCTATTTTATAAAAAGCTTCAAATGCTTTGAGTTGACTTAACTTGTTGGATTTCTTAGAAAGTCGCTTTGATAATTGAGTTAAGAAACTCTCGCCATATTCTATGATGGCTTCATTTGATTCCTGTTCTGGCAGATCACCACAAGCATCACTAATCTGCTTTGTATCATCGGTCAATCCGTGAAAAGCAAATAGAAAATACAGTATTAAGCCTATTGTTCGCATATCTAAATAATGGCTAAAGGTATATATATCTTATGATTCTATCAATAATAGCATTATGTATTTTATTTTGATTACTACAACAATCAATTTTATATACTTTTGTATATTGCAACAATCATTTTTACAAACTAATTGATTATTATTCTAATCAAAATATGGTCATATCTTGAATCACAGGTAAAATTTGCGTAATTTCGGTTAGTGTAATAATCAATCTGGTTAATATTTGATTACTTTAACAATCATAATATGCAAGACATCTACAACGAATACCAAAATATCCTCGCAAGTCCATTGCCAGACTTCAGAAGAGGATTTATGGATAGCATAGATTGGAATGAGAGGCTACTATTCATATTAGGCGCAAGAGGTGTGGGTAAGACAACTCTGATATTGCAACATATTAAAGAACAATTCCAGTTAGATCCCAAGGCATTATATGTCTCGATGGATGATATGGCTGTAGCCCAATACAGTATTATAGAGATCGCCAAGATGCATTCTCAGAAAGGAGGTACACATCTATATATCGACGAGATACATAAATATGAAAACTGGAGCAAGGAGCTTAAGAACATTAATGACAAGATAAAAGATCTTCATATTGTAGTCTCTGGATCATCAGCATTAGAGGTACAGAGAGGGAAAGCAGATCTAAGCAGAAGAGCGGTCATCTATGATATGCCAGGGCTATCATTTAGAGAATATCTTAATATAGAAACGAGACATAGTCTAGAAAAAATAAAACTTACAGATCTACTTACTAACCATACCTCCATAGCTCATGATATCGCTAATAAACTGAAACCACTACAGTACTTTCAGGACTACTTAGAGCATGGTTTCTACCCTTTCTATCTAGAAGGATTAAGCTCATATCACCATAAACTTAATAATGTAACTAATCTCATTATAGAATCAGATATGCCGCTTATCCTTAACACAGATATACATTATGCTGCTAAGCTGAGAAAGCTCATCTATGTACTCTCAACCCAAGTTCCATTCCAACCCAACGCTACAAAGCTGGCCGGCAGCATGGAGCTAAATAGAGCTACACTTAATAACTATCTCCATTATCTTGACAGCGCTTCTATACTTAAGCTAATGTGGCATGAGGGCAAATCTTACTCTCTCCTATCCAGACCCGATAAGATCTATATGGACAACCCGAACTTACTCTATATGATCAATAAAAGTCAAGTCAATAAAGGAACATTGAGAGAGACTTTTTTTGTAAATCAAGTATCACAAGTACATCCCATAAATCTATCCAAGCAAGGAGACTTTATAATAGCTAACAAGCACATAATCGAAGTAGGTGGCTCCAAGAAAAGCTATAGTCAAATTGCTGACCTCGACAACAGTTACATTGTCGTCGATGAAACGGTCATCGGAATAGGCTCAAAAATTCCATTATGGCTTTTTGGGTTCTTGTATTAGAGGTATTAATTGAAAAGTGAACTAAAAAATAAATAATAGCGTTCCTTTTCTTGGGTTGAAGAACTATTTACTTCCACCGAAATTATTTTTATATCAAATAACAAAATCAAATAATCAAATGGGTTTATTTTCATTTTTAAAAGGAAGTGGGTCAAAGGCATTAAAAGAAACTGCTGCCAGAAACGAAGCTAAAGCAAGATCAGAAGCAGAAGCTAACAACAGGCTCGAAGGCCTTCTCGAAGGTGTTCTCTACAGTGCCAATGTAGGTATCAAAAATATAGATGTAGAAATAGAAAACGATGTCGTCAAAGTATATGGCGAAGCAGGAACACAAGCTGCAAGAGAAAAGGCTATTCTCATATTAGGCAATATGGAAGGTGTCGCTGCTATAGATGATCGCATATCAGTAGTCAGTGTAGAACCTGCTAAGCCAGAATCTCAGATGTATGAAGTTAAAAGCGGAGACTCTCTATCTAAGATCGCTAAGCAATTCTACGGAGACCCGATGAAATACACGACTATCTTCGAAGCTAATCAGCCTATGCTAAAAGATCCGAATATTATACACCCAGGACAGACTTTACGTATACCTGCGTTGTAGTTAAAGCCCTGTAATTATCATTGATAATCTAATCAATTAGAATAATAAAACAAAAACCGAAGTCGCGTGAGTGGCTTCGGTTTTCTATTTGATACCTTTTTTTTCTCGGTCAGACTATCTTACTCTTAAAAAGATGAACACTAAAAACTCATGACTAACCCCATCCCATTGTACGTGGGTCCTAATATCAACGAGCTTACATCTTGATTTTTATTGTACTTAAGTATAGCTTTTTTCTTAAGGTTATTAGAAGACAATGCATATCCTATAGCTACTCCTGCACTACCTATAACACCTATTAGTGGAAGTGTTTGGCTTTCATTATTACTTGCCCTAGTTCCACTCCATATTGCAAAACCTATTTCTGCACCTAATGCTGCGAAAGCAATACCTAAATGACTCTTTGATTTTTTCCATAGTTTTTCAGATTCCTTATCACTCGATATTAAAGCAACTGCTTGTTTCCTTGATATTTGAGTATCATCTTGATAGTATTGATATCCCCAAAAGCCATTAAATATTGTTATTTCCTGAGACACCCCAATCGTTGATATAACAGTAAATAAAACTGTAGTTAGAAATAATTTAGTTTTCATTTTATTGTTTTTGTGAAAAAATATAAATTCAAAATTGTACTAATCAAACCTTGGATATAGAAATTTACGAGTAATTAATAATGCCATTAATTACTACAGATGGGCTACTCAATAAGCTTATATATCGTCACCTCAAATCCTATAGCTCCAAATACTCTTGTATGATCATCATAAAGCTTGAGATCTGGGCTTGTATTGACTGCATTAGCAGCGACGTAGTTAACTAAAGAGAACTTTGGCTCCAATGCAAACTGTGCATCTATTCCTTTGATATTGAGATATGTCCCAAACGAAAATTCTAAATCAGAGTTAGAAAAATTAAAATCTGAACGGTTATTACTTAATTGAGATGATGCAGTATATCTCGCATTATACTCCCCCATCATCTTTCCGAATTGCTCCTTCTCATATACTGTAATTTGATTATTAAAAGTCAGCTTTACGAAAGTAACACATGCCTCGGTCTGATAAGTCCGCAATAATAAAGTCAAAGGAACACCAAGTTTTACCATACTGTGCTGCTCGATTGTCAACTCATTATCAGTACCTACCATATAATAAGAGACTCTATCTCCCCGATTATAAAAGGCGAGGTTATCTAATAATACACCAGCTTCCATAGACAATCTTCCAATAAGTGGATATGAGACCTTAGAACCAACTCTAAGTCGAGTTAAGCTTCTGGATTTCTTAATCCAGTAATCATCCTTGAGATGATTATAGGAGGCCGTAATTCTATGCACTCCAGCGACAACTCCAATCTTTTCTATTCTAAATTGTCCTGATAGATCACAAGATACAATACACAACAGCACTATGACTAATGGCTTCATACGATACAATGATTAACAGCCCTGCTAACATTATAAGTTATACATACTATAACGACATTTTTGAAAAATATTGTCCAGATCTAATATAATAGGATAGTGTCTTACAGACACTACCATCATTGACTGCTATCACCTTTTATATCTGAAATAGTCGGCTATCTTTACACTATCATAAATCGAGTCTAAGCACACATCCATATGGCTAAAATAAACATAGAACACAGCAAGAATGAAGATGAGATGAAACTGTCTATATCCGCTATGAAAAGAAGATTAGAGAAGATACATCTTGGTGGAGGAGAGAAGAAACTCGACAAGCAAAGAGCCAAAGGAAAGATGACAGCTCGTGAGAGAGTTGATGCCCTTATAGATGATGGTTCTTACTTCATGGAGTTAGGGGCTTTTGCAGCATATGACATGTACACAGAACATGGTGGGTGCCCCTCTGCGGGAGTTGTCACAGGACTTGCACACATTAAAGGAAGATTGGCAGTTATCGTAGCTAATGATGCTTCTGTTAAAGCAGGCGCTTGGTTTCCTATGACCTGCAAGAAGACGCTGAGAGCACAGGAAGTATCACTAGAGAACAGACTTCCGATTGTCTATTTAGTAGATAGTGCCGGTGTATTTCTTCCATTACAGAATGAGGTATTCGCAGACAAGGAACACTTCGGAAGAACATTCCGTAATAATGCCGTCATGTCGTCGATGGGCATCCCACAGATATCTGCTATAATGGGCAGTTGTGTTGCAGGTGGTGCTTATCTACCTATAATGTCTGACGAAGCATTGATTGTAGAAGGTACTGGAAGTATTTTTCTGGCAGGCCCTTATCTTGTAAAAGCAGCTATAGGAGAGAATGTAGATAAGGAAACACTAGGTGGAGCACATACCCAAACCGCCATATCAGGAGATGTAGATTACAAATGCGAAAATGATCAGGAATGCATAGATACCATCAGAGATCTATTCTCTAATCTTGGAAGTCGAGATATGGCAGGATTCGATAGAATCGAAAGTGTCGATCCTAAGAATACTGTAGAACATTTATATCAAAATTTTCCTGCAGAAAGGACCAAACCATATGACACGAGAGAACTTCTCAGCTCTATCATCGATGATGGACAATGGACAGAGTATAAAGCAGAATATGGACAGACGATTATATGTGCTTACGCAAGAATAGATGGATGGTCAGTAGGAATAGTTGTCAATAACCGAGAAGTCGTAAAGACTGCCAAAAAAGAAATGCAATTTGGTGGTGTCATCTATTCTGACAGTGCAGATAAGGCAGCCCGCTTTATCATGAATTGTAATCAAAAGAAAATACCACTCGTCTTCTTACATGACGTATCAGGCTTTATGGTAGGCAGTCGTTCTGAGCATGGTGGCATTATTAAAGATGGTGCTAAGATGGTCAGTGCTGTATCTAATAGTACCGTCCCTAAGATCAGCATCGTGTTAGGCAACTCTTATGGCGCAGGTAATTATGCAATGTGTGGCAAGGCTTATGATCCACGATTTATATTCTCATGGCCTTCTGGGAGAATAGCTGTGATGGGAGGCAAGCAAGCCGCTAAAGTTCTCATGCAGATTCAAGTCAGTAGTATGAAGGCCAGAGGTGAAGAACCAACAGAAAAAGAGCAGCAAGAGATATTCGATCGTATATCCGCTAAGTATGAAGAAGAGACTTCTCCATATTATGCAGCAGCAAGATTATGGACTGACGGTATCATAGACCCCGCTGATACACGACGTATAATATCCAGAAGCATAGAAGCCGCTAATCATGCACCAGTAGAGAAATTTAATGTAGGCGTTATACAGACATAGAATGACTGAAGACAAACTTAAGCTAATAGAGTGTCCTCGCGATGCCATGCAAGGCATCAAAGATTTCATTTCTACAGAGGTGAAAGCCACTTACATCAATCAATTATTGAAAGTGGGTTTTGATACCATAGATGTAGGTAGTTTTGTGTCTCCTAAGGCGATACCTCAGATGAAAGATTCTTCCGACCTGATACCACTTCTTAAGCTCGATAGTGACAGCTCTAAGCTGTCGGTTATCGTCGCTAATCGTCGTGGCGCTCACGATGCCGTAGAATACGATGAAGTCACATACTTAGGATATCCATTTTCTATTTCGGAAACTTTTCAGATCAGAAACACCAATGCGACAATAGAAGAATCACTACAGAGAGTCGCTGACATCCAAGCCATAGCTCTCAAGAATAATAAAGAGTTATTGATATATATATCCATGGCTTTCGGTAATCCCTATGGAGACATATGGAATGTAGAAATAGCCGAGATGTATGTAGAAAGGCTCAGAAGTATGGGTATCAGTAGGTTCTCTCTATCTGATACGATAGGTGTATCTACACCCAAAAGTATTAGCTATTTATTTGAGAACCTTATACCGCTATTTCCTGATGCACACTTCAATGCACACCTACATACGACACCTGATAAGTGGGAGGAAAAAATCCATGCTGCCTATAAAGCTGGCTGCAGAAGTTTCGATGGTGCTATCAAAGGTTACGGTGGCTGCCCTATGGCCAAAGATGAACTCACTGGCAATATGCCGATGGAGAATATGATCTCTTACTTTGATAAGCATAGTATTACAACTGGACTAGACATGGAAGCGTTTAGGATCGCGATGAAAGCGTCTGATAAAGTGTTTCATTAAGGTTTATTTTACGGATTTATAAAATAAAAATCTATAATGTAATTCAACAAAAGCTAAGTCTCCTGACAAAAATCAAACTTATAAGACCACTTAAATGCATAATCATAAATTTATTCTACAAGCTTAGCACCAGCAGGCACATCAAAAGTGTCTTCCGCAAATGCATTCTCAGAAACTTTTACACCTACAAACTCTCTCGTATTTCTTACCTCAGTAGGCTTGTTATCTTCTGTCTTATACCACGTGAGACTCTTAGGTAATTTCAATCCATTATAAGTAGACCAGTCATTGTATCTTATCCATCCTAACTTATCGCTTTTCTTTTGACTTCGGTATGTGACGGTATAACCTAACCATGCCATCTCGTAGGTCTTAGGATCGTAATGGATATAGTACTCATCTTTAGGACTTATACCTACACCATCGTCGTAGGAAATTCTGTACCCAGGATAAGTTACATCTTCAAAAATTAATGGCTCTGCTTCTGTGTATACAATTCCATCATCAGCTAATACAAATGGCATAGCATAAAAATAGAACATAAGATTAGTGTAGAACTTAGCATTACCCTTATAACTTGTATCTGCTTCTACCCAATAATCCTTGCCATTAAAGCCTGACTTAAAATTACTTGCTTCGATCCTTTCGTATCTACTGTTAAGATCCAGAATTGTCTTCTCGTTACCATCTTCTTTGACAATCTCAAAAGTCATCGCTTTCATAGTTTTCCACCTATCTAAAGACCCATGATTATCAAAGACTTTATCTAAAGCATCAGGGTAATCTATCTTAACGGGTATTTCTGATACTTTATCTGATGATACATTTTTTTGATTTTCTTGCTTACAAGCAAACGACAATATTATTAATGAGAATAAGATTAGAGTATTTTTCATGATATGCGATATTTAAAAATTATGCTCTAACTTAATATCAAAATAAGAAGGATTACACCTACTTGCGACATTAATAATGTAAATCCCTATATTAATTATGTTGATGTCAATAAAAAGCAATGAAATATTCTCATTTATATCATGAAAAGGTCATTAGTAGGATAATTGTATGATTCGCTTAATACTTTTAAATAAAAAATGTTAGCTTGTAATTTTACATCAGTATCTACTGATAATAAATCCTAAGTACTCCATATATATATGCCTAAGACAAAAAAAAACTCTACTAAATCTATACCTAAAAAAGTATTAGAATCCGCATACACACTAATGTCTACTGCTAAGACTATGTCAGAGATGTATGAGGAGAATTTCAAGATTGTCTCTAAGTATGTACATGCCACATCTCGAGGACATGAGGCTATACAATTAGCTGTAGGTATGCAGCTTAAGCCACAGGACTATGCCTTTCCTTATTATAGAGACGATGCTATGTTATTAGGTATGGGCTTAGAACCATATCAGCTGATGTTACAGTTAATGGCTAAAAAAGATGATCCCTTCTCTGGAGGAAGATCTTACTACTCTCACCCTAGTTTTAACCATAAGGACTACCCTAAGATACCTCATCAATCATCAGCTACTGGAATGCAAGCCATACCCGCGACCGGAGCAGCGATGGGTATGCAATACAAGGAACTACTTAACATTGATGATAAGGACTTTCCGATAACCGTATGCTCATTAGGAGATGCATCTGTTACTGAAGGAGAAGTGTCAGAAGCCTTTCAGATGGCGGCACTTAAGCAGCTACCGATTCTGTATATCATACAAGATAATGGCTGGGATATATCGGCTAATGCCGAAGAAACAAGAGCACAAAACGCTTATGAATTTATCCAAGGATTTAAAGGTGTGGAAGCTGTAACTATTGATGGATCAGACTTTGAGGCGAGTTACAAGACTATAGAGAAGGTCATTAATATAATGAGAAAGGAAAGGCGTCCTTTTCTCGTGCATGCAGTAGTACCACTTCTTAACCATCACACTTCTGGAGTCCGTATGGAATGGTATAGAGATGATCTGGAAGAAGCCCGAAAATCCGACCCTTATCCTAAACTGCAGAAACTGCTTTCGAGCAATGGATTCAGTGGTAAAGAAATAGAAAAACTATCTAAGAAAGCGTACAAGAAAGTTAGTAATGATTTCGCGAAAGCACAAGAGGCTGAAGACCCTCAAGCTTCAGATCTATACACTCATGATTATGCCCAAACAGAAATAGTCTCAGAATCAGGAGATCGATCTCCTAGCGATAATGATGAAGTGGTCATGGTAGATTGTGCCCTATTCGGTATCGAAGAATTGATGAAGGAGCATAAAGAGTGTCTATTGTATGGGCAAGATGTAGGAGCCCGCCTTGGAGGTGTATTCCGAGAAGCAGCGACTCTGGCTCAAAAATTTGGTGATGATAGAGTGTTCAATACGCCTATACAAGAAGCGTTCATCGTAGGTTCTACAGTGGGTATGTCTGCAGTAGGCCTTAAGCCAATCGTCGAGGTACAGTTTGCAGATTACATTTGGCCTGGTCTAAATCAATTGTTTACAGAAGTCAGTCGATCTTGCTATCTCAGTAATGGACAGTGGCCAGTAAGTATGATACTAAGAGTACCTATCGGCGCTTACGGAAGTGGTGGACCATATCACTCGTCAAGTGTAGAATCTGTTTTAACAAATATTAGAGGTATAAAAATTGCTTACCCAAGTAATGGTGCTGACCTCAAAGGATTAATAAAAGCAGCATACCACGACCCAAATCCTGTCGTCTTGTTAGAGCACAAAGGCCTTTATTGGTCTAAAGTTCCAGGAACATCGAGAGCAAAAGTGATAGAGCCCTCAGAAGATTACATACTGCCTTTCGGAAAAGCTAATATTGTACAAGAAATCTCTGAAAATAATGATCAGCCTACTGTCACTATTGTCACTTACGGTATGGGTGTACACTGGTCTATGAATGCGACTGATGACATCACAGATCAAGTAGAAGTTATTGATCTTAGAACACTAAATCCTCTCGACAAAGAAACGATCTTTGCATCTGTAAGAAAAACTAAAAAATGTCTCGTCGTAACAGAAGAACCAAGTGAAAATACATTCGGCAGAAGCCTATGTGGTATGATACAAGAAGAATGCTTCAGAAGTCTCGATGGACCGGTCATGATTATCGGCTCTGAGAATATGCCTGCCATCCCGCTTAATAGTGAACTCGAAAAAGCGATGATTCCTTCTTCTGAGAAGGTAAGAGTTAAAGTGGATGAGTTGTTATCTTATTGATCTTACTTTTAAGAATTTAATTATGAATGAGATACAACCCAGATTAATAAGGCTAAAACTTTCACGGTAAATTATAAAAACAAATACTTCATTCTTATATCAAAGAGAAAAAGAACTTATTGGCTTCAAATTTGATAGAGACAGTTGTACCTATGATCATTGACAAACTGTAAGTAATTTATTATCTTACGTATTATATTGCTGTCCATATTAATTCTAATGTGTAAACCTCATAATACTTTACCCACATATCTAAGAAAAATTGGACTATTTACTTTAGTACATAAGATGATAAGGGCCCTTTTTATCATTTCTCATCTAATTAAATTTGTATAGGTTCATGCTTAGAATAAGTTGGATTTTCTTTTTTCTCTTTTATCTTTTGACTACTATTAACGGAGCTGTTGATAATAATATCGAAGAATTACAGGCGCAACTAAAAGAAGAAACTTCCGAGACTGCAATTATTGATTTGATGATTAAATTAAGTGATGCCTACAATCGAGTCGATATAAATAAAACATTCTCATATGCACAAGAAGCATATGATAGATCTGAGAAGATTAATTATAAGATAGGAATAGTTAATTCTCTCGTTTATCTGGCTCTATATTACGATAGCACAGGAGATCGTCTCAAGTCCATAGAGCATAATAATAAATCATTAGAAATTGCAAAGACGATTAATGGAGATAGACTTATTGTTGCTATTTCTAATAATTTAGGCTACAATTATTACAATTTGGGCTTGTATGATAGAGCATTAGAATTGTATTTTGAGGCCTTGCCATATGCTGAAGAAATTGAATTAGATTATATGATTGTTCTTATTCTTGAGAACATTTCTAATGTTTTTCTTGCCCTTGGCGATTCAGAGAAAGAAAATATGTACTATGTGAAATCAGTGGAGGTGGCTAAAAGAAGTAGTGACTCTAAATTGCATTACATACCCGAACTCTATCTAGCTAACCAAGCTAGAAATGCAGAAAACTACATCTTGGCTGACGAGTATTATACCTCTTCTCTTTCCAAAGCATACAATGCCAGTAACCAGTCCTATGTATTAAGGCAATTTGCTCTTTCTAAAAAGGCAGAAAAAAAATACTCAGAAGCAGAAGAAAAATTATTGTCAGCTATAGAACTAACTTCTAATGATTTAGATATAGGTAAACTTATTGCTACAAAGTATGAACTTGTCCAATTACTTAACGAAATGTCAAGATATCAGGAGTCACTCAAAATTACAGAAGAACTATTAACAAATTATAAAGAAGAGAATACTCAGAAAAGTCTACTATTGGACATTCATATTGCTGCAGCAGAAGCTTATCAACAAACTGGCCAATCCAATAAAGCCATTGAGAACTATACGGCATCCATGATAATCAAAGATTCGATTTTTAGTGAGCAAAAAATTAAAATTATTAATGGTCTGGATGTAAAGTACAACTTAGAAGAAAAGGAAAAGGAAAATTACTATCTCCGATCACAGCAGGAGAAAAGTATGCTTATATCTGATCAACAAAAAAAAATAGTAATAACAACAACTCTCTTACTGCTTTTACTATCTGCAATAAGTATTCTATTATACAGAGCTAATCGTCAAAAAAGACAGTTCAATGAGAAATTAGGAGTACAAGTAAATAATAAAACTTTAGAACTACAGAAAACCAATCTTGAACTTAAGGAGTCCAATATGGAATTAGAGCGATTTGCTCATATTGCATCTCATGACTTAAAAGAGCCCCTGAGGAATATCTCAAGCTTCTCACAATTATTAGAGAGAACATTAGATAAACCTGATTCTAAAAATGACATAAAGGAATATGCTTCATATATCCAAAGGAATGCTAAGCAAATGAATAACTTAATAGAAGATGTCTTAGAGTTCTCGCAAGAGGGATCTCAGTACATTCCATTCACGCAAGTTGATACTAAAAAAGTATTGTCGGATGTCGAAGGACTATTGGATTTTGAAGTCAAATCTAAAAATGCTCGTATCAATATTTCTACAGCTATTCCGCATGTAAATGGTGACAGGACTAAACTCCTGCTTGTCTTCAAAAACCTCATCATGAACGGTATAAAATATAATCGCAATAAAGAACCTCAAGTAGATATCACTTATAATGAAATAGATGGCTATCATCAATTCTGTGTTAAAGATAATGGCATAGGTATAGAACCCGCATATCATGAATCAGTTTTTGAGATGTTTAAAAGGCTCCACAATAGGACCGAATACGAAGGTAGCGGACTCGGACTTGCATTTTGCAAAAAAGTAATAAATAAAATGGGTGGGCAGATTTGGTTAACTAATGCAGACCAAGGAAGCTGCTTTTATTTTACTATACCCATACGATGAAATGCTCAAGTATGATAATATAACCAAGCATCAATACATAAAAAAAGCTTGTACTGATCGATGAATAATCTAATCTATATTACTAAATTATTGTATTTCTTAAAAGGTATAAGTGTCACCTACTTCCCATTCAAACTCCAATCATAATCCATATACTCTACAGTAGCATTAGGATTTATTTTGACATTAGAATACTTATTTAAGTAAGTAATCAGGTCTCCAAAGTCAGCTTTGTACCAATCAAAAATCTTAGAGATAATAACCTTGTCCTTAGTTATAGTATTGTACTTGGCATTATTTATAAATGTCTTAGTCGCCTTCTCCATATTAGTATTAAGATTGCCTGCTGAGTATGCATAGTTACCTATTGGAGGACATGACTGAGCTGCACAGTTGACCGCAAAGTGAATGCGAGGTTCATTAAACTGAGGTCTTATAATTTTATTTTCGATATCATTCAATGATAGTGATCTGCCATCGAGGTTGATCCACTTGTCATCCCATGGCTTGCCACCATTCAAGTCCTTGATACTTTTGAGCGGATAATTACTGATAACTTTCTTTATTGTGAATGCATTGTAGGCATTTATCCAGAAAGCCAATTGCTCGCTTTGCGATAGCGATGCGACATCAGTCTTACCTAATGCAGATAAGTATGTATCTAACCCAGAAGCGTTATCCTTTATCGACTTATAATCCACAACACCAGAAGCTGACACATTATTTCTTAATATCTTATGAAATATTGAGTGATCGATATTCATAGCACCCGGCTTATTTGGTACTTTTGATTTTGTATTCTTTTTTAAATCCACTTTCTCTACTTCTTCCACATTCTTATTTTCTACCGCTGGCTTTCTACCATGTTCTATAGGGACAGTAACCTTAAGATTAGGTTCGATTCTTTTAGTAGGTGTATTTGTATTTACATTTGTAGTTGCATTTGTTGCTATTTCTACAGTAGTTTTCTTTACTTCCTTTGCCTTTTCTTTTACATATTCTTGTGGCATTTCCTTTTGCACTTCTTTTTGTACTTCTTTGACAGGAGGTTGTGGTGTAGCTGTCTCCTTTTTTTCTTTTACGACAGGAGTTGCCTTAATTTTTGTCCTTGTATCTACAACTTTAGGTTCTTTGGTTTTTACCCCATCTACTACTGTAGGAGCAGCTACAGGCTCTTCCACTTTCTTTACTGGAACTTCTTTTACAACATTACTTACAGTTGCTGTTTCTGCAACTTTAGATGCATTAGAATCAGACTTACATGAAGTAAATAACCAAATTGATAATATTAGAGTAGCGTATAAATATTTCATTTTCCTATAATTATGTATGAGCAAAAATACTCATATTTACAATATAAAAATGATACCATGTCTTAAGTCTTAATTTATCCTTGGATTTTATAATCTAATCTGATCCCTATACTTCTCGGTGCTTCGAGTAGGCCTGGCCTCAGCGTGTACTCTTGATTAAGTAGATTCTCTCCTAACAAGCTGATTTTTAGTCTATAAATATTATAGGATACTCTTGCATCTAACTTAATGAACCCACCTGGATTAGCATCTCTATAGAAACGTATAAGTCCTATATTATTCAATAATTCATCGATAGTTTCTGTTGCGCTAGAATGTACAAATGCAAATCCTACATTTAGATTATTGAATGTTCCTTCTATATCTAATTTCAAATTATGTCTTGTTCTATACTTAAGAATATTCCGTAATTCTGTCTCTCCTACTGGCGTACTTATACTTGACCTTATCGCTTCGTTATTATCGAAATCTCTATAAGTCGGATCGATATATGTATAACCTCCTATCACATTAATAGGTATGCCAAACAGCTTAGACCTACCGGCAATATTAATTTCATATCCCTTAATATCTGTACTACCTACATTCTGCGATTGGAAGCCTTGCCTGCTTTCTTGTGTGACGAATGTAAATTCTGTCATGTTATCATATTGGGACCAGAATAATGCAAGATCTACGTATCCTTCCCAAGATCCGATTTTAACGCCTTTCTTAGCACCGACCTCTGAAGTCCAACCATTTTCTGATTGTAGATTAACATTAGGAAATATAAAAAAACCACTCAAACCCGTTTCTATAAATCTCTCAGTTATAGTAGGAAATCTATAGCCTTGTCCCCAACTCATGCGTAAGTATGTAGTAGTATCTAAGCGATAATTAAGACCAGTCCGAGCTATCAATTTTGACTCTTCTACTAACCCACCTGGTATCGTATCACCTTTAAATACTTCTGGGCTTTCTTGATAATTATACTCATACCTTAATCCTAAGGTCAAAGTTAATCTGTCTCCAAAACGCTTATCAACTTCACCATAGCCAGCAATATTATTAGAAGTAAGGTCTACATCTCCAAAGAGTTCAGAATTAGAATTAACAAAATAAGCAGCTGTACCTGTCGTCAAATCTAAATCCCACTCTTCTATCTTTTTTAAAAATTGGTACTCTAAGTAATTACTCGTTGATGCATTGGATTGATTAGAGCTGCTACCATTAGATATAGAATAATGCCTACCGAATATTTTATGACGATTATCATCCTTATCGAATATAGTAATCTGTGGATCAATATAATATCTCGTGCTTACTGTATTAATAAGAGACCCAGCAAGTCCTACATATGCACCCGTCGATCCATTAGCCCATATAAAAGGACTGACGAGATCACCTTTATTATACATCGAATTAAGGCCTATTGATATTCTGTCATTGACCTTGTACTTAGCGTTAAGTGAGAATCTATATCGCTTCTCAAAAGCCTCTTGGTAGTAACTATCAAAATCTTCATAGAAACCATTAGTTACAATGTCGAGTGCCCCGAATTTTTGTTTGTGTAAGAGAGTTGCATTCAATCTTGACGGTGCAGAGGTCCACCATTTCTTAGCAGAATCAGCGGGTGGCATATAGTTGATATAACTGATAGAAGCTTTGGTTGTCGGCTCTGTAGTTGCATAACCTGTTCTGATATTAATAATACCATTCATAGCGGAGGAACCATATAGCGTAGAAGCTGCTCCCTTAAGCACTTCGACTTGACTTATATTCTCTACAGGTATATCACTCCATGACGGACGGCCAGCATCTCCTTGTAATGCAGGGATATCATCTATCAACAATAGCACACGACTACCTGCACCATAGGACCATCCAGAACCACCACGTATATTCGCTTGATTATCGATGAGTTGTACTCCTGGTACTTTATCTAATACTGAAGTTAATCTTACGGCATTGGTATTACTTATTAGATCAGGTTTAATGACTTCTATAGATACGGGAGATCTTGCGATAGATTTCTGATGCTTAGATCCAGTTACTGTAGCTGTCTGGAGAATCTTGGTGGATGGAGACATCCTGATATCTATTTGACGGAAGTCATTTTCTGATATTACTATTTCTAAGGTACGTGTCTCATATCCTATGTATGATATTGTGACCACATGAGTTCCTGGATTACATGGTATTGTAAACTTACCATCTAAGGCGGTGATCGTACCTATTTCATTTAATTTGACAGTAGCTCCATATAACGGTTCGCTCGTTTCTGAATCTTTGATGACGCCCGATACTCCAGAATTTTGCGATAACAACTGGCCGACTATTAATAGAAAAGGAAATATCAATAAGGATTTAATTCTTTTCATAATAAGCGTTAAATGTCTGGTTAAATTAAGGCTTTATGGGTATAGAGATATGTGACAGCATATCTTTAGTCATCGTCTCTATGTTATATTTTGGGCTCCAGCCCCAATCTTTTTGTGCATAATAATCCTCAATACTTTCCGTCCAGCTTTCTGCTATCTGCTGTCGATGATCTGGCTTATATGAGACTTGGAAGTCAGGTATATGCTTTTTAATTTCCTGATATAACTTATCAGGCGTTACACTAAATCCCGCTAAATTATATGACATATCGATAGTAAGCGCATCCTTAGGTGCCGTCATCAACATTAATGTCGCTCGTATCATATCTGGCATATAGATCATCGGTAGAGCTGTACCTTTAGATAGGTAACATTCATACTTACCATTCTCTACTGCTTCAAAGAAGATATCTACAGCGTAATCTGTGGTGCCGCCGTGGGGTCTACTCTGATAACTTATAACTCCTGGATAACGTAATGACCGTATATCCATATCATATTTTTTATTGTAATATGCACTCCATAATTCTCCGGTGTACTTAGTGATACCATACATCGTCTCAGGCTCAAAGGAAGTATGCTGTTGTGTATTCTGCTTAGGAGTACTTTGTCCATAGATACCGATGGTACTTGGAAAGAATATTTTCTTTATACCATGAGCTTTTGCGATATCAAGAAGCTTTAGATATGACAGTAAATTAATATTCCAGGTGAGGTGGATATTCTCTTCACCTTTAGAAGAAAGTAATGCTGCAAGGTGATATATTTCCGTAATCTCATAATCCTTTAATACTTGCTCTACGGCGTTACTATCTGTGATATCTAACTGAACAAAAAGTCCTCTATCCTTATTTTCTTTTAGATCGGATGCAACGACTTGATCTTGACCATACTTTTCTCGTAAAGCATCGACGAGTACTGTACCTATCTGCCCACCAGAGCCAGTAACAAGAATTTTAGGATTCATTAATATCAGGGTAGTTTAAGGTACCAATAAAATGCTAAACTTAATATAAATTAGTTACAGTAAAGGAATATACCTAACTCAAATTATAGAATATGAAGAATAGTCTTGTATGTCAATGCATACATGGATATCTAAGCCTAATTCCTACTCAAAAAATCTAAATTATCTAATGATGTAATAAGCTTATTATTATGATCTATTCTATATGCATAATGAACAATTCCATTACTAATAATGATATAGGGCACTGACAACCCCAAGTTATAACTGGCTACCTGACGACAAGCTTTTTCAGTAATTTTGACATTAAAGCTCTTAAACTCGAATAGTACTTCGGGAGCTCCTTTTATATTATAGATCAAATCAAAGCGCTTATTCATCTCTCCTACTCTTACAGCCTTCTCAACAGATAATGCCGCATAAGATATCTTATGCTCCGCTGACATGTAATGGATCCAAGATTGTCTTACTAATTCTTCTGGCTGAACAATAAGTTCTTTTTTACGAATGGGATCAAATAAATAACGCTTGCCTTCCTTTATTCTAAAGGAGATAGAAGTATGATACTGATGAAGATCTATATCTAACACTGGTCTTAATTAGCTTTATGAGAGGACACTTGATTATTCTTTTCTGCAATGCTATCCATAAAATCACTCATTGATGCCTTCTTATTAATCAAGCTATAATTATCGATTTCCATGACTTCAATCCCAGCAGTGGCTAACTCTTGTCTAATCAATATCTGTCGTACCACTGTCACAGTATTGTATTTATCAAATAAGCCATCTTCTAATAATACGATTGGCCTAACTGTCGTATCAGAAAATATTCCGGGAAGTAAATTATAATTATCAACATTAGAAAATATCTCCTTGACACCCTCAGAATACAGCAGTTCTCTTACCTGAACGTTTTTAAGCTCTGATAAGAAAGAGACGATCGCTACCGATTTTAATTTGAAGATACTATAATTAGAATTTAAGCTTCTAAGTAATTGGCCGAGATACAGGGAGGCAAGATTCAACTCATGGGACTTCAATTGGTCAAGCTTTTTATTGATCGCATAATAGACACCAGAATCATTTATAATCTCTAAGTGGCTTATAGTCTTCAACCTTGCAACTGCTACCTCATCAAATTTTTCATTGTATGCAAATATCTTTGTTGTATTAAAATTTTCTTCAGCAGCTGTTACATCATTCAATAAAAACAAAATTGCATCAACATTCTCCTCAGATGTATAGTCTACTTGCGAATTATAATAAACTTGTATTGGTCGTACTTTTATACTTTCTCCGCTATAGATAGAACTATGATTTTGCTTAATGAGTGAGGCATTACTATTAATACATTTCTGAACAGCATCATAGATTCCATGTAATGAGTGAGCTACAGATTCTACTCGCAATAAGGATTGGTCTATATATGCTTGTGACAACTGTGCCTCAATACTGTCTTCCCAAGAAGATTTCTCATGCACTAAATGCGTAATTACTTCTTGATCTACAGGTGATAATGTCTCATAATATTTATTCCATCTGAGATAATTATCATTGTACTCTGTAAAGAATAAAGCATAGTCAAGATCTTTGTCTATCTCATCGACAATAACTTTGAGGTTATAAAAACTAACTGCTTTTCTATCGTATTTTTTAGCTAATACTTCCGTAGTATTTATGTGCTGCTGTAGAGAGACAACATCATTGTACAGTTCTCTAAAATCAATATCTGAACTGTATAATGTCATCATTTTCTTTACCTCATTAACAGCCATAGAAGACTGTTCTCTTAATTCAACACAGTAACCCTTTAATCTGATCGATAATGCTTCGATTTCTTTATTTAGATTATTTTCTGACGTAGAGTCATACTTTATTACACTTCTGATGAGGTCAATATTGTATTTAATTTTTATTATTTCTGCAGGTGTATAGACCTCAGGATTTTGCTTCTTTAATCGATTGATATTATTTTGAATACTCCTTAGATAGCTTATTTTTTCTAATATCTCACTGCTATTAGATTCAGTGATTTTTTGTTCGCATGCATCAAATTTAAGTTGCAACTTGTTGACATTACTTATCGTATCAGACAGATAACTTCTGACACTATTAATATCGTCATGTATAATATCTTTCTTAAACGGATTAAGCTTATCCAGATGCCTATAAGAAGGATCATAGATATCTTGAGATCGCTTAAGCATAGCTTTTGTCTTGACTAGGTCGGCATTGCTTACTTGATTAAGTAAGCTAATCGATGTAGCAGATAATGGCACCGGAGTATGTTGGACAAGCTGGCGATCATTTAATTCTATAATACTCATATCCCCAAAACATGGTCGTGTAAGCTCTATTATTTTCTCTTTGACTATATCGATTTCCTGTATGAGATTAGAACTGAGCTCTTCTTGATCTGTGGATAGATAGTGATGATTGTCTTCTTCACGTGACAAGTGATTGAGCCATTGATCATTAACCTTGATTGATGTTACATGTGACAATCGATACCTACTGATGAAGTAATTAACAGCTTTCAGATTCTCCTCAGTATCTACTATGAGTTTGACACTTTTACCTACCTCAAGCAATCCGTAGATATGCCATAGCATATTGTGCAGACAATTAGCCCTGTCAGTGTATCTACAGAAGATGTTATCATTTCCATGATCTTTTATCTTTAGTGTTGTGTAATGTTGGTCTGCAATTCTCAACATTGGATATAGCAATTTCTGATTATAAAAAAAAGCTGCAATCCTGAGACTACAGCTTTCCTGGTTTGATAATATTTTTGGAGTGGCTTATTTTTCTATAATTCCACCACTTACTTTCTCTCCGTTCTTGTAGATATACTCTAAAGTTACTTCACCTTCTTCATTAAATGTCATCCACTTTCCATCAAGCTTACCGTTTTTATAGTTCACTTCTTTCTGCTTATTACCCTTAGAAGTGTAGTCTATAGATTTTCCGTCAAGGACATTATCTTTATAGTTAATTTCTTTCTCTATTCTACCGAATTTATACTGAGCGAATCTTCCATGGTACTTATTATTAGCATAGGTAACTTCTTTTTCTATCTGACTTCTATTTGTAAATTCTAAATAAGGGCCATTCAATAAGCCATCAGTATACGATGCTATAGTCTTGATTCTACCAGCATTATCATCTTCCCAGTAGGTCATCCATGCGCCGTTACGCTTGCCACCTGAGACATACCCTTGTTCTATGATGTCACCTACTCCATTTTTCTTATAAGCTCTTGTGACACCATCCATAGATTCTGTCTCATAACCCGCAAGGTCTGTAGCAGGTCCTGTAGTAGATGTACCGCTGTTACAAGCTACAAAAATGAGTGATATTATCGCAAGTAAATATATTGATCTCATATTATTAATATTTTTTATACGAATTTAGTGTTTTCAAAATTTAACACAAAACCTAATTCATAGTTTTTGAATTATGAAATATGCTAATTAAGTCCATAGATCAATCTAAGTTGACCTTTTACAATCACTTATTTCATTAGTCCATAAGACAATCAGCACATTATAATAGCATAAATATGACCAATAAAGAAATCGCTCGTAACTTCTCATTACTCGCAAAATTAATGGAATTGCACGGCGAGAATTCATTTAAAACTCGATCTTATAGTAGTGCTTATATGACAATAAGAAAGCACCCTGAAGAGCTCAGTTCTATGAGCCCCAGTCAAATCGAAAATATAGCAGGTATAGGAAAAGCAATCAGTACAAAATCTCAAGAACTCCTTAATACGGGAGAGATGCAAATGCTTAATACCTATCTAGAAATGACACCACCAGGAATAGTGGAGATGCTACAAATAAAAGGATTCGGACCCAAGAAGATAGGAACAATATGGAGAGATCTTAAGATCGAAACTATAGGCGAACTTATCTATGCAATAAACGAAAATAGATTAGTGGAGCTCAAAGGTTTTGGTACCAAGACTCAAGCCAGCCTCAAAGAACAACTTGAATATCACATGGAGTCAAGTGACAAAGTACTCTATGCTGCTGCCGAGCCACTAGCAATAAAACTTATCGAGTCACTACAAAAACAAACTCCAGAAAATAAATTTTCTCTTACGGGAAGCATATACCGTAAGGCTCAGATCATAGACACTATAGATATTATCACAGACTCCCCTATCCAAGACATAGAAAAATATATCGAAGCAGACGAGGGCCTTATCCTTACTGATGATGGCGTATTCTATCAACATATTAAAGTACAGTGGTATCATACCAGCCCTGACAAATTCCATTACGATCACGCTCGTTTGTCATGCGGCAATGAATTCTGGAAAAAACTTAATATTCCAGAACAAGCATACAAAAGCGAAGAAGATGTCTTCTTACAAAATAAGCACGCATACATAATACCAGAATATAGAGAGGATCATAACAGCGACTTCTATCCTAAGTCTTATTATGGTGACGCTATAGTTACAGTAGATGACATAAGAGGATGCATCCACAATCACAGCACATATAGTGATGGGGTCAACTCACTACAAGAGATGACACAAGCCACAGCAGATAGAAGCTATGAATATCTTGTCATTACTGACCACTCTAAATCTGCCTTCTATGCTCAAGGCCTTTCTGAAGATAGACTTATGAGACAACTTGATGAGATCAGAGAGATAGATCAATCAATGGATGACTTCAGATTGTTCTCAGGAATAGAATCTGACATACTATCCGATGGTAGCTTAGATTATGCTGATGAGATACTTGCAGAACTGGAAGTAATCGTCGCGTCTGTCCATTCTAATCTTAAGATGGACGAAGCTAAAGCCACTAAAAGATTAATAACTGCTATCGAGAATCCTTATACTTCCATATTGGGTCATCCTACAGGTAGGTTACTGCTCAGTCGTAAAGGATACCCTATAGATCACAACAAAGTCATAGATGCTTGTGCTTCCAATAATGTGGCTATCGAGATAAATGCTAATCCCCTGAGATTAGATATCGACTGGACTCACGTACAATATGCCATAGACAAAGGCGTCCTTATATCTATCAATCCAGATGCCCATAGCACCAAAGGAATAGATGATATGTATTATGGTGTATGTGTGGCGAGAAAGGCTGGATTATCAAAATACAATTGTCTCAATGCCTTTGACTTAGAAGAATTCGAAGAATGGATAGCTGAGCAACACCAGAAAAGAGGGTGATTTCTATAATTAGGCTATAATTAATTGTTAATCGGTTGTTAACCACCGCCGATACAGCGTTTGAGGGCTTTCATGTCTCTATAATTCAGATATATTTGTATCATCTTATTAAACATAAAATTTATATCAATGAAAAATTTAGGATTTATCTTTGCTTTAAGCATGCTTCTTATGGTAGCTTGTAAGAGTGATGGGACGAAGTCAGAAGTTGCAGAAGCAGCTACACCTTCAGTACCTACAACAACTGCAGTAAATACAGCAGTGCCAAGTGCTAACCCTATTCCAGCGGCTAATGAGCCAGCAGTTCCTGCAGGTCCTGTTACTTCTATAGAATTTGAAGAAGCAGAATATGATTTCGGTACAATCATGGAAGGTGAGAAAGTAATATATGATTACAAATTTGTGAATACAGGTGATGAGCCTCTTATCATCCAGAACGCTAAAGGTTCTTGTGGATGTACAGTTCCTTCATGGGAAAGAGATCCGATTCCACCAGGTGGATCAAGTGTAATAAAAGTACAGTTTGATTCTAAGAACAAAGGAAAAGTTGGTGGTGGATTACAATCTAAGAGAGTAACGATCACAGCTAATACAGATCCAGTTAATACTTACTTGACTATAAAAGGTAAAGTAGATAAAGATCCTGCAACAGAAGCTGCAAAAAAAGATACTAAAAGCTAATAAAGACTTTTAGTAAATACTATACGAAGCCCACCATTTTTGGTGGGCTTTTTTTGTGATACATTAGGCCTCCCCTACGTTATAATCATACAACCGATGGAGGCAGACTCCTTAATTCTTAATTAATACAGTAGATATTATACCATTTTAATATTAGAATGTCGGTTATATTATAATAGAATTAGTCAATCTCTGCGTTAAAAATACTCATCATTACGTGTGCCGCCCACAGCGGTAGCTACGGCTATGACTGCGTTTTTTGCCTTAATCTTAACAAATTCTCTTCTATAATCTTTTCCGACACCTTATAATTTAAATGGTATTAATAGTCAAGCATATTACAAACTCGGTCAGAAATGCATACTAAGTACAATTATTGTCATTATCTTAAGTATTAATTTTATACTATGAAAAAATTAGTCGTTGGAGTCATATTGTTTTGTTCTATCATATGCATGGGTTCAGGCATAATTTACTTGGACGCTCTTCATGACTATGAGAATCAGCCCATACCCTCTTACATCACATTAGATAATACAGGTGAGAATGTAATAACGGATGAAGTAGCCACTTTAGGAAGAGTCCTTTTCTATGATAAGAAAATGTCATTAGACAATAATACCTCTTGTTCTACCTGCCATGATCAGAGCTTAGCATTCAGTGATAGTGATCAAGTTAGTTTTGGGTCATTCGGAATAACGGGTAGACACTCTATGAGGTTAGTCAATTCTCGATTCTCAGCAGAAGAAAAATTCTTCTGGGATGAGCGGGCAGCTACATTAGAAGAACAAACTACTATGCCGATACAAGACATCGTAGAGATGGGCTACAGTGGCACATTCGGAAATCCTGGCATCGAAAGTCTGTTAGAGAAACTTGAAGATATAGAGTATTACAATACCCTATTCGAATTTGCTTTTGGTGATGAGACAGTTACTGAAGAAAGAATACAATTGGCATTAGCTCAGTTTATAAGAAGTATACAATCATTTGATTCTAAGTTTGACGAGGGACGCATTGTGGTAGATAGTAATGTCATGCCGTTTCCTAATTTTACTGCACAAGAAAACCAAGGCAAAAATTTATTTTTAAGACCTATAGAATTCGGCAATGAAGGCAACAGAATCGGTGGTGGTCTCGGCTGCGCAAGCTGCCATAGAGGCCCAGAATTCTCCATCATCCCTAATAGTAGAGGCAATGGTGTCATTTTTGCTGCCAATGGTTTTGAGATCGAAGAAGGTATCACAAGATCTCCCACGTTAAGAGACATGTTTAACCCAACTGGAGAGCTAAATGGACCACTTATGCACAATGGTTTATTTAATGATATGACTGAAGTACTCGCCCACTACAATGATATTAATGCAAGCACAGGCATGTCCAATCCTATAATAGATCCGAGATTAAAAGATGGTGCTTTTACCCAGAAGCTTAATATGACCGATCAAGAAGTAGAAAGCGTCATTGCCTTCTTTAAAACGCTTACAGGTTCGGACGTATACACTAATGAAAAATGGTCTGATCCATTTGATCAAGATGGTCAGATAGAGGTACTGTATCTTCCGACAAGTGTTCAAGAGACAGTTGAGACAGAACTCATAGTGTCACCTAATCCTGCAATATCAGAAATCAATATTGATAACTTGGATCACTTATCTCATGTAGAAATATTAGACCTTAATGGACAAGTTATGGCTAAGGTCTCTACACATGACATATCGAATGCAACAGTAGATATATCAATCTATGCATCTGGCCTCTATGTCATCATCGGAATGGATGAAGCAAATCGCCAGGTATCCTCGCAAAAATTTGTCAAGTTATAAAGGACTAAAATCCGATCCATTATGAGATTTTATATCTAATATCAGTTGCTATGAGTATATATATCATAAAACATTAAGGATCAGCGATCGTTTCAGTTATATGTAACTATGAGTACAATTCTGAAGATATGTTCTATATATTGGGATATAGATTCATCTATTACCTTAATACTTTACTGCTATAATAATAGTTGCAACCGACTTCATTACAATAACAAGTTACACATCTAATACTTTAAGCACATGAAAGAGAAACACGAAGAGATAAAGGACTATTACGGTAAGGAATTAACTAAAAGTGAAGACCTTAAGACGAATGCATGCTGTACGATGGAAGAACCACCAGAGTATATTAAAGCGGCCTTATCTAATATACATGATGAAGTCATGAGTAAGTATTACGGTTGTGGGCTTGTCGTTCCTGATCAGCTCAAAGGCTTAAGGGTTCTTGACTTAGGATCAGGTAGTGGAAGAGATTGTTACCTCCTATCACAGCTCGTCGGACAAGAGGGAGAGGTAATAGGCGTAGATATGACAAGTGAGCAGCTTGATGTCGCCAATAAGCATATAGATTATCACACAGAAAAATTTGGCTACAAGTATAGTAATGTCAAGTTCCTTAAAGGTAATATGGAAGAATTAGAGGCCCTTAACTTAGAGCCTAATAGCTTTGACCTCATAATATCTAATTGTGTTATCAATCTTGCTGTAGATAAAGACAAGGTTCTAAAAGATGTATTCCAATTGCTTAAGCCCGGCGGTGAGATGTACTTCAGTGATGTATACAGTGACCGCAGAATTAGTGAAGAATTACAGAAAGATCCAGTACTATGGGGAGAGTGTCTTAGTGGTGCACTATACTGGAATGACTTCTTAAGAATCGCTCAGAAAGCTGGATTCTCAGATCCGCGAAGCGTCAAGAATAATCCGATTACTATCGAAAATAAAGAAATCCAAGAGAGATGTGATGATATCAAATTCTACTCTGTAACTTATAGATTATGGAAAATTGATAATCTGGAATCTGACTGCGAGGATTACGGCCAAGCCGTCGCCTACAAAGGAACTGTAGAAAATAACAAACACAGCTTTGATTTAGATGACCACCATAACTTCCCTAAGGGTAAGATAATGCCTGTATGTGGTAATACATACTTAATGCTCGAAGCCACACGATACAAAGACCACTTCCAATTCTATGGCAACTGGGATACGCATTATGGTATCTACGAAGGATGTGGAGGGTCTATGCCATTCGGCGCAAATGATAATGGTGATCAATCGGAAGCTTGTTGCTAGCAACAATAATCAAGATAGCATAAGGCTTCCTGAATACGCAAAAAATAATTACAAGCAAGAAATAGAAATGCTATGCTGATAGGATCTACAAACAACAAAATTCATAGATACTTAATATTTGCTGTTATATTTTTATCTCCAGTTTTTCTTACTATTTATCATGGTGCTTATTGGAGGCCTCAGACTCATTCACTGAGTTTATTAGTCTACCTACTTGTATCGATTTATATTCTTATTAAATATAGATTGAGTACAGAAATTAATCTCGATTATGAAGAAGGATATAATTTCACTTTAAATATTGAATCCTTTGAAAAAGTTTCGAAGATTAATTATCAATTTATCCTATGCCTTATAGTAATTATCGGTCTATCACTTATAAAAAACATATCACAGTTCTTAGCTTATTTTGGAGATAGGTTCCTTAATAGTGATTTAATAGATTTAGAGATATCCGATAAAGCATATATGTATATTTATAGTCTGCATAGTTATGTAACCATACCTATCTTTCTCTATCTGATATATCTTTTAAATAACCATAAGAGCATTAAAGTATTGTTAGCTATATTTTGCTTTTACGTTACTTATTGCGTTGCAGGATTTAATGAGCTCCTACCTTCCATATTAACTCCTCAAGTTCATAATTTTATATATCTATTGATTATGGGCTATATCTATTTAAGGCTTGGGAACGCTGGAAAATACGCTTCTAACATGACTACCTTAGGATATTTTCTTTTAACCTACTTTATTCCATTCGTGTTTTTCAGCAATTCTATTCTTGGATACTTTTTTATGATGGATTTCTCAGGTACAATGGGGCCAATATTATTTAATATATCCTTACTCTTAACAGAAGTCTCCAACTTAGTAGTAATAGGCTATCTCTTACTACTCGCATCCGATTCTTATCTATTTAAAAAATTTCTAAAAGTGAATTCTTAAGATGGAGCTTTGCTACAAGATGATTTATTAAGATTACTACTTTTCTTATTCTTGAAATATTCCCATTCTCGGAGCTTGCAAAATTCAACTAAGTTGATATAATCAATTACAAGAAGAAGAAAGCATGGTACCATTTCAATATCAATTTGTAGGCCTTATTTATTATGCGCTACTAAATTAGGCGTGGTAGGAGTCAACACTTCCAAGGAATAAAATACGCAAATCAGAAAAATATTTATCGTACAACCGAACAAATAGTTCGATTGTATAGTAAGGTGTATGTATCTAAACAATAATGTGACTATCCAAACGATCAGCCGCTATTGTTTTTATTTAATCACTAAAATAAAGTAAAATGAATAACGAGAAAATGAAAAGTGCTTTACAAGAATTAATTGTTAGACTACAAGATTCTGAGAAAGGTTATAATGAGATTTTTAATGCAACAGATAATGTCATCATGAAAAATTGGATGAATAAATACGCTAAGGAGCGTCATGGTTTTCACCAAGATTTAGAGAAAGAAAGTATTAACCTAGGAGGTAACCCTGAAGTTAAAACAAGTCTGCTCGGTGAGATCCATAGAGTATTCATAGACATAAAGATTAATAACTTCGAAGATTCAATAGAATCAATAGTCAATGAAATAGAAAGAGGAGCAAATAAATTGCTCGAAGACTACGATAAGGTAATTATCGAATGTAGAAGTAACGAGAAAATTCGTACGCTCCTAGAGGCTCAAAGATGGAAAATCAATGAGGAGCTAAAAAGCCTCACGAAATTGAGAGAAGAAACTAAGGAACCCGTTGCATAATTATCAACGAGTCATATGAACAACTAATTAAAGGCCCTCTTCTGAGGGTCTTTTTTTTGTGTCTGTTAAAGAAGAATGCTAAAATAATCTCAATAATAAAATACGAAACATATTACTAAAAAATATAATGCTTGGCACAGTCTTTGTATTAACTTAATTGATAATATGTATTAATTAATTTAAATAATTTGGCTTATGAGTACGATTATGAATTTCATTTCTTGTACCTTTTTGGTGAGCCTCATCAGCATATTGAATCCAATCTACCCTACTAATGTATCTTCAGCAACCTTAAATGAAGTTGTATTAGTAGAAAATTCTAAATTACAGGTCAGTATAGAATCTGAGTCTGATTTACCTTTTTTTAAGGAAGCAACATACGACAATCTACAGGAGGAGTTGGTTTTTTCTACTAATGAAGAGACGGTCCAAATTAGAATCTACGACAAGCTTGGTACAATGATGTATCTGCTACCTGTACAGTCACAAAAGATTAAGATGGGCAAGAGCCTATTTAATATTGGAGACTACAGAATCGTTTTCGATGTCGATGGCGATAGACGGATGTTTACTTCTAAGTTAGTCGTCTATAAATGATTACGAGGATACAATGTCCTTTTGGCTTGTATCATTATACCTTTTACCTATACACCTTTTTATTAGAAGTATATCTATCACTTGTCTATATACGATGAGTTATGATATATCGAATTGTAATATCAATTATTCTTTTAAAAAGTATATCACATGCAAAAATCACTAAGTATACTTAGTACTCTAAGTATTTTTCTAACTATCACCCTGTTTGGATTTACAGTGTCGGATAATGTTAATTCTGAAAAGAAAAAGATTATCAATCATTCTGAATTAACTGTAACTGTAGATAACGATGAAGGTTTTAATTTCTTTGAAGAAGCAATATATGAACCCGTGAAAGGTGACATCATCTTCAAGACCACAGAAAAAGTAGAACAAATTACTGTCTTACAAAAAAATGAAAAATTAGTCTATGTCTTACCAGTCAAGACTAAGAAAATAATAATCGGAAAAAGCCTTTTTGAAAAAGGTGAATATGACCTCTTGTTTTCATTAGCACATTCTAAGAAGAGCTATAATACCAAGATCAAGGTCTTCTAAAAATCTATCTTTCTTTAAATTATTTTTTTTCTCAAAAAGGTCAATGACATATCGTCGTTGGCCTTTTTTTATTTATAAAAAAAACTGACAGGATCATTTGAAAATATCTTATGCAATCACAGAATCTAAAAAAATCTTCATCTTAGTCAAAGCATTATACCTATGGCTGATGCCATTTTTAATAGCATCTCCTAATTCAGAAAATGATTTATCATAACCATCAGGAATGAATATCGGGTCATATCCAAATCCCCCCTCCCCTCTTCTATCATCGGTAATTGTACCATTAACTACACCTTCATAAGTATATGTCTGTCCATCCCATATTAAGGCAATAACTGATCTGAACCTGGCTTTTCTATTGGCCTTACCTTTCATCTCATTAAGTAACTTCATCATATTATCTTCAGAACTTTTATGCTCACCAGCGTATCTTGCTGAATATAATCCAGGTGCCATATCCAGTGCTTCGACCTCTAAGCCAGAGTCATCAGCGAAGACATTTTTCTTATAAATATCATAGATTGTTCTTGACTTAATGATTGCATTCTCAGTCAATGTATTACCTGTCTCAGGGATATCCTCCAGAAAGTTGATATCACGTAAGCTGAGTATCTTAATCTCATTGAGATCCAAAATCTCTCGTACTTCAATTGCTTTATGCTGATTTCCTGTTGCAAATATGAGTTCTGTCATAATTCAAAATTATAAAATCTGATTGATTCAACTAAAATGACAAAGGCCAAAAAAAACCTATCCAATAATTAAAATTTAGATATCAAAAAATGATGTTATCAAATCGATATGAATAAAGGCCTACTTATCAAGAAATGTTTTCTGAAGTGTAGTCCACAGCGCCTTTTTCTTTTGGGTGTCTGTATTTAACTTACCTAAGGCATGTGTGAGCATGATGGCATAAGATTCTGTCTGATAGAAATGATTAGCGACAAAACTTGCATTGATTCCGATATCTCGGATACCTAAGCCAAAAGAGAGAACATAGGCCATCTTAGACGTGATATGTTTGTGTAGTGTACCCGACTCGTCATCTTCCAGTAATAAAAATATCACGTCCTTATCGACATCTAACTTTATAGCTTTAAGTATATTATTCAATAAGTCTTGGTGCTCGCTGTAGTCATTTTGGCGAAGTATAATGCAGATAGTCGCTGAATTTCTATTGCCTTTGACCGTGAGATCTTTCGAGGAGGGTATACTATAAGTATCAATATCAAATATTATATCTACCATTTATTATTCTAAAATATAGAGATTTAAAAAATTATATTTTTTCCACCACCAAAATTATTGTCGTAAAAAGAATATTATAAAAATAATTAAATTTGTGGTACATTCTTGGATTAGACCAAGTATATACGGACATTATTGAAATCCTAATGAACTAATTGTACTCCCCATCAATTACTAACTTATAAAAATCATGCTATGATCGAGACCAAATTAAAAATTCAAAAAGTTACTAACTCTAAAGTTGATGAACTTGATTTTGATAATATCCCATTTGGAAGAGTCTTTACAGATCATATGTATGTTGCGGATTATAAAGACGGAGAATGGGGAGATTTTAGAATAGAGCCATTTGCACACATACCTGTACATCCCGCTAATATCGCTTGGCACTATGGTCAGTCTATATTCGAAGGTATGAAAGCGACTAAGAGTAAGGATGGTATGCCGATGCTATTCAGACCAGAGATGCACTCTACAAGAATTAATCGCTCAGCAGAGAGACTCTGCATGCCAGCATTTCCTAAAGATGCATTCTTAGAGGGCCTATACAAACTTGTCAAACTTGAGCAAAACTGGATTCCTAAAGCAGAAGGAAGTGCTCTATATCTGAGACCATTTATGGTTGCCATGGATGAGTTCATAGGAGTGCAAGTCGCTAAGACATATAAATTTATCATATTCTGCTGTCCAGTAGGACCATACTACAGCAAGCCACTTAAGCTTAAGGCAGAAACTAAGTATATCAGAGCTGCCGAAGGAGGAACTGGTTACGCAAAAGCAGCAGGTAATTATGCCGCATCATTATATCCTACAGAATTAGCAAAGCAAGAAGGATTCGATCAGGTATTATGGTTAGATGCCAAGGAATTCAAATATTGCCAAGAGGTAGGGACAATGAATATATTCTTCGTCATCGGAGATACGATTATTACACCTTCTACAGAAAAAGGCACTATACTGGAAGGTATCACTAAGGATTCTCTTGTACACCTCCTGAAGGCGAAAGGGCATAATGTAGAGGAACGTCTGATCTCTATAGATGAGGTCGTAGCAGCCTCTAAAGATGGATCACTTAAGGAAATATTCGGTGCAGGTACAGCAGCAGTTGTGGCTAATGTGGAGAGAGTAGGATATAAAGACGAGATGATTAATCTTGATATAAATTCTTATAAAGTTTCTCCTTGGTTAAAGGATACCATCAATGGCATAAGAAGCTGTAGACTTGAAGATGACAATGGATGGACGGTAAAGGTTGTATAGACTCAATCAAATTAAAATCAAGAAATAAGAATTCCAAGAATTAGAAAAGGGGATTGAACGTTAAGTTCAAATCCCCTTTTTCACTTTATCTTATAATCAGATGGTCATTAGTTAAATATGAACTTGATTGTCTGATTGCCATCATCAAATCTGAGACGTGCATAATATATACCGTCAGGTAGATTATCTCTATCTACAGAATAATTGATGTCATCTATGCTATTATACTGTTGGACAAGTTGTCCTTTGATATCAAGTATTTGTATTGATCTGATAATTGCATCATCTGATCTGAAAGTAATCATCTCTACTGCAGGGTTAGGCTGATATGTCACTGAGTGATCAACGATCTCATCTTCTACACCAGTCACACCATCGCAGTATAATCTTAATGCGATACATGACTTAGGTATCATAAATGTGATAATAGAATCCATGTAAGTCCTTCCTTGCTCAGGAGACATATTAGGATTAGTCAAAAGACCATCTCTGTGGAGTGTATCAGAATCAAACATAGTTCCTGCAACTGCATTAGTACCTGCAACAACGAGATCTAATGTAGGCTTATCCCACCAATCCCAAGGTGATCCTTGCGGAAATTGTGTAACAAATCCATAGAAATTCTTAGCTCCAACATCTAATACTTGTGTTGTAGGTAGAGTTATCTGAGTACCGATCTGAGCATCAATCAAAGCCGTGAATTCGTCATCAATCTGATCATCAAATATATCATTGTTACCAGCTTCGTTAGCTCTTGATATCGCTGCTTGAGTTCCTGCTACGGTCACAACGAACTCTCGAGTCGTAGGTACAATAACTGGTCCCACATTATAAGGAGCAAATATATCTCCTGTTGCGTGTACGCCTGCAAAAGCAGCTTCATTATCAGTACCACTGATCCATGATTCATCTCCTAATGCTCCTCCTATGTTAAAAGAAAAACCAATCTCAGAACTGTATCCAGGATGATTTCCTAATGAGATTCCGTTAATCGTATCAGAGGCTGGTACATCTGCATAGATATTCCCAATAATTGTAGAATCTATATAAGGCAACGCTGTAGCTGTACTGATAAATTTCTCCAATAGTACATCTTCGAAATCATATAGTGATCCACATCCTAATGAGAGATAACCTCCAGTCCCAATACCGAACATTCCTATTCTCTCGCTATCGATACCATACTGGTTATCACCTTCAGCAGCGTCTTTCCTTAAGAATCTTACACAAGTTCTAGAATCTTGTATCCCTCTGTAAGCAGCCTGAAGTAATGTACCTCTACGGACATTCTCATCTGGTGCCGTAGGCAACCATCCTTGCCTGTAAGTATATGCTACTGCAACATATCCTCTCTTAGCTAATTCTGTACAAGTATAGACAACAGTACTATCAGATTTAGATCCGGTAACCTGTCCATTAAACAATGGCGGTAAGAAACTTCCCGTGTGTGATACAAGTATAACTGGTCTTTCAGTCTCTGTATCTCCTGCGGGTGTATAGACATCCATTTTTAATTCTATTTCTTCTGGTGCTCCTCTAAGGATACTAATATTAGAGCCAAAAGTGACATCCCTTACTACATCTACACCAAACTCGGCGTCTACGTATCTGACTTGAGCTACAAGCATCGAAGTCATAAAAATTAAACAAAATAAAGTGTAAATTTTCTTCATGTTAGATATTATTATTAAAGTAATAGTTATGTTAAATATTAAAAATCGTTATTTCTTTTGCCAATCATAGGTAGCACTTATATAGGCCATTCTCCCTATACGCGGCCCACCATATGTCTGAAAGTTTTTAGAATTTAAAAGATTAGATGCTCCGACCTTTATGGTTGTATTTACGGATTTAATAGGTACGCTTAATTGAGCATCTACTAAATCATAAGTAGGTACAAATCCAGTAAACTGTGGGGAACCTTCAAATATAAATCCTTGAATCCACTTATACTGTACACTAAAACCTACATCTGGAATTGAAACGCCTCCTAAGTTAATACTTAAATTTCTTGCTGACAAACCTACGTTGTATTTAAATTCTGGAGTATTGAATGCAGGTATAATGGGATCATCCGAGGCAGTGTTCAATTTGTTCCAAGAAAAATTGCCTTTGAACTGAAAGTATTCAGCAAAATAATAACTCAGCCCTATAGAAGCTCCCTGTGTGGTAACTCTATCTGTAGCATTAGCACTGACTCTGTATGCCTGAACAAAAGTAGGGAGTGTACTCCCCTCAGGAATAAACTGATCTATGCCTAACTGAAAACCTATAAAGTCTCTATATCGTGAGAAATAATAACTCATATCTACAAATACAGATTCGAATAGAGTTGTTCTATACCCAACCTCTACCGTTTGGACTTTCTCAGGCTGAATAGGTGCTATATCAAAAGTATCAAGCAATGCTCTCTTTCCTGTGTTAAGAAAATCCACAAAAGACTCTACCGTAACAAGATCATCAAAACCATTAATATTACCTAACAGTATCGCTGGTCCTACATTATAATTTAGATACTGATCTACTAATCTTGGATTTCTTATTGCTGAAGAGAATGACAATCTTAAGTAATTGTCTTCTGAAGGATTATACACTAGTGAAGCTGCAGGAGAAACGAGATAATTAAAGTTCTCATGCTTATCTAATCTCATTGTAGCCGTTAATCTAAGCTTGTCATGTGCAAGACCTAATTCTCCTCCGCCATAAACGCCATATTCGTAGGTATCGATATTAACTCCACTCGTATCTAATAGAATAGAGCCTTGAGAATCTGGCAAGTAGTATCGTCCATTAGCACCGAGTTTAAAATCTAAATCTGTAACACTGTTATTAGCATACACATCATTAAATGAATATTCTCCATGGATATGGCCTAAAGCAGACTTACTGAAAAATCTTGTACCACCTTCAGAATTAGCTAATCGAGATGTAATGTCATCAAAGGCAGCCTGAAATTCTGGTGTGCCAGGTTCTAAGAATGCATTTGTACTTGCAGCTATATTTGATAGATTGGAGCCATTAAGTGTCTCTTGATGCCATACCACTAATGAATCTTGGAAGCCGGCTAAGAAAGCTGATTGCGCTTCCCTAAATCCTTCTGGATCTCCAGGAAACATTGTTATCCTAGGTAGCCCTTCGAGACCATTAATTCTTGGTGAAATATTAAGACTCCAATAATTAAGGTAAGCGGTATTCCACTCGCCATCATCCTTAGATCGTTCTTGTAACTTAAGAGCTGTAAAGAATGGATCATAAGAGTCTCCAGCATCCTCATGTGTAACATATGCTCTGAGGAAATATTTATCCTTTTTAGTCAATTCTACTTTGTGATTATAGAACTGGATATTTCTCAGAGAGAATCTGTTATCACCTTGGTATACTGTCGTACCTGCACCATAAGAGCTACAGAATATCAACTCAGGAGAATCATACTCTAATTCTGGCTTCAACCTAAAGTGTAGAGCAGCTGAGGCTTTGGTATTTTTAGTATCATAATCTACAAGATCGATTTCGTTGTAACCATTTCTAAAGTAATTTCCGATACCCGTGATATTTGCAGATCGGTTAAACTCATCTCCATAAGTATTAACAGCATCAAATCTTCCAGGATTATCAGCAGTTACACCAGTAGGATTATCATCAGTAACTCCAAGTCCATCTACTGGACCATAATTATCCGCCTCCCAATCATCAGCTTGTAATCTAAATACATTCAGCTTATAAGCTACCCATGGTTTACCATCTTTATTATTAAATGAATCTGCCCACCTTAGACTCGTCTCCAAGAGATTTCTTTCAGCTACTTTTACACGAGCGGTTAAGCCTCTTAGAATAAAAGGATTCTTAGTTTCCATACTTAATACACCGTTGAATGCATTAGGACCATAATATGCAGAACTGGCTCCTATGATAAGGTCGACTTTCTTAACATCTAATTCTGATGCTCCAAGAAAATTTCCCAAAGAAAAATTAAGCCCCGGTGACTGATTATCTATTCCATCAATAATCTGTAGCGATCGTACAGGACTTGTACTATTAAACCCTCTCGTATTAATAATTGTAAATCCAATACTCGCTGTTGTCAGATCCACATCTTTAAGTGCTCCTAAGCCTTCATAAAAGCTTGCCGCTGGAGTCTCTTTTATTGATAACAAGTCTAAAGACTCTATTGTAAGTGGCGCCTTTTTTTGAGAGTCTGAGACTCTCTGACCTTTAACGACGATCTCTTCTATGAGTGCTGTACTCTCCTCTAATTTTATGTCTAATGCACTTGCGTCGGTAACTACAATTATTTGTTGTGAGTAACCTATATAAGACACCTCAAGCGTAATCGGCAATGCTCTCTCTGTTGTAAATTCAAACGTGCCATCCCAATCAGAGATCGTACCCTCTGTTGATCCTTGTATTACAATATTAGCACCGATAATATCTTCGCCTACAGAAGCATCTCTGACAGTTCCTTTAACAATGGTCTGTGCATTTATGCCAAATCCAAAAAATAGCAATGCTATTATCAGTAGGTATTGAGGTTGTATAGTCATGTATTTTTTTAACGTCGAGTAAAATAAGTAAAATCCCATGGGGAGCTGGCATTTATACTACATAATGCTACTAAATATAGAAAATCAGTATCGATTTAAACGATATATGCAAACATTAATATCGAATTAGACTGCAAAAGCCTCTAAGTAATCAGTTTTCGCCCCTAACCCAAGCTTTTCTTCTGTTTAAGAAATATGTTAATTTATACATATCTAATTTTCTGATGCTTGGGGTCTTACTCAATAATTCGGCTTCGATTGTAGTTTTTCTTTTATCATAGTATAGTAAATAATCTTCATGAAATCCCATATCATATAGCTTATTAGCAAAGCTTTCGATATTAGTAGGTATAGGGCTATTTTGGGCATACTTAAGGTATAAAAGATTATCTATCGCTAGCCTTGTTTTCTCTAAGAAACGGACATTCTTCTCTAAGCCTAAATGCTGCACTGCATTGTCAACATGCACTATAGAAATACCCTTATCTTGAAGCTGCTGAGCATAGAGCAGATCTTCATATCCATATTTATCTAATTGCTCCTCGAATGGATTATCTAAGATCACCTGTCTCTCCACCATGAAGTTATTACTATGGAAATATTTGACTGGATACCGCGATCTTATTTTTGCAGGCTTAGATTCTTTTTTGGTACCATATAACCAGTGTAACTTCTTTGTGTATGCTCTTGGGGGCTTCTTACTATATACCCGTCCACCAGATATTACAGGTGCAGAACCCATTAGACCATGATATTTTTTTATGAAATCTTTCTCTACAATCTTAGAATCACAATCAAGAAAAATAAGCGAATCATAACTCGCAGATTTTGCCAACCAATTCCTGATTTTTGCTCGACCCAAATTTCTTGATAGCTCAGTATAATTAACTCTAAAATAATCCGCTAATCCACTATTCGCTTTTTTAAATTTAGGGTCAGATTGATCATCGAAGCAGAGAATCTCATAATTGATTTTGGCCTTGACACATTGCTTCTGTAGTGCATCCACTAATGGGACAACTTTATAATTGTATATGGGTATGAGTATGGATAACATCTGTATGCAAGGATACGGTTTCTTTGTGAGTTGTGAGGTATGAGTTATGAGAGATGAGTTATGAGGTATGAGTTATGAGTTAGGAGAGATGAGCTGTCCGTCCCTGATATAGGTTGACCGTTTTACACTAACAAATAACAATGAAAAAAGTAAAACGGCTACGTGTCAATCGTAAGTATTCCGAAGATTTTAAGCAAGCACGAGTCGAAAGATCTCCGTTTTAGAATCGCAGTAAGTCATTTTTTTTTCGAGTAAGTATGAAGGATTGTCAGAGCTTATCCAAAACTTTGTGTTTATCTATCTTGTTAATAGTCGAATTGAGAAATTCTATTTAAAAAATGAATATATAATTGATTGTAAATCTGAGCCCAACCGAAACGGGACTTTTCCCATTATTTCCTGATTGCCATAGCTGCAAGATATATTGATTTAAGAGCAGCATTATCTTTAGGGAAGAGCTTATCCAAAACTTTGCGATTATCTATCTTATACATAATATCGTTAATCTTCTGCAATTATTTCTACTCTACGGCTTTGCTTCATGCCCGTATCATCTTGTATCGTCACCAGATATTCTCCTGCTGTAAGATCTAATGCAACTTCATGTATGTCTTCTGTCATTTTATGAAAGCTGCCATTGATGTGCCAGTAGATTTTACTCTCGGCATCTTTATGGCTGGCCTTGAGGACACACATCTCCCTCTCACCATCCATATCCTTCGGTAAGAAAAAAGAACTGTTCTCTTTAGGATAGATGAAGACCATCTGATCAGTCCTATCATTATACTCATTACAAGCATCATCAAATAGAGGTAGCGGTATGTAGCTGGGATGATACTGCTTGTAATAAGATGCCACATGTGGCGCTAATACAAACCAGCTGGTATCTGTAATATTATAAGTATCAGCACAATCTTGGTATGCCAATAATCCTGATTCGGCATTCACAATTACTGGTATATGATAAGGACAAATTTCCGTCAGTTGTGTGTGATAAGAAACGTGGCGCTCTTCTGAATGAGAGCAATACTCTGAAGCTATATGTCCACTTACTTTACATATCGGTAAGGTAACCATATCATCATAAGGTATTTCAAAAACCTCTGTAACATCCAAAGCATTGTAGACATCAAATAGTAAAGTCCCAGCAGCTTTGACACCTATAATATCTCTCTGCCCTTCGCCATCAGAATTACCGACCCAAATACCGACTGTGTATTGAGGTGTTACGCCGACGGCCCATGCATCACGATTACCATAGGAAGTACCCGTCTTCCAGTGTATCCGCTTACTGCTGGAGAATTTTTCCCATTGTCCATCTGCATTAGGTCGCTCTACATCAAGCATGGCTTCTAACATATGCCAGATAGCACTTGCTGATAATAAAGCTGGATCTTCCACATACTTAACAGAAGTTTCAAGTATACCATTTGATATAGATATAGAAGGCCGCAGATTAATATCATAACGCGAACTCTCACTTGTGTACGTTGTTAAAGATTTAGCTAAATAGCTATAGGCTTGTGACAGCTCCCAGAGATTAACTTCTCCCCCACCCAGTATCAAAGTTAATCCATAATAATCAGCAGAATTATCAAAACTTGTAAAACCTAAAGATCTCAGATCTAATAGAAAACGATCAACATTATATTCTCTAAGAAGATTGACACTTGGTACATTGAGAGACTTTGCGATGACCTTATCATATGGTACAGCACCGTAGTGCTGATGGTTATAATTCTTAGGACTGAATCCATTGATACTAATCGGAATATCTTCTGCCAATTGCTGTGGCGCTATCAATTCATCTTCGATAGCAAGGGCATACAACAGAGGCTTAAGTATGCTACCTGTACTTCGTGGTCGCTGTATCATATCATTGTACTTCTCATTATCTATCCCTTCTGTATTTCCATGATAACTTATGACCTGCTGTGTTTTATTATCGACAACTATCACTGCAGCATTCTGGATATTTTTTTGCGCATTAATAGTCTGATGATCTCTTATTATTGACCTAATAATCTGCTGCAAGTTCTTATCTAATGAGCTCGTATATCTTTCTTTATTCCCTCTCCTTACATGCTCTAACAAATGAGGTGCAAGATCTGGCAGCTGCCCCGGACGAGATATAAGTGGCTCCGCTAATGATATCTCATATTCTATAGAATCTATAATTTGATTATTCAGTAATTGAGTCAATAATCGATCTCGCTTAGCAATTAATGCATTTCTGTTTCTGCCTGGATGTATCAAGCCTGGAGCATTAGGCAATACCGCCAGTGTGCTTGCCTCTGCCCATGTCAGAGCTTCTGGTGCTTTATCAAAGTACCTCCAACTTGCCGTCTCAAAGCCTACAACATTGCCACCAAAAGGCGCATGTGTACAATAGTCTAAAAGGATATGATCTTTACTATAGAATAGCTCATAGCGTATAGCAAATGCTGTTTCTTTTATCTTCTGAAGTATTGATCTCGGCGCTTTAGGATAGTGCAATCTCATAAGCTGCATTGTTAATGTACTGGCTCCACTGACGACTCTCTGTTCTTTAATATTCTGGTAGCTCGCTCTCACTACTGAACTTATATCGACACCAATATGACTATAGAAGTTTTTATCTTCAAATTGTAGAAGAGCTTTAGAAAATCTACTGGGGACTTTCTCCATACGTGGAAATCTCCATTGCCCATCTTCTGCTATACGAGCTCCTAATAATTCCTCATTCTTATCAAATAAAATAAAACTTGTAGGCTGATCATCTAATGAAGATCCCATAGGCCAGACTAACCACGCCAAGATGGTGATAGTAAGAATTAGTAATATTTTATATTTCTTTTTCATTTAGGTTTATGTTCTCAATCTTACATATCACATACCATAGAACTTGTTTTTGATTTGTCATCATTTTTGGTCAAAAATGCCGCCAAATCAGATCCATGTTTATCTTGGTACCAAGGACGATGTCCTTGGCTACAAAAATGGAAGACCTACGGCTTTCTGCTGTATAATATTCCTTTCGGAATACTTCCACAACTCAATTCCACCCAAGGGAACATGTTCCCTCGAATTAAAAAAAATCTTCTCTAAACTTTACAAACAACTTGCATTCTACTTTAATTTTCATTTTTGATTTGTCATCATTTTTGGTCGAAAATGCCGCAAAATCAGATTCGTTTTTTTTCTTGATACCAAGGACGATGTCCTTGGCTATAGGGGTTTAAGACCTGCGGCCTTCTGCTGTTATAAAATTCCTTTCGGAATACTTCCACAACTCGGTTCCACCCAAGGGAACATGTAACCTTGGATTAAAAATCAATTTATTCCTATTATTATCAGCGTATTACTTCTACCCAAGACCCTGTGACACTGGCTGCAATATCTTCATCATACATGGCGCCACAATGCACATTAGGCATAAAGAATCTACCTGCATAAGCCGCTGTCATTGGCATTCTGAAAGTCTTACTCTTACCTGCTTTCAAATCAAAGAATGTATAGGCTCTGTCATCACGTATATCTTGATACTCAAAACTACTGTTACCTTTAACTTCAATACCGCCGGTCCTAAGGTTCTGAATTTCCCAACCTGATGGTAGTGTATGATTAAGTGCCATTTCTTCATAGTCCATTCCTGTAGAAGAAATATTTCTTACCGTTACAACAGCTACGAAATCAGTTCCTAACTTTAACTTATTAGGATCGACAGATTTTCCATCTTCGTCTACATACTTAATTCTGAGGTCTACACCTTTTTTATAACTGGGCTGGGGTTCTGGTAATGGCTTACCAGAATTGACAACGCGAGCATACATGGGTGCATTAGAATTATTGGCGATAGATAATTTTTGAGTTTTCTTATTAGTGACATCTAATTGATATACATCCATCACCTTTGTAGATGTCTGCGTGAGCTTCATATCATTATTATGATTAAGTGTATAATTAAGTTCGTCTTGCTTTTGCCCATCAATAAACTCAGCCAATGACATCAATGCAAAGGCTGTCGTCTGAGTGCTATACCAGCTCTTCTTAGATAACTCCCCTGCTATCTGCGTAGCTAATCTATAGGCATTAGAGTCATCTCCCTGATGCATTAGACTTAATAGTATAATAGATCGATCACGCAAGTCAGAACCGTAAGTATACGCTAATGAGCGATAGCTTTTTATATTATAATCTAATCCCTTAATAAGATCAGCAGCTATATCATTCTGATTAATCAATGCATAGGAAGCAGACAGCAGATATCGCGTTACTTTATCGAGATACTTTTCTGTACGCAAACTATTCATTGCTGATAGCTGAGCATCTCCAGCTAACGCCAAGGTGTACAGCCTATACGCTTGCTGTACTTGGTAGTAATTATCTTTTTGATACCTATACTTACGGCTGGCTTCTTTCTGATACTTCTTCCATGCTATAAAAAAAGCATTAGATACATAGTAGCCTTTCTTCTTAGCTTCGATAATAAAATGACCCGCATAACTTGTACCCCAATCACTTATATAATTTCTACCAGACCAGTAAGAAAGTCCTCCATTACTGTTTTGAAAAGATTGTAAGCGCTTAATTCCTGCAGTGATATTCTTCTTAACTTTCGATTTCTCAGCTACTGACAATTCCATTAAATCATCTAAGTAGATCTGTGGGAAAACTGAAGATGTCGTCTGTTCCACACACCCATAAGGATAGCGCATTAAGTACTCTAAGCGACCCGCCAAGTTATAATCTGGAAAATTACTTAACTCTACATAAGCTTCATTACTCCCCACTGTTCCGATAGTAGAAAAATCAAAAGTAAAGTTCTGACCTTCTTTAATAACTTCGGTGTAAACGTCTGAAATTTTTGGAGAAGGATTCCTTATTTCTATTTCGAGATTCTCATAAGCCTTGAAGCCACTTGAAGAGGAATTTACTTTGACTTCGGCTATGCCTGTCTGCTCCATAACCTTCATATCAAAGTTATATAATTTATCTCCCTGCGATGTAAATGACAAGCTACCTGTATCATCGCCGACGACCTTAAGATTAGAACTTACATTCAAATTTAAATTAGCTTTTTTAATCTTGTCATCATAGGCAAATACATTAACAGGCAATGATAGTGACTCGTTAGGTGCCAATACTCGCGGCAGCGTTGTCATTAACATTAACGGGTCTTTGACAGTTACATTTTTAGCTTTATGACCAAAGCTACTTCCAGACTTAGCGATAACCATCACACGTAATGATCCCACATAATTAGGTATATCAACGCTGTGACTTCTGTTCTCTCCAGGCGCCAACTTGAACGGGCCCATAAACCTCACTACAGGCTTAAACCTATTAGCCTGAGCATTCTGCTGTGCTTCCAGATTAGCAGCATCACCACCGATAGAGATTATGCTTTCTATCGCTCCACCATGCCTATTCAATACCTGACCGAACACATCCCAAGTTTTGACACCCAGAGATTGCTTAGCAAAAAAAGAGGCCCATGGGTCTGGCGTTTTAAAATTTGTGATATCTAATAATCCTTCGTCTACTAATGCTAATGTGTAAGCCATCTCCCTATCCTGAGATTCACTTATCGTCACCTCTGCATTCCGATTAGGTCTTATCTCATCAGCAATATCTATGACGGGTCTAAGGACAGAATTGGGATCAACAACACTTACAGAACTTACGCCATAAAGTCTGATTGGAAGATCGTTATTCTTTTCAGTACCTTGGAGCAATGACACATGTAGGTAGATATTAGGCGTCATATCATCGGTGACCGATATACTCACTTGTGTTGTTTCTTTTTTTCCATTTAACCAGAATGAGCTTACGACTTTATCATTATCCTCTACGGTGACATATATTTTGGACTGCTCATTAGAAGGAATCGATAGCTCTATACTTTCACCTAAGTTATAAGTGGCTTTATCCGTCACGATATCCAACTTAGCGATCTCCCCTTCAGGTTTTTTATTATAATTATAACTACTCGAATAAAAAATCGTACCTGAGCAGTGTCCAGATTCTGTATCACAAACTCTAACTAAGTAGCTGTCATGCCCCTGAAGACTTGGCACATAACTCACCCTACCAGAGGCATCAGTCACTAAGTCATTCTTGTCTATTGCTCCTAAGTGATTGGTAGAATTAAATCTATATAGGTTATTATCAGACCTGTTATACCACCAATTCCATCTTGCCTCGTATACACCTATTGTTAATTTTCTATTCTGTGCTGGCATTCCATTTTTATCTATAGCGATAAATTTTATCGCTTCGTTTTCTTCTACATTTAGGACCTTACCACCCCACGATGTTGTAGGAATAGATACACCCACATAGCTACTGTATGGATTAATATCTACAGTAGTATAATCTTCACTAAAATTTCCGGATTTCTCATAGACGCGTGTCCTTAGCTGTGCATCCACCAAACCTGGCGGCTTAAAGTCTTTTCCAAAATTAATAGCCACCTTCTGCTCACCCATAGCATCAAGATTACCAGAAAAAATACTCGTCATATCGCCAGCTAACTTCCTTGAAGGGTCAGTAAATACATAATCACTATACCCATTAAAAGTTGTCGCTCTGTTATTATACTTGATGTCGACATCAGCTTTAAGTCCGCTTGCTGGAGCACCGTGCAACCATTCAGATTTTAAAAGAAAAGTCTCTTTTTCTGTCACATCTATCTCCTCATCTTTAAATTGCAGATCCACTTTAAGACGATTAGGTTTTATAGTTTCTACTTTTAATCTTTGGCTGTAGTTGAAGTTCCCTACTTCAATATCAGCCTTCCATAGTCCTGTCGGATCTCCAGATGATGTCGGCACTTGAAATACGAATATACCCTCCGTATTATCAGTTGTCACTTTATAAAACTTTTTATTGCCTTTGCTGTCTCTGATAGTAATAGATACAGGTTGTGAGTCAGCAATCGTATTCTGATTATCGATAAGCATAAAGCTTAAGTGCAGTGTATCACCAGGCCTCCACACTCCCCTCTCTCCATACAAGTACCCTTGTATACCATCCTGTGTCTCTACGCCACTTACATCAAATTCCGAGAGTGCATTGACCTTATTATCTCGTAAGCTTAGGTAAGCATAATCGGCACCAGTATGCGCTATGATAAAATTGGGATCTCTGTCTAACTGACAATTAATCACGCCATTCTTATCAGATTGCATCTCTAAGAGAAGTTGCTTCTGAGCATCATAGATTTCTACCTTTGCATTACTGAGCGCAGAAGCATTTCTTATATCAGTCGTTACCACATTAAGCGTATTGCTTTTTCCTTTCTTTACAATCATCCCCAGGTTACTTGCTAAGATATTTCTATAGATAAATTTATCATTATCATAGTATTCATTAAAGCAAGGGTTAGTACGGTTGTTATAATTATATCTATTATAGAATTTTTTAAAATCAAAAGCTGACTTACGGTCAATAACATTCTCACTCTCGACCTCACATGTGTAGTTGACATAAGACTTCATAAATCCAAGTCTGATCTGATAGATAGCACCAGATTGAATATCTGTCAACTGCTTAATATCTATAGCGTATCGGACCCACTCGTCAGCATTACTCTTGTGAGATATACGCTTAAGAGGGATCTTTTCATTATGAATTACTCGACCGAGATATTCACTTGCCTGAGCATTATCAAGTTCGTAGTATCTTAAAGACTCATAGACATTATTTTTAAATATCTGAAATACTTCTACTTCGATTGTATCTAAGTTAATTGCCTCAAAGGGGAAGACTACTTGATCACTATTAGGCACAATATTTCCTTCGGCAGTAGATCTAATAGCAGGTAGTGTATGAGCAAACAGTAAGTCCTCTCTGTATGATTCCTCTAAGCCACCATCAGCATTATTTTTTATTTTACTATTGACATTAACTTTATGATTGCCAAAAATTTTCTTGTCGAGATAGACATGCAAGATATTACTCACCGCCTTGTACTGATAAGTACCTGTATAACCTTCGACGGTTACGAGGCCATCATATTTTTGCTTCGCTAAAGAATTAGAAAAGACTATCTGGAAGTGAAGATTATCAGCATCAGACATCCTTAAGTCCATTACAGAAAAATCATTGATCGAAGGAATCTCTCTGATAATACTGCTCTTAATTTTTGCATTTAGATCTTTGACATTCCAGTCGACCTTTAATTCAGACTTCTTATCTTTTTTTGAGATTGGCCCGGCTTTGATAATATAATTTTCATTACCATTATATGTGAGTTCCATATCTCTGAGAGAATGGCCTTCATGTAAGACACTAATTACATCAGAGCAATTATCCTTCTGCAAAAGAAAATTAGTCTCTACTCTTATGTATTGATACAACTTTTCAGAACTTCCATACTCTAACTTATCAAGATCTACCTTAAAGTACATCTGATCCGTATGTACATCAAATACATATACCGGATCTTCTATAGCTGCCGTATTAAAGATCTTATCTAAATGTAGCGATATACTATACTTCTTATCATACTCTAATCTATCATCAGGTATGAATTGAATCGTCTGATTATCTTGCCATATGAATGCACCGTCAACGTGAGGGTCTATAGTTACAATACTCTTATCTAATACCTGATCGATCTTAGACTCATCAAATTCCATAGACCTTAATCTTACGAAAGGATTGTCTATTGGCTTTATAAAGTTCTTAGAATGATTAACGATATATTCTGATGCTTCAAAATCCGTAATCGAAGAACTGGGTGACTTCTTGCAACTGATTATAATTACAAGTGCTGCTAGTATAAGGAGGTATGATCTCATGTTCTTTTGTTTTTAGTTGGTATAAAGCTATACCTAAAGTAAGGATTACTTACCAAAAGTGAGTAGTTGTATGGATATACCTATTATCTGTATGGAGATATCAATAATTCGTATTGGATTACGTATGGATCATAAGAGTGGGAACTGATAATTAATCAGCAGGAGTGTGCTTGCTGTATTCTTCTAAGATCTGATATATTTATTCGGGATATCTTCCCAATCATCACATTTCTTATAGACCTCTTTTCTAAAGGTCTTATAGATAGCTCTTGCATTAAAATCTTGATCTGGAAAATGTTCTTTTACGGTTAATTGTAAAGCTTTTCTGAATTCATCTTCTAGCTGATCCATTAGGGATTCTAAGTTTATTTTGGCCATTTTCGGGTTTTAATTAGTTACAATCATTTTTTTAGTAAGTATACTATTACCATCAAATAGTTTTAAGATATATACTCCACTACTCAACCCAGTAATATCTAATCGAAAACTTTTCTTAACACTATCTAAAGTTCGAGAAGAAACAAGATCTCCCTCTATGTTGAGAATGATAACTCCTAATTGCTCAAATTCTTGTTCCTCAAATTGTATAAAGATGTAATCTTTAGTCGGATTAGGAAATATTGATAAAAATTGGCTGGAGATAGTACCATCGACAGCTGTTGTAACAAACTCATCTACAGCAACACTTTTTGTGGTGTTAGTTACTATTGCAGGATTATGATCGAAATAAATTTCTGCATTATTAAGAATAGCAGTATTCGTAGTGAGGTTATTCTTTACACTGATTTCATACTTAACAAATCCATGACTTTCTGCTTCGGATTGACTTTCAGGTGGTAAATCAATATTCTGAAACCTAAAAGTCACAACACCATTTCGATCGATATTTACTTCCAATGGATGAGAGTGTGAAACGACTCTGAAGGATTCTAAGTCCAAATTAGAATCTAAAGAATCTATGATTACAACATTTTTGGCTTTGTAATTTCCAAGGTTTTGGAATCGAATTGTATATTTTAATTTATCCTTCTTTAAAAATAAATCTCCTTGGGTTTCTCCACTTGATTCTACCAATTTGTCGTTGGGATCATAAGAACATAGAAAGATTGAGCTATCCACAGAGGTGATTGTAGAGGCTGAAACAAATGAAGTTTTAAATGCAAATTCACGACCAAGTACTCCTAACGAGGTTGTATCAATATCCGATGTATCAGCAAATACAATCTCCCATCCTGGAGCATTAATGACAGTTGAATATGTTCTATTCTGTAATCCCGGAACTACCATATCAAACCATTCAATCTCATCATCTTGTACAATATCAGGCTGAGGCAAATATCTTATACTTTTGAATAATTCATCGTGCTCAAAATTAAGGTCACCATGAATCATCTGTAGATCATTATTACTGACATTAAACCAAAATTTCAATTCTTCAGAACAGACTATAGGTGTCATGGTAACATCTAATTCTGGTACTGCAAATGATTCTGGATTATACACGCCAAAAGTAATACCATTCAGTTGATTAGATGTACTCAAATCAAAAGCAACAACTTGTGGAGTTGTAGATTCCCAACCAAGAGGTAGTTGAATTTCAAGCTCATATTCTTTATCAACATCCAAATTAAAAAAGGAAAAAGCTCCTATAGAATTTGTAATAGCAGTTTCTTCTATCGGATAGATTTTAATCTTTTGATCCGACAACCAAGGCTCATCAGCTTGCTTCTCGCCATCTTGATTATTATCAAAAAAGACCTTTCCTTTTACAGCAGGAGAATTCAACATATTTCCAGTATATAACTTAGAAAGACCATAACTACCTAAAATCCACAAATTACCTTCTTGATCTAATTCTAAATCTCTTATGTTATTAGAGATGACATCAGAATTAGTAATATTATAATTAATAAAATCATATCCATCCCAATAAAAAAGTCCTGCATAACTCGTAGATATCCAGAAGTTACCGTATGAATCTTCTACCATTTCTACTGCAGTATCAATATTATATACTGGTGGTATATCTAATGGATAATGCGCCCATCCAGATCCATCAAACTTAATCATACCAGCACCCATAGTAATCCAAATATTACCTTGAGAATCTTCCATCAGATTATATACTAATTGATTAACAGGAGAATTAGCAGATGTATAGCTTTTCCAGGATCCATTCTTAAGTGTAGCTACAACAGAATTACGATCCTCATCTTTCCCAATAACCCATAAGCTCGAATCAGAAGTCATAAGGCAACTTCTGGCATCTTTGAATGGAGAATTATAGTCATTGTACAAAGTTTGAATATCATCACCAGAAATATGCAATAAACCCTCTCGATAACTTGCAAAATACACTCCTCCATCTTCTTCGAATGCCATATCATCTATAGATAAAATTGGTAGGCTAAATTCAATTAGACTATCATTTTCGATCTTAAAAATACTACTACAATTATACTGTGAAGTAATTGCCCATTTCTCGCATGTGTGTGGATTAATATGTACATCCAGTCGTCCGCAATAGTCTAATGGTGTATCCAATTTTAGAGCTTCCCAAGCCATACCATCGTACTTATGCAAACTACCCTCTGTGGAGCTTCCAAAACAATAGATATTACCCTCACAATCCACTTCAATATCATTTGGTAATTGTACAAGAAAACCACCTTTTACATTACCACTATATGGGGTGAACTCTCCATTATAATATCGATATCGCTGCGGATTAATATCTCCAGAATAGGCATTATACCAAACTCCACCATCATCATCAATATTCAAAATAAATAAATGGTATTCCTGTGTATTTTCTATATGAGGTAATCCATCAAAAGATATTGAGGAGTGATTAAGCGTATAATCAAGTTCAACTAATGCAAATTGTTTATCAAATAAAATGTGAATTCTCCCATCAGAATTTTCAATAAATACATTCTCTTTATTATTATTTTCAATTCTATACCATTCAACTCCATCATATGCATAAATCCAATCTGTAGTACTAACCCAATGCCGATTCTGGCTATCAATATAATAATCGCTTACAACACCATTAAATTGAGCTCCCATGTCAGGTATATCAAATCTAAAAGTAAGAGAATCAGAATTGTACTGATAAATACCACCTTCATATATAGAGTATATTTGTCCAGAATGATCAAATTCTATATGTTCACTTTCTAATAATAATGAATCTTTAAGATGACGGAATTCAATTCCGTCGAAAAAAAATAATTGATCGAACAGAGGCAATCCGTTATCACTTAAATTAGTCCTAAAGAAAACTTTATCCTTAAAAGCTACCAACTCATTGACAGCTTCAAATTTATGTCCTATTCCTGAATCATAGTAGTGCTTAAAGTCTTGGCCATCAAAATAAAATAACCCTCCCCTGTATGCACTTATCCACATAGTACCATCATCACTAATTTCTATTTCACTGGTACCTGCTCCTTGTAGTCCACTATTACTTGCTGTAAGTCGAGAATTTTCTCCTGTATTCAGATCATAGATGTCTAAACTCCCTCTATTACATATATATGCTTTGTCATCATAAAAATCAATTTCTCCATTCAAATTAAAGGATGTATGATTTTCCCAATATGATTGCGAAAAGCCGATAGAATAGAATAGTACTGTGAAGATAAAAGTAAGTGATTTCATAGTTAACAGTTCCTACTAATACAATGTAACAACCTAACGAAAGGTAAGAAGTATTCTACAAATAATATTTCATTTTTCATTTATTGCGATAACAAAAAACACTTTACATGTAGCCGAAGACTTTACATATCCAACATATGCCCTAAGCTATCTTTCTTAGTTTTTAGATAATTTAGATTCATACTATTGGCTTTAACTTCGAGAGGGACTCTATCTACTACTTCGATATCGCTCTCATCGAAAGCTTCGATTTTTTCAGGATTATTAGTTAATAGATTGATGGATGTGATATCAAGATCTTCTAATATTGCTATCGCTTTACTATAGTTTCTGTCATCTATGGATAAGCCTAATGCAATATTAGCTTCTATGGTGTCCATACCTTCATCTTGCTTGTTATAGGCTTTTAATTTATTAATGATACCGATACCTCTACCCTCTTGTCTGAGGTAGATAAGCACACCGTTGTTTTTAGAAATATAATCCAATGCCTCTACCAACTGCTCTCCACAATCACATCTCTGAGAATGGAATAGATCACCAGTTATACATTCAGAATGTATTCTTACAGGCACTGGATTTCTGACATCTATATCAGGATGTACGAGTGCTAGATCTGGGCTATACTCAGAGACCTCAGATATATAGGCAATCATATCGAAGTCACCCCATTGTGTAGGTATCGTGGCTTCTGCTTCTCTTCTTATCTCGGTAGACATATTGATAGTACTTATCTAATAATTAGTATAACTAAGCTGACTTATATTTGTTTCGATTCATAAATAACACTTTGTAATCCTTAAAGTTATTTCTATTTAAGAATAATATCAGGATACTGACTACGATACACTGTACTATTCCGAAAGCACTATAACTGTATCCATAATCTAACATTAACCACTCGATGATAAAGATAAGTCCAAATACCATCACCGGATAGATGATTATCGTCTTAAGGTCATATTGAACAAAGGTAACTTTCTGCGCAGCGATATAAAATAAGGTAGCTAAAACCACATTTGCCAAAAGCGTAGCATAGAGCACTCCCCATATCTCATACTGTGGAATCCAATACGTGAAGCCACCAATTAAAAACACCAATGCCACGAATGAAAGTAAAGTCGCCAAGTCAGACCGCTTTGCAAATATCAACTGCTGATAGAATAACTTCACATATATAAAAAAGAAAACCACCAAACATGCAAATGTCATGTAAGGTGCTATACTCTTGTACTCAACATCAGACGTGAATAAACTCATATTGGTCCCTACTAATATGACGACGGGAACTGTGATAAGGGGTATAATAATAATCATCTTAGTCAGCAGACCTATCTGTAGTAGATCGCCATGCTTCCCTAATGCAAATTGTTCAAATAGGAACGGACGGATACCATTAACTACAGATTCTATACCTAAGATAATCAACTTACTTATAACCATCATCGCAGAGAATATCCCTACTATAACTAATGCAGAGTCGTCTTCTAATGTGGTATTACGCTCTAAGAATACTCTCCCTCCCTGTAAGAGCAGCCAAAAAATAGCGATATATGGTATTAAGGTAAAACTAAACTTCAATGATGAAGTTACCATAGACCAATTAATCTTTAGGGTAAATATACCCCTCTCAAAAAGGAATATTGTTGCCAGTACAATAGACCACCCTATCACCATTCCCAATAAGGCACCATATACTCCCATACCGTAGTATTTGATCAAAAAGATCTGAAAGAATACAACAGCTAGAGTTTGTATGAGTATAAGCACGCTATACTTGACGATTTCTTTTTCGTTCTTGAGATAGGTAATGTATACCGTCCCTACCTCTGTCATGGCCGCGTATATAATAACAGTTATTCCATAAGGAAAAAATGCAACCAATTCTGACTTAAATATAATAGGAAACAAAATAGGTCCTAAGAAATAAAGAACTACGACCATCACAATCCCTAAAAGAATGCTTGCACTAAAAGTACTGGACAAGTATTCCTTTACCAACTTTCTATCGTGACTATAATTATAGTAATATGTGAGCATCGCAGAGGAAATTCTAAAATTAACGATAATCATAGCGAATGCGCCCACATCCAACATCAAATTATACAGACCATACTCACCTGTAGAGAAATGACTTAAATAAAATGGAAATAAGAGTATGTAGATTGCAGGTCTCAAAAAGCCCAATACCCCGTACACAATCATACCGATAACGGGCTGTTCTTTAGCTAAGTTATTAAACTGTGAAAGGTATGATTTGATGGTACTTAAAATTTAGGGCGTTAATGAAAAACTAATCTGCCCTCTCATTGATATATGCTCTTAAGTCTTGTAATTGCTGGTCACTCATTTTCTCTATTGGATACTGAGGCATATATGATCTCCTTCCCGACACTGACTTTACACCATATCTTGTGACTTGATATATAGAATGATCTGTGTAAGAATCCTCTTTTCTCTTAAGATATTTAAAACTTATTTTGCTATCATCAAGATGGAAATAAGAATACCTCTGATTCTCATGACAATGCAGACAGCTGTTGTCATAGATTAATGCACCGTTCTCCGTGTTACCTTCTACGCTTACTGCTGCTTCTCTTGATTCTTGAGCTGTAACAAAGTGTGCTGGTGAGTAGTCAAGATATCGTGACTTTATCAATGCAACAGAAGAATCTTTTAAAGATCTATTCTTAAGAGCTCGATCTACAAATGATAACTGATCATCATCCATGTTTAAGTCTGATATCTTAAGATCTATAGTCCAGAGATAAGCCAATACAGATTCTATTTCCCAAGGCTTAAGTCTTCTTCCTTGAGCACATTCTACTGCACATAGCTGTATCGCTTCTCTTATGTTATCTCGCGCTGGCACTACAAGGTCTCCATACTTCTTATAGTAATCTCCGTTATAGAATTTCTCTCTATTGACTGCTCCATAGAGACTGGTACCTTGTAAGAAAGGGAGCCCTTTGGATGCTGTATATTCTAGTCTTGCTTGTGGATCTGAGAACCTAAGATCTGGATCTTCTTTCTCTACATTATGACATGATGTACATACGAAGTGCTTACTCTGTTTTCTTGTCTTCCCTCCGCCTGGCCTTGTACTGAATCCCTCTTCTACTAATTGTCTCCCTCGCTTAGCTGATACTCCAAAAATTTCTGTATCAGGAAAATGATCTGTTCCATTATGTCCCAAAGATTCTAATACCTTAAATACGCGATCTGTATTATCTATAAGAGCAGTATCATCTGGTATAATAAGAGATGCACATACTATGAAGCACAATGCAAGGAATGCTACTAAGAAAATTTTGAACCTCAATATCATAACTTAAATTGTCTTGAAATTGTAAATCCTAATCGAAATCCACCATCAGTCCATGAAGAGGTTGTGTATGGAATATAATCTGTTTCTACCAGTCCGCTTGCATTAGTAAAGTTGATCTGAAATACGTGACCTCCACCAGTCTCCCACTCAAATCCTATTCCTAATGGATTATAATATGCTCTACTTCCATCAGGAGAAATTGCATTTTCTCTAAATTCTGAAAATGTAAATGTTGCATCGATGATGATGCCGAATACTTTAGTGAACTGATACTTAAGCGCCACTCCTGCATTGGGTAAGTCATTCTGGTCTTGGAACTCTACATTATTACGGTATGTCCATCCGATACTACCTTGTAAAGAGATACGTTCATTGATCTTACTTGCTATGAGACCTTGAAGATTATAACTGAATCTATGAGCTGATTTTTCGAAAAAACATAATAAACCCGGCGTACCACATTTCTGCATCGTAGAATAGGACGCTACACCCAAAAATGCAACACTAAAAGGATTTCTACCTTTCTGCTGAGTCATTACTCTATACTTGAATAAGGAATTTACATTTTGCTTAAGAGGACCTGCCCCTTTAGCTCTACTGATCCCTATCATAAGATTATCTGAGAGACCATATTCAAAACCAATAAGTACATCTGAAGCTGACTCCAGGCCATAAAAAGTAGGCCACCCTCCTCCTTCTCCAGCAAAATCTCCAAACCTGTGTCCAACTCTAAAGTCTAAGTGTCCCTTAGGCAAAGTCTCTACTGAATGGGAGTTAATAACCCTTGTATCCTTAAATGTCTGATGCACTTTCTGCTGGCCCCATATCTGTAAACTTATAAGACATGTAATGGCTATAAATATAATCCTCATCGCTTTATCTTAATTTTCTGGATAGTCTTCTTCGATCCAACAAATAATTAAATCTAATTCATCTTGCGCTAGCATCTTAGGGCCTAATGCATATGACGGTGGCATATCTGCTGCATTTACAACTCTATCCTCAAATTTACCCGGATTGCTATTTACATAAGTCTCGATACCAGCATAATCTAAGAAAACACCAGTTTCTGTGCCATCATGACAGTTAGAATAAGAGCAATTTGTATCTATTATGGGCTTTATGTTGTTATCATAACTGGCTGCACCCTCACAGGTAATCTCTGGTGCCGAATCCCTAGTACAAGAAAGCACTAATATAAATACAATAAAAAAAGTAATAATAATTGAAATCTTTTGCATATCGATAATTGTTGTTAATATCGTACTACAATAATATTAATAATAAACGTATTAATCTAAACCATAATATATGTATCCTATTGAATTAGTCAAGCCAATGTCTCAAGATTTAACAGATTTTGGATTTTCCGGCCTATCTACACCAGAATCTGTAGATGAAATCTTAAGTAATAAACAAGGAACTGTCCTCTTAGTTGTCAATTCTGTATGTGGTTGTGCTGCTGCAAATGCACGACCTGCAGCCAAAATGGCCATAAATAGCGGCAGTAAGCCAGATAAAGCTGTTACCGTGTTTGCAGGAGTGGACAAAGCAGCTGTAGATAAAGCGAGAGAATACTTATTGCCTTATCCTCCTTCCTCTCCAGCAATTGCATTATTTAAGGATGGAAATCTTGTGCATATGATTGAGAGGCACCACATAGAAGGCAGAACAGCACAGATGATCGCCGAGAACCTTAATGCTGCAATGGATGTCCATTGTGCTTAAATGAGCGTAATAAAGAATAAGAGTAAAAGCCCTATAATTCATTTGTTATAGGGCTTTTTCTTAACCATGTATTGATAAGAATTATTCTATGTAGATGCATTGAGATATACAGATCGAGAGGGATCTATTTTTACATATCGCGTTAAGATATCTTTTTCTCCTACAGTCACTAAATGATTTATACCAAATTTTGACAAAATAGTGCCTTTAACCATTTTTGCAGAATGGTATAAATTCCCTTCATAATCATAATACAAGCAAACTCCGTCATCATTAAGTTCGGCTATATCACAGGCTTGATATCCATTATCTGATATTAATATCTCAACAGAATTATTGTCTAACTCAAACCAAAATTCAGCATTAAGAAATGTAAATCCATGACAATTATAATTATCGTTAAATCGGATTTTGCTGCGTATGTCAGAATGATACTCTGATGGTATGTATTTATTATTATGATCTAAGAATACTTGCTTAGTTGCATGTTCTCCATTCAGTTTTTGCAGTGCTTCTAAGACGGTATTTTGATCGGTGTATACATTACATATCTGATATGCAGAATGGTAGATGGTTTTAATATAAGGCCCAGTTTGTTGATCAAAACATTTGAAGAAATACCTTTCTGGCATTTCATTAACCTTATAAATTCCAGTTTCAAAAAAATCAATGTTAGAATAAACTCTTTTCACAGAATGGACTCAATTTTCATAAAATCGCTAAAATATAAAACCGAGAAAAAAAGCAAAAAAATTATCGAGAAAATAACATTTCCAATTACCTATCTAATAAAATAACCCCATGATAAATTAATACAAGGGGGTTATTTTCTAACAAATTGTCTTTAATTACTATAATTAGGAAATAAGGATATTAATGATTATTCGTAAATTTTTTTATATTTTTTTCTTGAGAAGGCTGCTTTAACTATTACATATATCATATATATAATTCCTGTCATAACTCTGTCTTCTCCGAAATACATTGTTATTTGAGATTTCAATAAATCGTAAAAGAATATTAAAATGAAAATATCAATTACAAAAAACGTCCTAATTTGAGTTATACTTAAATCTACTTGAATCAATGTAACAGTAATTACAACTGAAACAATAATTAAAAATATTAAAATATACAACGACATCATATTGCTATTAAGAATATGAATTCTATTAGGGTAGAATACAAAAATGAGATTAAATTATTTAATCTAATGTACCCCCCTCCCCATTAGAATTCCAAACACATCACGAAATTTAACATTTCGGATATTACAAAAAAAATAACCCCATGACAAATTAATATCATGGGGTCTCTCAACTTCCTTGAATGGAATTCTTTATTACTCTCTTACGAGAATAACCTTATGTATCTCTTCTGTCCTATTAGTCCTTACCTTAAGTAAGTACTGCCCTGACTGTATTGTATTTAATTGGATCTTGTATGAATGCCATCCTGCATTCTGCGGTGCATCTGCTGACCATGATTCTAATAGCTGTCCACTTAGGTTATAAAGATTAAACTGTGGTATCTCAGCATCAGTTCTAGCTCTAACCTTAAGTGACATCTGTCCATTCGGTATCGGATTAGGGAATACTTCAGAGATATTAGGACTTCCATTTTCTAATAGTCCGCCATACACATATCTCTCGACTGTCTGTCCTGTAAGATTAAAGATCTTAGAATATCCATCAGCATCTACGTCCGAATCTATCTTATCATCTAATCCTATATTTCTGTCAGAAAAGAACATATCAGGCTCAGAAACAAATTGTACTATGTAAGGCCCGTTAGGAATATTAGTGAATGCATATCTACCTGTAGTTCCTGTCTCCGTCTGTTCTAATAAGTTAGTATTACCATCAAGTAAAAAGATAGTCACTCCTTCCATGAGTTTCTCGTCCGTTGTGTAGAGACCATCTTCATTATCATCCCACCATGCAAGACCTGATATCTCATTAGTAGGTCTGATTAGTCCAGCATTGATATCTGCTCTACCGATTCCGCTACCTACTGAGAATAAATCTGTAGTCCCATCAGAATTAACTTTGCTATCATTGTCTACACTGCCATCTCCTTTAGTTGTAAAGGTGAAATTGTCAGGTATTCCGAAATGTACATAGTAGTCGCCTGCAGCAACATTTGAAAATTTATATACTCCTTGATTATTACTTTCGACATCGTCAATGAAATCTCCTGCAGCATTATAGAGTGTAACTACTACATCAGATACACCTGGTTCATTAACATCATAAAGTCCGTCAGAATTACGATCGTGCCAGATTCTATCTCCAATAGAGAGACTTACAACCACTCCTGCATCGACATCTAAATCTGTCTCACCAGCAGATAATTCAAAAATACTTGTACTGCCATATCCCTGAGAATTATCTACGTCAGAATCCTTACTGTCATCACCGCCTTGATCCTTGATACTGATGTCCATATCACTCGGTATATCAAATACGATATAGTAATTACCAGCAATAACATCTTCAAATAGGTAGTAGCCATCTTCTCCGCCCACATTAGCTGTAGTCGTTGTCTGAACGAGATTATCATTTCTATCATACAATTCTACATCAATATCATTGACCCCTCTCTCATCATCATCTTGTATACCATTAGCATTGACGTCTGAGAAAACAAAATCACCGACAGTAGCTGTTGCTACAATTAGACCTATATCTACTGAGTTATCTACCGTTCCACTTTGGATATATATTAGGCTTGTCGTACCTATTCCGTTAGCATTATTAATATTGGTATCAGAATTCTCATCTCCCCCATTACTCGGCGAGAATGATATGCCTAATTGGAAATTAACTTTTACATAATAGGCTCCTGGTGACAGATTGTTAAACCTATAAGCACCGTCCGCATCTGAGAATGTAAATCCAATCTCTTGATCATTAACATCAAATAACTTGATAAAGAAACTCTGTGCTCCTATTTCACCTGCATCTTGTATACCATTACTATTAGAATCATTCCAGACGAAGTCACCAATAGACCCAGCATAGAAGTAGCCTGCGTCTTGACTTACTGTAGACTGACTTACTACCGAGAATGCATCTGTTACATATTCTGCTATCAACTTAGAATCTAATCCTTGCGTTGTTATTACCGCATCGTCATCTAATTGAAAAGATAAGGTATACTCTCCTACTTTTATATCATTGAAGTTATAGTAACCTGGACGGCCTAAGTCTGGATCGTTAATGGTTGTCACTTCCCTTACTGTGATTCCTTCATCATCTACTAAAGAAACTCTTACACCATTCTGACCTTCTTCATCACCAGATCTTGTTCCGTCTGCATTCAAATCTTCCCATACGTATCCGGCAATATTACCCAGACCAGTATTGACATCTTCTTCTACCTTAATCATGCCAGCATGTACTGCAAAATATTGTTGGCCCGCGTTAATGTTGAATTCATTGGTATTTCCTAAATCGACATCTACGACATCACTGTTATAAGAATTGATACCATCGACTTTTATAAGTGTAAATTTATGATCAGCTATTAATCCAAAGTTGACATAGTATCTTCCGGCTTGAAGATTCTCAAACTTATAATCTCCATTTGCTGTGGTTACTGTAGATCCTACGAGGTCATCATTTCTATCATACAATTCTACTTCTACAGATTCTATACCTAATTCCAAATCTTCGAGTCTGCCATCTTCATTCTCATCTAACCATACACGGCCTGCGATGATTGTATTAAGAGGTACTACTTCTTCTATCTTAATCATTCCAGCATGTACTGCAAAATATTGTTGGCCAGGGTTAATGTTGAATTTATTGGTATTTCCTAAATCGACATCTACGACATCACTGTTATAAGAATTGATACCATCGACTTTTATAAGTGTAAATTTATGATCAGCTATTAATCCAAAGTTGACATAGTATCTTCCTGCTTGAAGATTCTCAAACTTATAATCTCCATTTGCTGTGGTTACTGTAGATCCTACGAGGTCATCATTTCTATCATACAATTCTACTTCTACAGATTCTATACCTAATTCCAAATCTTCGAGTCTGCCATCTTCATTCTCATCTAACCATACACGACCTGCAATGATTGTATTAAAAGGTACTACTTCTTCTACCTTAATCATGCCAGCATGTACTGCAAAATATTGTTGGCCCGGGTTAATGTTGAATTCGTTGGTATTTCCTAAATCGACATCTACGACATCACTGTTATAAGAATTGATACCATCGACTTTTATAAGTGTAAATTTATGATCAGCTATTAATCCAAAGTTGACATAGTACCTTCCTGCTTGAAGATTCTCAAACTTATAATCTCCATTTGCTGTGGTTACTGCAGATCCTACGAGATCATCATTTCTATCATACAATTCTACTTCTACAGATTCTATACCTAATTCCAAATCGTCGAGTCTGCCATCTTCATTCTCATCTAACCATACACGACCTGCGATGATTGTATTAAGAGGTACTACTTCTTCTACCTTAATCATGCCAGCATGTACTGCAAAATATTGCTGGCCTGGGTTAATGTTGAATTTGTTGGTATTTCCTAAATCGACATCTACGACATCACTGTTATAAGAATTGATACCATCGACTTTTATAAGTGTAAATTTATGATCAGCTATTAATCCAAAGTTAACATAGTATCTTCCGGCTTGAAGATTCTCAAACTTATAATCTCCATTAGATGTGGTTACTGCAGATCCTACGAGGTCATCATTTCTGTCATACAATTCTACTTCTACAGATTCTATACCTAACTCCGTATCGTCGAGTCTGCCATCTTCATTCTCATCTAACCATACACGGCCTGCGATGATTGTATTAGGAGTCTTCACTAACCCTGCATTAATATTTATCAATTCTTCTCCCGGAGCGATAGATATTATTGGACTTATTCCATTCTGTCTGTATACATGAGAATAGATATCATTATTGACACCCACATAAGCCGTTGCATGATCATAATCATCACCACTTATGACTTGAAGCTTATAATCTCCAGCTATAATATCTTCAAAAATATAGTCACCTGAAGCATCAGATACAGCAGTTTGTACTATGTTATTATTATCGAGAAGGTTAATTGTTATTCCTGAAACACCGATTTCATCAGGTCCATATAGCCCATTATTATTCTCATCGTTCCATACTGTACCTGCCATCGAGGACAACTTATCAACAAGGCCTACATGCATGTTATTCACTACATCATTCCCAGATATACTGAGCATATCCGTTCTTCTGTCTGCTTGATTAAAGTGTGATTGTATAGCCGGGTCGTTACCTACTAATGCTGTAGTCAGATCGTATGCAGCTTCATTCATTACTTGTAGTCTATAATCTCCAGCTGGCACATCTGAGAACTCATAGTTACCATCTGCGTCTGACTGGCTACTTTCCATAATAGTATTATCATCCCTTAGAAGAATGATAGTCATATCTTGCAAGCCTCTCTCTACTGTGTCAAGTAATCCATTTTTATTTTCGTCCAGCCATACTCGACCACTGACTTTTGCTTGTGCATTACTCGTGATTATATCGATAAAGCCACCATTGATATTTTGGTATAAATTGCCTGCCACTATATCTATAGTAGCAGAACGCCCTGTAGCAGGATCGAAGTGAGAATATACTGATGGATCTCCTCCAACATTAGATAATGTCAGCTCTAATGTATCATTAGCGACAAGCTCTAAACTATAAGCCCCCTCTATCGGATTAGTAAATGAATACGCCCCATCCAGATTAGACTGTGTAGTCAATGCTATTACATTATTCTGATCTATTAAGTTAACAGTCATATTACTAAGACCTGACTCAGTAGGATCAAGCAATCCGTTTTCATTAGCATCATACCATATCGTACCGTTCACTAAGGTACTCTGCTCATAAGCTCCAGCATTTATATGATTGATGATATCATTCTGGGTTATAGTTATTATATCTGTTGTTCCATTGACTAAGTCTGTCACATCAGAATCCAAAACTTCATTTGTACCTTGATTCGCAAGTGAAAAAACATAGTTAGCTGGTGCAACAAATTCTATATAATACTGCCCTGGACTTATATCACAAAAACTATACTGCCCATCAATATCTGTAATATCAGTATCGATTATTGTACCATCTTGGGCAAATAGGATAATCGTTGCATTATCTATTCTTCTCTCTTCTGATAACCTTAAGTTAGCACTGTTACCGTTGGCTAAACTACCTGCTGCATTATCAAGGATGCCATCTCTATTAACATCATCCCAGAATACTCCTGAGATACATCCACTAGTTATTGCCAGTCCCGCATTGATACCTTGAATTATATCTCCACCAATAACGGAGAACGCAACTGTACGACCATCTATTTCAACAACATCTGAATCAAACAATTCGTCAGATCCAATATTAGGCATCGTATATAGGTAGTCGTCAGTGACATCAAACTGCACATAGTAGTCACCTGGTACGACATTAAAAAATACATATATTCCATCTGCATCAGTGGCTAAACTTTGCGTAAGCGTACCATTACTTGCATACAGGTGAACCGGAATGCCTTCTATACGATCATCGCCGTTACTTAGTATTCCATCAAGTCCCTCATCTAAGAAGACAAGACCACCAATAATAGCAACTGGTATATACCCTATATCTATAATAACTGGATCAGTATCTACTTCAAAGCATGTAGTGGTACCGTCACCATTACTATTATCTATACCAGAACTACCTCCTATTGCGTAAATAGATCCTGGCCTATCATCTACCTTGACATAATAAGAACCTGCAGCAATATTATCAAAAGTATATTGCCCTGAAGAATCAGTAGTCGTAGTTGCGATTAGATTATCATCACAATCAAATAGTGATACTGTAACTCCTGATATTCCGGGCTCATTTTCGTTGTCTAATGAGCCGTCGTCATCTTGCCATATTGTACCTATCACAGTTGTTGTGATAGTATTACCCGCTGTTATGAGAGCAACTTCTATACTAAATCCAATAGGATCAGTATTAAGACAATCCGTAGTACCTGGCCCATTAGCTTCAGTGATGATGCCTCCGGTCCTAACCTCAAATCCCACAGGAGGTATCACCCTTATATAATAGTCTCCATTATCTATGTTATACTCCCATACTGCACCTACGTTATTAGTTAAAATACTTGCTATAAGTCCTGTTGTACATGAGTAGATTTCTACAGTTGCATTTGGTACTGCAGGATCATTAGTATCATTAATACCATCATTATCTATATCGTGATATACATACACGTCGATCTGAGCATCCGATCTTACAAGTCCTATCTCTATATTAATTCCATTAGGCGATGTGGGTAGACAAGGTGTCGTATCAGGACCATTAGTGCCATCGACTATACTTGCAAAGCCAAATACATATCCGCTTGGTGGGCTAATCTTAAAATAATAACTTCCATCAGGTAAGGCCTCTACGACAGTACCTAAGGCATCCGTATTAGTGGCCAAGACAAAGACTCCGCTACAGTCATATATTTCTACACTAATATTAGACAGTGCCGGATCATTAGTATCATTTACACCATTACCATCTATATCTTCATAGACATACACATTGACGTTAGGGGTATTATTCTCAAGGATCAAACCTACTTCTATACTAAAGCCAATCGGTGCTGAATCAAGACAATCTGTAGTTCCTGGACCATTAGCATTAGTTATAATTCCACCTGTACGGACAACATATCCCGCTGGCGGTATGACCTTGATATAATAATCATCATTCTCTATGTTATACTCCCATACTGCACCGGCATTATTAGTTAAAACACTTGCTATAAGTCCTGTTGTACATGAGTAGATTTCTACAGTTGCATTTGGTACTGCAGGATCATTAGTATCATTAATACCATCATTATCTACATCGTGATATACATACACGTCAATCTGAGCATCCGATCTTACAAGTCCTATCTCTATTTCTATGCCATCCGGTGTTGTAGTCAGGCATGGTGTCGTATCAGGACCATTAGTACCATCGACTATACTTGCAAAGCCAAATACATATCCGCTCGGTGGGCTAATCTTAAAATAATAACTTCCATCAGGTAAGGCCTCTACGACAGTACCTAAGGCATCCGTATTAGTGGCCAAGACAAAGACTCCGCTACAGTCATATATTTCTACACTAATATTAGACAGTGCCGGATCATTATTATCATTTACACCATTACCATCTATATCTTCGTAGACATACACATTGACATTAGGGGTATTACTCTCAAGGATCAATCCTACTTCTATACTAAAGCCAATCGGTGCTGAATCAAGACAATCTGTAGTTCCTGGACCATTAGCATTAGTTATAATTCCACCTGTACGGACGACATATCCCGCTGGCGGTATGACCTTGATATAATAATCATCATTCTCTATGTTATACTCCCATACTGCACCGACATTATTAGTTAAAACACTTGCTATAAGTCCTGTTGTACAGGAGTAGATTTCTACAGTTGCATTTGGTACTGCAGGATCGTTCGTATCATTAACACCATCATTATCTACATCATGATATACATATACATCTATCTGAGCATCTGACCTTACAAGTCCTATCTCTATATCAATGCCATTAGGTGATGTAGTCAGACAAGGTGTCGTATCAGGACCATTAGTACCATCGACTATACTTGCAAAGCCAAATACATATCCGCTCGGTGGGCTAATCCTAAAATAATAACTTCCATCAGGTAAGCTCTGTATGATACTACCCAATACATCTGTGGTGCCAGCGGCTACTAAGGTTCCGTTACAGTCATATATCTCAATAGAAATATCTGACAAGGCCGGATCATTAATATCATTAAGACCATCACCATCGATATCATCATATATGTAGACTCTGACATTAGGACTATCCATGACGAGTGCCACTTCTAAGCTAATACCTACTGGATCAGTATTAAGACAATCTGTTGTCCCTGGACCATTAGCATCTGTAATAATACCGCCAGGTCTTATCGCAAAACCTTCTGGAGCTACTAATCTTATGTAGTACTCTCCTTGTGGCATATCTTCTTGCAACGCAGCACCTACATCGTCAGAAGTTATGCTCGAGAATAATGTACCATTACAATTATATATTTCGATACCGACATCTTCCAGTGGAAGATCATTACCGTTACTGATACCATCATTATTGATGTCATTATAAGTATAGACATCTATCTTTGTTAAATCTTTTATCAAACCTACTTCGATAGAGAATCCAGGTGGAAAAGCATTATAGCAAGGCGTCGTTCCAGGCCCATTAGAATCATCGATACTACCCGTCCCAGTAAAAGAATAGCCTGTAGGCAATAAAACTCTTATGTAATATGAAGCTTGAGTTACATCATTAAACCATATGCCATCAGAAGGATCAGTAACCATTGATTCTACTAACTGACCATCGCATGTATATAGCTCTACGGTAACATCGGTTACAATTAATTCATTATCTCCTTGGATATCGTTTCTATCAATATCTTCAAATACAGTAACATCTATAATAATCGGCCCACTTTCTACAAGTCCAAAATCTATATCTCTCTTATGCTCATTAGCGCTAAGAGAAATGATATCAGAACCACCAGGAAGATAAGCCTCAAAGAAGTCGGAATTAAGTGTTGTATTAGTTATATCACTTATAGTAGGACGAAAATCTTTAGTATCAACTTGTACGATATAATTATCTGGAGGAAGGTTTTCAAATAGGTATAATCCGTTAACTGTCTGAACGCTTTCTACAAAATCTAAAGATTCAGTAAATAGAAAAACTCGACAATCAGAAAGACCTGGCTCTCCAGCGTCTTGAAATCCATTACCGTTAAGGTCTTTCCATACAAAATCTCCGATGCTTCCGGTTGTACAATCTTTATATGTAATACCTCTACAGCAAGATTCTCTCCTACCATCATTGTAAGTCCTGTCTAAGCAGACTTCATAATCTCCAAAGTCTGCATCATCAGCGAGTACATTTATGATATTAGGATACGTACTCGATGGCTCCCAACTAATACCTCCCTGCACTGACCAATTATAACTTGTTACATCATCATCAAATTCTACAGAAACTGGCACGCATGCATGACCACTACATATCATGATGGGAGAATCATAGAATATTGTAATTATAACCTGATCTAAATTGAGTGTAGTGGGAATATCATTTCTACTTTTGGTCTGTAATGCAATACCGAAATTATTACTGTTAATAGTAGAAGGGCTCCAGTTACTATCCCATAAGTCTGCACTACTTCCATATGCCCAGTATCCTATACTTGATAATGTATCAATATTCCATGCATCACCTTCTAACTCATGATTAGCCCTGTTATCCCCTACCAAGTTACCAGATGCATCTATTAATCTGACGACCTGCTCCCAGGGAGAGATGTCGCTATCGGCATTACCTGCCATACGGACTTGGATACCTGTGATATTAACATTGTCTGGAAGATCAAAGCCAAAATTGCTTAATCTGAGCACTTCGCTTGACCTATGTGGATCTACAGAAACGGAGATATGTCTGTTATCTTCTAAAACTGCATTTTGTAGCTCTGACCATGCATTATATCCCCCTTTTGTGACAGAAATCGCCTGTCCAGACACTCTACGCGATGACTTAGTTGCTACTAAATCATTAGCTTGGATATCACATGAATAGGAATTTTGGCTGTAAATAGCCAGCGAACTTAGCAACATTGTACTAAATAATAATACCCACGAGAGGGGTATTCTCAAGAGACTGAGTTGATACATTCGTGTAGATTTACCTTATTTTAAATATTAACAAAAGGAGCTTAACCTTTTATTAAACACGAATATACATATTATATTTATCTATATATCAAAATAACTGTAATATGTAACTTTTTTATTATCGGCCAGAACTGGCCTACTTTACGAGAGTATAGGGCATAAAAAAAGGGGTGATTCTAACAATCACCCCAAGATAATGAGAATGAAACCTGGATTTATTTTACGCTTCCACGTTTTCAAATATATAGAATATCTACTATAGTTGAATTATGAAATCTTAATTTTTTATGCTTGTTGAAAGTCCTTGGATAATAGATATGTACTGATTACATATCTGCTCTGGACTGAATTGTTCTAAATGCTTATCTAAATTTTTAATATAAGAACCTTTTTCATTAGAACTAATAATGAGTTTGATCGCATCCGCCAAAGCTACATCATCACTATAATCAATAACGATGCCATGATGACCTACTACTTCTGGTAGAGATGAGCTATTGCTCGTAATAACTGGTGTACCTGCATGCAATGATTCTAATATGGGTATACCAAAACCCTCATACTTAGAGGGAAAGACCAAGATCTTAGCATCTCTATATAATTGAGCTAATTTCTGATTACTCACAAAACCTAATATTTCAAAATACGGCTCATAACCACCTTGCTTAATCATGGCCTCTAACTCATTCTTATATCTCCTACCATCACCTACTATCTTAACCGGTAGTCTATCCGCGTCATCGAGATGTCCATAGGATTTGACTAATAGTTTTAGGTTTTTACGATCATTGATAGTACCTACGCATAGAATAAAAGTCTCATCAGCTACCGTACTCTTATTCTCACGGAAAATTTTATTGGCAGATTGGTATACCACTTGAGTCTTACTCTTAGCAGAAGGTATAATATTATGGATATCACGAGCTGTATGCTTACTTGCTGCTATTACCGAATCTGAAACAGTGATGGCATGGTGAAACTTATGATCTATAATCATCCTATCTACAAAGCTGAATTGCTTAGGATAATGCTTATAGAATAGATCATGAATAACTACCACTGTCTTAGTAAGTGACTTATCTATACTACGTGGCAGCTCATTACTTAGGCCTATATATACATCGATCTTATCTCTACGTATATCCTTGGCGATACCAGAATAACGCCATAGCATAGATGACACTGATGGCATATGTACTACGAACTTTGATTTATCAAAAAAATACTGCGTATCGATCTCTTTATTGATAACAGGGGTGTACAGGTGATACTCATATTCTGGATATAAACTCTGCATATCCATAAGCAAGGTACGTGCATAGCTACCTAAGCCCTCCTTATTACAGAACAATCTCTTAGCATCAAAACCTATACGCAATCTCACCATATACTATCTAAAAAGTCCCCGCAAGATAGCGAGGACTTCAATAAGTATTTAGATTTTAAGCGTACTAATATTACCTAAGTCTACTATACAGCTTCCATATGGATAGTTGATTCCGAGATTAATTTATTCTGCTCGTTATTAGATACGGGAATATACTCACTGAATACTCTTGAGAACTTAGCTCTACCCTGACTTAAAGATCGTAATGTAGAACAGTATTTATACATTTCTGAGAGTGGAATTTTAGCATTAATTTTTTGGTAATGCCCCTCTGCTTCTATGCCCTGAATGATTGCTCTACGAGACTGTAAGTCACTCATAATATCACCCATAGATTCTCCTGGACATAAGACAGATAGATCATAGATAGGCTCCATTAATTGAGGTTTAGCCTTGGCAAAAGCATTCTTAAATGCATGTGATGCCGCTGTCATAAATGCCATATCATTAGAATCTACACTGTGCATCTTACCATCGTAGATACTTACTCTGATATTCTGACAATTAGATCCAGTCAATGGACCTTCTTCCATCTTACTCATGATACCTCTCTTGATGGCATTGATATACTTAGCGTCTATAGCCCCTCCTACGATACACCACAGTAGAACCATCTTACCTCCCCATGGTAGAAACTCGACTTCGCTTTTTCTTACATTAAGATCTGATGGATCAGCCATACCTTCGAGATAAGGCTCTACACGTAAGTGCACCTCTGCGTATTGCCCAGAACCTCCAGACTGCTTCTTATGCTTATAGCTTTCATTAGCTACGCCTCTGATCGTCTCTCTGTATGGTATCCGTGGACGGTCATACTCCATCACTATTCCGTTGACCTTTTCTATTCTATATTTTATTAGGTCGAGATGCAGCTGACCTTGACCATGCAATATGGTTTGCTTTAAGGCAGCAGATAGCTCTACTTTCAGCATAGGATCTTCTTCGGCAATCTGATATAGAGCTTTCATCAATTTTTCTACATCATTCTTATTAGGTGGTCTTACAGCTACTCTTATCTTATTAAGTGGAAAATTAATTTTCTGTATTTGATACTCAGCACCTTTTATACATAGCGTGTCATTAGTATGTGCATTTTTGAGCTTAACAGTAGCGCCTATATCTCCAGCTATTAATGTCTTAGTATTGGTTCTTACTTTACCATTAGATACATAGAGCTGGTTAAATCTCTCAGAGCTGCCATTACTCTGATTAATCATATCATCTCCGACATTGAGCTTACCTGTATATACTTTAAAGTAAGATACCTTTCCTATCTGAGGTTCTGACATCGTCTTAAAAACAAACATTGATGTAGGCTCCTCGGAATCGATATCAATCCGACCGCCATCTTGCAACGGCTCTCCTGGTCGATCTACTGGACTCGGACAGATATCGTTAATAAAACCCATAATACGACCACTGCCCATATTACGAGTTGCAGAACAACAAAAGACAGGATATATCTGCTGATTGGCCAAGGCAATTGTCAGACCTTTAGATAACTCCTCTTCATCTAAAGTGCCTTTGTCAAAATACTTTTCCATCAAGCCTTCTTCATTTTCTGCAGCAGCTTCTACCAGCTCATTGTGCATGGCTTTAGCTCTTTCGATTTCTTCAGCTGGTATATCTTTTTTTTCGGGCTTACCGCCTCCGTCAGGGAAGACGTACATCACCATACGTAAGGCATCTATTATGGCATTAAAATCCATGCCTTGATTATATGGATATTGGAATGCAATAGCTTTTGATCCAAATCTTGATCTGATCTGCTCCATCGTGCTATCAAAGTCAGACTTATCATGATCTATCTGATTAATGACAAACATTGAAGGTGTCTTTAATTTCTCTATGTACTCCCACAGTAGCTCTGTACTTACTTCTACTCCCTGAGCAGAATTAACAAGGATAAGACTTGTATCGGCTACCTTAAGAGAGGATATTACCTCACCTATAAAGTCATCTAATCCCGGTGTGTCCAGTATATTAATCTTAGATGTCTTCCATGAAGCATGCATTAGTGTACTGAATACAGAGTTGCCTCTTTCTTTTTCGATATTGGTGTAATCGGATACAGTAGTGCCTGATTCTACAGTTCCTCTCCTTGCAATGACTCCTGCTTCATAGAGCATCGTCTCAGCAAAAGTTGTCTTACCACTGCCAGAATGCCCCAGCAGACAGATATTTCTTAGATTATTAGATGTGATCGACATACAGAATAAATTTATTGATTGAATAAATGCGAATCCAAGATCATTTATATCACAGCTTTAAAATATTCAAATTTATTATTCTTTATGTAAGATGCTTTACAATAATTTATTCTAAAATGTAGATCATTTTAATATTAGTATCTGAAATATGTGTAAAATGCAGAATTCCAAGGATATAATTATTTTTTGTCGAAAATAGAATCACATTATATTCTGTATAATTATCCAAATAAGGCATTTTTAATAAATAATATTGTTATTTTTATATTATTCATTCTGTAATTTGATAATAATTCAAAATATAAACATATGAAAACGCATCCTCGAGAGATACTTATCTATTATAATTCTGAATCATTATCTGATAGAAAAACTTTAGCTTATGCAGAAAGTACAGGTTATAAAGTACGGGCATATTGCCATAACAACTCTCCGTCTACGACTACAAGCTGGAAGACTATTCTAAATAGCTTGGACAAACATCCTAAAGAGATCATGAACAAAGCCCATCCTTACTATCAGGCTAACATAAGAGGCAAAGATTTTGATATGGACGATTGGGTACAAGTGATAAAGAAAAACCCACAGATACTACTTGCACCGATCGCAATGAAAGGTCAGAAGGCCATAATGTGCAATACCCCATCTGATATCTATAAATTGTAAGGAATACGGTAAGTAGTTTCTTTTTTATAAAAATTACTAATTACAATCTGGGCAAACTCCGGTCAGTCCCAAGTGGACTTTTTCTACAGTATATGATTCTGGGATATTCATGGGGACACTTAGAATATCGTCTATACAAGTTGTGACATTACAGACACTACATAGAAAGTGAGCATGATTATCGTTGTGTGTATGTACGGTACATCCATCATTGCATATTGCATATTTGATGTCATTACTCCCGTCTATAGCCTGATGGATGATCCCAGATTTCTCAAATGACTTAAGCGTTCTGTATAGCGTAATCCTATCAAAATCAGCTAATGTCTTCTCTATAAAAGCATTACTTAATGCCTTTTCTTTATTGCCTATAAAGATTTCTAATACACGAACTCTAAACGGGGTGCTACGCAGGCTGTGCTGTTTGAGTAATTTGTTTACGGCTTTGGTCAATACTTATATTGTTACAGGACCCCATATTATAGCTTATATCTACAAGTATAATGAGGTCAAATTTTAAAGATAAATAGATATTAAAGATATATAAAATTATATTTGCAACAATATTGCATCTACGCAGTTATCGAAATTATGAAAAGCGCTTTAAGAAATATAGATATATGGGGTACGACAACATCGCTTGCTTGCGCTGTGCATTGTGCTGCTATGCCTATATTGCTATCTACAGGCATTCTATCATCACATTCTTGGGTCGCTAATCCTATGTTCGAATTTGCAATATTAGCTTTCACTGCCTTATTCATATATAACTCTATAATAAAAGGATATTGGGCAGGTAAAAGTTCTAAGGTTTCTTTTGGATTAGCATGTATTGGATTGTTTCTGATCCTTACACATCACCTATTCTCTCAAGCAGGTACTATCATCATTATTATAGGTGGATTACTTGTTGCATTGGCACATATGCTTAACTTAAAGCAGCATCAGCATAAGGCTCATTCTTAAGACTGTACTATTTAATACCTCATTACTTAATACCTCACTACTTAATATCTCACTACCTTCTCCGTCCACTCACCATTATCTGTCATTATAGTTATATAAAACAAACCTTGATAAGGTAATGAGATACCTCTTGCGGTATAGACCCCTTGAGCAATTACTCGACCCTGAATATTAATCAATCTATAGGACAGATCGTAAGCTGCATCTTCAACATATACAACATCATTAGTGGGATTAGGATATAGTACGAAGGGTTCTTGCATAAGCTCTTCTGTACTTGTCGTCATCCATATACTATCACATGCATAATCTACGAAGCGATATGACTCTGTACCGTTATCGAAGCAGCGCAATTTAGTCAGTTCATATGCTACTGGATCACCTAAGTCATTACATATATCAATACAAGAAATAACTTGTCCGATGCTAGATCCAATGCCTTCGATTATCCTTTCACTGTCAGGACCACTACTGCATATGCTCGATAAATAATAAAAATTAAGTAGACTACCATCTGCAATGGATTCTGATTTTATACTATCTATTATTACATTATACTCTAAAGGGATTTCCTGGGCTCTATCGTAGCATTGAAATTTAAAACTATCCAACTCATCAAAATCATATATTAGTTGATAGCCTCCATCTAAGCGATTGTCAGGTACTAAAACTTTATTATCATCAGTACAAAAAGTTGTATTGTTATTTATAACATAACATTTCATATTATCTATAGTCAATGTATCAGTAATCTCAAATGTTTCAAAGTCAACACGATTTGCGATATTCCAAGCTCGCTCATATGTCCACTTGGCGCCTAACTCAAATTTAAGCTTATTAGTCAATCGCTTTTCGACGACTATCGTATCACTGCAATTGCCCTTATAACAATCATCCTCATCTAAACCGAGTATCCACGCATACTGCATATTAGGAGGTGTGAAATTATACTGCGTAGATTCTCCTAAGAAGCATAATGTATTATCCTCTCTCTCAAATACTCTCGTCAGTATATCAAAGTGATAAGGGCCTTTCTCATCAGGATTAGTCTCATTGGGCACAAGAAATCTTCTGAACCATAGCAACTCCCCTTCTGGCGATAACCTTGCCGCAATAGCTGTCCATCGTGAGTCATCCCAGATATCATCGAGCACCTCTTGCACCAGACCACATATGACAATATCCCCATTACTGGTCTCTACATAATCGCGGATCGAGAATCTGTTAAACTCATTAAAATTACCTTTGGGCAATTCCCAATCCCAGACGACATTACCTGTCTCATGATCCAGACACTGGACACGTCCGTAGATTGTCTCTCGGAAGTTCATAATGACGTAGTTACCATTACGTAGGGTGTAGAAGTTTCTATTAATATCCATCCCTTCTTCTATGGTGATTTCTTTAATAATACTTCCTGATGTATCAATTTTAATCAGATGTGTTGAATCAGTTCTTTCAGAACCAGAACCTGGTGGACCATCAGATTTTATTAAGAATGTCATATTACCATCAGGCTGTACTTGAAGATCATTGAGATGACTACGAAAAGTCCCTCTATTATAATACCAAGCATCTTTCACTTTGGTCAGCGAGCTGTCAAGTTTGACTATGTGTCCTATGGGTTTATCTATATTTAAATCTCGACCTTCTCCCCATATATAATAAGCTCCTTTGTGCTCGAGAATACCATCGTTGATATATTGGATTGTGTCACTTTTTAAAAAAATATTAGTTTCTATTTCGCTTGATTCTCCTGAAATAACATTAACCATAATCTTATCAAACCCATTGTTATCATCATGGGATGAAACAACTACTCTATCTTTTTCTACTATTAAAGCATGAAAATTACCTATGTCGATCTTATTTGTGTCTAAGTAAATATTTTCTAATTCGCCATTTTTTTGATTAAAATAATTAATTGTAAAACAATCGTCAAGGTCATTGCATATATGCCCCATCAAGGCAACCAGAGAATAACTATCTACTTGTATATCTTGCACTATATGTTGATTATCAAAGCCATGGTCAATTAGTCGACTATAGCTTTGGGAGCAAACTAAATTGCATGTAATTAAGAATATTACAATAGACTGTAAGTAGTTCATGATCTTCATAATTAAAACTCCAATACTGATACTTTTATTAAGCATCAGTATTGGAAGGGTTATTGAATTTCTATTTGATTATTATAAGCTTCTCTTGATGAAGTATATTTTCTACATCATAGATTTTTATTATGTAGACTCCTGAATTAAATTTTGAAAGATTTATAATTTGACCTTCATTTATTCTATTCAGTGATAATAAAAGCTTACCTGACAAATCTATCATATCTAAAGTGACATTATCACCAACAATATTTCTAACAGTAAACTGTTCTGTAGAAGGATTAGGATAAATTTTTATTTGGTTACTTTCAATTGGACTATGATTGATACTTCTACCCTCAATTTGTGGATTAAATTCCGGCAGCGGTGTAATAATCAATTCTCCAGTAAACAAATACAATAAGGCCTTAGCATAAGCGGAATATGTGTGATGCTTATAAGCGATATCGTTTAAGAGATTTAGCACAGATTCCGAGGCCTCATATTCCTCATTTTCAAATCTATCAATATTAATATTCTGTACAGTCTTGAAATCTATTAATTTCTCATCCTCACCAGATGGTATATTAATCAGGTAATTTCTTGCTTCTACATAATCACCAGATGATAGTATTATCCCATACAGCGTAAGTCTTTCTTCGGTAAGGGTATCAGACCCGATGTATAATGCTTTCGCTGAAGCGAAGTCGCCGTCTCTAACTTCAACCTCCGCTATCTTACGCTTGAGCCTTAGTAGACATCTTATGTACACCGCAAATAATTTGCTTTTTTGTACCTGTGTGAGATATGGATTCTTCCTCACCCAATCTATCTTAGCAAGCAACATCTGTTGCGCTTGTAATCTTTCTTCTTCTGTCTCATGTGTGGCACAAGGATTAAATCCACCACCCCCACCAGAACCTGTAGCACAACCTGCATCAACTTCCAAATCCTCTTCTACAAAAAATCCAGTATTCGTAGATAATACGTCGTAACAATTTTCTTCAATATTTTCATCCTGAAAATAGGTAAAGCCTGACATATTACCATCTATATCAAATGCTGCCCCTAATGTGCCGCCATGGGTGAAGCAGTTACCAGCTGCACCATCTGAACTCCTGATTGCATCAAAAATCTCATCATCAATATTAGCATCTACAAGTCCCGTCTCAAAACAATTAAATGTAAAGTTATAACCAGAATTATCGAAGAATGGATATATACCTATCGCATTATTATAGAATTCATTTTCCGAAACTCTATTTCCTGCACCACCATTACTTGCACTTACCGCTCCAAAATCTGAGTTAAATTCATTCTCTTCTAGGTTATACGCAGAATGATCATCAAAGAAGCAACCGAATACATCATTATTAAATTCGTTATCTTCTATATCCATAAAACCGATAGAACCTCCTACAATATGTAAGCCCGTATTAGCACCATTAAAATCATTTTTCTTTATGTTACTACTTTCAAGAATCGCTGTATTGATAAGCAATACATCTATGTCTCGACTATTAAATTCATTATCTGTGATGCTCTGAAAGGATCCATCTATAGTATGTACACAAGTTCTTAGTTGACTATTGAAAGTATTTTCATCAACTGTGACTCCTAAACAGTTCCAGTTAGTGACTCCCCACTTACCTCCATCTTGAGTACTCTCTCTAATAATACTTCTGTTCCATTGTCGAGGCCATGCCCCCAATGCAAGCATTCTTTCACAATTGACAAAAGTTGCCTCATCTATGAGCACACTGGCATTACCACCACCAAGTAACCATCCTTTCTCATTGAACATAGATACACCTACTGTTGCATTTTCTATGGTGGCATCATTAATAATTTCCACAGAATTATCTGTCGTACTACCCTCCACTTGTATACCATACCATGTACCACAAGAAGTAATCTCACCGCCATCCACTATAAGTCTACCTCCTTCTTCTACAAATATTTTCCCATCTTGTTGCATTTCTATGTGGCATTCAATTGTCAGACTTGCTCCTGATATAACTCTTACATTAGAAAATATTTTTGTTGATCTATCCCAATTTTCATTAGTCGTAATTTCTATTTCTTGGTCATATGATTGTATGCATGGTACATACTTGGCCATATGAGAAGCCATCATAGTGCCGTATGCTTGTCTGAGTTGACATCCATGTAATGCTGTATTGGGATTCTGAGCATTTGGAGCTGGTGGAATACTGGAATTACCGTTCATTAAATTAAATTGGCAAGAATTTCTATGACCTACCTCAATTTGAAACTGATGAAATAATTCATGAGCCGCCGTTCTCCCTTGGTTATTACTTACTTCTGCAGGTGTTTGAAAATTAGGATTACCAATATTTTCAATTGTGAAAATATAATCACTATAACTTGATGGTGCATGAATCAAAGCAGGATGATCTAAATCGCTATCACATCTAAATCCAGAGTACCACCATCCATTATACTGAGCAGCACCCTCTAATCCATTTGTAAAGAAGAAATTTATACCTTCTGAATAATCTGGATGTGATTGTAGCTCATCATTTAGCTGACCTACATAATGGTCACCTAAAGGACATCTTAAATCTTTACCACCAGATCCAATAGGATTAGTATCATTTACATTGTGGTCCCAAATTTCAGATTGCATTTCTATAAAGCTTACGTCATAAGTAATTCTACTATTATTGTAGAATATTGGTGGAATATTACAATCACAATTTTCTGGCACCAAATTATCCATTCTACCATTCATCTTTTCTGCGATATCAGTTAACCAATTTACATGATCTTGATTATTAAGATCATAATTATTATTTCCATTTTCATCTTGAACTATAACGAAATTAACAGGTAAGTTAATCGATGGCCCAGTAAAAGGGATAATCTCTGGTCTATGGTTGGCGATTATCTCATCAGCATCAAAATCACAATGACTTTTAGGAGGAGGATTAGAAGAACTTGATTCTATCATACCGCAACTCGGTGGAATGTATCCTTGAGAGAAAATATTTGGAGATGAAAGAAAAATAAAAAGCACTGTAAAACAGCTTAGCAAGATATACCTCTTAAGGCTAAATGAGTTCGGTAGTTCGGTAGTTCGGTAGTTCGCTGACTAACTTTTCTTGAATGATCATAATAATTTGATTTAGTTAAATAATATAAAAACCTAATGACACCTACGTTAAGGCTACATTGCATAATAAATTTCTACAGAGACAATTACTTGTCAAAAATTTAGGGTTGAAATAATATTTACCAAATCTTATAAAACATGCTCGTTTTGTGATTTGATGAGAAGTGGACTTTAAGAGTGTACGATAAACTTACTAAAAAATCTTTAAACTGCGAGCATTAGTTTCGGAAATCATTATTTCGACTATTGGTTAGTTAATTAAACCAAATTAAATAACCAATATCAAATCACACTTATTCTTCTTTAGTAAAAATCTTATAATCATATTCTTCTAAAATATTTGATGGGTAGCTATAAAGCATGATTATACTTTTATACGGAAGCTTCTACCTCACTATTTAAAGTATATAATTTTATGGAATTAGATTCTCTACATCTTTTAAGTGCATGGGATCTAGGTCAGGAGACACTCGACCATCAATCGATATGATCTGACCTTGAATGTTAATCAATCTAAAAGACAGATCTTGACTGTTCGATTAATACCTCACGACCATCTCTGTCCACTCACTATCATCTGATATTATAATTATATAAAACAAACCTTGATAAGGTAATGAGATACCTCTTGCGGTATAGACTCCTTGAGAAATGAGGTTCCCCCCATTCTTAGGACAGTTAGTTAATGAATTTTAGTGAATAATATCGATGCGGGTTTTGCATATTTCAATATAGTAGAAAGCCCTCCAAGGCTTTCTGCGTATAGTGTTGAAATGTGT